>ENA-UPTA01001082-UPTA01001082.1-activated-sludge-metagenome-genome-assembly--contig:-NODE-1082-length-30730-cov-11.189796_pt1 | contig 30730 bp, 29 predicted proteins | sample MGYA00238184_ERZ773361 | MGnify/ENA primary metagenome ERZ773361 (study PRJEB29100, sample SAMN05720205) | activated sludge metagenome | isolation source: anaerobic digester from wastewater... | reverse complement strand
ATTACAAATTTAATTAAAAACTTAACGAAATTTAAACAAAAAATAAGTAGGAGAAGAAATGAACGCGCTGATAATGGCAGGCGGAGTAGGAGCGAGATTCTGGCCGAAAAGCAGACTGAAAACGCCAAAACATCTGCTTACGATAGTAAATGAGAAAACGATGCTCGAGAATACTATCATAAGGCTGGACCAGCTGCTAGGCAGACAGAATATTTATATAATAACCAACAAAGAGCAGAAAGCTAATATCACTGAAAACATCAAGGATTTCAGGGAAGAGAACATTATTGCAGAACCGTTCGGAAAAAATACTGCGGCGGCGATAGGTTACGGCGCGGTAAAAATGCTTTTAAAAGACCCGGAAGCTATAATGGTTGTGCTTCCGGCGGATCATTTCATTAAGAACGTCAATATGTTCTGTGACGTGATTAATAACGCTGTCGAATACTGCAAAAAGGATCCGGAAGCTCTTATTACAATCGGGATCGAACCGACTCATCCCGAAACCGGCTACGGTTATATTCAGATAGGCAGTGAAGTGAAGAAAGGTGTGTACGAGGTCAAGTCATTCGCCGAGAAGCCTAATTTTGATACCGCCGTAAGATTTATTGAAAGCGGTGAATTCTACTGGAACAGCGGTATGTTCATCTGGAAGGCTGAAACGATAATGAAGAACATTCAGAAATATCTGCCTGATCTTTATGAAAACCTTATGGATCTTAAAAAAGCGCTGATCAACAACGATTCGGATTCAGTCATAGAAAGGATTTACAGCGAAATGCGGTCAATCTCAATAGATTACGGTGTAATGGAAAGCGCTGAGAACGTAAAAGTGCTGCTTGGTAATTTCGGGTGGTCAGATGTAGGAAGCTGGTACGAGATATACAGACTTAAAGAGAAAGACGCAAAAAGCAATGTTGTCGACTGCGATAAATTCATCGCCATAGACACGGAAAGCTGCCTTATATCTTCCGACAATCAAGAAAAACTGATCACATGCATAGGCCTTCGTGATTTGGCAGTAATCGATACAAAGGACAGTCTGCTGATAACTCCTCTTTCAAGATCACAGGATGTAAAAGAACTTGTTGATAAAATAAAAGCAAACAAACTGAATAACGTGCTTTAAAATAGGAGAAGCGGTATGGAAGAAGACAAAAAAATAGAATTCTTAAGATCTATTTCCCTCTGCGAATCAATGAACGACGCCGAGATCACCAATATCGCGGAACACTGCCAGCTCAAGAAATTCGCTAAACGCAACATAGTTTTCATGGAGCAGGATCTGGGGAATATGTTCTATATCATCTTCAGCGGAAAGATAAAGATCACTAAGCTGAATAACGACGGCAATGAGGTGATACTTTCAATACTTGGTACAGGCGATTTTTTCGGAGAAATGTCGCTGCTTGACCAGTATAAAAGAAATGCAAATGCTATAGCGCTTGAGGATATTGAGTTACTTACTATAGCTAGAAATGAGTTTCTCGATGTTCTGCACAAGAACACGACTTTTACCTTCAATCTGCTTAAGACCTTCGCTATCAGGCTCAGGTCTACAGACATCAGGGTGAAAAGCTTTTTTCTTGATGACGCGCAGCAGAAGGTTCTGATGATGCTTTATGACCTGAGTGAAAAATTAGGCACTGCGAAGGGGAAGGGAATGTTGTTAAAGGATATGCCTAATCAGACAGATCTTGCAAATCTTACGGGAATATCGCGAGAAACACTTTCCAGGATAATAAAAAAGTTCGAGATGAACGAGATTATAACCAGAGAAGGCAAGGACATTCTAATTACTGATTATAAAGATTTTGTAGAACGCTTCATAAATGAAGAATAAATTTGCGGATCTGCATATCCATTCAAGATATTCTGACGGTTCTTACAGGCCGGGCGAAATATTCAGAATCGCAAAAAAGAATAATTTCTGCGCTCTCAGCATAACCGATCATGATTGCATAGACGTATTTCCGGAAGCGATGGAGCTGTCAAAGAATTACGGCATAGAATTCATTCCCGGTGTCGAGCTTTCAAGTGAATACGGAATGTATGATATTCACATACTCGGATATTTTATAGACCCGGAGAATAAGGATTTTACAAACAGTCTGAAAGAATTTCGGGAAGTGAGGATAGAGCGGGCTAAGAAAATGATCGGCCTTCTTAATGAAGACGGGATCGGAATAAAGTACGAAGACGTTGAAAAAATATCCCCGAACGGGACAGTCGCAAGGCCGCATCTTGCACAGCTTCTGGTTGAAAAAGGTTATGCTCACAGCTTCCAGGACGCATTCTGTAAATATCTGAAAACAGATTCGAAATATTATATAAACAAATTCAAGATCAGCCCTAAAGATGCTATCAGTCTGATTCACGGAAGCGGAGGGCTCGCTTTTTTGGCGCATCCTGTTTATCTGAAAGACGATCCTTTTCTTATTGACGAGATGATAAAATTCGGTTTGGACGGCATTGAGACAGTGCATTCTTGTTACGATGAAGATTTTCTGAAATATATAGATATTCTGGCGGTTGATAAAAATATGCTCAAATCCGGAGGCAGCGACTGTCACGGTAAAAGAAAGATCGGCAAGAGGCTTCTGGGACAGTATTTTGTGCCCTATAAGTATGTCGAATCAATGAAATCGAAATTAAACGGAGATAAAAAATGAATATCTGCGTGCTTGGAGCCGGAGCATGGGGACTGGCTATAGCCGATCTTCTCAACTCCAACGGGTGTAAAATTACGGTATGGGAATTCGATAAAAAGATCTGTGAATCTGTTATTAAGGACAGACGCATCGAATCAAAACTTCCAGGCTACAAGATTCCCGATAAGATCGAGTTCACAAGCGACATCTTCCAGGCAGTAAAAGAAGCCGGAGTAATAATAAATGCGGTTCCGACCCAGTTCATCAGAAGTTATTTCTCGAAGATCCGGGATATAGATTTCTCCGAAAAAACTGTTGTTAATGTTTCGAAAGGCATCGAACTCAGTACGGGTAAAGACATCAGAGAAATGTTCATCTCTGAGTTTAAAACTATAACAGACCATAATTTTGTAGTACTGGCCGGACCGTCCTTCGCTATCGAAGTAGCGCTAAACAAAACCCCTACTGCCGTTGTAGCCGCCTGCAAAAATATTGAAACGGCAAATTATGTCAGGGATCTTTTCTCTAACAGGTATTTCAGGGTTTATTCAACGGATGATGTTATCGGTGTTGAGCTCGGAGGCAGCGTTAAGAACATTCTGGCGATTTCCGCAGGTGTAATAGACGGTCTCGGACTTGGAAATAATACGAAAGCTGCGCTTTTGACAAGAGGCCTTTCCGAGATGACAAGGTTCGGCGTAGCTATGGGAGGCAAAAGAGAAACCTTCTCAGGCCTTTCAGGAATAGGCGATCTGGTTCTTACCTGTAATTCCAGCCTCTCCAGAAACTGGCAGGTGGGGAACAGGATCGCGAAAGGTGAAAAACTTGGCGATATTATAAAAAGCATGAATATGGTAGCTGAAGGAGTCGACACGTGCAGGGTAGTGAAAAAAATAGCCGAGGAAAAGGATATATCAATGCCTATCGTTTTTATGGTGTACGAACTGCTGTTCAGCGGAATGGATCCGAAAGCCGGAATTACAGAACTTATGACAAGAGAGAAAAAGAAGGAAGACTGAGAGTTGGAGAACGGAAAACTGTACATAGTATCTACGCCTATCGGAAATTATGATGATATAACGTTAAGAGCCTTAAAAACCCTGAAAGAAGTAGATCTTATCGCCTGCGAGGATACAAGAAAAACCGGTATCCTGCTAAAATATTACGGAATTGAAGCAAAACTTATGAGCTATCACGATCATAATGAGAATTATAAAGGAGATGTGATAGTTGAAAAGCTTGAAAACGGTGAGAATGTCGCGGTAGTATCTGATGCCGGGACTCCCTGTATTTCAGATCCCGGATTTAAAATAGTCAGATCTGCAAGGGAAAGAGGTATCGAAGTTGTCGGAGTTCCGGGTGTTTCAGCCGCTGTAAATGCTCTGGTCATCTCGGGAATGCCGACAGACAGTTTTGTGTTCGAAGGATTTCTTCCTCACAAAAAAGGCAGAATGACAAAACTTTCCGAAATAAAAGAAGAAAAAAGAACTGTCATCGTTTACGAATCTGTACACAGGATCCTGAAATTAATCGGTGAGCTGTGTTCGTCAATTCCGGACAGAAGGATCTGTGTGCTGAGAGAAATGACGAAGATCTACGAGGAGCACATTATCGGCTATCCTTGTGATGTTTTAAAGAAAATCTCAGAAAAGGAACCGAAAGGTGAATTCGTAGTTATAATAGAAGGATTAAGAAATAATCATAAATCGAAACAGAGGGAGAGTTCAGAATGAAGAAAACGATATTGATTCTTATGGCATTTACAGTTCTATTATTTTCTCAGCCGATAGATATGGCCGTTCTTAATTTCAGCGTGAACTCCACCGGTACCGACATGAATTTTCTGTCGGCAGGAATTAGCGACATTATAGTTTCGAACCTCGGGGAAAAACCGAACATAGGCCTTGTCGAGAGAGAGAAGTTGAATAAGATTGTCGAAGAGCTCAGTCTTGGAAGTTCGGGTCTTGTTTCCGATCAGCAGCAGAAAAAGATAGGTGAACTTACCGGAGCGGAATTTGTGATAACAGGCAGCATCACATTTATACAGTCTGCCTATATGATCAACAGCAAAGTCCTCGAAGTAAGAACCGGAAGGATAGTATCGACACAGAGCGTAAAAGGATCGGACAGAGAGAAAATATTCGATTCGGTGGATATTTTATCCGAAAAAATATATACGGACATAAATACAGCCTCGAACAATTATGGAACCGGCCCCAAGCTTGAAGTAGCGTTCGTTATCGATACTACGGGAAGTATGGGCGATGAGATCAATGTTGTAAAGTCTAAGATAATTTCGATGATAGACGAGATCCTTCAGGGTACACCTAAGCCGATAGTTAAGTTTGCGGTGGTGGCCTTTAAGGACAGGGGAGATTCATACGTCACCCGCATCTATGACTTTAAATCAGACGTAAATATGATAAAACAGGATATTAATTCACTTACTGCTACGGGAGGCGGAGATTTCCCTGAATCAGTTATCGAAGCGCTTTATAAAGCTGTTTACGAACTTTCCTGGTCGAAAAGAGACGACAGGATCGGAAAACTCTGCTTTTTGATTGGAGATGCTGAACCTCAGGAATATAGGGATGATTTCACCGAAAAGGACATAATTAAGGAAGCGCTGAAGAATTCGCTGTCCATAAGCTCTATTTCATGCTCGGGAAATTCACAGCGCGGGATAAAAAGATTTCAGGAGATTTCTAACAAAACCAACGGGACTTTCTCTTTTCTTACTTACGTCCAGAACGTAGTTGACCAGTCAGGAAAAGAATACGCCGTGATCAAGGAAGGCGACGCAGAAGTCGTTATGGAAACTACCGGTGCAGGCAGGCCTGCCGAGTCATTTCTTGAAGAAAGAGCCGTTAAAAAAGCGGAAAGAGCCAGGAATGAGTCTAAATCTAAAGAGCAGGCTAAAGAAGACGAAACGGATTTTCTTTCTACAGCACCTTCTGTAGCGTCCGATGAAGCTAAAAGGATTAAAGATTCAGGATCAGCCAAGGGTGAAATGAAGAATAACCTAGATAAAATTATGAGCGAGCAAATAAAAGTCGTGGCTGAAAAGCAGGGAATAAAATATGACGATAAAAAGAAAGAAAGCGATAAAACAACCGAAAGCAAAAAGAATACCGAAAATAAAAAAGAAGAGCTCAGAAAAATCATAAGAAAGGCATCGGTTAAAAAAGACAGTGATTCAGTAAAGGTCGATACGAAGCCGAAAAAGACAGAGCCGGTAAATAAATCATCTGCAGGACCCGGAATTGGCAGATGAAGGGAAATTATATATAGTAGCGATTCCCATCGGAAACCAGGCTGATATTTCTCAAAGAGCGCTGGAAACTTTAAAGTCGGTTGACGTGATCATATCAGAAGAGTCTTCGGCTGTAAAGAGCCTTTCTGCGATACACGGTTTTAAAAAGCAGTATTTTGTATTCAACGAGCATAATGAAGAAAAGGACGCGGATTACGTTATAAATTTTTTGCTCAAAGGAGAAAGCTGCGCTCTTATTTCTGATTGCGGAACCCCGACTTTTGCCGATCCGGGAAAAATACTTCTCCAGCGGTGTTATTCGCACAAAATTACTGTAGTTCCAGTACCGGGACCTTCAGCTTTGATGACCCTTCTTTCCCTTTCGCCGATAGATATAAGAAAATTTCTTTTTGCGGGGTTTTTACAGAAAACAAAACAGGATAGAATAGCGGAATTGAAAAAGCTAAAACTGCTTCATGTTCCGGTGGTCCTGATGGATACGCCTTACAGGCTATTAGATGTTATGGCGGATATTTCAGAAATATTTAATGATAAAAAAGTTCTGTTCCTCTACAAAGCAACTATGCCTGAAGAAATTATCAGGTACGATATGTCCGATAAAATTTACAAATACTGCAAAGAAAATGAACTCAAGGGTGAGTTTATGGTTCTTGTTGAGAATTAATTCTGAATTAGGGAGAAATAAATGCTGCTTGATATTGTTAAGAAAAATAGAAGCTACAGAAGGTTTTTTCAGGAATTAAAGATCGAAAGATCTAATCTTGTCAAACTAATTGAATTTGCCCGCTATTCTGCATCAGGCGGTAATATGCAGCCTATCAGGTTTATTCTATCCTGTGATACCGAAACGAATTCAAAAGTATTTTCCTGCCTGAAATGGGCGATGTTCTTAAAAGACTGGGACGGACCCGAAGAAGGCGAAAAGCCTTCAGCATATATCGTAATAGTAAGAGATAAAAGTATAAATTCTCCAAACAATCTCGATGCGGGAATTATGGCTCAAAGTATTCTGCTGGGAGCTGTGGAAAAAGGATTAGGCGGCTGCATGTTCGGTGCCATAAATAAACCGTTGCTTTCAGATCTTCTAGGGATCGATAATATTAAATATGAAATAGCTCTGGTTATTGCTTTAGGTAAACCTAAAGAAAAAGTGGTCATCGACGATCTCGTGCCCGACGGAGATACGAAATACTGGCGTGACGAAAACGGCGTTCATCACGTACCTAAGCGGAAGATCTGTGAACTGATAATAGATTGAATTATGTAGCTGTTTAGATACATTGCTCCACAATAAACCGTAATATATTGATTTTACTATTTAATATGCTTATATTATCTAACTTGATATAGATATAATTATAAGGCTGACAAATGTCAAAAATACTTGTAATAGATGACGAACCCGAATTGAGAGAATTCGTGGCTATGAGCCTTGAACTCAACGATTACGATACTGTAGAAGCTGAGAACGGGAAAAAAGCTCTCGAGATGCTAAAAACGCAGGATTTCGACTGCGTGATATCCGATGTCGAAATGCCTGAGATGACCGGTCCGGAATTTTTAAAGAACTTCAGGGACAGCAATAAGATTATTCCCGTAATTATGCTTACCGGGGTCAAAGCTTTAAATACAGTAGTTGAAGTTATGAAACTCGGCGCTCAGGATTATCTGGTTAAACCGATCAATATAGACGAGCTTCTCATTGCAGTAAGAAAATCCATCGAATTTAAAAAGCTCAAAGAGCAGAATGTTCAGCTTCAGAAAGAGAACGAGAGATACCAGCACCATCTGGAAGAAATGGTCGAGAAAAGATCTGTTCAGTTAAAGGACGCGCTCTTCGGTTCACTTATAATTATAGCATCAGCTATCGAGGCTAAAGATGAATACACGAAAGGTCACAGCAACAGGGTAAGGCTGATAAGCATCGATATAGGTAAACTTATGGGGCTGGACAACAAAACGCTGCAGATCCTGGAATACGGAGCCATGATGCACGATGTCGGAAAGATCGGTGTCAAAGACGCGATTCTTCACAAGAACAAATCGCTGACCGAAGAGGAATTCGATTCAATTATGTCACATCCTGCAATTGGAGCGAATATTGTCAGGAATATCTCCTTTTTCGGACCTATGACGGACTGCATTAAGTATCACCACGAAAAGTACAGCGGAAAAGGATATCCGTCAGGATTGAAAGGAGAAGATATACCTTTGCTGGCGAGGATAGTCGCGGTAGCGGATACTTACGATGCGATAACAACAACAAGACCATACAGAAAGGAAAAAACGAGCAGCGAAGCTGTTCAGGTTCTTGTAGAAGGAAAAGGAACCCAGTTCGATCCGTTCATTGTTGACATATTTGTAAATAACAGGCTTTACGAGAAAAACTATATTCAGATCGACAAAACAGAATCCGAATCAGGAAACATAAAGCCTTCCACAATTATACTCGACGATGAAAATACGCTTGACGAAATTATAAAACCGAAAAAATCCGCATCGGAACCTTATTTGTATGATGAAATTTAACATAAATATACTTCTGGCTATAAGTCTGTTGCCTGCATTTCTGAACGGCAGCGATTTTTATATAGGCAGATTGAAATACGACGGCGGGGGAGACTGGTACAGCAATCCTTCATCTGTTAATAATCTACTCAGATTTATCTCAAAAGAAACGGGTATCGACTGTGCAAAGCTGGAAGGCACAGCAGTAATCAACGAAAATTTAGGATCGTATCCTTATTTATATCTTACCGGTCATGGAACGATAGATCTGAGCGAAGAAGATGCAGAAACTTTGAGAAAACATCTGCTTCAGGGAGGTTTTCTTCATGCTGATGATAATTACGGGCTCGATAAATCTTTCAGACAGCTTGTAAAGAAGATGTTCCCCGATAAAGAACTTGTCCGGATACCTTTCGATCATCCTGTTTACAATATAAAATATAAATTTCCTGGCGGTCTTCCCAAGATCCATGAGCACGACGGGAAAAATCCTGAAGGATTAGGGATCTTTCACGAGGGACGGCTTATTCTGTTCTATTCATACGAATCAGATCTAGGGGACGGCTGGGAAGACAAAGAAGTCCATAATGATCCTGAAGAAAAGAGACTTCAGGCGTTGAGAATGGGATGCAACCTTGCACTTTATTATATGGAAAGTTTTAAATGAAAAGACTGTTCAGCGGACAGATAAAAATGATAAGATCACTCCAGAACAAGAGGGGCAGAAATGAAACCGGATTATTCGTAACTGAGGGAATTAAAGCAGTTTCCGTTCTGATGGGATCAGGAATTAATATTGAGTCAGTTGTCTTCGACAGATCTTTCGATCCTGTGCTGAAAGAACGTTTATGCGACCAAATGAAAACCGCTGAAATGTACGAGCACGATATTGAATCAGTTTCATCTCTTACAACATCTGAGGGCGTGATGGCAATTGCAAGAATTCCCGAACAGAAACCCTTAAAGAAATATTTTAGCACAAACAACAATATGCTAGGTCTTTTTTCTGTAAGCGATCCCGGAAATCTCGGATCTCTTATACGCACAGCGAAATGGTTTCGGCTCGACGGAATAATTCTTTATGGAGACTGCGCTGACATTTACTCACCAAAAGTAATAAGAAGCAGTATGGGTTCCATATTTCTGATCGATACCATTAAGTTCTTGAAATATTCAGACAGTAAAGAATACATAAAGGAATACCGTAAAATTTCGACTTACGTTCATAAAAGAAACGATTATAAAAAATCTGAAATAGATAAAAAGATCCTGTTTCTTGGTAATGAGGCAAGAGGAATTGATATCGCGCTCGAAAAAGAATTCGACTCAAATTACAGGATCGAACCTGAAGGAAGTTTTGAATCTTTGAACGTTTCTGTTGCGGGCGGTATAATAATTCACGATATATTCAGGTACGGAGGTTAAAAATGCTGATAGTTATGAAAATCGGTGCAACAAAACAGCAGATTCTTGAAGTAGTTCAGGCTATCGAAGGGATCGGTTATATAGCCAAAATAAGCAAAGGAGCTCAAAGGTCTATTATATTGGTTCATGGGAATATCGGTTATATTGACGAGTCTTATTTTAAAAAATTCTCAGGGATAAGGGACATAATCCATATTTCAAAACGGCTAAAACTTGTATACAAAGAAAATGCAGGCGGTGTCGATACCCTTGTGGATGTGGGTGACGGAATAGTATTTAACGAGAACTATTCCCATATTATTGCAGGACCCTGCTCCATTGAAAGCAGAGAAATGATCATGGAAACCGCTGAATTTTTAAGTTCAAGAGGTATCAGAATATTAAGAGGCGGAGCTTTTAAACCCAGAACATCCCCATACAGTTTTCAGGGACTCGGAGAAAAAGGGCTTGAGTATCTTTATGAAGCAGCTGCCAGGTACAATATGAAGACAGTCACTGAAGCGGTAGATGAATATTCCCTTGATCTAGTTAAAGAAGTCTCGCACATAATTCAGATAGGCGCGAGGAACATGCAAAATTATTCGCTTTTAAAAAAATGCGGATCAGTTAATAAACCTGTTCTTCTTAAAAGAGGGTTTAACGCGTCGATAGATGATCTCTACGCGTCGATCGAATACATTCTGTCTGAGGGCAATCCGAACATAATAGTCTGTGAAAGAGGGATAAGAATATTCGAAGGCAGAAAGCAGAGATCTCTTATCGATTTTCTCGGAGTTGCTGATTTTAAAGAGGAATCGCACCTGCCTATTATAATCGATGCAAGCCATGCCACAAGGGACAGGTCTAAAGTTCCCGCACTGTCAAGAGCTGCGATGGCTTTCGGGTGTGACGGTCTGATGGTCGAAGTTCATCCCGATCCTGATAAAGCTCTTTCCGACGGACCTCAATCGCTTTCTTTCAACGATTTCGATCTGATGCTCATCGAACTGAAAAAAATTTCCGCTGCTTTCGGTAAACCTATAAAACTCTTTAAGGAATAAAATGCAGGTCAGGATAGGATTTCTTCATAAAAGAGAAAGCATTAAAGTGATCTTTGACGGAGGCTATGTTTTATCAGATTCAGAGTGCATAGATGATACTACGCTTCAGGACGGTATCACTTATGAAATAGCTGTTGGGAAAAGCAATCCGGCTGAATACGAATGGTATGAAAAACTTGAGACTGTATTCACTATCGATAAACTGGAATCTAAAAGAGATAAATACTATCTTGATGAAAAATCTACCAGGATACTCAAAGTCGGGAAACAGATCGGCAAATCAGACAATTTCGAATACTGGATACTTAAAAAGACATCGGATATGGAAGGAAAGATATATCCTTCCGGAGACTACCGGTATAAAAAGATCATCAAGAAGGAAGCCGAAGGAACTTTGATCTTTTCCGGAACTGAATATAAAAATAAAATACGGTTCATTCCGAAAAACGCAGCATCAAAATTCAGAATAGAGGGCGTAAGCGTTGGCATAGATTTTCACTGGGACCACAAAGAGGATCTGGAATACGAGGGCGAACTTGAGTTAATGATAGACAGCAGCGGATTTCTGACAGCTGTCAATATAATCGGGTTGGAAGAATATCTGACAAGCGTAAATTCATCTGAAATGAGAAACGATAATAATATAGAAATGCTGAAAGCTCAAACTGTAGCGGCGAGAAGCACTGTTCTGGCGACTATGGGCAAGCATCATTTTTCTGACGGTTTCGATCTGTGCGCCGATGATCACTGCCAGTGTTACCAGGGAATTAATAAGATTTCGGAGCTTTCAAAAAGAGTTGCTGAAGCTACAATAGGCGAAGTATTGATGTTCGATTCCTATTTCGTTGATGCCAGATATTCAAAGATCTGCGGTGGAATTACTGAAAGATATTCTACATGCTGGGAAGACATGGAATTCTCATATCTTGCTGCTGTTACCGACAGCGATCCCGAGACTGAGATCAAAGAAAAAATGAGTGAGTCCGAAGCGGAAAAATTCATCAAAAACGAAGATTTTGAATGTTTCTGTAATACAAAAAAATATTCTCTTCCGGGATCTTTAAATTTCTGCAGAGATCTTTTCAGATGGGAATTTAAGATAAGCTCCGATGACATTCAAAAGAATCTGAAGAATAAATTCGGTATCGATACTGGAACGATAAAAGATATAAATGTGCTGAAAAGGGGTTATTCGGGAAGGATCTATGAACTGGAGATTGAAGGGGAAGAAAAAAGGACAGTGATTTCCAAAGAATTAAATATCAGACGCCTTTTATCTGATACTCACCTGCCGAGTTCAGCTTTTCTGATCGAAAGAACTCAACACGGCTATATTCTAAAGGGAGCCGGCTGGGGACACGGCGCAGGTTTATGCCAGATAGGCGCGCAGATAATGGGTGAAAAAGGATATTCGTACAAAGAGATTTTGAAGCACTATTACAAAGGATCGGTTATTAAAAAGCTGAGAAATGACTGAGAAATGAAAAGCGTTCTGCGAAATATCGATTATCCGGCCCTGGCAGCTGTGTTATGCCTTGTTGCGATAAGCGTTTTTACGATCTATTCTGCAGGCTATCCAAGAGGTATGGAGCATTCTGCGTTCACACAGATCGTCTGGTTCGGATGCGGGATAATGATCCTTTTTGTCAGTCAGTATATCTCCATGAAGAGCATCTTAGCTTTGTCGAATATGTTTTACGCACTTCTTATCTTACTTCTGATACTTGTCTATCTAATTGGGTCTTTAAGAATGGGAGCCAGAAGATGGATAGCGCTGGGGTCTTTTCAGTTCCAGCCCTCAGAAGTTGGTAAATTTCTGCTTTTGTGCACACTTGCCAGATATTACAGCGCGGGAAAGATACATTGGAACGATAAAAAGCATTTTATCACAGGAGCCGTTCTTACGCTGATTCCTTTCGTTTTGGTATTAAAACAGCCTGATTTGGGGTCAGCGGTCATTTATATTTTTCTTTTCGTTACGATCCTTTATTCAGCCGGTCTCCCATATTTTTACCTTTTCAATATTGGAGCACTGGGCTTCTTTGTATTCGCAAAAGCGATCGGCGACCAGTTTTTTATTACAGCTTTGATCTTATACGCCATAATCCTTTTCAAGACTGTGAAATCAGTAACTGCAGGCTTAGTTCTCTGGTGCAGCGGTATAATTCTCGGAATAGCTTCAAATATGTTCTGGAACGGCCTCAAAGAATACCAGAAAATGAGGCTTATGACCTTTCTTGATCCGGAGAAATTCTCGAAGGACGGAGGATGGCAGATAATCCAGGCTAAAACTGCCGTATCCAACGGTGGTATTGCAGGAATGGGCTATATGAACGGTAGCCAGACGCAGCTCGGGTTTCTTCCTGAAGGCAGGACGGATTTCATTTTCAGTGTCATAGGGGAAGAATTCGGCATTGCGGGAATTCTGTTTCTTCTGACAGCTTTCGCGGTTTTATTTTACAGGCTTGCAAAGATCGTTTCAAAAACAAGAAGCAGGTACATGTATCTGCTCGGTTCAGGAATAGTCGCCCTGATCATGTTCCAGACAGTATTGAATATCTCGATCAGCCTGGGGCTTCTTCCGGTAACCGGTCTTCCGCTTCCGTTCGTAAGCTACGGAGGATCAGCATTAATGATGAACATGCTCATGATTGGAATAGTAATGAACATCGGGAAATACGAAAACAATATCTGACAGGATCAAAAATGAAGAATATCGTATTATTTGAGGATGCAGGATACAAAAATTTCGGGCCTTTAACAAAAACCAGACCGGTTTTTGAGCTGAAGACAGGCATATTCAGCATAAGAGAAAGATTTTCAAAGCTGTTCCCCGAAAATAATTTTTATTATTTCTACAGAAAAGCTTTCGATCCCATGATAAAAAATATCGGCTCAAAAGGCATGGAGGTTCTTCCAGACGGAATACCTTTTATGGCTATTAACGCCAGAATACTTCCTAACAAGAATTTTCTGAAGTTCTTTGAAGCATTTAAAGCAAAGAACAGCCTGCATGCTACGGATGAGGACGAGAAGCTGCTAATGGGAGTGTTCGCTTCAAAATCTGATTTTGTAGAAGCGATCAGAAAAGGAGTAAAAACAAGTGTGAAGCCGGTTTTGGAAGTGATAAAGTATCCCTGGGACATAACAAACTCTCTGGGAAACTGGATCACATTCGATACAGCTTTGCTTGAAAAGGATAAATGGAACAAAGGAAAAATCCCCCATGCGACTTTAATAAACAAAGATCAGATATTTATTAGTAAGACAGCGAAAATTTCCGCCGGAGTTATACTGGATGCTTCAGAAGGTCCGGTAGTAATTGATGACGGTGCCGAGGTAATGTATAACAGCGTCATTTTAGGACCGGCGTATATAGGCAGAGATTCTAAGATAAAGATAGGTTCGAAGATATATCATAATACATCTGTCGGTGAAGTCTGTAAAGTCGGCGGAGAAGTTGAAGGAACGGTCATTCACGGCTACAGCAATAAACAGCATGAAGGTTTTCTCGGACACGCTTATATCGGCGAATGGTGCAATCTTGGAGCAGATACGAACAATTCCGATCTCAAGAACAATTATTCGTTCGTTAAAGTAGAAATAAACGGTGAACTTGTAGATTCCGGTTCACTGTTCGTAGGAGTGATCATGGGAGATCATTCCAAGACGGGCATAAACACTATGATCAACACGGGTACTGTTATAGGTGTGGCCTGCAATATTTACGGCGAGGGGTTTCCTCCGAGATATGTAGAGGACTTCCACTGGGGCGGCAAAGAAAAACTTATCAAATATCCGTTCGGAAGAACAGCTGAAACGATCAAGGTGGTTATGGCAAGAAGAAATAAAGAACTTGAAAAATATCAGGAAGAAATACTTAAAAAACTATTTTTAAAACTTAATCAGGAATAAAAATGTCAGACAAAAAATTTTATATCACTGCAGTCGCCCTGCTTCTGGCGGCGATCCTCTTGAGTTACAGATACGAAACAGGCGAAGCATCAAGCAGCGGGAATTCTCTGAATTATTTCCAGAAGATGAACTATATTCTGAGGATCGTAGACAATGTTTATGTTGACGAACCGGATGTTGATAAAGTTATGCAGGGAGCTATCGAAGGAATGCTAAAGACACTTGATCCGCATTCCGCATATATTCCGGCAGATAAGCAGAAAGAGGTCGATGAGGATTTCGAAGGTGTGTTCGGCGGAATAGGAATTGAATTCGAGATAAAAGACAAATATCTGACAGTAATATCAGCAATACCGGAAACGCCTTCAGAAAGGATAGGACTAATGCCCGGAGATAAAATCATCAGAATAGACTCTAAAACGGCTTATGATATTACTACAGAAGAGGTTTTCAAAAGACTGAAAGGGCCGATCGGTTCAAAAGTTAATATCACAGTGGCTAGGACAGGTGCTGCCGAGCCTATGGATTATGAGATCATCAGGGCTGCTATACCTGTTCACAGCGTAATAGCAGAATGTCTTCTGGACGACCGCATCACCGGTTATATTTCCATAAACAGATTCGCGACTAAAACTGCTCAGGAGCTTGAAGACGCACTCAACTCATTAAAGAAAAAAGGAATGGAAAGGCTGATCCTGGACCTTAGAGGAAATCCCGGAGGTCTGATGGATCAGGCAGTAGAGATCGTAGAGAAATTTATAGGAGTAAATAAGCTTATTGTTTATACAAAAGGCAGATATAAGGATTTTGACGAGGAGTTCTATTCAACGGTTGACGGAAAGCACAAGGATCTACCGCTTATCATTCTAATAGATGCCGGGTCTGCTTCAGCTTCAGAGATAGTAAGCGGAGCGCTGCAGGATCACGACAGAGCGCTTATAGTCGGTGCTAAATCCTTCGGAAAGGGTCTTGTTCAGAGGCCTTTCGACCTTGGAGACGGTTCAGTGGCAAGGATTACTATTTCAAGATATTTTACACCGACAGGAAGGCTTATACAGAGGCCTTATGACGAGGGAACTGAAAGCTATTATCTTGACAGATATCTTGAAGAAGACATGACGGAAAAAGAAAAAGCAAAGGAAGATTCGATTAAGAAGGCTCAGACTTTCTATACCCTGAATAAAAAGCGTGTTGTTTACGGCGGTGGTGGAATAACGCCGGACACCCTTATGACCTATGATCCGGTATCTGATCTTATGACCGATCTTTACAGGCTGAGAGTATTCCAGGATCATTCTATAGACTTTTATAATTCTATGAACGGTAAAAGTTTTGAATGGAAAGAGGATTTTGAAAAATTCTATAACTGTTTCGATGTGTCTGATCAGATGATTACGGATTTTTTAGCCATCGCGAAAAGGAACAGCATTAACATTATGGAGACCGTTCCGGATAAAAAGGATGCTGATAAAAAACAGTACTATTATACTTTCGCTCAGTTCGATAAGGATAAAGAAAAAATAAAAGAAGAAATAAAGTACAATATAGCAAGGCAGTATTTTAAGGATAAAGGATTATATCCGAGGATAAAAGCGATGAACGATAAATTCGTTAAAAAAGCGCTTAAGCTTTTCGACGAAGCCAAAAAACTGTCCGGATTATAGAGAACTGATGCTGGAAAAAACATTCAGAGAATTCGAAGAATTATTCCTGATCGACTTTGATAAGATCAGATGGGATCATGTAAAGCTTAACCCTGAAGAAAGGATATCGCTTTTGATCGTTGAAGACGAAAGTTCTTTCAGGGAGATGCTTAAAGAAATATTTGAGACTCACGATATTTATAAGATCGATACTGCTTCGAACGGCCAGGAGGGTCTCGAAAAGTTCATTAAAAACAGACATGATCTTATACTTACAGACGTAATGATGGACGCTCTTACAGGCATAGAAATGGCTGAGAAGATAATAAAGATCAATCCGATGCAGAAAATATTTTTTGTAAGCTCATGGTCAAGCAAGAAACAGATGTTCGATAAATTTGAAACACAATTCATTGAAGGCAGTTTTCAGTTCATTGATAAACCTTTCGATCTTGATGAATTTCAGAACAGGGTCTTTCTGTTCGTGAACGACAAGCTGTCCGGAGTTGTTTTTCACGTTTTGGACAGGTATGCTCTTGACAATATAATAAAAATGCTTGAACCATATCAGATACTCGTCCTTCACAGTGAGATACTGAACAGGTGTATAGTTCTGGCGAAACAGCTTACAAATAAAATATATACCAGAGAAAGCATAACCTCGCTTTTTTTAAAAGACCGTGATTACATGAAACTCGTGAAATGCACTTTCGACGAAGCTTACTGCAGAGGTAACGTATGCATGAAGATATCGCCCAGATGTATGTCGCAGAAACTTAAAAAACAAATTGAAATAATTGTTGACTTGATTGACGAAATTCACGATTATTATAAAAGATTTGAATTGAGGAAAAAATTATGAAGAAAATTCTTGTAGTAGGTTCCGTAGGAATAGACGATATAGAGACGCCCTCAGGAAAAGTAGAAGGAGTACCCGGTGGGTCGGCTGTTTATTTCAGCCTGGCGGCCTCAATATTTTCGAACGTGAATTTCGTCGCCGTAGCCGGATCGGATTTTCCTCAGGATATTATTGAACTGATGAAATCCAGAAACATCGATCTGAGAGGATTAGAGATCGTGGAAGGAAAAACATTCAGATGGTCGGGCAGATATCACGAAGATATGGATAAGAGAGACACTCTTTTGACACAATTAAACGTTTTCGAGAATTTCAAACCTAAACTGCCTGATGAGTACAAAAGTTCGGAGATAATCTTTCTAGCCAATATCCATCCTAGCCTTCAGCTCGAAGTTCTTCAAAGCGTCCCCAGGCCCGAACTTATTGTGTCTGACACGATGAATTTCTGGATCAACAGTGCGCCTGAGAAAGTGGTTGAAGTAATAAGAAGATCGGATATTTTCATAGTTAATGACGCGGAGATCACTTTGATGTCAGGGGAAAGAAATTTTCTTTCGGCGGCCGACAGAATATTGGAGGAATGTCCTCAGCTTAAAGCAATAATCGTTAAACTAGGTAAATACGGTATTTATGCCACTGACGGCAATGAGGAGTTTTTCCTTCCCGCTTATCCTATCAGGCAGGTGGTCGATCCTACAGGAGCCGGTGACAGTTTTGCAGGGGGATTTACAGGACATCTGGCTAAAACCGGTGACTATTCTTTCGCCAATATAAAAACAGCCTGCGTTTACGGTTCGATAACCGCTTCTTATTCTGTAAATGATTTCTCGGTTTCAGGTTTAAAGGAATTCGATCTGGACGATATAAAAGATGAGTTCAATACTTTTAAAAGATTAACGTCCTTCTGATGCCCACAGCCGGACAAGTTCGTTTATCCTGTCCGCTAAAATGTCTTTTTCCTTTTTTGTAAGCCTGCAAATAAGCGCTTTATCGTAAAACTTTCTTCCCTCGTTTATTTTATTAAGGGAATGATAAGATCTTGATAAAAAATAATAAGTATTGAAAAGATCTTTCTCCGAGTATTTCGGATCGATTACCAGAAGTTTCTTTTCGATCTTCAAATAGATTTCTGCAGCTTCGGAATATTTACCCCTTTCAAAAAAAGCTCTCGCTTTCAAAAAAAGGAAAAGATGATTATCTGGATATTTTAATAGAGCCTGGTCTGCAGTTTTTTCCGCTTCTTCGAATTTTTTGTAATCGATATATATCCAGCCCAAAGTCGATCTTGAGAGATATTCACTGAAATATGATCCGGAAATTCCTTTTTTTAACAGATCAACGCCTGATTCTCTTTTGTTGTAAATCCAGCTGAGAACGGTGCTTTTATAATATTTATAGCTTCCGAGGAGCATCGCGGCATCTCCGTTACCAGGGTCGGATTCAAGGCAGTCTTCAATGTAGGAGATCCCGTTCATCGTTTTTGTAATGCCTTTGAATTTTCTGCCGTCTTTACCTATCATATAACCTTTATTTACAAGCGATGCACCCTTATAAAAATTAAACCATGGGTCTTTCGGGCTGTGCTTCAAATGATAATCAGCCTTTTTTTCAGCCAGATCGTAGTAAAGCACTATCTTTGAATCGAAACGGTCGGTTTCATAATAGGAAGCAAGGAAGTTATAATAGAATCCGAGAAAGAAATCGCCTATGGGATGGTCCGGATAAGTATCCTTGATATAATTAAAGATCCCGAGAGCGTTATCGAATTTCTCGCTGTACATCATATCTATCGCGCTGTTGATGGTCTTTTTTTCTTTATTCTCGATCTCGGATGCGGGCAGTATGCGTATGGAAAGCAAAATTAGCAGAATAATAATAGTAAAGCGGTACATTTATTTCTCCCTGAAAATCATAACTGTAAAAAGTTAATAAATAAGGTTATGTTTATCAAGTTAAAAAAATGCCGCAGACTTATTTCAGGAATCTGTCCAGCCACTCGCACATCTCAGCGAGAACGTGAAGGTTCGATTCTCTGGAATCGTAGCCGTGACCTTCATAGGGGAGAATGACCAGCCTGGCATTTCCGCCGTTACCCTTGATGGCGGCGTACATTCTTTCCGACTGCAACGGATAGGTACCGGGATTGTCGTCATTCGCACCGTGGATCAAAAGAAGGGGTGTTTTTATCTTTTCCGCGTTCGAAAAAGGCGAAGCCTTGTTATAAAAATCTTTCGCCTGCCAGTAAGTTCTTTCTTCAGATTGAAAACCGAACGGTGTTAAAGTTCTATTGTACGCTCCGCTGAAGGCTATTCCGGCTTTGAAAAGGTCGGTATAGGCTAAAAGATTCGCTGTCATAAAAGCTCCGTAACTGTGTCCTCCGACAGCTACTCTGTTCCTGTCGATGAATCCTAAAGAATCGAGATGATCTATGGCAGCTTCCGCATTCATTCTAATCTGTTCGACAAAAGTGTCGTTCCGTTTTTCAACATTACCGACGATCGGCATAGATGCTCCGTCAAATACTATATATCCGTGAAGAACGAGATATTTTATAGAATATCCCCAGAATCTTGTGAATGTATAATTCGATCCTGTGATCTGCCCGGCAGTGCTTAGTTCCGCGAATTCTCTGGGATAAGCCCAGATGACTAGGGGATATTTCTTGTTTTCATCGTAATCAGGCGGAAGATACAGCTTTCCTCCTAGAGTAATCGAATCGCTTCTTCTGTAGGTTATGAGTTCCGACTTTATCTCTTTTAGTACCGAAGCGTCATTAATATTTGTTGTGATCTGAGTTCTTTTTCCTGTCGCGAGATCTACTGAAAAATAATTTCTAGGCTCGGCCGGCGTTTCAAAGGTAATGCATATTCTGTCGTGATCTTTTCCTGTAAAGCCGATAAAATTCTCATAGGACTTGTCAGCGCATTTGAATATAATTTCTTTTTTCCCGTTCTTCAGTGTGAATTTCTGCATGAAAGGGAAATTCCCGTTTTCGGAATATCCCTGCCCGTAAAGATAAACATTTCCTTTAATGACTTTTATTACTCTAAATCCGTTAGAAAGCTTTTCAGTTACAAAGTCTCCGGGATGTTCGTATTTTTCGTTCTCGCTCCGAGTAAACAGCATTTTGTCTCCGATAGAAGCGTCATAGGAACCGTAAAACGTGCTCATCCACTCATTGTCGCGGTCGTAATCAATATAAAAGAGCCTGCCTTTTTCTGATGTGAAGCCTGAAATGTAGCCGCGGTTTTTTGTTTTCAAAAACAGCGACGGCTTTTTATCGAAAGGAGCTTTCAGCTTATAAAAACTGTCCCTATATGGAACTTTTTTTTTCGGATTACCTCCGTCACCGGCAACTATCCAGCACAGCGTGGAACTTTCTTGAGGTATCCATTCAGGCGATCTGATACCGGTCTCAACACCGCCGATAGGGATCTCATCCTGAACGGGTTTTGTGACCAGATCTTTTATCAGATTACCATTGTTGTCTAAAATTAGCCAGCTTGAACCGAATCTGGAGTAAGGAAGTGTGAATGAGTAAGGCTTGTTTACTGTCCGCACAAGAAAATACCTTCCGTCGGGAGACTGCGTGAAAGATCTGTAAATTCCCGGGGTTCCGATTTTCATTTCGCTTTTCGTGTCTATATCGATCTTCACGAACTGCGAAGTAAAATAATATTCGAAAAGCTTCATATCGAAAGAAGTTTCTAATAGGTTCGAATACGTCCTTATCTGTGCGTTCTTACCGAAGCTTTCTTCGGTTTTAGGAGCTATGTCATATATAGTTCTTAGTGGAACAGGTTCATTATCATAAGCTATTCTTGGAATGATAAGATACCTGGAATCAACGCTCCATTTTATCAAAAGTCCGGGTGCTGTCATATTTATTTTTTTCTCATCCATGAACAACATCTTACCTGTCTGAAGCTCAACGACTCTTAAATAAATCCCGTTCTCAAGCTGTGAAAGATATGCCAGAAGTTTTCTGTCGGGCGAAACTTCAAAATCAATGATCCTGTTTTCTTCAGGAGGAGTCAGAACGATCCTTTCGTTTGTGCGCAGATCGACCAGCTTCAGATAAAGTTTCGGCGAATCCGTTTTTTCCGAATGTATCTTAGGCAGAATCACTTTTCCCGCAAGCTTGAGTTTTTCCTGCGAAATACTTTCTAAGCTCTCATATCTCTCAACAATATATTCGATCGCGTAATCGGTATTATCTACAAGCGATAAAAACTGTTCGTTTGGAGTATCAAAAACCTTCAGGATCTCATCCGGAGGTAATTTATACCCTTCTGCATTGCAGACGCAGGAATAAGCAAAAAGAACGATATTTAAAATGATTTTAAGTTTCATTTATACTCCGGATTTTCTCTTACCGATATTATCATCATAAAATAAACCTCTAAGGTTATTCAATTAATATACAAGAAATTAAATCAGATATCAACTTCAGATAACGGTCATGGTTATAAGCACCCCACAAGTCGTAAAAACCAGTCAGAGCCATGTAGCCAATGTTAGCATCTGTTTGTAAAATAACTAAAATATTCTTAATTGAAAAGGGTAAGTGTGAGAATTATCTTATTAAAACCAGGTCGAAATAAAGAAATCTGGTATGTAGCTTGTAATCAGTCTTTACCTTTAAATAATTTTTTTCTTGTTCCTCGGTGCTGAACATAAATACAAACCCGTTTTTCTTATAAAAATTCAAAACGCATTCATCGTTATAGGCATCTACAACTATAAATCTGCATCCTGTCTTATTATTTTCATCAATAAACCATAATTTAATGAAATCTAACAATTCGGTACCAATACCTTGCTTTTTAAATTTTGTACTAACTCCCAGCCTTCCGATCAAAACAGCCGGGTAGCTTCGCATTATTTTTTCTCTTGGGATTGAAGCAGTTAGTATTTTCTTTCTGCTGTTTGGTAACTGATTTTGTTTTATGCTGTCGTTAGCTACCGTAAACGCACAAACAATTTCACTGGGATTATCGTTTAAAACGAAACAGTATGTTTTTCCAAATAATTCTTTGGAATACTTGAAACTATCGTTTCTAAAGAAATCATTCAAATCCGCATGACCGCAATCAAACTTGGATATTGATTCAACAAGATTTTCGGTTAAAGCAACAATTTTACAATTTTGATATAAAAACAAGATTATTTAAGGTTAGAACGTTTTAAAATTTCTTTCATCATTTTTTTCTGTTTAGAAAAATCAACAGAATGACTATTTTTCAAATTCTCGTCTATTTTCTTTTGAAAATCTTTTGCTACTTGCCCCGATAGAACGGGTATGGATTTTATAGGTAATGCCATTTTTCATTCTCCATTTGCTTCAAATATAACAAAATATTTAAGGTAATGCAAATTTTATTGTTCCCAATACTACACAGATTTTAGATTTTCACACACTTATAAACCAGTCAATTTTACAAATGGATGCTAACGGTCATGGCTATAAGCTCACAAGTAAACATAACACGGTCAAGTCATATAGCCAATGTTAGAGCCTAGTATGCTTTTCCTTCAGTAGGCAGTCCAGAATGCTATTTAGCCATGATATCCGGAATATAGATGAAAATCACCTTGTATAACTTGCTTTTAGAGGAATATCTTCAGGTTCTATCTTGACAATTTTTCCGGATTTGGACACAACAAGAGGGCTATTGTTCTCTTTTTTAAATTTGACCAGCTTTAAGTAGGCTTTCTCAAGACCGATTCGTATAAGCTCATTCTCTTTCTGGATTTCTTCTTTAGTCATTATATATACCGTTTAAATTATTCCAAATATTCTTATTGTAAACTATTTCATTGTTAGATGTGCCTTCAGCGATAATTTTGTATGGATTGCCAGAGTTATTAATAAAAATCCAGCTATTTACATGATTTTTGTATATTTTAAAGAAATTTTCTAAACCTCTGTTGTATCTTCGTCTGATCACATCAACAGGTATATCATGCCCGCCTTCCTTGACTCTGCATTTTACTCTTTCAATTGCCAATTCCTGAGAATCCAACCAAAAGAATACTAATTTAGTTGTATATCCTTTGCTGTGAGCTTTTTCGATATGTTTAACGAATGATTTTGAAGCTAAAGTAGTTTCGAAGGAAAAATTTTCGTCTTCTGAGATTAAATTATTTATTCGTTCAAGCATAAGTTTGCCGGCTTGAATATTTACAGAGTCAGGGTTGAAAGGAGATAGACCTCTGGCAATTTCGTCTGCGTTGACATATTCTTTACAATCAAGAATTTCAGGTAGAATTGTATAGGATGCAGTTGTTTTTCCTGCTCCGTTTGGGCCCGATATTATATAAAGATTCTTCATCATTCCTTTAATTTTATTAGTGTAATTTAAAGCAGAAGTAACTCAAAAACAAGAACATTATACGAACGGTCAAATTTAAAACCTTCTGAAAACCAGTCAGAAAAGCATATTGGCTCTAACGGTCAAGGCTAAAAGCGCTCACAAGTCCAAGTAAACCAGTCTGCGATATTTTGCCTATGTTATGTGTGGTTGCCAATTGACCGTTGGCGTTGTTAAACGCCCTCGAAGAAATCCTCATCGATCTCTTTAACTTCGTAAACATTCGACACCTGAACACCAACCCCATACTCGTGCATAAGGTCAACTAATTTAATGCCATCAATCAATATTATAGTGTGATGAGCATCATGGGCTTTCTGTACAGCCTTAATGTCAAAAGTGGATGTAGTCACAAAAACACCTTTAGAAGTATCGCCACTCATCGCACCAATGAAATTCCTTATATCGCTTTCTCGAACCTTATTATCTGAGTATCTTTTAGCCTGAATATAAATTTTATCGAGCCCTAATTTGTCTTCATTGATGATCCCGTCTATACCACCATCGCCAGATTTAGAGGTTTCGATAAAATCACCATACCCCATTTTATTTAAAAGTTTCAAGATAACTTTTTGGAAATAATAGGGATCAATTTTTTTCAACCTGTCTAAAAGCTCAGATTTGACTTGTGCCTCGATAGCTATGAAACCAGAATCAATCAAATCTTGGGGAGATGAGTTTTTCAAATCGTGATTGGTTTCTTGACTTTGATTTTCTTCTTTATAAAAAGTCATGAAATCTTTGTCATTCTCAATTGCGCTCAAAGTAAGTGCCTTTTTTGTGGCAACTAGTCCTTTTTCACTGATTTTAACCATGCCTCTTTCGGGATATTCAATATATCCACCTTTTTTTAAATAGGATTTTCCCCAGGCGATACGATTATGAATCAGTATATCTCCACTTTTCGTTTTTTGCTCAAGGAGTTCAGGTGGAAGGTTAGAATAATATTTCTCAACAACTTTAAGAAGTAGATCACGATGGCTAACTGTGCTACCATCACTTAAGATTTCGAGTATTGGGTTGAATGTTTCATGAAATTTTGGTATGTCCATTAAAACCTCCTTTATTCAATTGGCAATCTCACATAACGGATAGGGAAAAAAGCGCGGCAAATAACATTCCCCTCGCCGTGCCATTTTTCCCATGTTATGATTTGTTGCAACTTAACCACGGTTCTTCAAACAGATAAATTATGCCTATCTATCAGAAAAACCATTCTCAATTAAGATATTTTCTTTCTTTAACGCATTAGTAGCTACGATATAGTAGAAATATTTAGTCCCGTCAATCGTCTTTTCCCATTTTCTGCTTTCGGTAAATGTGCCTGTCGTATCCTCTGTAAATGTGCCGTACGGGTCTGTCGAAGAATATACTTTGTATGCTGTAGCTCCGTCAACTATATCCCATGTGATGGAAATAGATGTGCTCGTAGGCTGTGTTATCACTACATTCTCCGGTGATGTTAATATACTGCCTGTGCCCCAAGAAATAGAGTGACCTGCTGAAACAGTTTCATTTCCAACGCTGTCCTTGATCTTGAATGAAATCGAGCCTTCGCAAATATGATCTCTTGCAGAAATTGAGCCTGTGTAATTGAAAGAACCTTTAACAGGATAAAGCGTAATTGTATTACTATCGTCCTCAATTGAATAGTCAGCTGTGACACTGCCTATACTAGAATTATCGCTAAAACCGATATTCAGGTTCATATCTTCGTCCAATTCTGCTGAATTGCCAGCTATAAAATCAATGGCTGGTGAGCTTGTATCAATAGTCTGATAAACTATTATATCATCTACATCATACTCAATTGTGGGTAAGGCAGGCCCAGTAAGATAATTGTTGAACCACTGCAATTTTATACTCTGCCCTGCGTATGTAGTCAGATCATATTCCATATCAACCCATGATTCATCAACTCCCGGTAAAGTTGACCAAGCAGAAATTGCAGTTCCTGATGAATTAGATACCGCAAATTTTAGTAGTGAATAAAGACTGGAACCATCTGTTTTGTCAAAATAGAACCTATACTTGAGTTTAATCAAAGTACCGCTAGCTACTGAAGGCAGGTTTATAACAGGAGACCACATTCTGTAGCCGATATAAGTTTGATTAGCCTTGGTAATCGACATGGCAAGGCCATTATTATTTTCGTACACCTTGTTACCTAGAAACCAACCCGGTTGTGTGATTGAGTCAGGAGTCTGCCAAGTATAAACACCCCAACCAGCATCAGGAAGACTAGTCATTGTTTCAAAATCTTCATTGAAAATAGCTTCTACAAGGAAAATTTCGGTTGCAGCATACGAAGTAGGATCACCGTCTATTTCAGCTACAATATTGTATCTTGTGCCTAACTCAGTCGGATTCGTAGTTGACAAGTCCCAATTGTAAATCCAGACATCTTCAGTTGAATCAAAGGTAATATCACCTTGACTTACATAAGTACCGTCAATCTTGATATTGATTGCGGGATAAGAACCGAGGACTTCCGGTACTCTTACCTTGATCTCAAGCGTATCTGTAACGGCTCCTTTACCTCTTGATCGTACATTGTAAATACCACCGGGGGCAGGAGAATCAATTGTAGGCTTGGGAATGAATTGAATTATTTTTTCATCGCATGGTGAATAATTAATTCTGTAATCAGAATATTCCCAGACACCCCTTTGGATAAAAGATCTGAATTTCATTGAGTTAGATTCAATATAACTTGTCAGGTTTTCTACGCTTATCTGATAGGTATAAATATCATCACCCTGTGCCTGTAGAGTAGCTTCTAATCCTGAATAGGAATTATCCATCTTTACGAAATAGCCTTTAGGGATTAAATCAGGTGGAGTAACGGAATTATATTCAAGCATATTTGGTGTTGTAACTCGAAAATTCACAAGATCAGTATTGTTTTCATAAAAAACTCTAAGCGTATCACCGTCAGCGATGTAAGGATTCATTATCTGTAGTGAAGGAACTTCGTAAACTGCTGTAAATCCGTTAATATCATCGTTCTTTGGAGTTAAATCAACCGTAGTGACAACATCAGCAACATCGTTTAACCCATACATTAATACATCACTGTACCCAGTATCGTAAATATCATCAAGACCTAAGGCGTGACCGAGCTCATGTTTAAGAACAGATCTCAGGTTTATATGAGTATTCCAGCCATATTGATTGTTCCATGTTGAGTTATAATGAATTTCTGTATTTACTCTAATTTCAAAACTAGTAAAACCACAATTTTCATAAACAACGCACTCCATAATTGCATTGTTAGATAAATAAGCATATGTAATTTTGCATTGAGCAGAAGAATTTACAGTGGGCGAGAAATTAATTGCAGGCTTACCGTCAACATCAGATAATTGTCTGTATAGCTGAATAATAGCAGAATCAATATCCGCACTAGTTAGACCGACCGCTAAATTAAGAGCGTTCCAATTCTCATTTTTTAATAAATCATCCCCATACTCCAATGTGTAACTACCTGGTTGTAAAAAGCCTGTTTGTAGATTATAACCGAATAAATAAGAGGCAGAAATAAGGAGTACAAATATCATATTTTTCATTTTTGTATCTCCTTCCAACTGCGCTTGTAAAAGTTGTCAGAATCGTTAATATTATCGAGGGCATGAACGCGGTTTTTGAAACTATCTAAGGATAAGGTTTCTTTCTCTCCACCACGCCTTGGAAATCCGGTTATTTTATTATCGTTTATTTCCCATAATACTAAAAACTCAAGCGGATTATACTTATTTTTGTTATCCTCTCCAGTTTTACCTATTACAATAACACCTTTTTTGTTAAAAGGGATTTGTTTATATTGATATTTTTTATTGGAAGAGCTTTGACCGCACTCTATGAAATCACCGATAATAAAATTTGAGGTATTTTTAATTATTTCATCAATTTTGATTTTCAATTTTTTATGGTAACCAGTTTTGAATATGTCAATGTCTTCAGACTCGATTATTTCTCCTATTACAACTGCTTCAGCTGTTATTCCAACTTCTTCAAAATTATTACCAATTCCTTCTTTTTTATCATTGAATATATCAAAGCCGGAAGCTTGCAAATCATCAAGTTTATCCAGATTTACTCTGTTATCATACCAGTCGCTTGTAAATCGTGAAAATATTTTTACACCTTTTTTTCTTTCAATTCCAAGAACACGATTTAAATATTCTGACTGGTGTTTTACAAAATCTTTTATTGATAAACCTGTGTTACGGAGATGATTGTCAAGCACTACTTCTTCACCTTTTTCATTTAATATTATTCTCCTTGCAGGAACTAAAACTCGATTATTTGAATCAACTGCATCTCCTTCACTGTTTTTTGAGAAAGTAATATTATCAGTTTCGAATTTAAAATTCGAGGGATCGCTTTTATCATTTGATTTTATCTGATCTGATTCTTTTACAGATTCTTTCTTAGGTTCGACAGGCACATTTCCTCCGTCTCCTGACATAGCAAAAATAGGAGAGAGCAGAAATAGGAACATTATTGCTACAGCGATTATTTTTTCCATTTTGAACCTCCGGTTCGTTTGTTGTGTTTTCACAATTTACTTCTTTCTTACCCTTAAAACAAGATGTTTCTGTTTTCTTCAAACTGATAGATAGGCATAATTCACATTTTTCACCTCCCCGTCATTAAGTTGCAATGGATCATAACGGTCAAGGCTAAAAGCACCACACAAGTCACACAAACCAGTCAGTGATATTTTGCCTATGTTAGCAGTTGTAGCACTTGAGTCAATAGGAACCCTTTCAACTTGAGCTTATTCCTTTCGCCAGGATTTTTTATAAAAATTAACAGCATCGTTAATCTCATTTAGTTTTTTTACCTTAGATATGAACAAATCTAGGGGTACTTTTATATCCATATGAACTCTCATATTCTTATTCTGAACAACATTATCATCAATAATGTCATGCCATGTTCCCATTCTTAGAATTCCGGTATTGTTCTTATTCCGTCCTGCAAAAAGGAAATATAATACAACTTTTTCATTTAAAGGAGGTATGTGATTATTCGGGAATGAACCTGAATACCATACTAAACTTTCAATAGTAGATTTATTTTCAATTTCTTGGATTGATTTTAATACCTGGTCAATTTTTATTGTATACTTGTAGTCGTAAAATGTATTTATTTTCTTTTCCAGCTTTTCAATTTTGATTACTTCTCCAATTGCAATTGCGCCAGATGTGACATCAATAGAATAAAAATTATTCATGTTTTCTGGTTTCTCGTTAATTTTATGCGGATAAGGATCCCATCCATTTTCTTTTAATTCGTCAAGTTTATCAATATTGATCATTTTATCATACCAAGACCACATTGTACCATCAACAGAATCTTTATTAATTCCTTTTCTCTCTAAAATTTCGGGTATTCTAGAAAAATAATCCTCTTTGTGAATAATATATTCATCAATTGAAAGACCTGTATTTCGATAGCGTGAGTCGATAACAAATTCGTTACCTAGGCTGTCAACAGAAAGGTGCTGAACTAAACAAATACCATACTCTTTCCAAATTTCTCCACCTTTTTTTCTATAATATGAAATATCGCCAGTTGCTGTTTTGACAGTTTTAACAGGATATGACTCATCGCGATCAATAAATCTATATTTTTCTTTAAGAAATTTATCTAGGAGAAATACTAAGCTATCAATTCCACCAGCTTTTTTAATATCTTTGATTGAAAGAGAATTTTCATCCTCAAGATCAATTTTATAAATATTTTCATTTCTAATAATATTTACAACTAATGGATAAGCTGAAATAGGCAATACATTATTTTTATTGTGACTTCGGATGTAGTCTATGATAGAATCAAAACTCTGCCATGAGTATTTTCTTAATTTCTCTAAAATAAACGAATGGCTGAGTAAAAAATTGATTTGAGGTATAAATTCTCCAACTTTTACCATCAATCTCCAATTATATGGATCTTTATCTTCTCTGCTCAATAATTCATAAGTAACATTGAAAAAGAATGGTGTAATAGATAGTAGGAATAAATTTTCTGATTGATTTTCTAACTGATCCCAGCCGATAGGATGAAGAAGTAATGAATCCAGTAAAGATTCTGTGCTCATTTTAGGCAACAAAGAGTCTGGTACAATTTTTATGATTTTATTTTCATCGATATTGAAATAATTTGTAATTGATGTTTTTGACAAAGTGTCAAGTGGATGAGTGAATGAATTCTGGTATTTTGAACTTTTAAGTAATTCTTGAAATTGTTTTTTCTCGGTATCTGAAATTGCGAATGTAAGTGAGAAAATTACGAATAAAAAGAAAGGAATATGTTTTTTGGAACTCATGAGTTAACCTCTGCAATTATTTTAAGAATATAAGCTCAAGTTGAACAAGTCCTCAAGTGCTATTTCTGCTAACGGTCATGGCTAAAAGCCCGTGCAATATTATTCCCCTGCATGGTTTTAGCCAATGTTATACATAGGTGGTTTTAATCTCATTAGCTATAAACTAGGTTTTGTTGTTCAGTTATACTATGGTACCAAAACATCAAATTGCTTTTTGTTCTCATTATGCTCAGAAAAATCATCCATGCTCCAGTCTTTACACTTCTCTTTATTATATTCGAGTCTCACAGGAAGGTCAACAAGCGTAAAGCCATTTCTTTTTAACTCATCAATTCTCATAAAATTATTTTCAGCTTCCTTCAAATCCTTACCTAAAACGAAAAAATGGCGATATCCAGAAGCAGTTAAAAAAATAAATTCTTTTAATCCATACTCTGATTTAATTGAATCAAAATTTTCTAAATGATCAAATCTATTCATATTTACACCTCATTTATAAGTTTGTAATATTTATGTTTAGAACAAATAGCTTTAATTTCAGAGGCGAATTCTAATCCCAATTTAGGTAATTTCATTCTAAAATACTGAGAAAAAACAAGGTCATCAATATAATCTTTAACTCTTAACTGGTAATCTATGTCATATGCAGGTAGGGATTTTAGATCAGAAATATTGCTTATACCAGAGTCGCTAAATAATTCTAA
>ENA-UPTA01001077-UPTA01001077.1-activated-sludge-metagenome-genome-assembly--contig:-NODE-1077-length-30800-cov-9.865376_pt1 | contig 30800 bp, 30 predicted proteins | sample MGYA00238184_ERZ773361 | MGnify/ENA primary metagenome ERZ773361 (study PRJEB29100, sample SAMN05720205) | activated sludge metagenome | isolation source: anaerobic digester from wastewater... | reverse complement strand
GTGCGTGATTTCTGCTGGGGGTGCGTAATTGTATCAAAATAGGTAATCAAAGCCAAAAACAAACGTCAATATTGATACAATGTTGACCGACCAAAAAGTCCAGTAATACTGGGCTTTTTATCGTTCTATAGGAAAAATTGAGTCGCCTTGAAGGGCGGCTCTCTTGCTTTTTTGAACCTGTATCATGAAAAGGTGCACACACCTCCACGATACTCACCTGCTTTTCGTGAAATAGTTAGGAAACGTGAAAAGGTACGAGGTTTCGTGAAAAGGTTCAAGGAATCGTGAAAAAGTGCACCCCCTTTAATAGAATGTAAAAGGTTCAGTACCATTTACGCCACAGTCGCAAACTTCTATCACACACGGTAAAGCTCGGGCCAAGCATAAAAGAAACAGCCGGTTATGGTAAAATGGGTTCAACGAGAATCTGATTATATATCCCATACGACCTATTGACAAATAAGAGAAACGAGCTATAATATAAACGATTGCTTATATGTTTATTTGAAGGAGGCGGTTCTTTGACAAACAGACGAAAAGATAATGCACTTTGCAGCGTGACCATTATCCATGACGATATTCTTAGCAAAGTGCGCAAAGAGATGACGGAGGACAGCCGACTTGTTCAAATGGCCGAGCTTTTCAAAGCGCTCGACGATCCTACGCGCCTGAAAATTATCAATGCGTTGCTGCTTGCGGAGATGTGCGTGTGCGATATTTCCGCACTGTTGAACATGACGCAACCGGCGATCTCCCACCACCTCAAGGTGCTTCGGCAAACGCAATTGATCAAATACCGGCGGGAGGGCAAGATCGTCTATTACTCATTGGATGACGATCATGTTGAACTGCTGTTCCGGCAAGGCTTAGCTCACGTAATTGAAAAGTAGGGAAAGGCGGATTATCATGAAAAAAACATTTATTCTTGAAGGTCTGGACTGCGCGAATTGTGCAGCCAAGATGGAAACGCAGATTAAAAATCTTACGGGCGTCAGCAACGCGGCAGTTGACTTCGTTTCTAAGAAACTGACGATAGAAGCCGCCGATGAGAAGGATTTCAATGGAATTATCGCAGAGGCGACAGCCATCGTCAAAAAAATCGAACCGGATGTTAAGGTGGTCAATGCCGAGAAAAGCAAAGATTACAAATCCGTCATCCTGCTGGAAGGTCTTGATTGCGCAAATTGTGCGGCGAAAATTGAAGCCCAAGTACAGAAATTGGAAGGGGTCACGTTTGCTTCCGTAGACTTTGTTTCAACGAAGCTTACACTGGAAACCGGCCCCGGTGTCAACATTTCCGAGCTGAACGAGAAGATTAAGGGCATCGTAAAAAAGATTGAGCCTGATGTTCAGGTTATTTTCGGGGAAAGCGCTGTCAAGGAGAAAGCAAAAGAAAAAGATGACGACGACGATGATGACGAGGGCGAAGAAAACCACAAGAAGCAAATCATAAAACTTGTGGTTGGCGGCGTTATATTCGCAGTCGGTATGATTTTCAAATTTCAGGGTTGGTTGGAGCTTACCATATTTATCACAAGCTATGCCATCGTCGGCGGAAGCGTTGTTTTACGGGCAATCAAAAGCATTGCCCGCGGCCAGATATTTACGGAGCATTTCCTTATGAGCGTTGCTACAATCGGCGCCTTCTTCGTTGGAGAGTATCCGGAAGGCGTAGCCGTTATGCTGTTTTATCTGGTGGGCGAGCTATTTCAGGATATGGCGGTTGACCATTCCAGAAAATCAATCAGCGCACTCATGGATATACGGCCTGACTATGCAAACTTAAAAGTTGGCGACGAACTGAAAAAGGTGTCCCCCGAAGATGTAAGTGTCGGCGATATCATCGTGGTAAAGCCGGGAGAAAAAATCCCATTAGACGGCATGGTTATAGACGGTACGTCAATGGTCGATACCTCCGCATTGACCGGCGAATCGGTTCCGCGCGAATTGGAGCCGGGAAAAGATGCGTTAAGCGGATTTGTTAATAAGAACGGCGTCTTGACCCTTGAAGTCACAAAAGATTACGACGACTCAACCGTGTCTAAAATTCTCGATCTTGTCCAGAACGCCAGCAGCAGAAAAGCGCCGACCGAGAACTTCATAACGAAATTCGCGCGTTATTATACGCCGATCGTTGTATTTGGAGCCCTGGCCCTTGCGGTAATACCGCCGTTGGTCATTCAGGGGGCGACCTTCTCTGATTGGATATACAGGGCATTGGTATTCTTGGTGGTTTCCTGCCCCTGCGCGCTGGTGATATCGATCCCGCTGGGCTTCTTCGGCGGAATTGGAGGCGCTTCAAAAAGAGGGATCTTGGTAAAAGGCAGCAACTACCTGGAGGCGCTGAACAATGTGGAAGCGGTTGTTTTTGATAAGACCGGTACTTTGACGAAGGGCGTATTCATCGTTACGGAAACAAATCCTCAAAATGGCCTTACAAAGGACGAACTGATTGAATCCGCAGCCTATGCGGAAAGCTATTCAAACCATCCGATTGCCCTTTCGATTATGGGCGCTTATCATGGGGAAATTGATCAGGATCTGATTGCGAACTACGAGGAAATCGCGGGACAGGGCATTAAAGCGAGCGTCAACGGCAAAGAAGTTCTGGCCGGTAATACCCGATTAATGACCAGTGAAAAGATCGATTACAGCAACGTCGATTCTTTGGGTACGGTCGTACATATTGCAATCGATAGAAAATACGCAGGTAATATCGTCATCTCGGATGAGGTGAAAGAAGACGCGGCAAGGGCAATCAGAGAGCTTAAATCTCTCGGCGTCAGGAAAACGGTCATGCTTACGGGCGACCTGAAAACGGTGGGCGAAAGGATAGGGAAACAGCTAGGTTTGGATGAGGTGTATTCAGAACTGCTGCCAGCCGACAAGGTCGAAAAGATTGAGTCAATGGAAATCAAAAAATCCCATAACGGAAAAATTGTATTTGTCGGCGACGGCATCAACGATGCGCCGGTGCTGGCAAGAGCTGATATCGGGATAGCCATGGGTGGCCTAGGCTCCGATGCGGCCATCGAAGCCGCGGATGTCGTCATCATGAATGACGAGCCATCCAAAATAGCTTCTGCGATCAAGATCGCCAAAAGAACAAGGGGCATTGTCTATCAAAACATTGTATTCGCATTGGGTGTGAAAGCCATATTTCTTGTATTAGGCGCATTCGGAGTAGCATCCATGTGGGAAGCTGTTTTCGCAGACATGGGCGTTGCGATCATAGCCATTCTAAACGCAATGCGAGTGATGAATACAAAGGACTTATAAACCGGTTCATGCGATCCCCCTTACCAGAGTTGGGGTTCCAATGTCGCACAGAGCGAATAAGGGCCTGTACTGGTTCGCTGGCCGTACTTTAAGGAGAATTTGGTACGATGAATGAATATGCGATTATAACGGATTCAACGTCAGACCTTTCCCCCGGCATGTTGGAGCGATATTCGATTCAGGTATTGCCCTTGGGGGTGTTGCTGGGTGACAAAGCTTTTTTTCATTATCCGGACGAGCGAAATATGAGCTTCAGCGCATTTTATAGCCAGTTGCGCGGCGCTGTGGAAGCGAAAACCACCCAAGTCAATTTACAGACTTACTTAAAAGCTTTTGAGGATATTCTTTCAACGGGGAAAGATGTCTTCAATATCAGCTTTTCATCCGGTATGAGCGGATCGTATGGCAACGCGGTGCAAGCCGCAAAGGAATTGCGCCCCAAATATCCGGAACAAAAGGTAGTCGTGGTCGATTCGCTGTCGGGATCAAGCGGGGAGGGCCTTTTGGTCTATCATGCAGCGCTTGAAAAGGAAAAAGGCAAATCCATCGATGAACTGGAGCAATGGGCGCTACAAAACAGGCTGCGCGTTAACCATTGGTTTGTGGTGGATGATTTGTTTCACTTAAAAAGAGGCGGAAGAGTATCCTCAACAGCGGCTGTCGCGGGATCGATGCTGGGAATCAAGCCGCTGCTGAATTTTGATGATCAGGGCAAAACGGTTTTGGTCGATAGAATCCGCGGTCGTAAAAAGTCGTTAAAAGAGCTGGTTGTCAGGATGGAGCAAAATTACCAGCACCGTAAAGGCGACGCCGTCTTTATCAGCCACGCGGACTGCCTGGAGGATGCCCAATTTGTTGAAGGGTTGATCCGAGAGAAGTTTGCCCCAAGTGATGTGTTTATCAATTATATCGGCCCCGTTAGCGGCACGCACTCCGGCCCGAACACCGTTGCCCTTTTCTATTTTGGTGATACGCGCTAAGGAACATCCTTTCCGACCCCCACCTGCTGGAGTTTCAGACGGGGGTGCATTTTTGTGTTTTATAAAGCGTTCTGAGGGAGCATATCTACAGTCTTTGGGTAAATATGGCTACTCCAATATGTTTAGAAAACTAATGAGCAAGTGCCTCTCGTGCTGTCCGGAGGATAAAGTCTCTTGTCGGCGTAGCCGGTTTCCCTGTCAGTTTAGCCACTGCATGGCTTGGGATGTCGTAGGCACCGCTGGAATAGGCTTTGTAGATTTCCAGCAAAAAACTGACCCTGAAATCCGGCACGCCCTTAGAGAGCATACCCTCCCGAAAAGTGTCCGGCAAGGCCGGAATAAAAGCGATTTTCTTTCCTGCTATCTCTGAAGCAATCTCAGCAATGTTACTCCAAGCAAGCGACTCAGGACCCGTAATGTCGTATATTTTATTTTGATGTCCATCGGTTGCCAGAACGGCGGCTGCAGCCGCTGCGCAATCAGCCCTGGTGACCGCAGCCATTTTCCCATCATCGGCCGGAATACTCAATATTCCAGCTTTTACGGCACCGATAACCTCCCGCACCAGCACGTCGGCGTAAAGATTGTTGCGCAAAATTGTATAATTAAGACCTGTTTCTATAATCGCTTTCTCCGTCTGCTCATGCACTCTTCCAATATGGCTTAAGCTCTCTTTGGTGCCACTGGTATAAAAAATATGTTTTATGCCTGCCTCCACTGCCGCGTCCACCGCATTGCGGTGCTCAGATACCGTGTCAGAGGCACCGCTTGTTGAAATAATTAGCACTTTTTCTGCTCCGGTAAACGCACGTACCACTGACGCACGGTCTCTAAAATCCGCCTGTCGCACATCAATACCAGCAGTAGAAAGATCCGCGGCTTTTTCTGGTTCTCTTACACTCACCGCTATTTCTGAAATCGGAATACGGTCTTTGAGCAAGTTCACGACCTGTCGACCGAGATTTCCATTTGCTCCAGTCACGATAATCATTTGCTTTCCTCCTCTTGTGGATCACAAAATTTTCCGAAAAACGTCACCTGTTGCCAAGGCAACGTCTGTAGCTTACAATAAAATACGCAAGAAATTTTATCAACCAACAAGATGAAGTAAGTGTTGCTTAAGAAACATCTCCTCTGAATTGTTTTAAGAAAGGGGGTAAAATTGCCATGAAAAAAATAATTAATGAAAATGATCCTCGTGTTATCAAAACACGCCGCCTTTTGCTGGATTCTTTTGTGGTCCTTGTTAGGAAAAAGATTTTACATCTATTTCTGTAAAAGATATTACTGACTCCGCGCAAGTAAATCGAGCTACCTTTTATGCGCATTTTCAGGATAAGTATGATATTTTAGAATACATGGTTATTGATACATTTATGAATCTTATCTCAAAACGAATTGATATTGGAGCAATATTAAATAAAGAAACCTTACGTAATATAATTCTTTTTGTTTGCGAATACGTGGAAACAGTAAGTAATTCATGTAAACGTAACCATACAACCATATTGTCATTAATGGAGGAAAAAGTGAAATTAAAGCTGTGCGATATTATATATACCATTCTTAAAAAAGAAAATGGAGTTATTCATAAAAAAGATGAAAAAGCCGCATTGATCGCTATCATGATAAGTAGTTCTATATATGATGCGGCAAGCAAGTGGAATAGAGATGGTCGTGCAACTACTGTTGAAGCTCTCACTGAAGGAGTTATGAGCTTTATTGTCCCTGGAATAAACACATACAGTAATTAGAAACACGCATTTAAAAAAATCCATATGATACCTTCTTTGAATTGCCATTAGCGTTGTTCTCATGTGCCAATAATTCCTGTATGCACAAGTAAAATTTTCAGTCCCATGAGCACGAGAATGATGCCTCCGGCAATCTCCGCTTTTGCTTTAAACTTTAGCCCGAATACATTGCCTATCTTTACCCCGGCCATCGAAAGCACCAGCGTAATAATGCCAATAATCGAAACCGCAGGTATAATGCGAACCTTCAAAAATGCAAACGAAACACCTGCAGCCAGCGCATCAATACTTGTACCAAGAGCTAAAGGAAGCATTTCTTTGAATTTCAGGGAAGCTTCTTCACAAGCTTCACATTGTTGTTTCGCAAAGCTCTCTTTAATCATCTTCACACCGATAATTACGAGAAGGGCAAATGCAATCCAGTGATCAAATGCAGTGATCTTATCAGCAAACTGAGAGCCAAGCAGGTAACCGATCAGTGGCATTACAGCTTGGAATATACCAAAGTAAAGCCCCACAGTCAGCGACTTTTTAAAGCTGATTTTTTGCATGGACAGCCCAGTACAAATTGCTACGGCAAACGCATCCATGGATAGTCCGACAGCAGTCAGGAGCAGTTCAAACAAATTCATTGCGCATCCTCCATTGTTCCGATATTTTGCAAAAGAAAAACTCAGGTATAACCTTACGGTAATACCTGAGTTCGTTCAATGCAGGACGATTACAAGATCATGTATAGCCGTTACAGTTATACATGAGTCTCGTTTTTTAAGACAAGCCAGACTTTTTGCAGTCAGTATGTTGACTTGCCACGCACGACAGTGCGCTAACTACTCCCTCACGAGTATTCAATTGTTCAATTATTCTAACGTAGTTTTCAGCAAATGTCAATAAGGTGTAAAAAACAATGTTTGATGTGAATATCGCACATGTTTCCGTTCCTTACTTGACAAAAAGGCGTTCTCCTACTATAATGTAACCAGTATTACATTTCATGACTGCGAGGTATCATATGGAACATCAGGAATGGTTGACAATCAATTACACCCTACCCAAAGAGCCTTCGCGTGTTCGGGTAAGCGTGTGGAGAAAGTTGAAAAAAAGCGGCGCGGTCATCTTAGGTCAATCGGTCTGGTTTTTGCCTGTAAATGAAAATAATGAAGCTTTCTTGCAGAAAATCTCCGATGAAATCATTCAAAATAATGGTGAGTCCTATATTATGCGGATGATCCCCCAGGACGAAAGCACCTTGGAACGCATTGTTGCCGCTTTCAATGAAGCGAGAAACGAGGAGTACGGCGAGCTTTTGGAACAATGCGACGACCTGATCTGTGAACTGGAAAAGGAATCAGGGCTCGGAAAATTCACCTTCGCCGAGCTTGAGGAAAATGAGGACGAGCTTCAAAAGCTGACCGGCTGGTATCAAAAAATCACAGAACGGGATTTTCACGGTGCCTCCCTGCGTCCTTCCGCCGATGAAAAGCTGGGGCAATGCCGGGCGCTATTGGAGGCGTTCGGCGCGGAAGTTTATCGGCAAAATGACGAAGAACCTCAATGAGGAAGGCGGGGCATATGAACCTGAAAGAAAGGGCAAAAAAACTAAAAACGGATATTCCGGCGGTGTTTCTCGCGCTCAAGAAAAAGGAAACGCCGGTGCACGCAAAAATATGCGCGGGTGCCACCGTTATCTATGCTTTATCCCCCATTGACCTTATCCCTGACTTTATTCCGGTGCTCGGTTATCTGGATGACCTGATCATTCTGCCCGCGCTGGTGGCATTGACGGTGAAACTAATTCCACACGAGGTTTTTGAGCAATGCCGAAGTGAATCCGAGGGATTATGGCAGGGTGGAAAGCCGAAAAAGTGGTATTACGCGCTGCCCATTGCGGCGATTTGGCTGTTAATCCTGTTTCTGGTTGCAAGAGCAATTTGGTTTTAATCCGTACAGCGGGGAAAACATAATAGGAGAATAGGTATGTGGAATGTTATTCTATTGGGGCTTGTCAGCTTCTTTTCAGACATTAGCGCGGAGATGGTTTATCCCATCATTCCGCTCTATTTAACTACCGTATTCGGCGCGACACCGGCGCTTGTTGGAGTCATTGAGGGCATCGCCGAAAGTCTTGCCAGCCTTTTAAAGGTGTTCAGCGGTTACATAACGGACAAATGGGGAAGGAAGAAGCCGGTTGCCTTTGTCGGTTACGCCGCAGGGCTGGTTTACAAGGCGGCTCTCATCTTTGCGGGTTCGTGGGCTGGCGTTTTAGGGGCGCGCGTCATTGACCGAGTTGGCAAAGGCATTCGAACCGCTCCAAGGGACGTGCTGGTCAGCGAAAGCGCGGACAAAAACCAGATGGGAAAAGCGTTTGGTATCCATAAGGCGCTGGACATGGCAGGCTCGGCCATCGGAATTTTCGCAAGCTACCTGCTGATCAAAAATGCTGGTGAGAATTTTGCATATAAAGAACTGTTTGCCGTTTCCATCATACCGGCGGTATTGGGCTTGCTCATGTTCTTTTTCATCAAAGAGAAAAAAGAACACAGCCAAGTTACAAAGAAAGAGCCGTTCTGGCAAAACATGAAGAAGCTGGACGGACAGCTCAAACTGTACCTTATGGTGGCCTTCCTGTTCACGCTTGGAAATTCGTCGAACACGTTCCTGCTGCTGCGCGCGAAAAGCGTCGGGTTCGACGACACCAGCGTGATATTACTGTATTTTATTTTTAATCTGACCGCGTCTATTCTTTCCATTCCGTTTGGGAAACGGTCAGATAAGGTTGGACGAAAGAAGCTGCTTGTTTCCGGCTATTTAGTATTTTCCGTTGTATACTTTGGCTTTGCGCTTGCTTCGAATAGAGCCGTTATCCTTGCCGCCTTTGTGCTCTACGGCGTTTATACCGCCATGATTACCGGCGTGGAGCGGGCGTTCATCGCGGAAATATCACCTAAGGAATTAAAGGGAACAATGCTTGGAATGCACTCCACCGTTGTAGGAATTGCCTTGTTGCCCGCCAGCGTCATCGCCGGATTGTTTTGGGATGGATTCGGAGCATCGGCACCGTTTATATTCGGTTCATCCATGTCCTTGATTGCAGCTTTGATATTGCTATTGTTCATGAAAAATGCGCGCTTGCCTTCGGATCGTGTCTGCACACTTTAAAAGAAAGATCAGGTGAACAATATGACCGAATGGCTGCTTCGTCACTTCATAAAGAATAACGAAAATATTACGGATACCACGGTGCGTACCGCCTATGGCAGTTTGGCAGGTCGGGTGGGTATTGTGTGCAATCTTGTACTGGTTGCGGGTAAGCTGACCGCCGGTTTTTTTTCAGGCAGCGTTTCCATCATGGCGGATGGCTTAAACAATCTTTCAGACGCAGCCAGTTCTGTTATAACGCTGGCGGGCTTTAAGATTGCATCCAAAACGGCAGACAAAGAACATCCCTTCGGGCATGCACGATTTGAATATATTGCGGGATTGACCGTGGCGGTAATGGTGTTGGTAATGGGCATTGAACTTGGCAAAAGCAGTCTTGAAAAGATAATACACCCGACACCTGTTACTTTCAGCCTCGCAAGCTTTGCGGTTTTGGCGGCGGCGGTACTGTTAAAAGTATGGATGTCCGCTTTTAACCGCAATGTGGGGCAACGCATAAACTCCGCTGCGCTTCAGGCCGCCAGCGCCGATAGCCGCAATGACTCCATTGCAACGACGGCTGTGCTGCTGGCCGCAGCGGTGTCTCGTTTTGCAGGCGTCAATCTGGATGGATGGATGGGCTTAGGGGTAGCGGCTTTTATCGTATACAGCGGCATAGGACTTGTGAAAGGCACACTGAATCCTTTGCTGGGCGAGGCTCCCGCGCCGGAGTTGGTAAAACATGTGGCTGACAAAATCGCTGGTTATGAGGGTGTATTGGGTACACATGACCTGATTGTGCACGACTATGGCCCCGGCCATCGGTTTGCAAGCGCCCATGTGGAAATGTCAATCGATGTGGACGCTTTGGTTTCGCACGATATCATAGACAACATAGAGCGTGATATTTTAGAAAACGACAATATCCATCTGATTATACATTATGATCCAATCGTTACTGGCGAGCAGATGAACAATGCTCGTGTCTGGATAGAGCAACAGGTCAAAACAATAAACGACCACCTAAGTATTCACGACTTACGTTTGATAGACGGCCCAAGCCATACGAATTATGTGTTTGACGTTTTGGTGCCACCGGAGTTTGAAATGCCGGAAGAAACACTGCGGCAGCGCATAGAAGAAGCGGTACAGCGTGGCGACAAGCCGATCCACATCGTTGTTACCATAGACTATTCCTACGCAGCCACACTTAAGTAGTGGGCAATTAATATAGATTTAATATTTTAGCAACCTTTTAACAAGAAAATTTTGCGGATCTTAAGGTATGCTATTGACGATTAGAATCAGATATTGTATGATGATAGTATCAATTTACCGAACGGTCAGTCAGGAGGATTGAAAATGCAAAGTGATAACATTGAAGCAAAAGAGCGAATTCTTCATGCTTCCATACAACTGTTTTCTGACAAAGGGTTCGATGCGACAAGCGTTACTGAAATCGCTCAATCAGCCGATGTAACAAAACCGCTCATTTACTACTATTTTAAGAGCAAAGAGGAAATTTTAGATTCTTTGGTGCACTCTCTTCTTGATAAAATAACCTCCATGACGATGGATTTTGTCCATGCGAATATTGTGCAGATGATTCAGGCCGGTCGGTTGGATATTGAACCGGATCGATTAAGCTTCGCCAGCGAAGAGGATATTTCTTATTTCCTTGAAAATGGATATAAATATTTTGAAAAGGTATTGCATTTTGCGCTGGAAAATCGCGCAATTATTCGGATATTGATGTTTGAATCCTTAAAAAACAGCAAAAACCATAATGAGCTGTTTCACTTAATGAGCTTGACAACGGAAAACGATGAGAATCCGTTATTCAAAACCATATCTCAGGCAGACAGCGATTTCAGCTACTCAGCGGACATGGTGATGTTCAAATTTTTTTATACGATTTTTCCACTCGTTAATTTTGCTGTCTATTACGACGACTACAAGACGGTCAGCGGGCAAAGTGATGAAGAACTCCGTGCTTCATTCCTTCGAACATTCAAAATAATTTCTTCTTCCCTGATTTCTGAAAAGGATATTTTGCTACGCAATAAAAACGTTTGAGGTCGAGAATTATTCTATTTTACATGATACTGACTGAATGGTCAGTCGATTGCATGAATACTGATGTAATAAGCAGGAGTGAAATGTTATGAAGGACTACGTTATTTACACAGATTCTTGTGCGGATCTGAGCCCTGAGATGCTGACAGAATTGGATGTTAAGGTTCAAAATATGCATTTTAGGCTCAACTATCAGGAATATCTCTGTACGGTGGATGAAGAACAGTTGCGCTTCCGTGAATTTTACGAGCAATTGCGCCAAGGGGGAATAGCGTCTAGCGGTCAGGTAAGTCTGGCAGAGTATATGGATACGTTTTCTCCTTTGTTAGCAGAAGGAACTGTGAATAAAACAGGTGAACATATGAACCCAAAAAACTCAAAGATGGTACCAAAAGGCTTTTTTCTGCGCGATACTGACTGTACGGTCAGTCAATAATCTAAAGGAGGAAAAAACATGAAATCCGTTCAAAAAGCTACCGTCAACCTGCTTCTTCAGTATCTGTCCAACAACCCCATGGAGAAGCTCCCTAAAATGTTTACAATAGCGGAAAAAATGGATCGTGATCATTTGCATGCAACGCAGATCAAAGCCATGCGCGAGGCCGTTTTAGATGAAAACAGCGTCTGGCACCAATTTGTGCAGGATCTGTTCCGTGACATCGACCTCAAGGTGCTGCAAAAAGCAATGGAATGCTTCTTTATAAATGCCAACCTTGTCGGTGCGCCGATTAAAAATGAAATGGAGGAAAAATACGACTGCAATATCCCTTGGGCGATTTTGATGGATCCAACCAGCGCGTGCAACCTGTCCTGTACCGGGTGCTGGGCGGCGCAATACGGCGACAAGAACAACCTTTCTTTTGAGACGCTGGATTCTATCTGTAAACAGGGCAAGGAACTGGGCACCTATTTCTACATCTTCTCAGGTGGCGAGCCGCTGGTGCGTAAAAAGGACATCATCCGGCTGTGCGAAACCAATCCGGATTGTTATTTCTTTGCCTTCACCAATGGGACTCTGGTGGACGACGCCTTTTGTGAAGACATGCTTCGTGTGGGCAACTTCTCTCTTGCCTTTTCTATCGAGGGCGATGAAAAAGCAACCGATATGCGCCGGGGATCCGGGACGTATCAGAAGGTCATCAAGGCAATGGAGCGCATGCGTAAGCACCGGCTCCTTTTCGGGTATTCGACCTGCTATCACCGTTACAATACGGAAAGCGTCGGTTCCGATGAATTTGTGGATGATATGATCGCACGCGGATGCCGGTTTTCGTGGAATTTTACATATATGCCGATTGGTAAGGACGCGGTGCTCAATTTGCTGGCTGCGCCCGAGCAGCGCGCCTACATGTACCGCAGGATACGGGAAATCAGAGCATCCAAGCCGATCTTTGCCATGGATTTCTGGAACGACGGGGAATTTACCCAGGGTTGCATTGCCGGAGGGCGCTGTTACCTGCACATCAATGCCGCAGGCGATGTGGAACCCTGCGCGTTTGTGCATTATTCCAACGTCAATATTCACGACGTCACGCTGCTGGAGGCGCTGCGCTCCCCGCTGTTCATGGCATACCGCCGCCGCCAACCGTTCAACCACAATCATCTAAGGCCCTGCCCCGTGCTGGATAATCCCGAAGCGATTCTTGAGATGGTAAATGAATCCGGAGCCAAATCTACCGACATGGAAGCGCCCGAGGATGTGGATGTCCTATCCGCGAAAACGACAGAAGCGGCAGATAAATGGGCGATCACGGCGGAACGCCTTTGGGCGGAGAATCCCAAAAGCCGTGACTGTGAAACCTGCGCCGTAAGTCAAGAAAAGTAGGAGGAAATATGAATCGAAAAAAAATAACTTCAGAATCGGTCACCGAGGGGCATCCCGATAAGATATGCGATCGAATTGCCGACTCGATACTGGATGCGCTGTTGGCGCAGGATGGTAATGCCCGCTGTGCTTGTGAGGTGACCGTACAGCCTGCCGCCGTCCAAATTATGGGCGAAATAACAAGTGATGCTTCTGTTAATTATGGATCCATCGCTCGTGCATGCATTGAAAGTATCGGCTATACGCAATCGGAGCTTGGTTTTGATGCGATGGGTTGCAAAGTTCAATGCACCGTTCATCAGCAGTCGCCTGACATCGCCATGGGCGTCGGCCCACACACGGGAGGAGATCTGCGTCTGGATGAGCTAGGCGCAGGCGATCAAGGCATCATGTTCGGCTACGCCTGCGATGAAACGCCGGAGTTGATGCCCGCGCCGATTATGATGGCACACGCACTCACCAAGCGCTTGTCGGAACTGAGGAAAAATGGGGGTCTTCCCGGCCTGAGGCCTGATGGGAAAGCGCAGGTCACCGTAGAATACCAGGACGGATCTCCCTGGCGCATTGACACTGTTGTGGTCAGCGCACAGCACGATGAAGAACTTTCAATTAAGACCTTGCGCAATCAGATTGAGGAGCTGGTGATCCGCGAGAGCCTTCCCGCGCAATGGCTGGATCAGCACACAAAAATATATATCAATCCCACCGGTCGGTTTGTTTTGGGCGGCCCCGCCGCAGACACGGGTCTGACCGGTCGCAAAATCATCGCGGATACATACGGTGGATGCGCTCGCCATGGCGGCGGGGCCTTTTCCGGAAAAGATCCCACGAAGGTAGACCGCACGGCGGCGTATATGGCGCGATATATAGCCAAGAATGTCGTGGCGGCGGGGCTTGCACAGAAATGCGAAATCAGCATTGCCTATGCGATTGGCATTGCACATCCGATTTCTGTTACTGTCGATACATTTGGCACGGGGAAACTGGATGACGAAGCGTTGTTGAGCATTGTACAGAGTCATTTCGATCTTCGAGTGGGGGCAATGATCAAACGCTTTTCATTGCAGAGGCCGATCTATGCGCCTGTTTCCGTGTACGGACATTTTGGGCGACCGGAGCTCGCGTTGCCGTGGGAATCCCTTGATGCCGTGGAGACTTTGCGAGGTTTCCTGTAAGCCGGTTCTTTTTGAGGCGATTAGTGAAGCGATAGTAATTTCAATGTATGAGGTGATTATTTTTGGTTGCGCATCACGACGCATTAACAGACATACTGAAAGAGCTTCAGTCGGATCCTGAAAACGGATTCTCTGACAGTCAAGCGCAGGAACTCCTTCGTCAGTATGGCGAAAATAAACTTGGGGAAAAAAAGAGAAAAACTAATTTGCAGCGCTTTGCAGAGCAGTTTAAGGATGTTATGATCCTGATCCTTATAGCCGCTGCCGTCATATCCTTCGTGATTGCAATTTATGAAGGCCGTGGTTTTTTTGAACCGATTCTGATCCTTTTGATCGTTGTTCTTAATGCCACAATGGGTGTGATGCAGGAAAACAAGGCTGAAAAAGCGTTGGAGGCGTTGAAAAAACTGTCAACGCCTCATGCCCGTACCATACGGAATAGCAAAGAAGCCATTGTCGAAGCGTCACAGCTGATTCCGGGAGATATCATCCTTTTGGAAGCCGGAGATTTTGTTCCTGCAGATGCCCGGATCATCACTTCCGCCAGCTTAAAATCGGAGGAATCCGCGCTTACGGGAGAATCCGTCCCCGCAGAGAAGGACGCCCACGCGGAGGTGGCCAAGGATGCGCCGCTCGGAGACCGGCATAATATGCTCTATTCCGGCTGCGGTATTACCTATGGCCGGGCCAAGGCGGTTGTGACCGGCACCGGGATGAACACCGAAATGGGCAAGATTGCGAACCTTCTTGCCGAGGAACCGGATGTGCAAACCCCGCTGCAGCAAAAGCTTGCGTCTCTCGGAAAGTATCTGGGAATTGCTGCGCTGGCGGCCTGCGGCGTGATCTTTGTCATTGGTCTGATTGACGGAATGCCCGTTATGGAGATATTCATGACGGCGGTATCGCTGGCAGTGTCCGCAATCCCGGAAGGCCTGCCCGCCATTGTTACCATCGTGCTGGCCATAGGCGTACAGCGCATGGTAAAGCGCAACGCGATTATTCGCAGGCTTCCCGCTGTGGAAACGCTGGGCAGCGCGTCCGTCATCTGCTCGGATAAAACCGGAACGCTGACGCAGAACCGTATGACGCTGACACATTTGTTTGATGCGGATACGGCCACGCTCCATGATATTCGCAGCGGCGATATCCCCTCTTCCAATCGGCTGTTGCGCTATGCGGCGCTGTGCTGCGACGGCAAAGTGGTCTTTCAGGAGGACGGCGATGAGCAGCATATTGGCGATCCGACAGAAACCGCCATCATACTGGCCGCCCATAAAAACGGAATGGACAAGGACGAACTGGACAGGGCGTATCCCCGGCTGGCCGAGCTCCCCTTCGATTCTGAACGGAAGTTGATGACCACGGTGAACCGGATCGACGAAAAGAGTGTGGTGATCGTCAAGGGCGCATTTGATGTTCTGGCCCAGAGATGCGTGGCAGGAGACATCTCCTCCGGTCAAAGGTATGCCGATGAGCTTGGCGCGCGTGCTCTTCGCGTGCTTGCCGTAGCCTATAAGGAAATTGAGGTGCTTCCTGCACAGCCGACGTCCGAAGGATTGGAAGACGGGCTGACCTTTGTGGGTCTGGTGGGAATGATCGACCCGCCGCGTCCGGAGGCAAAGGAAGCGGTGGCCTTGTGCCGCCAGGCCGGTATTAAGCCCGTTATGATTACCGGCGATCATGTTCTGACTGCCTCGGCCATTGCAAAAGAGCTCGGGATTTTAATCGCCGGTGACGATTCCGTCACCGGCGGCGAACTTGCCTTGATGTCGGAGGAAGAGCTAAACCGGCGTGTACGGACAATATCCGTATACGCGCGGGTTTCGCCATCGGATAAAATCCGGATCGTGCGCGCGTGGCAGCGGCAGGGTGAGGTCGTTGCCATGACCGGCGACGGGGTGAACGACGCGCCTGCCCTGAAGGCGGCGGATATTGGCTGCGCCATGGGCATCAGCGGCACCGACGTTGCGAAAGGCGCGGCAGACATGACATTGACGGACGATAATTTTGCCACGATCGTGGAGGCTGTGCGCGAGGGACGCGGCATCTACGACAATATTAAAAAAGTGGTCGGCTTTTTGCTGGGCACCAATGTCGGTGAAATATTCACCGTCTTTTTTGCGATGCTATTCTGGAGAGAATCCCCGCTTTTGTCCATGCAGCTGCTGTGGATCAACCTGGTAACCGACAGTCTGCCCGCCATCGCCTTGGGGATGGAGCCTGTTGAAAAGGACATCATGCAACGGCCTCCCAAATCCAAAAAGGAGGGCATCTTCGCAAACGGATACGGTGTACAAATTTTGTTGCAAGGCTTCATGTTCGCAATACTTACGTTGATTGGATTCCATATCGGATGGAAAAGCACCGGCGACATTACTGCCGGGCGTACAATGGCTTTCTTTATCCTGTCGCTGACGCAGGTCATACATTCGTTTAATATGCGCTCTACGCATTCGCTGTTTCAGATCGGGCTTTTCACCAATAGAAATTTATGCCGGGCGGCTGCGGTTTCAATTGCGTTGATAGCATTGGTTGTGTTTGTGCCGCCTGTTTCCGCCATTTTCGAGTTGACGCAGCTATCGGCGGGGATGTATGGGAGCGCATTACTGCTGGCATTTGCTCCGGTGCTGGTTTTGGAATTGTCTAAGTGGTTTGGCTTTATTAAGCATCATCCCTAATTCCACTTACGATGGTAATTAAAAAGAGGTGCGCAAGGTGAATTGGTTATGAGACATATGACAAGGCGATATGGTTATGAGCAGGTTGTACGGTGTCGCGGGTCATTACGGGCCCAATACCTTAGGAGGTTTGTTTTAACATACGACACGGAAGTTGGTTGATGAATGCGCAAAGTATTAATTGAAAAGGTAAAGGAATCGGCTCTGGCTGTCGTGCCGATCAGCGCCATCATTTTGGTGCTGCATTTTACGGTGGCACCGTTGCCCGGTTGGACGTTGGGCATGATGCTGGTTGGTATGGTGATGCTCTTTGTGGGCATGACGCTGTTTTCCATCGGCGTGGAGAGCGCCATGCTCCCCATCGGCCAGCATGTTGGTTCCGCGCTCATTTCTTCACGCAAGCTGTCTCTGATCATCGTCGTGCTGTTTGTGTTTGGATTTGTTGCGACCATGGCCGAGCCGGATCTTTCCGTGTTTGCCAATCAGGTGGGCTCGATTCCGAAAACGGCGCTCCTGGTTGGCATCAGCGTGGGCGTAGGCGCGTTTTTGGTGCTGGCCGTGCTGCGGGTGGTTTTCCACTGGCGCTTGGGGAGTGTGCTGGCAATAGCCTATCCCATTGCCTTCATTGTGGCAATTTTCTCAAGCGATTACCTTGCCGTGGCCGTCGACGCGGCGGCGGTAACGACAGGACCCGTCACGGTGCCGTTTTTGCTGGCCATCGGCAGCGGGTTTGCGGCCGTTTCCAATAGAAAGGACGCCCAAGAGGACAACTTCGGCATCAGCTCGATCTGCTCGGTCGGCCCCATCATTTCGGTGCTGATTCTCGGCATGTTCTATAATTCTGGGGACACGCAATACCTACCCCAACAGGCGGCGACTGTCTCCAGTGGGGCCGAACTGGCCAGTCTGTTCGGAAACAGCCTGTGGCACTCCCTGGGGGAGGTCATCATCATCCTCGCGCCGATTGTGGCGGTGTTTTTGATTTTCCAGATCGTTAAACTAAAGCTTTCTCGCAGCGAATTATTCCGGATTTTTGCGGGCCTTGTATATTTGCTGGTGGGGATGGCCATCTTTCTGGCTGGTGTGAACAATGGCTTTCTGCCCGCGGCGGTTGCGTTGGGAGAGACGATGGGCCAGCTCTCCTATAACTGGATTTTGATCCCCGTCTCGCTGGTCATCGGCGCGAGCGTGGTGCTGGCGGAACCAACGGTTTATGTGCTGGTCAATCAAGTGGTGGAAATCACACAAGGGGCGGTTTCCCGAAAGCTCCTGCTGTCTGCCATGTCTTTGGGCGTGGGCCTGGCCATGGCCCTATCGATGGTGCGTATTTTATATGGCATTTCCATCTGGTGGATTTTGCTGCCCGGGTATGCCATTTCCCTGACACTCACCTTTTTTGTGCCCAACATGTTTGTGGGCATCGGCTTTGACTCCGGCGAAGTGGTCACAGGCGCGATGAGCGCAGCGTTTGTGATCCCGCTTGCCATTGGCGTGTGTTCGGTGATTCCGGGACGCAACATCGTTGCGGACGCCTTTGGGACTGCGGGCGTGCTCACCATGATCCCGCCCATTATCATACAAACAATCGGTCTCATCTACAGCCGTAAGCTCAAAAAGGCCAAAAGGCTCGACGCTGAGGCTGTAGAACACAGCGCCGAAGCCACTGAGGCGCAATAAACCGGAGGAAAGGAGAGGATTACCAATATGCAACTTGAAAAGCACAGCTATTTAGAGATCAGCCTTCTATGCGTTATATGCGACCGGGATAAGCGCCAGAAGGTGACGGATATCCTTGAAAAGCATGATTCCCTTTTTAGCCTGGTTTCCTTTGGAAAGGGTACGGCAAACTCGAAAACACTCAGTTACCTTGGCCTGGGCGAAACGGAGAAAGCGGTATTTTTCAACGTACTGACCACAGACAGAGCATACCAAATCATGGATGCGCTGGACGAGGCGCTGCAGTTGGCAAAACCGGGGCACGGGATATCGTTCATTGCAAAAGTACGCCAGGGATGTTTCCGTCGACTTGTTGAATTTGTCAGTGATACGAATGGAGGGATAACGATGCAACAAAATTCGCCGCACAACTTGATTTTTGTGGTGCTCAATCACGGATACAGCGAAGATGTTATGGAGGCGGCCCGGACGGCTGGAGCCACAGGCGGCACCGTGCTGCGCGCGCGCGGCGCTGGCGCGGCTGGTATGGAGAAGTTTTTCGGGGCGACAATCGCCCCGGAAAAAGAAATGCTGATGATCGTGGCCCAGGACGACGCTTCCGGCGAAATTATGTCCGTCATTGCTGAAAAGGCGGGTCCCGCGACCGACGCGTGCGCGGTTTCGTTTTCGTTGCCGGTAAACGCCGTAAAAGGCATCCACACAGTTGAATAGACCGCGATGGGAATCCTGTCCGGACATTTTCATGTGCCCGGACAGGTGTTTCCAATCGAGCCGGTTCGGCTGCATGGCCCAGTGCTTTTGGGCCCCCTGCAATATTACGCAAACAGATGGTATGCGCTGTCGTATTGGGATTCTGTTTAAGCGTACGACGCGAAAGGAATTATGAGCATGCAGATTGAACAATCCAAGACACAATACCTGTTCAGCGACTTGCGGGGAAATTTCATCTCCAGCGAAATCTCTGCAACCATACAGTCCTTTTTAGTCATTGAAAATTCATATATAGCGGCCGCTCGTGAAATAACGACGAAACTTGAAAATCTGAACGACGAATTCAAAATTACAGCGGATCGGCAGCCGATACATCAAATAAAAACGCGCATTAAAACGCCTAGGAGCATCATTGATAAAGTGATAAGAATAGGCTGTGAATTGAATATACAATCGGTAAAAGAGCAGTTAAACGATATTGCGGGTGTTCGTGTGATTTGTTCTTATATCGACGATATTTACACGCTGGCTGATTTGCTGATAAAACAGGATGATGTTGAATTGCTTCGTACAAGAGATTATATCAAAGACCCTAAACCGAACGGTTACAGAAGCCTTCATCTGGTGGTGACGGTACCGGTTTTTTTATCAAAAAGCACTGAACGAGTTAAAGTTGAGGTGCAGATACGGACCGTAGCAATGGATTTTTGGGCCTCTTTGGAACACGAATTGGTTTATAAGCTTGCCGGTGAAAAATCACATGCGATGATAGCGGAATTAAGGGAGTGCGCAGAGATTATTGCCCAAACCGATGTGCGGATGCAAAAGCTGCACAAAGCCATCCGCGCCGCGCCCGAGAACGGATAACCGGTATGAAAAAAATTAAGATACTGCAGTATACCGTGCTTATCCTGACGATTGTTCTTTTATTGGTTGGTTCCTTTGCCGGATACCGCGCCGGTTATACGCTTGAGGATATATGGGCGGCGGTATCCGGTTCCGTGCTATACTCCGTTCTTGCCGTGCTTGGATTATATTGCCTTAAAACAATTTTATGGGTTATTCCCATCAACGCGCTATATCTTGGAGCCGGAATTCTCTTCCCCGTGTGGCAAGCTGTACTCATTACATACATCGGTTTGGTGTTCGACTTTACGATTGGCTTTTTTGCGGGAAGACGCATTGGAAAAACCAGCGTGATGGAAGTGCTATACAAAAAAAAGCCGGTCCAGTGGCTGTTTGCTCTGGCCGAGAAAAACCACGCGGTCGGTTGTCTTATGATCCGGATGCTTCCGGGGCCGCCTACAGAAATAACAAATATGTTTTATGGCGCTACAAGCATTCGGTATTTCTATTTTCTGGCGGCTTCGACGCTTGGCATGACGCCGGGAATGCTTCCGATTATTTTTATGGGGAAAGCGGTTTTAACCCCGTTTTCCAAAGAGTTTATAATTCCATTTTTCATTGAGCTTGTTTTTGTGGTTCTTGCTTTCATAATATTTTTTGTTGTCAGAAAAAAAGGTACGGCTGCAGAAAAGGACGGAACGGATAACGATGTGTAAAAAATCAAAAAACAGTGCCAAAAATATCGATGGCGTCCTGCGGCTTGTTATAATTGCTATTGCCGTTATAGCACAGCTTGTTTTGCTTGTTATATTTGTCATCTTTCTGCGACAAAACGCCGTATATTTATATATGGTGCTTGGGATAGCCGGGATTATTGAGGTGCTATCTGTTTCTGAAAAAAACAGAAGCTTGACACACATTGTTCCGTGGCTAATTTTAATCCTGCTTCTCCCCGTATTCGGGTATATCCTCTATTTGCTCTGGGGCAGAAGCGGCACGCATAGCCGCAAAAGCAAAAAAATATACGATATCTTATCTTCGGGGCCTCGGTGGAGAAAGCAATCGCCGGGAGTCGGTGCGTCGTTGGCAGAACAATACCCGATCAAAAAAAGGACCGCCGCCTATTTGCAAAAGGAAGGGTTCCCGATTTACGCGAATACGGACTGCACCTACTTCCCGCTGGGAGAATTGCAGTTTGACGCCCTGCTTTCCGATTTGGAAAAAGCGGAGCGTTATATATTTATGGAGTTTTTTATTGTTTCACAGGGACAATTATGGGATCGCGTACATGAAATTCTTAAATTGAAGGCTGCCCAAGGGGTGGAGGTTCGTTTTTTATACGACGATCTGGGAAGCATTTTTACGCTACCAAAGGATTTTGTTAAAAGCCTGTCAGCGGATAGAATCTCTGCACAGCGCTTTAATCCGGCGCACAAATACCTGTCGCGGCTGTATCTCAATTTTCGCAACCATCAGAAAATCGTGGTCATTGACGGACGAATCGGATATACAGGTGGAACTAATCTGGCGGACGAGTACGCAAATCTGTATGAAAAACATGGGCATTGGAAGGATGCAGCCATCCGTCTGACAGGCGAAGCCGTATGGGGTCTCACAGTCACGTTCCTTCAAATGTGGGAGGCTGAAACAGAACTTCCGGAAGACTATGAGCGATACCATCCCCGGACGGATGTGGCGGGGCACGGATTTTATCAGCCGTTTGACGACGGCCCCGTCAATCACGAGCATAACCCTGCCGAAGCGGTATACCGTCAAACCATTCATTCGGCGCAGAGTTATGTGTGGATTACTACCCCTTATCTTGTTATTGATGAAATTATGATAGATGCCCTAAGCACGGCTGCGGTCGGTGGCGTTGATGTGCGAATCGTTACCCCTAAGATATGGGATCATTGGTATGTGCATATGGTTACCAGATCAAATTATGGGAGACTGCTGGAGTCGGGTGTCCGGATTTATGAGTATACGCCCGGATACATCCATGCGAAAACCATACTCAGCGACGACATCCATGCGGTTACAGGCAGCATTAATATGGATTATAGAAGTTTTTACCTGCACTTTGAAAACGGCGTCAGCATATATGGCGCGCCTGTGCTGCAGGAAATAAAAAGCGATATGCTCGCCATTTTTATGGTATCGGAGGAAATATCGTTAGAGCAATGGGAGAGGCGTCCATATCGCGTGAAAATACTTCAATCGTTTTTGCGTTTGTTTATTCCATTATTGTAGACTTAGGAGGCGCTGATGAAAAAGATTTTATTAATGAAGTTAAATAGGATATTTTTCTTTTTAAACCCATCCTTGACACCACAATGGGACAGCTTGCCGAAGCCATATGCTTTTGACAAAGGCAAAAACTTATGCTATAATTAGGACGTACGTACGACCAATAAAGTAGCAGGAGGTACAACAATGCAGCAGAAGACAGGTAAAGTGAACCCATCGGAGAGAATCCTCTTGACAGCTGCAAAACACGCCTACGATTACCGCTTTAACAAATCACATACCTTAAGTGAGGGTTCAAATTTGATTGAGGAGGGGGCATAATGCCTGATTCAAATATAACGAAGCTGGCGCTGGCAGATTCTCTAAAAAAGCTGATGGCGGAAAAAGCCTTCAACAAAATCAGAGTAGACGATATCGTGCGTGGCTGTGGGCTGACTAGGCAGTCATTTTATTACCATTTTAAGGACAAATATGATCTTATGAATTGGATCTATTATACGGAAACCGCCCGCTTTATGGCTTCCTATGACACGCTCAAACATTGGACGGACGGATTAAAGGATTTGTGCTATTATATGCAGCAAAATAAGACATTTTATAAAAATGCGCTCAACACCACAGGGCAGAATTCCTTCCCTGAGTACCTCAATCATTATATTAGTACTGTTTCTATATCAGCAATTGAGAGTATGCTTAATGTGGAATATGATCAGGATAAATGGGATTTTATTGTTTCCTTTTTTGCAACAGCCTTGGTTGCCTTTATCGTTCGCTGGGCCAATAGTGGCATGAAAGACGACCCTGCGGAGTATATTACGAAAATCCGCGGGTTATTTGACGGAAGCATACTCAGTGAGCTGGAAAGACGTAGCCGGGAAAAAAATCGGCCTGCCCAAAATAAGCTTGAATAATTTGTGCAGCGAATGCCGCACAGAAATCGGAGCATGTATTATGAAGAACATGGTCAATTATGTTATGGAAGCGCACCTCTCCTTTGAAAATAGAGAATTGAACGCGGTGGACAGTTTGGTATTATCCCAATTGGCATATCTGAAGTTTGATCATGTCGTACTAGGGTTATCGGAGACTTCATCACCGGTGCCGATCCGGGAAGTCGTCGCTGCGGGGAATCCGGATAGATTATTTCAGGATGTGCGTGAAAGCAAAAGCAATCGGCAGTTGCTCTCTGCGTTTGTCAATAGTCCTCGGTTTCAAGATACAAAGCTGGCTTTCTATGTAAATCAGTTGGATGATAAAACGGAGAAGCAGTTTTCCGCCGTTACCTTCCTGCTGAGCGATGATTCAGCTTATATTGCTTTTCGTGGAACAGATTCAACCTTTATCGGATGGAAAGAGGATTTTAACATGGCGTTCACCAGCCCGATTCCGTCGCAGGAAGAAGGCGTTTTTTACCTGAACACCGTTGCCAATAGGATTCCGGGTAAGTTGAGAATAGGCGGGCACTCCAAAGGTGGAAATATTGCGGTTTATTCGGCCATTCACTGCCGCAAATCAGTTCAGAACAGGATTGAGCAAATATTCAGCCATGATGGCCCTGGATTCAGGGAAGAGGTTCTTCAAAGCGAAGGGTATCGGATTGTGAAAGATCGAATTCATAAGACCCTGCCTCAGTCCTCTATGATCGGAATGCTCCTACACCACCAGGAAAGGTATTCTGTGGTGAAAAACAATCGTATTTGGTTTATGCAACATGACCCTTTTTCGTGGCGGATTGACGCTGGAGATTTTCAGTATATCCCATCAGTCACAAAAAGCGCGATTTATATGAACAAGACGCTAAATCAGTGGGTGAACTTGTTCGATGATCAAAAGCGTGAGTTGTTTGTAAATACTCTATTTCAAATTCTTCAGGCGACAGAGGCTACAACCTTTTATGACCTGACCGGAGATTGGCAAAAAAGAGCGGTTGCTGTACTGGGTGCGATGAGAGGAATCGATGATGAAACAAGAAGATTCTTGTTTCAGACCATACGCTCTCTGTTTATCTTAGCCATGAAAAATATACGGGAGATAGGGTCGGAGAATTTGCAATAAGCAGTTATGCTGAACTATTCACTCTTTATTCGCCGAAGGCAGTTCTTTCATAAAAATCATTATTATTCCAGTTACCAAAACTATTAAAGATATGAACTGAGAGGTTGACAGAATTCCGATGCTACCCCTATAATCGTTTCTAAAGAATTCCATTATGAATCTTCCCGCACTATAAAGAATGAGGTATAAAGCCCCGATCCTCCCTGTTTTTCGATCTTTTCGTGCATATAATAGCAACACTATAGCAATCAGGAAGTCTCCCGCACTTGAGAACAACTGGGTTGGGATAAGCTTAACTCCATTTGGTGCAATGGATGAGTTATGAAATACGATACCAATGGCAGAATCTGTTTCACGTCCATAGCAGCATCCGGCAAGGAAGCAACCAATTCGTCCAAACCCCTGTGCTATCGCTAAGGATGGCACTGCCAGATCAAAGTATTGAAAAAAGGCAATCCTTTTGTGTTTTGAATACACCATTGCGGCGAATATACCGGCAATTACACCTCCATATAGCACAAAACCGCTTCCGAATAAAATGCGCATAGGCTCATTGAGAAACGCATCCATTTCTACTATACAATAAAGCAATTTTGCGCCGATAAATCCGAATACAAGGGCTACAATTCCTAAACCATACACGAAATCTGCATCAAGGCCTCTTTTTTTTGCCCGTTTTCCCGCCAGTACTAAGGCGCACAAGATGCCCACCGCAATCATTAGTCCGTAGCCGTGTATTGATATGGAACCAATTTTCAATACTTCATTATACATGTGATGCTATGTCTTTCTTTGTTTTAACAATATTGCCAGCATAAAAAATCAGCGCCGAAGACGTCACGACCACAGCGATCCAGAGCAGTATCGTATCCAAAGGCACGATCCAATTTGCGAAAAAGTCATGAAAAAAGCTCAAGCTTATAGCAATAATCATCAGCCACTGAGCGATCTTGCCAATTGTCTGGCTTGGAACAACCATCCCTTTTCTTATCAGTAAGGCGCTGCCTATCAGCATCAAAGCTTCCTTAGCTATCACAAAGGATACAGGTATCCAGTTTGCTTGTCCCGATGACGCAAGGCAGACGAGTACCGTTACGCAGAGTAGTTTATCAGCGAGAGGATCCATAATTATTCCGAACTTGGTGATAGTATTGCGCTTTCTGGCGATTTGTCCGTCCAGCCAGTCTGTTAAGCTAGCTACAAGAAACACCGCCAGAGCTACTATGTATTTTTCATTTTTATAAGCAATGATAAATGCAGGGATTAACACAACACGAAAAAGAGTCAGAATATTTGCTAAGTTCCAAATATTCTCACTGTTTCTCTTACAAGTGTTTTGCTCCTTCAATGCGCTCGTTGTTTCTAGCATTTAATAAAACTCCCTAAAAATTCATGAACTGGTGCAAGGCCGCAGGCCTTTAAGTGCTTTCAATGTTTCAAGAAGTGAATTTGTGAGTGCAATTTTTGCTTTTCTATATTCATCATAAGCAATTTCGGGTAAATTGATCTTCATGTAACCATCTCCGGACAAGATGCTCTCACTGATATATCTCATATCTTGAAACCATTCCAACGCAATCAGAGATTGGCCGTTTAGTCCTCGCTCTGCGCATACGAATTCGTATACTGCCGCTTTGCAGCTATCCGAAGTGCCGTCTTCAGGAATATACATTCCGAATGTATTTCCAAGGCTAATCGCGGAGCGAATGTACTCCAATGCGGTTACTTGTTCCATGTTCGCATCATTATAGCCAATATCAAAACCATAAAGGCAGCGATTTTGTTTTAGCAACAGAAACGCTGCTCTATCATTTCTGTTGCGAAAGTCTGAGCCAGATATATGCACAGAAATTATCATATTGTTTGTATCGCCGAGAGCCTTGGCAGTTTGCTCTGAAATCAAGTCTGAGGATACGGCCAGTATGAACAGGCACTCGTCGAAACTTTTTGCGATTTCGCATATGGCAGGAATATCGTTCTTTTTATACGGGCACACGATATAGCTGTAAATTCCCAACTCCCGTCCTTCCGTTATGAAATGCTTCATCTGATCAAAAAGAGGGGCGCTGGAATCGCCAATATCGAAGACCAAAAGCCATGGAAGAGAATCATCGGAAAGTGCTTGACGATTCCGTAGTTTATGCGCCCCGTAAATGAGGCTACTGTACCCCAAATTCATTCCGGCTTTTTTGATTGTGTCATTGTTCACATCGGCGATCATTCTCGCAACCAAAGAATAATAGGCATTCTTTGGATTGGAGATCACTTCTTGAGCGGTATTAAAGAAACGTTTTTGGCTCTCACTTTTTGAAAAGAGCAGGCCCAAATCGATCAAGTTTCTTATGCTGCGCTTTGTGTCACCCCTCATATCGTCCATCGCTTTGGTGACCGCTATATTAATTACCTGCCTGGTCAATCGATGCTGCAATTCCAAATAAATCATCTCCTCACTCGGCGATTTTTAAGGACATTCTCTTCTTTTTCATATTTTACCCTGAAATGAATAGACCCTCTATTGACAAAAACCAACTTTGTCAAAAAGCTTGTCAAACTCAGTTTTTGTCTAATTACTGCATATAAGCCATATGGTAAACTTTTGATAGAAAAAATGATGGAGGTTATGGCTTTATGAACACAATGATCGGTTCGGCAGGGTTGAAGCTGGCATATGCATATCTAAATTCCAACCCCGACAAGAATATCCCGAAGCTTATGGATTGGATGGATCGGCTCGACAGAAAAAACACAATGGAAGGCCAGCGCAAGGCCGTTCGCAAGGTTATCGAGGAAAAGAACAATAACTGGTACAAACTGATTCTGAGTCTGTGGTCGGACATTGATCCGGGAGTACGGAAGGAGTTTTTCAATAATTTCATATTAAATGAAAACTTCGTAGGTTGGCCCATACAGGAAGCAAATAGGACGAAGTATGACTGTAACATTCCATGGGCCATTTTGATGGATCCTACATCCGCTTGCAACCTCAAATGCACGGGTTGCTGGGCTGCTGAATATGACAAAACTTCTTCTTTGAGCTATGAGACGATGGACAGCATCATCGAACAGGGCAAAAAGTTGGGCGTATATTTTTATCTGTACTCTGGCGGAGAGCCTCTTGTCCGAAAGAAGGATATCATTCGGCTTTGCGAAAAGCACAGCGACTGTATGTTTACCGCGTTCACCAACGGCACTCTGATTGACGAGGAGTTTGCCGACGAAATGCTGCGTGTCAAGAACTTCGCGCCTGCCATAAGCATAGAGGGCTTTGAGGAAGCTACAGACTCGCGTCGCGGTAAGGGCACATATAAATCCGTTATTCGCGCCATGGAGATTCTCAAGCGAAAAAAGCTCGTCTTCGGCGCTTCTCTTTGTTATACGCGCTATAATACCGAAGTAATCGGCAGCGAAGAATTCTTTGATTTTATGATCGATCAAGGGGTAAAATTCGCATGGTTTTTCACCTATATGCCGGTGGGTGCGGATGCGGTTCCCGATCTGATGGTAACCGCCGAACAGCGTGAGTTTATGTACCGCCAGATTCGTCATTTCAGAGAGACCAAGCCACTCTTCACTATGGATTTCTGGAACGACGGCGAATATGCGCAAGGTTGTATCGCCGGAGGGCGCAGATATTTGCACATCAACGCGAACGGTGATATTGAACCATGTGCGTTTATTCACTACTCGGATTCCAGTATCCGTGATAAGACGCTTTTTGAGGCGTTGCAATCCCCCTTATTCATGCAGTACCACAAAAACCAGCCGTTTAACGAAAATATGCTAAGGCCCTGCCCGTTGCTTGACAATCCGGGCAGGCTGACCGAAATAATCAAGAAATCTGGTGCGCTTTCTACAGATTACGTTGAACCGGAGGATGTTGAAAACCTGAGTGCTAAATGCGTGCCAACCGCAGAAAAATGGGCTCAGACTGCAGATCGTCTCTGGAGTGAGAGCCATGGTTGCGCTGCTTGTTCGGGGTGTGCGGCTGCTCAGACAGAAGAGCCGAACAACAAGAGTGCATACGCAGCGAGATAATCCCCCAATCCCCTCTGAACAACCGAAGGTGCCGATAAGTGCCTTCGGTTGTTCAAGAGAATGCAAAATATAAGGTGCTGATATGACAATTGCTTTTCAATGGGTTTTATGGTTTGTGGCTTACAGTTTTATGGGGTGGGTATATGAATCTATCATATGTTCCATAGCCCAAAAGAAATTTATTAACCGTGGTTTTCTGAACGGTCCCCTTTGCCCCGTATATGGATTTGGAGCGTTGGTATGCATTCTTTTGCTATATCAAAGAATAGAAGACCCGGTTGCTCTATTTTTCATGGGCATGCTTTTAACCTGTGCAGTGGAGTACGTCACTGCCGTCCTGCTGGAAAAGCTGTTTCAGGCAAAATGGTGGGATTATTCAAATCGTCGGTTCAATCTCAACGGACGCGTTTGTCTTTTAGGCGCGTTGGTTTTCGGCATACTGTCAGTTTTGTTGGTAAAAATTATCCATCCACAAGTTGCGGCATTGACTGCGCAAGTGCCGGAGTGGCTACAAATTGTATTGTCTGTGGCTCTATTGATTTTAATTAGTTTGGATTTGTATGCTACTGTACGCCATCTTCTGCAATTGAACAGCTGGCTTAGAGATATACAAACGGCAATCAATGACTTTTTGAGTAAAAACGTAAAGCGCGCCGGTGAAGTGAAAGACGCGATACTGGATAGATTTGAGGAAAGCGAGTTTTATAACGAACGAATTAAAACTTTGTTCAATTTGAATCGAATCCAGAATATGAGGATTTTTCGAGCGTTCCCGGATTTAAGGTCTTTGAAATATAACGAAGCTTTTCAGAAACTGAAAAAAATCGTATTGGGAGAGAAATGACTAGAGACGGTACGTGCAGCACAATGCTTGGAGGATTACGTTGCAGCGCCTCGGAAAAATGTATCTGAAAGCTTCGACGTCGTAAGTGACTGTAGACAGCCGAAGAAAGTATAAAATTCCCAGCAATTTTATTCCGCGCCTTAAACGGGAGATAATCGACAAGGAGACCGTTTTATGCCTAATGCGTTGATAGAGCGTATACTCATTTCCATACCAGCGCTGGCACTTCTGGTATCCTGCATAGGACTGCATGGGCTGTATGTCAAGATCGTAACGGCGCTGGTAGGCGTGTTGTGCGTCCACGAGATGATGAACGCAGCATCGACGGTGGCGCGGCCAATGCGCGCCGTGGGCTATGGGTTTGCGGTGTTGCTATATCCCGCATATGAGTATGTAGGCGGTCAGACAGGAGTCGCAATACTGTTAACGCTTTGTGTGATGGTGGTGTTCACGGTACTGGTGTTTTCGGGTCGTAGCGCAGTGGACGGACTTTTGACCATGCTTCCAATGATGTATCCTGGACTGTTCCTCGGATCAATGCTGGGTATCATGTGTACGCCTGATCCTCAAAGCTCGCGATTTCTATTAATCATCATGTTTGGCAGTACGATCATCACCGATTCCTTCGCGTATTATGGCGGCTTGCTGTTTGGTCGACACAAGCTTGCGGAGCCGATCAGCCCGATGAAAACGGTGGAGGGTGCGGTGTGCGGAACGGTGTTTGGCACGGCGGGTGTGGTTGTGTTGGGGGTTCTGCTGCAACCGCATTTTGGTATGCAGCTGCCCATATGGTGGTATCTACCGCTGGGATTTGTGTTGTCGGTGCTGGCGCAGGTGGGAGACTTGGCAGCTTCGTCGATGAAGCGCTGGTTTGGCATCAAGGATTTTGGGAGAATTATGGGACCTCACGGCGGCGCGATGGATCGGCTGGACAGCGTGCTGTTCATAGCCCCAGCTATTTTTGCTTTCTATATGATCATAGTGGCGTAAAGGACAGATTGTGGTTTGTGTATATAAACAATTCTGTCGAACCAGTCATCGACCAAAGCGGAGAGTTGGAGGGAAATGATAGGAATGCATATTGTCGTGGTGCTTGACCAATATGATAGCCTGAACAATGGCACAACCGCAACGGCTCGCAGATATGCGGAGGAACTGCGGACACGCGGGCATACCGTCACAGTTTTAGCCAGTGGCATGGCGGAAAATGGTAAAATTTCGGTATCGGAAATGCGAATTCCTTTCTTTCAGCCATTGATTGAGAAGCAGGGTTTTTGTTTTGCGCACCCAAATGACGAGGCGTACTACCAGGCTTTTCAAGGTGCTGATATCATTCACTTTTTTCTGCCAACATGGTTCTGCCGCAGAGGCGAGGAAATCGCGCGGCAGATGAAAATACCAACTTTGGCAGCTTTCCATCTGCAGCCCGAAAATATCACTTACAGCCTCGGACTTGGGAAAAGTAGACGGGCCAATG
>ENA-UPTA01001076-UPTA01001076.1-activated-sludge-metagenome-genome-assembly--contig:-NODE-1076-length-30803-cov-7.142156_pt1 | contig 30803 bp, 26 predicted proteins | sample MGYA00238184_ERZ773361 | MGnify/ENA primary metagenome ERZ773361 (study PRJEB29100, sample SAMN05720205) | activated sludge metagenome | isolation source: anaerobic digester from wastewater... | reverse complement strand
TGACTGGAGTTCAGACGTGTGCTCTTCCGATCTCGGCAAGCCTTTGGCCCGGGCCGTGAGAATATGCTTGAGGTCCTGCGCCAGCAGTATATTCTCACGGCCCGGGCCAAAGGCTTGCCGGAAAGCCGGGTGATTTACCGGCACGCGCTGCGCAACGCGGTCAACCCGCTCATCATCCTGCTGGGGTATGAATTTGCCAATCTTTTAAGCGGGGCGGCTTTACTGGAGATTATCTGCAGCTGGCCCGGGCTGGGAGCGCTGATGCTGACGGCGGTCCGGTCTAAGGATATTTATCTGGTGATGGCCAGTTTTATGATGGGTAGTGTTTTGTTTTTACTGGGGAACCTGCTGGCGGACATTCTCCTGGCCCGCATGGACCCGAGGATCCGGTATGAATAAAGATAAACAATCCCTGGCTTTGCAGCCCGGCGGCCTGCGGAGTTTTCGAAAAAATCCCTGGGCGGCCTGCTGTTTGATTCTTTTAGGGGTGTTTTACGCCGGCGCTTTGCTGGCCGACCTGGTCAGCCCGTACTCGTATCAGAACGAAGATCGGAATTACTCTTACTGCCCCCCGATGACAATCCATGTTTTGGATGAGCAGGGGCGGCTGACCCGGCCGTTTGTGTATGGGGTGACGATCACGTTCGATGAATATCATAAGAGGACTTATGCCATAAACCCAGAGGAGAAATATCCTTTGAAATTTTGGGTTCAAGGGGACAGCTACCAATTCCTCGGCCTGATTCCGGCGTCCCGGCATTTGTTCGGGGTTGACGCGCCGGGCCGCCTGATGCTTTGGGGGGCGGATGCGCGGGGACGGGACTTGTTCTCCCGTATCGTTTACGGCGGGAGGGTTTCTCTTTCTATCGGCTTATTGGGGGTGGCGATTTCATTTTCGATCGGGTTGCTTGTGGGCGGCATTGCCGGTTATTATGGGGGCCGCATCGACGATATCCTGATGAGGATCTGTGAAATGTTTATGATGATCCCCGGGTTTTATTTGTTGCTGGCCCTGCGGGCCATGGTGCCGGCGGATTTTAATTCCGTTCAGGTTTATTTTTCCATCGTCGTGATCCTGTCTTTTATCGGCTGGGCGAGCCTGGCCAGGATTATCCGCGGGATGTGCCTTTCCATCCGGGAGCGGGAATTTGTCCTGGCCGCGAAGGTGATGGGCCTTTCGGATTTTCGCATCATTGTCAGGCATATCTTGCCGCACACGCTTTCTTATTCCATTATTGCGATTATGCTGTCCATCCCGGGGTATATTCTGGCTGAATCCGCGCTCAGCCTGATCGGGTTAGGCATTCAGGATCCGTACGCGTCTTGGGGAAACCTATTGTCTGAAGCCATGGGGATCATCCAGATTAATTTTTCGCCGTGGATCTTGCTGCCCGGCTTTTTTATTTTTTTAGCTGTCATGTGTTTTAACGTGATCGGCGACACCCTGCGGGACTGCCTGGACCCGCATTTCCGGGTGGATGACACTATGTAAATGCACAATAACCCCGGATTTCAGCCGGGGAGGAGATGACGGACCGATGGCGCTGGTGGATATTCAGAACTTGACTATTGACGCGAACCCCGGACAGGGGTGTAAAACAATCGTCAATCATGTCAGCTTTGCGGTGCCGGAGCAAAATATTACCGCGTTGGTCGGGGGCTCCGGGAGCGGGAAAACCACAACCGGGCTGGCGATCATGCGTTTGCTGTCTCCGGGGCTGCGCGTCGTTTCGGGACGGATTTATTTCGAAGGACAGGATCTTTTATCTTTGCCGAAGGAAGCCCTCCGGGGGTATCGGGGGAAACAGATGGCCATGGTTTTTCAGGAACCCTTGTATGCCTTTAATCCTGTGTTCCGTATCGGCTCTCAGATCGAGGAAGTCCTGCAGTTCCATACGGGTTTGACCAAGGGGCGGCGCCAAGAGCGGGTGGAAGAGCTTTTAAGGCAGGTGGAAATCAGGGATCCGGGGCGTGTGGCCCAGTCCTATCCTTACCAGTTGAGCGGGGGATTGCGCCAGCGGGCGATGCTGGCCCAGGCGATCGCGGCCAGCCCCAAGCTCGTTATTGCCGATGAGCCCACGAGCAATCTGGATGTGACTGTCCAGGCCAGGATTTTGATGTTATTTAAGAAACTCCGTGATGAACTGGGGTTGACGGTTTTGATTATTACCCATGACTTGGGGCTGGTGCGGAGCCTGGCGGACCACATAGTGGTTCTTTGCTCGGGGGAAGTTGTGGAAGGAGGCCCTGTGGGAGAGGTGTTGCAGCATCCCCGTCATAGTTATACACAGCAGCTTCTGGAGGCGGCGAAGTAATATGTTGCTGGAAATACAGAACGCCCAAAAATATTTTCCGTTAAAACACGGCTTGCTGGGCTGGTCTCGGAAAGTTGTCCGGGCTGTGGACGGGATTGATCTGAGCATGGACGCCGGAGAGGACCTCGGGCTGGTGGGGGAATCCGGGTCAGGGAAGACGACGCTGGGGCGGCTTGTGGTTCAATTGTATCCCTTGGATAAAGGCCGCATCCTCTTGGAGGGGGAAGACGTTTCCCTCCGGAGCCAACGGGTCCGGCGCTTGCTGAGAAAGAAAGTGCAGATGGTTTTTCAGGACCCTTACAGCAGTCTGGATCCCCGCTTTACGGTCCGGGATATTCTGAAAGAAGCGTTTGTCCCTTTGACCCCCTATCCGGGGCGGAACGCGCAGGAACTTAAAATGATTGAAATGCTGAAGGCGGTGGGGCTCCCGGGAGAAAGCCTGAACCGTTTCCCCCATGAGTTCAGCGGGGGGGAACGCCAGCGGGTGGCGATCGCCCGTGCCCTTTTAATGAATCCGCGGCTGCTGATCCTTGATGAAGCCGTGTCTTCTTTGGATGTGCTGGTTCAGGAACAGATCCTGGCATTATTGAAAGATTTGCAGATAAGGTACGATGTCACCTATTTATTTATAACTCATAATCTTAGAGTGGTCAGAAAGCTGTGTAAACGGATCGCGGTGATGTATAAAGGAAAAATCGTTGAACTGGCGCCGTGTGAGGCCATTTTTAATAATCCGCAGCATTCTTATACACGCGCATTGTTGGCCGCGGCGGTGAACTATGAGGCTTCCGCAACGGAATTAGAAATAGAGTTTGATAAAAATTCTTATTTAAATGATCTTGGAAACGGTCATTTTGTGATAAACTAACAAAAATTATAGGTAACTTTAGCCAGGGAAAACTGGTGTTTAGATGACCTGGTGGTAAGGTTGGCGGTTTATGCGGGATGTTCATTTCCCTGTTCCCGGAGAAAAACTATGAGTCATGCGTTCTGGAAACGTTTAAATATTATTTGCGGCCTGTTTGTCATCGGATTTATTTTCGGATTATTGATTTTTGTCGCTAATCTGGAGATTAAAGACCTTGATCTTTGGCTTCATCTGGGGATGGGGCGTTATCTTTTGGAAAATGGTCTTCAAGTCCCTGCCACGGATATCCTGTCCTGCACCTTTGCCGGGGTCCCCTGGGTCAATCATGAATGGCTTTTTCAGATTATCGTGTACTTGATTTTCTCGCACTGGGGACCGGAAGGACTTATTAATATGCAGGTGGTCATCGTTACCCTCACGATGACCATTCTTCTGCTCATGGGCTATAGCAAAAAACGGCAGCTGGGTTCAATATTTATGTTGCTGTTGGTTTCTCTGGTCTATGAAAACCGTTTTACAATTCGCCCGGATCTTTACAGCCTGTTTTTCTTTGCGTTCTATCTTTTTATACTTTCATTTTATATAGATAGAAAGTGGTCTTTGTATGTTTTGTTGATTGCGCAGGTCCTGTGGACGAATCTGCATGGATTTTTCTTTTTTGGCCCGCTTTTTGTTTTTATCGGGCTGATTTCTGAATGGATAAAACGGCATATCCCTTTACCGTATGAATGGAATAAAATCGGCCGCCTCTCGGATGACGAATACGGCCGCATGGCCTGGATTTTCGTCACCGTTGTCTTGGCGTGTCTGCTGAACCCCCTGACATTTGAGGGGGCGTGGTATCCGATAGGGGTCTTTTTCAAAATTTCCGGCGAGCACCGGGTTTTCTTCGATAAGATCATTGAACTCCAGAAACCGATTGAAGCGGAATCGTTGTTCTCTCCAGCGGTGTATCCTTATTATAAACTGCTGCTTTTGCTGTCCTTTGTCAGTTTGTTTTTTAACCGTTTCCGGCTCGATATTGCTAGCCTGATCTTCTGGCTTATTTTCCTGTTCTTTTCCCTGGCGGCCGTCCGGAATCTGATTTTTTTCGCTTTTGCCGCTTATATCGTGTTTATGAGCAATGCCCACATGTTAACCATGCGCGACATTGTCCCTATCCGGATTATGGATAAAAAGTTTTTTTATCTGACGGCCATCTTGCTTAAAATTTTTCTTTTGGTTTGGGTGATGCAGTATTGGTCTGATATTTCCAAAAACGGGTATTTTGATTTTGATAGGTATGAACGTAAAAGCGAATTCGGGGGGATTTCCCTGCGTTCCTATCCCATCAAAGCGGTTGATTTTCTTGTGGACAACAAGGTGAAGGGGAATTTCTTCAATGATTTTAACACCGGGGCTTATATGGTGGGGCGTTGCTTCCCGGACATTAAAGTGTTTATCGACGGGAGAACGGAAGTGTACGGCCCGGGCTTCTTTAACTATTATGTCCAGCTTTGGGAAAAAGATACCCCGGAGGTATTTGCGGAGGCTTTGGAAAAATTTAATATTACCGGGGCTTTACTGAACTGTGTGCAGCAGCCGATTCCGCCCCGGATCATTAATTATCTGGAAGATCATAAAGAATGGGTTCCGGTTTATTTTGACTATGACGGTGTTATTTATCTTAAGGATGTTCCGCAAAACCGGGAGGTTATTGAAAAATTTGCCATTGATTTTTCTTCCTGGGAAGGGAAGAGCCTGGATCTTTACCGTTTGGGCTCCAAGAAGGTGGTGCCTTTTCAAAATATGAACCGGGCTTATACGCTGGAGTCCCTGGGGTACGACAAGGCGGCTATGAGGGAGATTCAAGCTGCTCTTAAAGTGACCCCTGTCTATAAGGAACCGTATAAGCTGATGGGGAAAATTTTTGCGAAACACAAACAATATCAGCAGGCGTTTGAAAATTTCCGGATCGCCGTGCTGTTTGACCATTATGATCAAGATATGCGGCATAACCTTGCCTTGGCCTATTATGATTTGGGTGAGTTTAAATATTCGGCCGACCAGTATCAGCGTATCATTAATCAATGGCCGAAAAACCCCAAGGCGCATTTCTTGATGGCCCGCTGTCTTATCAAGATGGAACAGTATGATACCGCGATGGAGTTTATCCGGGTCGCTCATGAGCTGCAGCCTAAAAACATAAAAGATCTTTTGAATCTCGGTGAAATGCTGGAGGCCCAACAGCAGCATACCCGGGCGCTTGAAGTTTTTCAGTTGGGCCTGGAAACGGGTTTAAAATTAGCCGAGGGGCATCATCAAATCGGCCTGGTTTATCAGGCCCTTGGGGATGAAGAAAATACGGAACTGCATTTTCAGGAAGAGCAAAAGATTATCACGGAGAACCGGCTGGCCGCTCCGGAAGCCCCTGGCCCCGTGACAGGGAGCCGGGCAGGGGCTTCTGAATAACAGGTCATTCCGTATTTGGAAAACCAGGAAGGGAAGGAAGGTTTTTTTCGTATGCGGGGAATTTTAACGTATATTCTGGCGGGTGGCAAGGGGGAGCGGTTGAACCCTTTGACGCGTGACCGGGCAAAACCGGCTGTCCCCTTTGGCGGCATTTACCGGATTATTGATTTTACCTTGAGCAACTGTATTAATTCCGGCTTGAGAAGAATTTATATCTTGATTCAATATAAATCTTTTTCTTTGCAAAAGCATGTGCTGGCCGGTTGGGGGGATATCGTTTCCAGCCAGCTGGGAGAATTTATCGACGTGATCCCCGCGCAGCAGCGGATCAGTTCGGATTGGTACCGGGGCACGGCCGACGCGATTCATCAGAATGTGTATACGATCCAGGACCACAATCCGGACCTGATCCTGATCCTCGCCGGGGATCATGTGTATAAAATGAACTATGAGAAAATGATCGCGTATCAAAAAGCAACAGATGCGGATATGGTCGTTTCCTGCGTTCCTCTGCCGGTGGAGAACGCGGTGAGCTTTGGTGTCATAGAAGTCGATCAGGCGGGCCTGATTTGCGGGTTCCGGGAAAAACCAAAGAATCCCAAAACAATTCCCGGCGATCCGGATCGTGTTTTTGCCTCGATGGGCATTTATCTTTTTAAAAAAGATGTTTTGCTGCAGGAACTGGAAATAGACGCCCGTTCTTTGACGTCCGAACATGATTTCGGGAAAAATGTGATCCCGCAGATGTTGAAAAACGGCAAAAAGATTGTGGTTTATAATTTCGTGGACAAGGATAATAAGCCAGGGTATTGGCGGGATATAGGAACGCGAGACGCTTATTATCAGGCGAATATGGACTTGGTCCGGAGGACCCCGGATTTTAATTTGTTTGACCGGTCTTGGCCGGTCAGGACCCTGCACGAGCAGTTCCCGCCCATTAAGCTGATTCATGCTGAAGAAGACGGGAAGCCGGTCCAGGGGGAAGTTGTTGATTCGCTCATCGCGGGAGGGTGCATCATCGAGGGGGCCAAAATTATGGGGTCGATTCTTTCTCCCAATGTCAATATCGGCGCCCGCGCCAGTGTCGTGAATTCAGTGATTATGGAGGGCGTGACGATTGGCGCTCGGGCGAAAATCAAAAACGCCATTGTGGATAAAGAAGTCTGTGTCCCGCCGGGGGCGCAGATCGGGTATGACTTGGTGAAAGACCGGAAAAGATTTGATGTGACGACGTCAGGCATCGTCATTGTGCCCAAAAGGGTTTTGATTCAGGACTGAAGAAATAAGATTTAAAAAGAAAGGACGGATATGATTGTACAGCCGAAAATTAAAGGGTTTATCTGTACGACCGCCCATCCTGTCGGGTGCGCCCGGAACGTGCAGGACCAGATTGATTATGTCAAGAGGCAGGGCTTTGGGCCGTGCGGCGCTCAGCGCGTACTCGTCGTGGGAGCTTCAACCGGGTACGGACTCGCCAGCCGCATCGTGGCCGCGTTTGGATATCAAGCTAAGACGATCGGGGTTTTTTACGAGAAGCCCGCGGAAGGGAAACGGACAGCGACGGCCGGGTGGTATAACTCGGTCGCCTTTGACCGGGCCGCTCTGGCGGAGGGTTTATATGCCAAAAGTTTTAACGGAGACGCGTTTAGTGATGAGATGAAAAGCCGGGTCATGGAAACCATCCGCGAAGACTGGGGAGGCGTTGACCTTTTGGTTTATAGTCTGGCTTCCCCGAGAAGGCAGCATCCCCGGACCGGGCAAGTGTCGAAATCCACCTTAAAACCCAAAGAGATCCCTTACACCAACAAATCCATTGATTTTTCCACGGATAGGATCATCACGGTGACGCTTCCACCGGCGACAGAGGAAGAAATCCGGCAGACCGTTGACGTTATGGGGGGAGAGGACTGGGATATGTGGGTGAAGGCGTTGGAAGAGTCACATTTGACAGCGAGCGGCTTTTTGACTTTGGCCTATTCTTATGTCGGGCCGGAGGTAACGATGCCGGTGTACCGGAATGGCACCATCGGGGCGGCTAAAGACCATTTGGAAGAGACGGCCCGGCAGATGGATAAACGCCTCAGATCCCAAGGGGGGCGGGCTTTTGTTTCTGTGAATAAAGCGCTCATCACGCAGTCAAGTTCCGCGATCCCGTTTATTCCTCTTTATTTTACGATCCTGATGAAAGTGATGAAAGAGAAGGGGGTGCATGAAGATTGCATCCGCCAGATGGCCCGGTTGTTCAAGGACCGCCTGTATACCGGCGGAGACATTCCCATTGATGAGGAAGGCCGCATTCGTATTGATGATTGGGAGATGCGTCCGGACATACAAAGTGAAGTCAGGGCGCTTTGGGAAAAAGTGTCGGATTCTAACATCGCACAGTACTCTGATTTGGCCGGATATCATAAGGATTTTCTGAAATTGTTTGGTTTCGGATTGGCTGGGGTGGATTATCAGGCCGATGTAGAGATCAATCTTCCATTCCCGGATTATAATTCTGTATCCATCCAGCCTTGATAGGGGCGGCCTGCCGGTTTTTCTCTTGGTATGCCATGAATTGCGTTGGTAAATATTGTTATAAAACGGCAAGGAGTGATATCCTTCGCCTGGTTCCTGTTGTTTGTTTCTGGTTAAAAATTTTATTTAAAGATTGACAAGGGATTAATGTTTTAATACATTGAAATTAAATAATTAAAATAGTAATGGGGTGGGAAAAATATGGATCCGAATCAGTTAATGACCATTGATGAAGTGGCTTTGTATTTAAGGGTAAAAAAGAGAACAGTTTATGATTGGTTGAAAAAGGATAAAATTCCGGCCATTAAAACTGTGGGGCAATGGCGGTTCAAAAAAGAAACGATCGATTCATGGCTTGAAGCGCAGCAGCGTTTTATAAATCAAATTCGAGTTGAAAAAGAAGATCACGAAAAGGGAGATTGGAATGACGGATTCAGGGGCTAGGGGCAATGTTGAGCAGGATATACGAAAATTGGTCGCCGATATTCTGGAAACCGAACCGGAGGACATTGACGGGAACGCCAGGTTTGTGCAGGATCTGGGAATGGATTCTATGATGGCGTTGGAAATTCTGGCCGGGTTGGAAAAAAAATATCGTATTGTCATCCCAGAGGATACTTTGGCGAAATTTGTTAACCTTAACGCCACTATTAAAATTGTCGAGGAGCTGCTGGGGAAGAAGTCGTGAGGGAATTTTTCGAGCCTTTCTTTAAGCCAATCTCACTCAAGAGAGGAGTTCAGGGTGCTTCTTAAAAGATTGGAAATCTTTGGATTTAAATCTTTTGCCGATAAGACTGTCATGAATTTCGGCCCGGGTATTACGGCCGTGGTCGGACCCAACGGGTGCGGGAAGAGTAATGTCTTTGATGCCATTCGCTGGGTGCTGGGAGAGCAGAGCGTTAAGGATCTGCGCGGGGCTTCCATGGAAGATGTGATTTTTAACGGGACGGAGAAAAAACCTTCCCTTGGGTTTGCGGAAGTCAGCCTGAGCTTCTCGAATGACAGCCATTCTCTCCCGGTGGATTATAACGAGGTCACGGTCACCCGCCGGCTTTTCCGCTCGGGTGAAAGCGAATATTTGCTTAACAAGACTCCTGTGCGGCTGAAGGACATCACCGAGCTTTTTATGGGAACGGGGGTCGGGGCGGAGGCGTATTCCCTGGTCCAGCAGGGCAAGGTGGACCTTGTGGTCAGCGCCAAACCCGAAGACCGACGGATCATCTTGGATGAGGCTTCGGGAATTACCAAATACAAATCCAAACGTAAGGAAGCTTTAAATAAGTTGCGGGACACGGAGAATAATTTACTGAGGATCAATGATATTATCACGGAAGTTAAACGTCAGATTTCTTCTTTGGAACGTCAGGCGAATAAGGCCAGAAAATATAAAGAAGAGTTTGAAAAATTAAAGGAGTTGGAGGTCCGTTACGCGGGGCTGGAAATTAACGACCTGGCCCGGCAATTGCAGGAGCTTTCCCGGCATATGGTCGAGAAGAAAAAACAGGAATCCCGTTTCAATGAAACAATCCGGGAGATGACGGAACGGCTGGACAATGAAGCACAGTTTATGGAAGAGCTCGATGAAAAGGTGAGCGATCTGACGGCGGAAGCCATTAAGCTGGACGGCCAGGTCGACTTGCAGCAAAGGCAGATTGAGTTTAATGAAGAGCGGATCGCGAACGCGATTGCGAATCAGGGCCGGATCGCGCAGCAGAAAGGCCAGATCGAGGAGCGGCGCCGGATTCAGGAAGAGAAGCTGACGGATTTGCGCCAGTCATTGTCCCGTCTGGAACAGGTGCTTCAGGAGAAAACGGCGGAACTGGAGGCCAAAAAAACTTTTTTAAATAGTGTGGTCGACTCTATCGGCTCGGCCCGTGATACGATGAGGATGGAGGAAGAGAAAATTCTTGTGATCACCGCCAACCAGGTCCAGGTGCGCAACCGTTTAACGGAGGTGATGAAGGAAGTTCAGGGGGGCTTGGCGCGGAAACGCCGGCTTGAGATGGAAGATACGAAGGTGACGCAGGAAAAGGAGTTGGTGGACCATAAGTTTTCCGATATTTGCCAGAAGACCGAAACGGCGAACCAGGTTATTCAAAATTTGCGGGGACGGCGGGAAACGCAGCATGGGCAATTGAAAGCCCTTCAGGAACAGCTGGACACGTTGGATGCCACGATTAATGAGCTTGAGAAAAAGAAATTGTTTTTAATATCCCAGCGGGAATTTATCGAGAAACTGCGTGTCCAGTATCAGGATATCCCGGATCCGGTCGTGCCGGGCCGTTTTGTAACGTCCAGCGCTCCGTCGCAGCAGCACACGGGAATTATTGGTAAGGTGAAAGAAGTATTCATTCCCGAAGGGGAAAGGCTGGCGCAGATGAGAGCCTGCCTTGGGGAGGATTGCGAGTGCGTTTATGAGATTATTTGTGAAGCGAAATTTATAGAATTGGATCCGCAGCAGATTTCAAGCAAAATTGTCGAGCTGGAACAGGACATTGAGTCCCGGACCTCGGAGCGCCATGTTTTGCTGAAGGACCTCGGAGGGATGCAGCGGGCCATGGAACAGATTGAGACGGAGATTCAGGAGCAGGAAAAGATTTTGTCCATCTTTGAGGCCCAGAAGAATGATGTCCTGCAGGAGACCAGCAAGCTCAAGGAGGAACTGGATCTTGTCCGGATAGAATTGGAAGAGGTCGCCGGAACGTTGTTGTCGCTCAAGAAATCTGAGGAGGAATTAACCGTGACCCTGGATTCGCTGTCCCAGGAGCTTTCTTTATGCCAGATCCGCATTCAGGAATGCCAGGCGCTTGTGGCCGAGAACGCGCAACAGCGGGAAAGCACCACGATCGCCATAGCCCAGATTCAGTCGACGATTAATGCGGAGCAGGAAAAGAAACACAGTTATCACGAGAATTTAAGCCTGTATAAAGAAACGCTGGAGAACAGTGCCAAGGAAATGGCCCGGCTGGAGCAGGAAGAATCAGATCTTTTGTCGAAACGCGGGCAGTTTGAGGCGGAAATCACCACTCTGAAAGATGCCATTGAGTCCATTAAAGAACGGAAGGGGTCCTTGCAGCATGTCCTGGGGGATTATGAGCGGCAGAAAGACGATGTCTGCCGCCGGATCAACAGCGCCCGTACGAACATCACGGCCCATAACTCTGATCTGGAAGAATTACGTAATCATATGCACCAGGACCAGTTCCGGGAGCAGGAGATTTTTTTTAAAATGAAAGAAATCAGGGACCGGCTGATGCAGGCTTATAAAATTGATTTCGAAAATTATATTCTCCCTTCCCCGGCCGAAGGACAGGAGAATGCGGCCCCGGAGGCGGCTTGGGGGCGGGAGGAATTGCAGGATATGATTGCCCGTCTGCGTAAACGGTGTGATGCTTTCGGCTCGGTGAATTTGGTCGCCATCGAGGAGTTTGAAGAACTTAAACAAAGATTCGAGTTCTTAACCACGCAGCAGAGCGATTTGATATCGGCCAAGCATTCGCTGCAGCAGACCATTGTCAAGATTAACCGCCAGACCCGCCAAATGTTTATGGAAACATTTACGAAGGTCAGCGAAGAGTTCCGTATCTATTTCCGGATGTTGTTCGGCGGCGGGGAAGCCCAGCTTGTCCTGATAGATCCGGAGAATGTCCTAGAGTCCGGTATTGAAATTATCGCGAGGCCTCCGGGGAAGAAATTGCAGAATATCAGCCTGTTGTCCGGGGGGGAGAAAACCTTGACGGCGATCGCGCTTATTTTCGGCGTGTTTAAGGTGAACCCCAGCCCCTTCTGTGTTTTGGATGAGATCGACGCGGCTTTGGATGAATCAAACGTGGGGCGGTTCAGCTATTTGCTGAAAGACTTCGCGCAGATCGCCCAGTTTATTGTCATCACGCACAACAAAAAAACGATTGCCTCCGCCAAAGTGATGTACGGCATCACGATGCAGGAAACAGGTGTGTCCAAGATCGTGTCCGTGAAATTCGCTTCCAAGGAAGACCCTGCCTCAGAAAAGCTGCAGGAAGTTCCTGCCGGCGTATAAAATAATATACGCCTTATTGAAGAGGCCTTTGAGGGGAACGGCTTTTCTTCAGTTTTCTTTATAATGGTTGGCAAAACAGGTCTTGTTCTTCCCGCTGAATTTGGCGATGTACATCGCTTTATCCGCCATGGCGATAAGTTCTTCTTTGTTCGCGGCGTCATCCGGGAAATTCGCTAATCCGACGCTGATGGTGAGGGGGATGGAGTTCTGCCCGTCCGGAGATGGGAATTTGAATTCTTCAATGCGTTTTCTTAGACGCTCGGCAATATCCCAGCCCTGATCCAAATTCGCCCCGCATAAAATAACGGCGAACTCTTCTCCTCCGTAGCGGCACACAAAATCAATGTCTCTCGAGGAGTTCGTCAAAATTTGCGCCAGGCTTTTCAGGAGGAGGTCCCCGTGCTGGTGCCCGTAGGTGTCGTTTAATTTTTTGAAATCGTCGATATCAATCATAATCAGGCTGAGATGAATCTTGACTTCGGCCGCCTTCTGGACTTCCTCGGTGAGTTTTTCCTGAAAGAAGCGATGATTCCATAAACCGGTGATGGGGTCGGTCAGGCTTTGCTGGACGACCATTTCATACAGGTGCGAGTTTTCAATCGCCAGCCCGGCCTGATTGGCCAGCATCGTAAAAATTTTAACGTCATCCTGGTTGATGGGTTTTTGAGTGTAAATGTTATCGGCAATAATCAGCCCGTTCACCTCGTCTTTGGCCTTAAGGGGCATGATGAGGAGATCGTTGGTGTGGAAGATTTTCAGAAACGGGTCTTCCTGAAAGCCGGAGAGGGCGTAAGGCGGCAGATGCCAAGGCTGCCCCCGGTAATAAGCCTGGGAGAGCAGGAATGGGCTGTTGGGTTCAAGGGGGAATTTGAGGTCTTTTACGGATTTAAAAAGGCTGGCTTGGTTAATGGTTTTATAGACTTTATCGGCCTGGATGAGGTCATTGATATCCTGGTTGCAGTTCTCGATGTATTCCCACACCTTGTTGGCGTGTTCCCCTGATTCCGGCCCGATCGCCATTTTGCATTCCAGAACGCGTTTGAGAGGGTTGACGAGAAAAAGGATCGCCCTGTTGTATCCCAGCCCGGTGTGAGAGGTGACCCCGGTGAGAATGATGTAGAGAATGTGGTTGAGCTCAAGAGTGGTGCGCATGGCGCAACTGACTTCGTAGAGGACGTTGAGCTCTCGATCGGCTTGTTCGACTTGGTTTTTGTCGATATTTTTGACTTGGATTTCCGCCATAAGTTATACTTTATCCATATATTTTAAATTATTGAGCTTGGATTGCAAGATAACATTTTCCTCCTGTCTTGTCAAGAGGGGAAATCCTCTATCCCTGGGGGGGGATTCGGCTTTCTAAGCGCAGAGTTATTAATGGGTTGTGTTTTTGCTGGAATATAAAAAATCATGGAAGCGCTTTCTTGACACCCATGATAGCATATGTTATACTTGGTCAGTTTAACTTAATATCTGTCAATATGATAAGTGAAATTTTTTCCATAATAAATGTTGTCGACATTATCGTCCTCTGCGTCTTTGTGCGAAGTATTTACATCGGGTATAATCAGGGGTTGATGGTCGAGTTTTTTAAAATGCTGGGGATTGTTTTCGCGACTTTTTTTTCTTTGCATTATTTTGTGAGTTTCGCGTTGTTTTTAGGAAAATTGCTGCCCTTGCCTATGGATATGGTTGTTGAGGTGGCTTATGTGACGATTTGGATTGTGATGGTGGCCTTATTTGCTGTAGTTCGGCAGGGATGGATGCTGACTTTTAAGCCGTTTGAGAAAACATTCGCATACAGAATGTTGGGGGGGGGTCTGGGAACGGTTCGGGCGGCATTTATTACAGGGTTGTTGTTCCTGGCAATCTTTATTTCATCAAGTACGTTCTTTGTGAGAACCGCGAGAAGTTCTCTCTCGGGGTTTTACCTTAAAGATATAGCGGTGAGTTTCTATACTTTCAGTTATAAAAATTTTATTGTAAAAGTGTTTCCCAAAGAACCTATCAATGAAAAAGTCTTTGAGTTCTATCCTGAGGAGATGGCGCGATAGAACTTAAATCCCGAATAATACGGGCTTCCCGATTTGTCTAAAAAGGATATACGTTAAGGCAAGGAACAGTTTGGGCCCCCGTGAAAGCGTTCCGCCCTGATCCGGGGGAGTTCAGTCAATTGTGGAACAAGCGTCCTTTTGAAATGCATGTTGAATGATTGGGGAGCCGGGAAGAAGTTCTTTGACAGAGAACGGTTGTTGAATCCTTAGCAAGGGAAGTTGGAATATTTTAAGGTTGTCCCCCGGAATGGTCTTGGCGTAGAAAGGGCGAGAAGGGGTCATGAAAGTGTGATGTCGTACGCATTCCGTTAGGCGGGGTTGTCCCGGGGGCAGGAGGGTTTCGTAGGAATGGCTGGTTTTATCCCCGAGGAAATAATTCGGCAGATATTAGACCGGGTCGATATTGTTGATATCATTTCGTCCTGGGTGCCGTTAAAACAAGCCGGGCGGAATTTTAAAGCGCCCTGTCCGTTTCACCATGAGAAGACGCCGTCATTTGTCGTGAATCCGGACAAGCAGATTTTTCATTGTTTCGGCTGCGGGGTGGGGGGGAATGTGATTTCTTTTGTTATGCAGCGGGAACAGGTTAGCTTTCCGGAGGCGCTTCGCTTGCTGGCCGACCGTTGCGGGGTCGTTATCCCCCAAACCCACAGCGTGAATTCTGCCGAAGAGAAGCTGCGGGACCAGGCGATTCAGGCCTGTGGGTTGGCCGCGCGGTTTTATCACGAGCAACTGGTGTCGTCCCGTGAGGCCAGCGCCCGGGAGGCCCGGACGTATCTGAAAGCGAGAGGCATTGATTTAGAGCAGGTTCGGACGTTCCAGCTCGGGTTTGCGCCGGACTGTTGGGACGCCTTGATGGAGTTCCTCCGGACAAAGAATGTTACGCTGTCACAGATGGAGGCGGCGGGGCTCATTATTCCTAGGCAGAATAAATCCGGCTATTATGACCGTTTTCGAAACCGGATCATTTTTCCGATTTTTGATAAAAGGGACCGTTGTATTGCTTTTGGTGCCAGGAGTTTGGAAAAGAACTCCTCAGCAAAATATATCAACTCGCCGGAAACGCTTCTTTACAGGAAAGGCCAGCATTTATATGGATTAAACTGGGCCAAAGAAGCAATTTCCCGGCAGGACTTGGCGGTAGTCGTGGAGGGGTATGTGGATTTTATCACGCCTTTTGCCGCCGGGGTTCAGAATATCGTGGCTTCGCTGGGGACGGCGCTGACCGTGGAGCAGGTCCGCCTTTTGACCCGTTACACGACTAATGTTTTGTTGCTTTTTGATTCTGATAAGGCCGGCGAGCAGGCCATGATACGCAGCCTGGATATGCTCGTGGAAGAGGGCGTGAACGTTCGCATGGTGACGCTTGCGGCCGGGGAAGATCCGGATTCTTTTTTGCGGAAACACTCTCTCGGCGCTTTTCAGGAACGTTTGTCCCAGGCCGAAACGTTATTTGATTTTAAGTTGCGGGTGTTGTGCCTCCGGCATGATTCTGTTTCGATCGAAGGCCGGGCCAAAATTTCCGCCCAGATGCTGGCAACGGTCGCCAGGTTTAAGAATGCGGTGATTCAGGCGGAATATCTTCGGAAATTGGCGGTCGCGCTGCATCTTTCCGAGGAGGCCTTGCGTTTTGAGATGAACAAAATAGCAGGCGGGGCCGCTCATGCCGGGCCGGAGGCGCCATCGCCTCAATCGCCCGTGACAGCGGCGCCGGTACGGCCGGTTGAAAGGGATATGCTCCGTCTTTTGCTCAACGACCAGAGTTTTATCCCGTTGACAAAGGAAGTCCTGAAAGTGACGGATTTTCATAATGAAGCCATTCGGGCCGTTATTACCAAAGTGTTTGAGTTGTATGACAAAAGACAGGAAGTCCGTGTCCCGGATCTATTGTGTTGCTTTGAGGATCAAAAGATTTTGCAAATGATTTCGAATTTAATCGCGGACGAACAGTTTGTGACAGGAGACACGCACCGTTTCCATAAGGATTGCCTGCATCGGCTTCGCCAGGACCGACTGAAGATGATTCGTCAGGATATTTTGAGACAGATGAGACAGGCTGATCAAAGAGGGGATGCGCAAAAATTGGATGAGTTAATGCAGGAGTTTAATCGGATTATTAAACATTGATGAGGTAAATGCATGGAGAAAAAAGATTTAAAAACGGATTTGGAGAAGCTAATCAGCCTGGGGAAGAAGAAGGGGTTTTTGACGTACGATGAAGTGAACTCCACGTTGTCCGAGAATGTCGATTCTTCCGAAGACATCGATCATGTCTTTGAAATTCTTGACGGGAAAAATATCAAAGTCATCGAGTCGGATGACGATTTTGTCCCGCCGGAAGATGAAGAAGAAGAAACCCGTGAACAGCAGCTGCGGCGGTTGCGTGAAGAGCAGACCCGGGACGATGATTACTCGGATAAGTTTATCCCGCTGGACGACCCGGTTAAAATGTATTTAAAACAGATGGGATCGATTCCTCTCTTGATGCGGGACGAGGAAATCAGCTTGGCAAAAAGGATTGAGGAAACAGAGCAGCGGCTCGCCGAGGCCTTGTTTGTCACGGCCTTTGCCCGTAAAGAAGCGCTGGACGTTATTAATAAAGTTCTTCAAGAAGAGATCAATGTGGAGGACGTTATTAAGGATGAACTGGAACGCCGACCGAAATTGATCCGGGATCTTAAACGGATTATGAAAAAAGTAAAGTATTCCCGGGTCGGGACGGAGCAATCCGCTAAAGCCTTGGCGGAGTTTAAATTGACGGCGTCTTTTAATGAGGAAACGATTAACAAAATCGTGGATTTGGTGGACGGCATTAGTAAACTGGAAAAACTTCTGAGGAATAAAAAGAAAGACGTCAATGTCGCCGAGCTGGAAGCCCAGAAGAAAAAAATGGAAAAAGAGCTGGGGGAACCGGTCGCGGCCGTTAAAGAGCAATTGCGCGTTATTAAAATCCGTCAGTCAAAATTTAATAAGGCGAAAAAACTTTTGGTGGAGGCGAATTTGCGTCTTGTGGTCAGTATCGCAAAAAAATATATTAACCGGGGGCTTTCTTTCCTGGACCTGATCCAGGAGGGGAATATGGGGCTTATCCGGGCGGTGGAGAAGTTTGAATACAAACGGGGTTACAAGTTTTCCACGTACGCGACGTGGTGGATCCGGCAGGCGATCACCCGGTCTATCGCTGATCAGGCCAGAACCATCAGGATCCCCGTCCACATGACGGAAACAATCAATAAAATTATTCGCGTTTCCCGGTTGTTTGTCCAAGAATACGGGCGCGAGCCGACAGCCCAGGAGATCGCCAAACAAATGCGGATCCCGGTTGGCAAGGTGAAGGAAATCCTGAAGATTTCCCAGGTCCCTATTTCCCTGCAGACTCCGATCGGCGATGAAGGGGATACGAATTTCGGGGATTTTATCGAGGACAAGAAGGCCGTTTCTCCGGCCAACGCGACCCTGCACTCCATGCTTAAAGAAGAGATTACATCGGTCCTGCAGACTTTGGATGAACGGGAGCGCAAGATCCTGGAGTTGCGGTTTGGCATTCATGACGGGACCAGCCGTACTCTCGAGGAGGTGGGGACGGAATTTAACGTGACGAGGGAACGGGTCCGGCAGATTGAATCCAAAGCTTTGCGAAAACTGCGGCATCCCACGAGATCCCGGAGGATCAAGACATTTCTGGACATTTCCGCGAAAGAGGCGGAAGGCGTGATATAAACAGGATACAGAGGCGTCTGGTTTTTAAAGCCTACGGGGCGTTTGATCTCTGTAGGCTTTATTTTTCCTGCGACAGGAGGTGCGTATGAGAAAAAGCATGTTTATTAAGATTCTCGCGATAGGGGTGTGCGTGTGCGTTGGGTTCCCGCGACCCATCCTGGCGCAATCCAGCAAAATTGACCCTCAGACCAAACAGCTATGCAATCAGGTTATGATTAATATTTACAAAGAGATTTTAAGTTTGAAAGACAAATACCAAGAATTATCTCAGTTTGATAAGGGTGTGTTGTTTAAGAATAAACTGGGAATCTACGCGATTGTCTATAAATACAAAGAAAAGATGGAGTATCCTGACGGGACCGTCGAATATAAAATTCCTTATTCTTTTGCGGTGACAATAGACCGGCTGCAGGATAAGGCGTTATCGGACAAGGAGGGGGCGTTCGCATACAGTTTCCCGGCTTTAAGCTTGAAATTCAACGGATATCAGAATAAACGTCTTTTAAGGACTCAGTTTAATGTTTTGGATGTCCTGGGAAGCCAGGGAAAGGTTTTGAATGATTATCAGCAGCAATTTTTGTCGGTGAGGCTTTTTATTAAAACGTCTAAAGAGGTTTATAAGGTCGACGAGCCGGTGGATTTTGAAGTCTTTTTGACGAACGTCAGTAAAGCGAATTTGGTTATGAAGGTGTTAAATAATGAAACGCTTCATTTTTCGATTAACGGGAAAATTTGGGGACCCGGTCTGGGGGACGGGAAGCCTGTGCCAAAAACCCGCCAGGAAGCCAATAGACTGGCCTTGCTCGAGCGGCGGGAAGCCCGAAGTGCGGCCCTGAAGGAGAAAAGGCTGAAGCAGGGCTTGTTGCGGGCCGGGGAAGCGTTTACCATCAGTTTTCAGGGGGCCAGTTTTTCCGAACCGCAGGATGTCGTGGTGGAGGCGGTGTACCAGGTCCCGATCAAAGAAGTATACCCGAGTGCTGTCCTTAAATTTAAAGTGGTTGAAGAATAACCGGGTTGTCCTCCTCTCCGCCGCAACACAAGGGTGCTGATCCGCCGGGACTCTCCCAGAGGTATCCTGTTTACGAGGGCCTTTTCGAATGTTTATTTTATTGAAAAAATAAGGTTGATATGTTATGCTGAATAGCAAATTTTGGGATGAAATTGAAGCGTTTTTTATATCCCGGGCCCATAGCTCAGTCGGTCAGAGCAGTTGACTCATAATCAATTGGTCCCAGGTTCGAGTCCTGGTGGGCCCAGAAAATAAGCCTGAATTTTTTCCGCAAGGGGACAGCGCCTGTATCTTTTTGCAGGGTTGTGTTGTTTATGCCCGGATGGTGTTCGGGAGAATTCCCCCGCCTTGATTTTAGCGTGGGCGCATAGCTCAGCTGGTTAGAGTGCTGCCCTCACATGGCAGAGGTCGAAGGTTCGAGTCCTTCTGTGCCCACCACTTGATTACCTGAGATACCCGAAGAAGGTTTTTTCGCGGTATAGAAAGGAATATAGATTGGAACAGATTGATATTAAAGAGCAAATCGGAGGATTGGTAGCACTCCAGAATGTCGACGCTGAAATTTATGATCTTAAGAGGCAGTTGGAAGAAAAGCCGGAATTCCTGAAATCTCTTCAGGATCAGTTTGAAACGAAAAAAATTAAGCTGCATCAATTGGAAGAGCAGCATAAAGCGATTCAGTTAGACAGGAAAGCGAAGGAAGGGGATTTGCAAGCCAAGGATGCTGCTATCGCAAAAGCGAATACCCAGTTGTCCCAGATAAAAAATAACAAGGAATATATGGCGAAAATAGGCGAGATCGAGAGCATCAAGGCTGACAAGTCTATTATTGAGGAAAAAATTATTGTCGCGTATGATGAAGCGGATAACATTAAAAGCCAGATAGAAAAGGAAAAAAACGTTGTTCAGCAGGAAGAACAAAAATATCTTCAGGCTAAAAAAAGTATTGATGATGAGGTCAAAAAGATTGAACAGCGTATTCGGGAGTTGGGGGTTCAGCGCGGGGCTCTGCTTCCGCAAATCAATCCGGCTTTCTTGCGCCGTTATGAACGCATTTTAGCCAATAAGGCAGGGCTAGCCATTGTTTCGGTCCAGGGGCATTCTTGCGGCGGATGTTATATGAACGTGCCGGCACAGGTGATCAATGAAATCAAGATGTATGACAAGCTTATTTCCTGTGAAATGTGTTCCCGTATTCTTTATTTGAAAGAGGATGAGGACGCGTGACCTTATCAGAGAATTCTCCCCGCAAGGGCGGCCGCGCGCTAATCAAGCTGGAAATATACTCCGATGGAGCCTGCAGCGGGAACCCCGGCCCGGCGGGCATTGGGGTTGTTATTAAGAAAGATGGAGAAGTTTTAAAAGAAATTTCTAGGTATATCGGGGAGGCCACGAATAATATCGCGGAATATATGGCGATTATTTATGCGGCCCAGGAAGCCCTGATCCTGAAGGCGGACGAGGTTGCTCTTTTTACGGATAGTGAGTTGGCGTATAATCAAATCATAGGGCAATACCGGGTGAAGGATATAAAAATCAAAGTGCTTTTTGATCAGGTGCAGCACTTGGCTTCTGGATTCAAAAATTTCGTTGTCACGTATGTCCCTCGTGAACAAAACGCAAACGCGGATAAATTGGCCCGTAAGGCCATAAAGACTGAGCAAGCCAAGGTGGTTGCCTCGCGGCAACCCCCGGATAACGCGCAGGCGGATCTGTGGGGTTAATGCCGTCGCGGGGAGGAAAGTCCGGGCTCCAAAGGATATTGCATCCTGGTAATGCAGGACATCCTGGCCTGCCGGCCGGGATAGGATTAGAGCTACAGTGACGATACCCGTTCTTGTGTTCTTTCAGGACGGGGGGTGAAACGAGCAATCTCTGCAAGGAGCAAGGCCAAATAGGAAGAGACACGGCGTTCGGCCGGACGAAGCGATCCGCTTCGTAAAAAAGCTGCGGCTTTTTAATATCTTCGGGTAGGCTGCAAGAGTCCCTGACGCGAGTCGGGGAGTGAGTGAAATAACCGCCTGTTCCGCCTGTAAAAAATCGGGACACACAAAACCCGGCTTATTGGCTTGCTCATCATTTTTGCCCACCGAAAGGCATGGCTAGAACGACGGGATGCGCCGAAAATTTTTACCCCTTCAGAAGGAATGATGTCTTATGATTGAAAAGTTAAGGAAACGGTTTCGACCGGGCGCTTTTTTTATAGGATCTTATTTCCATGGAGATACGGGATGCCTGAAGGCACAAATTTTTATTTTTTAATATGAATATACTGAGGAGGTCTTAACATGTCAGGACATTCAAAATGGGCAAGTATTAAGCATAAGAAAGCAGCGACGGACGCCAAGAGAGGGGCTGCTTTTACGAAGGTCACGCGTGAAATTACCGCCGCGGCCAAAGACGGAGGCGGAAACCAGGAAACCAATATCCGACTGCGTGCGGCGGTCATCCGGGCCAAAGAAATTAATATGCCTAGTACGAATATTGACAATGCTATTAAGAAAGGCACGGGAGAACTCCCGGGTGTGATTTATGAAAATGTGGTCTTTGACGCATATGGCCCGGGTGGCGTGGCCCTCCTGATTGAAGGATTAACAGACAATAAAAACAGGACAACGGCAGAAGTAAGAAATATTCTTTCCAAAAAGAACGGCAGCATGGCCGGGGCAGGAAGCACCGCATGGATGTTTACGAGCAAGGGATTTATTTCTGTCGAAAAAACGCGGATCACGGAAGATGCCCTTATGGAAATCGCGTTGGAGGCCGGGGCGGAAGACATCAAGTCGGAAGGAGAGAATTTTGACATTGTTTGCGAGCCGTCTTCTTTTGAGACTGTCAAAGCGGCGATCCAGGGTAAAAATATCCCTACCGTTACGGCTGAAGTGACAAAAATCCCCAATTCCTACGTCAAGGTGACCGGGAACGAGGCGAAACAGATGTTAAGTTTGATGGAGGCCTTGGAAGATCATGAGGATATCCAGGCCGTTCATGCCAATTTTGACATCCCGGATGACGAAATGGAACAAGCTGCGGAGTGAAATGAAGATTATCGGTATTGATCCGGGTCTGCACGCGACGGGTTACGGTCTTATTGAGGTGGAGTTAAATCAGCCCGGACGGATTAAGTTCCTTGAAGCCGGAGCCATTGAACCTAAGCCGGATGACCTTCTCCAGCATAGAATCAATAAAATCTACGATTGTCTTACCGGGATCATTTCCGAATACAGACCCGTTGTCATGGTCTTGGAAAGGCTGTACTCGCATTACCGCCATCCAACGACAGCCTGCAAGTTGGGGCATGTCCGTGGGGTTATTTGCTTGGTTTGCGCGCATCAGAACATTGAATTGGTGGAGCACAGCGTCAAACGGATCAGGAAAAACGTGGTCGGGGACGGGAATGCGTCCAAACAACAGACACGGGAAGTGGTAGCGCATCTTTTAAAAATTGGGGCATCGCGTTTAACCCTGGATGCAAGTGACGCACTTGCTTTAGCTTTAGGGTATGCCTTCATGAGGCGTTGAGGCCCAGGTATGATCACGAAGATTTCTGGACAACTGGTTGAAAAAAAGAATAATTCAGTAATAATAGAAGTAGAAGGAATCGGTTATGAAGTCCTTGTCCCGTATTCGATCCTGCAGCGAGTGGACGTTCCGGTTGGAAACCGGGTGGAGTTAATGACGTATCATTATATTCAGATCACCCCCGGAGGAGGATTTCCCTACCTCGTGGGGTTCCTCAATGAAGTGGAAAAAGATTTTTTTCTGCAGTTTATTAAAGTTTCGGGCATCGGCCCCCGAGCCGCCGTGAAAGCCCTGGATAAGCCGATCAGCGATATTTCCGATGCGATTGATCGGGGGGATTTACAGTATTTAAAGTCTCTCCCGGGTATTGGTTTGCAACGGGCAAAAGAGATTGTGGCTAAATTGCAGGGGAAAGTAGGCCGTTTCGGCCTTATTCAGGACAAAGGGCGTAAGGAGCCGCCTCCGGCGGGAGTCCCGGACTGGCAGGAAGAAGTCCTGTCTGTCCTTATGCAACTGCAATACAAGAAGCCGGAAGCCATGGCGATGATTGACAAAGCTTTGCAGCGGTGCCCGCACATCAGCGATGCCGAACATTTAATTAATGAAATCTATAAACAAAGGAATAATTATTCATGACGTCTCCTGAAACAGATTTCGTTAAGAATATTATAGAAGCGATTTTGTTTATTAGCGAAAATCCCGTGCCGCTGGAGCAAATTCATTCTGTGCTCGAAGAAGTGCCTTTGCCTGATATCCGCCGCACGATTCTGGACCTTAAGGCCGAATATGAAGACAACTCGCGCGGGATGATTATTATGGAGATTGCGGGAGGCTATCAGATGCTCAGCAGCCCGCATTACACGGATGCGATTCGCCGTTTTTTTAAGAAAAAAGTCAAAGAAAAATTGTCGAGCCCGGCGTTGGAAACCCTGGCGATTATCGCCTACAAACAACCGGTATCCCGGGCGGACGTTGAACAGATCCGGGGCGTTAATTCAGACGGGGTTGTTGCCCATCTTTTAAGCAAGGGGTTGATTAAAGTCGTCGGGCGCAAGGAAATTCCCGGCCGGCCCTATATTTACGGGACCACAAAACAGTTTCTTGAGTATTTCGGGTTGAAATCTTTAAAGGATCTTCCCAAATTGGAAGATTTCCCGTCTTTGTTTACCAGCAACGGAGAAGTTAAGCCCGAGTTTGTTCAGGACCATGCCGCCCCTGCCGAGGGGGAATCTCTCCCGGAGCCGTCCAGAGAGGACGGGAGACTGGAGCCTGAAGCTTCCCGGCCGGAGCCGGGGCCTTCGGTTTCTGATGTTTCATCAGGCGGGTCTGAAGATCTGCTGTCCCCGTCGTCAGATGTGCAACAGGGCGCAGGCTTGCCTGATGAAGAGGGAGCCGCCCTTTATGCCGCAGAGCCGCCAGGGGAGACGGGGATATCCAATCCGGTGCCGGAGCCGGGGAGGGGCCTTTCTCAAGGGCCAGATTTGGCTGATTGTGCCGAAACGGCGTTGGATGAAAACGAAATTATGAAAGAGACCGTTCATGAGCCTTATTGAATTAAGAAAAAAAATTGATCAGTTGGATGAAAAGATCGTGGCGCTGCTGAATCTGCGTGCGCAGGTGAGCCTGGAGATCGGCCGGGAGAAGGCCAGAACCCAAAAAGGAGTTTTTGCCCCTGACCGCGAAATCAAGGTTTTTAAAAAAATCCGTTCTTTGAATCAAGGCCCCATGAAAGATGAGGGGCTGGAGGCCATTTACCGGGAGATCATGTCGGGCTCCTTGTCCCTGGAAAAAGATGTGCAGATCGCTTATATGGGGCCGCAGGCTTCTTTTTCCCATTTGGCCGCCCGGCGGCGGTTCGGTTCCCAGGTGGGGTATGTCGCCTGTGAAAATATCTCGGATGTTTTTCACACCGTCGAAAGCGGCGATTGTGATTACGGTGTTGTCCCCATCGAAAATACCATCGAAGGGGCGGTCAATCATACTTTTGACTTGTTTGTGGATTCCGAGTTAAAAATTTGTTCTCAGATTCTTCTGGACGTGTCGCATAACCTTTTAGCCAAGTCCGGGACGTCGGATATCAAAAGGGTATATTCTAACCCGATGGTTTTCGGCCAGTGCCGGAATTGGCTCGTGGCCAATTTGCCGCATGCGGAGCTTATGGAGGTGGTTTCAACAACCCGGGCGGCGCAGATGGCCTCCAAGGAGGAAAATGCCGCCTGCATTGCTTCGCTTATGGCCGCCCAGATTTATGACCTGCGGGTGTTGCATAAGGATATAGAAGACCGTCCGTATAACATTACGCGTTTTTTGGTTATTGCGCAGACCGATGTCCCTCCGACGGGGCATGACCGGACGTCTATCCTGTTCTCCATTAAGGATCGGATGGGGGCCCTTCATGATATGCTAACCCCTTTTTATAGTAATAAAATCAATTTAACCAAGATCGAGTCCCGGCCCTCTAAGAGAAAAGCGTGGGATTATTATTTTTTTGTCGACTTTGAAGGCCATCGGGAAGACCGTCATGTTAAGCGCGCGCTGGCTGGACTCGAAGATATGTGTAAATATCTTAAAATATTGGGATCGTATCCCATTGCCTAATGGCTATGAAACCTTTGCCGCGAATTCTAAATATTAAACCTTACCAGCCGGGGAAACCCATTGAGGACGTTAAACGCGAGTTAGGTTTGACGTCGGTGATTAAGCTGGCGTCCAATGAAAGCCCTTACGGACCCTCGCCGAAAGTGTGCGCGGCTATTGCGAAAGCGGGCCGGACGGTGAACCGTTACCCGGACAGCAGTTGTTATTATTTGCGCAAAGCCCTGGCCCGGCATGTGGGCTGCCGGGAGGATCAACTGATTTTTGGGAATGGTTCGGATGAGGTGATTGTCACGGCCATCCGGGCGTTTGTCGGTGAAGGCGATGAGATTGTCATGGCGCGGCCGTCTTTTCTTATTTATGATATCGCGACGCGGGTGGCGGGCGGCCGGGTGAAGGCCGTGCCCATGAAGGATTTTCATTACGATCTGGACGGGATGGCGAAGGCCGTGGGGCCCAAGACAAAAATTGTTTTTATTGCCAACCCGGATAATCCGGCCGGGACGTACATCCCGGAACGGGATTTGCTTGGGTTTCTTAAGAGCATCAACCCGGATACGGTTGTGTTCCTGGATGAGGCGTATTATGAATTTATCAGGGAGAAGGATTATCCGGATGCCCTGCGTTTACTGGCGGACATGCCTCAGTTGATCGTTTCCAGGACGTTTTCCAAAGTATACGGCTTAGCGGGCCTAAGGATTGGATATGGGATTGCCCGGCCGGAAATGATTGATGTTTTAACCAGGGTGAGTGAGCCCTTCAATGTCAATTCTGTGGCGCAGGCCGCGGCTTTGGCGTGTTTAAAGGATCGGGCGTATTACCGGCGTATTATGAGAGAGATGGAAAGTCAGCGGGAGCTGTTGTTTCAGGAGTTAACAGCCCTCGGCTTGGGTTACGTCAGGACGTATACGAATTTTGTCTTGATCCGTGTCCCGGGTCAGGCCAGCGATGTTTGCCGGGGACTGCTGCATAAAGGGGTGATCGTGCGGGATATGAACGCCTGGGGCATTGAAAATTATATCCGGGTCACGATCGGGACGCCTGGAGAGAATAAACGGTTCCTGAAAGCCCTGAAATTCGTCTTAAAGAAAATAAACACAAAGTAAAGTAGCGTTTACGGCTGGATTCGGCGACGGGAATGACCGGAGAGGCCTGAGCGAGGAGGAACAATGATTATTATTTGCAAGCCGGATGCGACGGAGGAACAGATACAGCATATTGTTCAGAAAGCGGAGAAATTGGGTCTTCGGGTCAATGTGTCCAAAGGCGTCGAGCGAACGGTCCTGGGATTCATTGGGCCGGAGGATGTGTTGCGGGTGATCCCTTTGGAAGTCTTCCCGGGGGTTGACCAGGTTTTGCCGGTGTTGGTCCCGTACAAACTGGTGTCCCGCGAGTTTCAAAAAGAGGACTCCGTGATCCCCGTTAAGGATGGCGTGCGGATTGGCGGAGAAAAGATTACCATCATCGCCGGGCCGTGTTCGATTGAAAGTTTCGATTCCCTTCTTTCTGTGGCCAGGAAAGTTAAGGCGGCCGGAGCGACGATTTTAAGGGGAGGGGCTTTTAAGCCCAGGACATCGCCGTATGATTTTCAGGGATTAGGAGAAGAAGGGTTGAAGTACATGAAAGATGTCGGGGAAGAGGTGGGGTTGGGCACGGTTACGGAAGTGATGGATCCCCGTCACGTTGAGCTGGTGGCGCGTTATGTGGATATCTTTCAGATCGGGGCCAGAAATATGCAGAATTATACTCTGCTTCAGGAAGTCGGAAAAACAAACAAGCCGGTTTTGTTAAAAAGAGGTATGAGTGCTACGGTTAAGGATTTGCTCATGTCGGCTGAATATATTGCGGCTAAAGGGAATTTTAAAGTGGCGGTGTGCGAGCGGGGGATCCGCACCTTTGAAACTGCGACGAGAAATACCTTCGATATTAATGCCATTCCTGTTATCAAACAGATGTCTCACCTGCCCGTTGTGGCTGATCCGAGCCACGGAACAGGACGTTGGGGGTTGGTCAGCAGCATCGCCATGGCGGCTGTCGCGGCCGGATGCGATGCGCTTGTCGTGGAAGTGCACGAGAATCCCGAGGAGGCATTGTCCGACGGGGCCCAATCTCTGACACCGGAAAATTTTAAGGCCTTGATGACCCAGCTGCGGGCTGTGGCTCAAGCTGTGTGCCGCACGCTTTAGGATTTTCCGATTCATACATTTTACCGTACAGGGGAGATTTTTATGTCTATAGGTTCACGTCTATTTAGAAAAGTCACCATTATCGGGGTTGGATTAATTGGGGGCTCTTTGGGAAAAGCCATAAAAAAGCAGGGGCTGGCTAAAGAGGTTGTGGGGTTATCCCAAAAACAGACAACCATAGCCACGGCGATGAAAATGGGGGCTATCGATTACGGTGATCATGATATGGCGAAGGCCGTTCATAATGCCGATTTGGTCGTTTTGGCGACGCCGGTGAGCATCATCACCGGGACGCTGGCCATGATCGGTCCGTATCTTAAGCGCGGCTGTATTGTGACGGATGTGGGGAGTTCAAAAGTTTCCATCGTGCGGACGGCCCAGCAGTTTCTCCCCAATTATGTGCCTTTTGTGGGATCTCATCCTTTGGCCGGGTCGGAGAAAAGAGGAATTCAGTTCGCCGATGAACGGTTGTTCGAGGGAGCCCTGTGTATTATGACTCCGGCGGATCAAGGAAACCGTTCCGTGACGCATCGTATCAAGACGCTTTGGACCCGGGTGGGGTGTCAGGTCAAATTTCTTTCCCCCGAGGACCATGACAGGATTATCGCGTATATCAGCCATCTGCCGCATGTGCTGGCTTTTGCGCTGATGAATGTGATCCCCGTGGAACTGCTGGAATATTCGGCACAGGGTTTGAAAGACAGCACGCGGATTGCTTCGTCGTCGCCGCAAATGTGGAGTGATATTTGTCTAGGGAATGCGGATAATGTTGTCCGTGTCCTTGATGAGTTGGTAAAGAATTTGGCCGGGATACGGAGGGCCATCGTGACGAATGAAGCCAAAATACTTTTGGATGAGTTTCAGAAAGCGAAAGATAAACGGGATAAAATTGGCTAAATGAAGAAAGAAAATCCTTCATGCGTGGTCACGATCGACGGGCCTGCCGGCGCGGGCAAGAGCACTGTGGCCAAAAAATTGGCCTGGGAACTGCGGTATTCATATCTGGATACGGGTGCGATGTACCGGGCGTTGACATTGAAAGCGGTGCGGGGGGGGAGTGACTTGACGGATGAGGCGGCTTTGATCCGTTGCGCCAAGGCCACGGTGATTGACGTTCAATCCGATGCCGTTCATGGCACGCGGGTTTTGCTGGATGGGGAGGACGTCTCCGAGGCTATCCGGTCGGCCGCCGTCACCAATAATACGTTTTATATCGCCAGGGCTCCGGGCGTGCGGGAGATTCTTGTCGGGTGGCAGAGGAAGATGGGCCAGAGCCGGGATGTTGTTGTCGAAGGGCGCGACGTGGGGACTGTCGTTTTCCCGGAAGCGACGTTTAAATTTTATCTGGACGCAGATTTTGAAGAACGTGTCCAGCGGCGGTTCAAGGAACTGGTAGATAAAGGTGTTCCTGTTGATGTGGCACAGCTTAGGGCGGACCTTCAGGAAAGGGATCAGAAAGACTTGACCCGGGCCGTCGGCCCTTTACGCCGGGCGGATGATGCTGTCGTCGTTGATTCCACGCGGCTGTCTATTGACGGGGTGGTGCAAAAGATGCTGGCCATTATCCAATCCCGGCAGGGTATGTAGAATTTATGGCTCTGTCCGGCGCGGGACGTTTATCCGCCTCCGCAGAAGACCATGGGCATACCTGCGGATGAAGGCGAGAAGTTCACAAACTCTTCTGCTTTGGGGATGTTCGCCTGTATGTCAAAAAGACAGCTCGTTCCGCGAAGTGAAGAGTTAATAGGTACAACGCCCCAGGGGGTGGAGTTCCTTAGGGCGAGCCTGCCCAGATAACACAAATCATATGGATCAGACTCTCATAAGAAATTTTTCTATTATCGCTCATATTGATCACGGCAAGTCAACCTTGGCGGACAGGCTTTTATTGCATACCGGGGCTATTGACGAACGGAAGTTCCAGAATCAGTTGCTGGATGACATGGATATTGAGAGGGAGCGGGGAATCACCATTAAGGCGTCCGCTGTGCGGCTTCAATACAAAGCGGCTGACGGGCGGACATATGTTTTAAACCTTATTGACACCCCCGGCCATGTCGATTTTACGTACGAGGTGGAGAAATCCCTCCGGGCTTGTGAAGGGGCGTTGCTGCTGATAGACGCGTCTCAGGGTGTCGAGTCTCAGACGGTGGCGAATTATTATCTGGCGATTGACAGCAATCTGGAAATTCTGCCGGTCATCAACAAAATTGATATCGCGAATATTGATATCGATCATGCTAAAATGGAGTTTATGGATATCCTGAATTTTAAAGAAGTGGATATTCAGCTTGTTTCCGCCAAGGAAGGGATCGGGATTGAAAAACTGTTTGAGAAAATTGTCAGTTTTATCCCGGCTCCGGAGGGGGATATTCAGGCCCCCTTGCAGGCCTTGATTTTTGACATGAAATACGATATTTACAAGGGGATTATAATTTATGTCCGGGTTTTTAACGGAAAGATCGGGCCGGATTTGAGAATCAGGATGATGCACAGCGGCAAGGAATTTTCCGTCGAAGAGATCGGGGTATTCTGCCCGGATGCGACCAAGGTGAAGGGGCTCTCCAGCGGAGAGGTCGGGTATATCACGTGCAACATCCATGACCCCCGGGAAGTGAAAGTCGGGGAGACGATTACGGCGGTGAATGACCCGGCGGCTGAGCCGTTGGAAGGCTACCGGCAGCTGAATCCTTTGGTTTTCTGCGGCGTGTATCCTGTGAATTCGAAAGATTTTATGTCCCTGCGGGAAGCCATCGAGAAATTGCAGTTGAATGACCCGAGTTTTGTTTATGAGTTGGAGACGTCCCTGTCCTTCGGACACGGATTCCGCTGCGGATTCTTGGGATTGCTGCATATGGAGATTATTCAAGAGCGTCTCCAGCGGGAGTATGACTTGAATCTTATCCTGACGACCCCCAATGTGAAATACCGCGTTACAACCAAAAGTCAGGATGTGGTTTTTGTAGAGAACCCCGTTCACTTGCCTGAACGGACCCAGATCGATTTCCTTGAGGAGCCTTATTTGGAGGTGGCGATTCTTGCCCCGGTGGAGTATTTGGATAAGGTGATGGAATTGTCAAAATCCAAACGGGGAAATTATATCAAGAGCGAGTATGTCTCGGAACGAATGAGAATCCTTTTCGACATCCCTTTGTCTGAAGTGATTGTAGATTTTAATGACATGATTAAATCCGTAACCCGCGGGTATGGGTCGATTGATTATAAATTTAAGGGGTATTTCCCCACGAAAGTTTCAAAATTGGATATCCTGATTAACGGGAAAGACTGTGATGCTTTTTCCTGCCTTGTCCACCAGGATCGGGCTTATGATAAAGGGGTTGCCTTGGTGAGTAAGCTGAAGGATCTGATCCCCCAACAGCTTTTTGAAGTCCGGATACAGGCATCGTGTGACGGGCGTGTAATCTCCAGCGCTAAAGTGCGTTCGGTGGGGAAAAACGTTACCGCCAAATGCTATGGAGGAGACATCACCCGAAAGAGAAAGCTGTGGGAAAAACAGAAGGAAGGGA
>ENA-UPTA01001068-UPTA01001068.1-activated-sludge-metagenome-genome-assembly--contig:-NODE-1068-length-30990-cov-10.156716_pt1 | contig 30990 bp, 24 predicted proteins | sample MGYA00238184_ERZ773361 | MGnify/ENA primary metagenome ERZ773361 (study PRJEB29100, sample SAMN05720205) | activated sludge metagenome | isolation source: anaerobic digester from wastewater... | reverse complement strand
CGCCGCACCGGGGCCCACGGCCGGCAGCACGGCCGCACTGGTGTCGGCGCCGCCCGTCGGGCGACTGCTCGCCTCCAACTGTTTCGCCTGCCACGGCACCAACGGCCGTCCCGCCGGCGGCTTCGATCGCCTTGCCGGTGAATCCGCCTCCGAGATCTACGACGAGCTCAAGGAGATGGCCGGCAAGACCGACGAAGGGATCATGGGCGTGCACGCGCGCGGCTACTCCGACACGCAGCTGTGGCAGCTGGCCACGTACTTCTCGCAGCAGCGCTGAGCCGCACGCACCCATCGGGAGAACCCACATGCAACGCAGACATTTCCTCCGCGCCGCCGGTCTGTCGGCGGCGGGTCTCGTCGCCGGCGCCGTGCAGGCCGGTTCCGGCAGCCGCACCAGGACGTCCTCGACCACCGTGCCCCCCGTGCCGGCCGACACCGGCGCGGCCGGGCGCGTGCTGGTGATCGGCGGCGGCATGGCCGGCACCACCGCTGCCAAGTACCTGCGGCTCTGGGGCGGGCAGAAGGTCCAGGTCACGATGATCGAGCGCGAGACGAGTTATGTCTCGAACATCATGAGCAACCTCGTGCTGAACGGCGGACGCACGATCGCCGGGCTCACGTACAACTGGGATCGGCTCGTGGCCAACTACGGCGTGAACCGGGTGCGTGGCGACGTGACCACGATCGATCCGGTGGCCAGGAAGGTGTTCGTGGGCACGACCCGCTACGACTACGACCGCCTGGTGATCGCGCCGGGCATCGCGTTCGACCCGATCGCCGGGCTCGACACCGATGCGCTGCGCGCGCAGTTCCCGCACGCCTGGCAGGCGGGCGCGCAGACGACCACCCTGCGCGACCAGCTGCGTGCGATGCCCGACGGCGGCACGTTCGTGATGACGGTGCCGATGGCCCCCTACCGCTGTCCGCCGGGACCGTACGAGCGCGCCTGCGTGGTCGCCGACTGGCTCAAGCGCAACAAGCCGCGCTCGAAGGTGCTCGTACTGGACGAGAACCCCGGGATCACCGCCGAGCCCGAGTCCTTCGACCGCGCGTTCCGGCAGACCCACGCCGGCGTGATCACCTACGTGCCCAACGCCGTGGTGGAGCGCATCGACCCGGCCACGCGAACCGTGCACACCGCGATGGGACCGTTCACTGGTCACGTGATCAACCCGATTCCCCGTCAGCGGGCCCCCGAGCTGCTCTATCGCAACGGGCTCGTCAACGACGCCAACCCGGTGGTCGGCGAGCGGCGCTGGGTCAACGTCGACGCGGTGAGCTACGAGCATCTGTCGGCGCCCGGCGTGCACGTGATCGGCGACCCGGCCAACCACGGGCAGCCCAAGGCCGGGCACGTGGCCAACATGGAGGCGAAGGTCTGCGCCGATGCAATCACGCGCCTGCTGCGCGGCGACGTGCCCGACCCGAGCCCGGTGACGAACTCGGCCTGCTATTCGCCGATCACGTTCGAGACGGCGTCGTGGCTGACGGCCGTGTTCCGATACAACTCGACCAGCCGCAAGATGGAGGTCACCCAGACGGCCACGGGCGCGAAGGTGTCGGGTGAGGCGGGCATCGCCACGAAGGACAACTTCGAGGAGATGAACAAGTGGTTCGTGCAGCTGATGGCCGACACGTTCAGTTGAACACGTCCTGCCGGTAGCGCTGCGCGCGCACGAGCCCGGCCAGCCAGTCCGACGCCTGCGCGTGCGTGCCGCCGCTCGCGTCGCGATGGATGCGCAGCAGCGTGTCGCGCACGGCCGGCGCCATCAGCCGGCCGTCGCCGCACACGTACACGGTCGCGCCCTGGGCCAGCCACGCCCACACCTGCGCGCGCTGCGCCCACACGGCGTCCTGAACGAAGCGTGCAGGGGCGCCGGTCTGGTTGGAGTACGCGCAGTGCAGTGCGATGAGGCCGGATGCGTGGGCGGCGTCGAGCGCGTCTGCGCACAGCCGGTCGTGCGCCGGATGCCGGCAGCCGTGGAAGAGCATCGTCGGATTGGCGGCGCCGGACGCCGCGCGCCGCACGGCCAGTTCCTCGACGAAGCCCAGGAACGGCGCGATGCCGGTGCCTGCGGCGATCAGGATCATCGGGGCGGCCGTCGACGCCGGCGGATCGAACGGCGGCTGCGGTGCGCGGACGGCGGCGGCCACCACGTCGCCGGGCGCGAGCGTGGACACCCAGGCCGACGTGGTGCCGACGAAGTGCCCGCTGCCGGACCATGCCGGCCCGGAGACCGAGCCCACGGTCAGCGCGAGCGTGCCGGGATCGGTGCCGGGCGCGGACGAGATCGAATACAGGCGCGCGCGCATCGGCGCGCAGCAGGCCAGGAAACCGTCGAACCCGATCTCGATCGCCGGATGGGCGAGCACCAGGTCCGCGACGCTCGGCAGCGCGGCGGGCGGCGCCGCGTCCGCCGTCGTCAGGGCGTCCAGGCGCGCCTGGGTGTGCGGGCAGCGCGTGTGGACGCGCAGGCGCTCCACGTCTGCGCGGGTGGCGGCCCGCCCCAGGTCGACGAAGTGGGCGAGCAGGCGGTGTGCGGTGAGCGGACGATCGGCCGGCAGGTGCGGCCAGCGCTCGGCGGCGCCCGCGATGCGCACGACGGTGTCGGCGTCCATGCCGAAGCGCGCGAGCAGCGGCCGCACGCGCGCATCCGCGTTGCGTGGCCACAGCGCGAGGTGGTCGCCGGTGCGGTACGTGCAGCCGTCCGGCAGGCGGAGCCGCAGCCGCCGGGTGGGGCCGCGGGGGGCCTCGTCGCCGAAGTCGGGCAATCCGGCCGGGTCGCGGACGAGTTCGTCGTTCCCGATCACCTCGAAGGCCTGCGCGCCGGCGGCCAGCAGCGGTGTGTCGACCGCGGGCGCGTGCTGCACCTCGACGCGTGGCGCCGCCGGCGCCTCGGAGGACGGCGCGGCGCCGAGCGCCCGCCACAGGCGGTCGGTCCAGGCGGCGACCTGCGCGTCGAAGTCGCCGCTCGCGTCGGCTTCGCCGCGCGCGATCAGCGCCTGCGCGCCGGCCGCGGCGAACACCGCGTCGACGCGGCGCGGAAACGCCTGGAAGGTCTGCCACTCCGAGTCGCCGCAGCCGAGGACCGCGTAGCGCAGGCGCGGGGCGCGCCAGGCCGACAGGCCGTCGTGGTCGAGGTGCGCTTCGAAGGCCCGCGCGCCGTCGGCCGCCCGGCCGTTGTAGCTGGCGGCGACCACGATCGCGAGCCCGTCGACGGGCGGGGCGTCCACGAGCGCGTCGAGCGGCCGGCAGTCGGCCTGCGCGCCGGCCGCGCGCGCGTCCGTGGCGAGGCGCTCGGCGATCTCCCGGGTCGTGCCGAGGCTCGAGCCCCACAGCACGTGGATCGTCTGCTGCTCCAGGGTCGCCGGTGCGGCGCTGCTGCCCCGAGCGACGGCGCCGCTCGATGCGATGCTGATGTCGGCGGTCGGCGTCGGCGCGGACGCGGGTCCGCCCGGCCCCGGGATCCGCTCGTTGGGCCGGCGCGGGCGTGCTCGCAGCGTGAACCCGTCGGGCTTCAGCGTCAGCGTCTCGCGGATCCGCAGCGCGTAGTCGTTCGGGTCGCTGAACGAGAAGCGCTGCAGCAGCAGCGCCAGCGCCAGCTTCGCCTCGGTCAGCGCGAACTGGCGGCCGATGCAGGCCCGCTGGCCGTTGCCGAAGGGCTTGTACGCGTGCGGCGGAATGCGCCGTTCGTTCTGCGGCAGGAACCGGTCGATGTCGAACTCGTCGGGCCGCTCCCAGACGGCCGGGTCGCGATGCAGCGCGGGCAGCAGCACGCTCACGCGGTGGTTGGCCGGCAGCCGGTAGCGACCGCCGATCACCGTGTCCTCGTAGGGCGCCACGGCGAACGCGGGGGCGGTCGGCCACAGGCGCAGCGCCTCCTTCAGCACGCGGTCGATCACGTCGAGGGCCGCGAGATGCCCGTACTCGGGCACGGTGTCGCCGGGCAGCACGCGGTCGACCTCGGCGTAGGCCTGTGCCAGCACCTGCGGATGGCGCATCAGCAGGTACAGCGTGAACGTGAGCAGCCCGCTGGTGGTCTCGTGGCCGGCGATCAGGAACGTGATCACCTGGAAGCGGATGTTCGCGTCGTCGAGCTTCTGGCCGCTTTCGGGGTCGACCGCGTCCAGCATCAGGCCCATCAGGTCGCGGTTCGTCTGCGACTGGCCGCGGCGCGCGCGGATCACGTCGTCGACCAGTGCGCTCATCGACGCGATGTCGGCTTCGAGGGCGATCTGGCGGGCCGGCATCAGGCGCGTCATCACCGGCAGCCGGGTGAGCCGCGCCATGGTCTCGTCGAGCACGCGCACCAGCGCCTCGAGGAACGGATGCAGCCGCGCCCCCGCGAACGAATCGAATCGGTAGCCGAAGCCGCACAACGCGATGGTGTCAAGCGTGAGACGGGTCATGTCGTCGGCCACGTTCAGGTCCTGCCCCGCGCTGCGTGCCCACGTGTCGACCAGCTGCTGCGCGACCGCGAGCATCGCGTCGAAGTACCCGCGCATCGCGCGCTGCGAGAACGCGGGCAGCAGGATGCGGTGCGCCTTGCCCCAGTTGGGTTCGTCGCCGTGCGCGGTGAACAGGCCGTCGCCGGCGAGCGGGCGCAGCATCGACAGCGGCGGCCCGATCAGCTTGCGGAAGCGCCGCTCGTCGCTCACCTCGGCGGCGAGGGCGGCCGAGGTGATGAAGGGCACGCGCCGGCCGGCGAAGTCGATCGCGAAGATGCCGTCGAACCGGGGGGCCAGGGTCATCAGGTGCTGGGTGAGCCGGCCCCTGGGGAGCTGGAGCAGATTGCCGACCACCGGCAGCCCGGCGGGCGCGGGGATCGGCGTGGTCGTGGCGGCGGTGTCGATGGGGGTCGATGACATGAGGTGCGGTGACCTGCGCGCGGGCGGGCCTGCGGCGGTCGGACGTGAGAATCCTACAGTGTAGGGGTGAAGCGGCGACGCTTCAATGACCGGCGCCGTGCTGATGGCAGAATCGGCGCATGCCCGATGCCAGCAGAACGAACCGACGTCGCGCCCCGGCGGCGGGTGCCGGCGGTGCGCAGGCCGTGCGCGTGCCGCTCAGTGCGCAGCGGATCCGCGCCGCGGCGCTCGCCCTCGTCGACGCCGACGGCGTCGAGGCGCTGAGCATGCGGCGGCTCGCCGCGGTGCTGGCGGTCGATCCGATGTCGATCTACCACCATGTGCCGAACAAGCAGGCGTTGCTGCAGTCCGTCTACGACCGTGTGCTCGAGGAACTCCCGGTGCCGCATGCCGCGCCGGACGGCTGGCAGCATGCGCTGCGCGACCTGGCGCGCCGCTTCTACCGGCTCGCGCGGCGCCATCCGCAGGTGATGCCCGGACTGATCGCAAGCCGCTGGGGCACCCGGCGCGAACGCGAGATCCACGCCGCCATCGACCAGCTGCTGGCGGCCGAGGGCTTCGCGGCGCCCGACCGGGCCCGCATCGTCGGCGCCATCTACACGTATGCCACCGGCCTGGCCGGGCTGGCGGCCCATGGCCTGGGCAGCCGTCCGCTCTACGATCCGGCCGCGGAAGGGGCGGCCGGGCCGGCCGCCGACGTGCGCAGCCGCGGCACCGAGGAAGACGTCGACTTCAGCATCGACCTGATGATCGCGGGGATCGAATCGCTGGCGCGTGGCCGTTCGTCCGGGGCGGGCGCTCCGTCCGGAAGCGCACCCGGAAGCGCCTCGGGCACCCCGTCCAGTGCTCCCTCAGGTGCTCCCTCCGGCACCCCGCGGGCGCCCGCGGGCTGAGCGCCGCCGCCGGCCCGGTCCGCCGCTACCCGCACCCACCCCTTCACCGCCGTCCGCGACCCACCCTTCCACGACCATGCGCCGATTGCGCCAGCTCCCCCGCGTCGACTGGCCCGCCCGGCTGCAGGAGATCGGTTTCCACTACCACTCGATCGACGAGCGCGGCGATGCCCAGCCGCCGGACGCCCGCGTGTTCCGCTACTGGCGCGAGGACGCCGCCTACCACTTCGACGCCGCGCAGATCGAGTGTCTGTACGAGGCCGGCGTCGAGGTGCACCGCATGTGCCTGGAGGTGGTCGCCGACGCGGTGCGCGCCGGCGATCCGGCCGCGTTCGCGATCCCCGACGCGATGTGGCCGCTGGTCGAACGCTCCTGGAACCTGCGCGAGCCCGCACTGTTCGGCCGCTTCGACTTCGCCTGGGACGGCACCGGCGCGCCGCGCATGCTCGAGTACAACGCCGACACCCCCACCGCGCTGGTCGAGGCCTCGCTGGCCCAGTGGCAGTGGCTCACGCAGACGCACCCCGGCGCGGACCAGTTCAACAGCCTGCACGAGGCGCTGATCGCGCGCTGGACGGCGCTGCGCGGCCAGTCGGCCGACGGCCTGCTCCACCTGGCCTGCCTGTTCGATTCCCAGGAGGACGTCGGCAACACCGAATACCTGCTCGATCTCGCGGTGCAGGCCGGATGGCACGCGAAGATCCTCGACGTGCGCGACATCGGCAGCGACGGCAGCGGCCGGTTCTACGATACCGAGAACCGGCCGATCGAGACCGTCTTCAAGCTCTACCCGTGGGAGTGGATGGTGCGCGAGGCGTTCGCGCCCGACCTGCTGCGCGCGCGCACACGCTGGATCGAGCCGGCCTGGAAGATGCTGCTGGCCAACAAGGCGGTGCTGGCCGCCCTGTGGGCGCGCTTCCCCGGCCACCCGAACCTGTTGCCCGCGTACCGCACGCCGCAGCCCCTGGCCGGACTGCCGCACGTGGTCAAGCCGATGCTGTCGCGCGAGGGCGCCAACGTGCGGCTGGTGCGGCCGGGTCACCCGGAGGTCGACACCGGTGGCCCCTACGGTGCCGAGGGCCTGGTCTGGCAGGCCTATGCGCCGATGCCCGTGCTCGACGGGTTCACGCCCGTGCTGGGCGTGTGGATGGTGGGCGACGACGCCTGCGGCATGGGCATCCGCGAGGACCGCGGACCGATCACGCGCAACACCAGCTTCTTCGTGCCGCATTACTTCAACTGAGCGATGATCGTGTTCTCGGCGCGCCCGACACCGCCCCGCGCATGGCCGTGCCCATCCGCGTCGGCGCGGCCGTCGCGGTCGTCCACGCCGTCCCCCCGGAGGCATCGATGCTGCTCTTCCTGACCTACTTCGCGTACTCGATCCTGTGCCTGGCCGTGGGGCTGGTCGTCCACACCCGCATCACGCCGGTCCGGGAGTGGACGCTGGTGCGCCAGGGCAACGTCGCGGCGGCCTGCTCGCTGGGCGGCACGGCCATCGGCCTGGCGCTCCCGATCGCCAGTCTCGCCGTGCACGCGGTGTCGCTGCTCGACATGGCGCAGTGGTCGGCCATCGCCCTGGCCGTGCAGCTGCTGACCTGGTTCGTGCTGTCGCGCGTCGTCGGCGGGATGGCGGCCGAGATCGAGCGCGACAACCGGGCGGTGGGCGGGCTCGCCGCCGCCTTCTCGGTGGCGCTCGGTGCGATCAACGCGGCCTGCCTCAGCTACTAGGAGCGTCTCCATGGCCAGCACGACGCGCACCCTCGTGATCATCGGCGCGGCCGCGGTCGCGGTCGGCGCGCTGCCCGGCTGCAGCGACGAGCCGTTCGACGATCCGCTGCAGCGCGCCCGTTACGCCAGCCTCGACGCCTGTCAGGCGGACTGGGGCGACACGCAGTGCGAACCCGGCGAGGCGCAGGCGGGGCTCGGCACGATCGACGAGCCCTCCGGTTCGACCAGCAGCAGCACGTCCTCGGGCTATCGCGGCGGCTCGGGCTCGACGCTGTTCTGGGGGCCCTGGTACACCCAGTCGGGCCGCATCTACGCGCGCGACGGCAGCTGGCGCGACGACCCCGGCATGGCCGCGCGCGTGGCGTCCCGCGGCAATGCCGTCGCCATCACACCCGCGGCCGGCGCCCGGGTCCCCACGCCGATCGCGGCCGCGCATCAGAACTACCTCGCGTCGGCGCGTGCCGCCGGCCGGACGTCGGCATCGAGCGGCATCCGGCGCAGCGGCTTCGGGCTGTCCGGCAGCTCCAGCAGCGGCTGACGCGTGCCGACAGAACCCCCACCCGACGGAGCCCCCATGTCCTTCCAGGCCCTCCTCGACCGTTTCGCCGCCGCCGTCGGCGCGCACGATTCCCCCGGCCTCGCGGCCCTGTTCGCCGAGAACGGCTGCTACGACGACTATTTCTTCGGCGAGCACCATGGCCGCGCCGAGATCGCGGAGATGCTCGACCGCTTCCACGTCGGCGGCGAGCAGTTCTGCTGGCAGTTCACCGACCCCGTCTTCGCGGACGGGGTCGGCTATGCGAGCTACTGCTTCAGCTACCTGTCGCGCGAACCCGAGAGCGCCGGGCGCCTGATGATGTTCGACGGCATGAGCCGGTTCCGCATCCGCGACGGCCTGATCACCCACTATGCCGAGGCGTTCGATCGCGGCATGGCGTTCGTGCGGCTCGGCTATCCGGCCGGCAAGGTGATGAAGCTGCTCGACCGGTATGGCCGGGCCCTGGACGACCGTCCGGTCGGGCGCGCGCATCTGGAATACCGGGCGCGCGTGCGCGGATAGCCCGCCCGGACGTGCGCGGATGGCTCGCCCGGGCGTGCCGGGCCCCGACCGCGCCCGACCGCCGCGCGCGCGCCTGTCCGCCTGCCGCGCTCAGGCGTGCCCGACCACCGCGTGCGGCACGTAGGGCGCCTCGAGCTGCGCGATCTCCTCGGCCGTCAGCTTCAGCGACAGCGCGGCGACCGCATCGTCGAGGTGCTGCAGCTTCGTGGCGCCGACGATCGGCGCCGTGACCACCGGCTTGGCCAGCACCCAGGCGAGCGCCACCTGGGCGCGCGGCACGCCGCGTGCGGCCGCCACCCGCGCCACCGCTTCCACCACCTTGCGGTCGGCCTCGCCGGTCTTCGCGTACAGGGTGCGGCCGAAGTCGTCGGTCTCGGTGCGGGCGCTCGTCTCGTCCCAGTCGCGGGTGAGGCGGCCGCGCGCCATCGGACTCCAGGGGATCACGCCGATGCCTTCGGCCGCGCACAGCGGCAGCATCTCGCGCTCCTCCTCGCGGTACAGCAGGTTCACGTAGTTCTGCATCGACACGAAGCGGGTCCAGCCGTGGCGGTCGGCCGTGTACAGCGCCTTGGCGAACTGCCACGCGTACATCGACGAGGCGCCGATGTAGCGCGCCTTGCCCGCGCGGACCACGTCGTGCAGCGCCTCGAGCGTCTCCTCGATCGGCGTGCGCGGGTCCCAGCGGTGGATCTGGTAGAGGTCGACGTAGTCGGTGCCCAGCCGGCGCAGGCTGTGGTCGATCTCCGACAGGATCGCCTTGCGCGACAGGCCGGCGCCGTTGGGGCCCTTGAACATGCGGCCGTGCACCTTCGTGGCGATCACGATCTCGTCGCGGCGGGCGTGCTCCTTCAGCACCCGGCCGACGATCTCCTCGCTGGTGCCATCGGAGTAGACGTTGGCGGTGTCGAAGAAGTTGATGCCCAGCTCCAGTGCGCGGCGCACGAACGGACGGCTCTGCGCCTCGGAGAGGGTCCAGGGATGGTTGCCGCGCTGCGGTTCGCCGTAGCTCATGCAGCCCAGGCACAGGCGGGACACTTCCAGGCCGGTGCGGCCCAGGCGGACGGTTTCCATGGTGATGCGGTCTCCTCGGGGTTCGTCGGGTGTGCGGCCGGCTGCAGGTGTCCGGCTCGGCCGCCCCGGCGGGCGCGGCCGGCCCGGCCGGCGCGGCGGGGTCAGGCGTCGCGGAACTCGTCGTCGAAGTACTCGCCCTCGGCCTTGACGATCGGCAGGGCGCGCGCCTGCTCCTTCTGGCGCATCTCGACGCGGCGGATCTTGCCCGAGATGGTCTTGGGCAGGTCGAGGAACTCGAGCCGGCGGATGCGCTTGTAGGGGGCCAGCTTGTCGCGGCAGAACATCAGGATGTCGCGGGCGGTGGCGGCGTCGGGCGCATGGCCCGCGGTCAGCATCACGAAGGCCTTGGGCACGGCGAGCTTGAGCGCGTCGGGCGACGGCACGACGGCCGCCTCGGCCACCGCCGGATGCTCGATGAGCACGCTCTCGAGCTCGAACGGGCTGATGCGGTAGTCGCTCGCCTTGAACACGTCGTCGGCGCGGCCCACGTAGGTGATGTAGCCCTCGGCATCGCGCTGCGCCACGTCGCCGGTGTGATAGTGCCCGGCACGCATCACTTCCGACGTCTTGGCCTCGTCGCCCGCGTAGCCCAGCATCAGGCCGGACGGCCGCTCCGCCAGCTCGAAGGAGATCTCGCCCTCCTCGGCCGGCCGGTCCTGCGGGTCGAGCAGCACCACCTTGTAGCCGGGCAGCGGCCGGCCCATCGAGCCGAACTTGATCTTCTGGCCGGGCGGGTTGCCGACCACCGCGGTCGTCTCGGTCTGGCCGAAGCCGTCGCGGATCGTCAGGCCCCATGCGGCGCGCACCTGCTCGATCACCTCCGGGTTCAGCGGCTCGCCCGCCGACAGCAGCTCGCGCAGCTTCACCGGGTAGTCGCCCATCTTCTCCTGGATCAGCATGCGCCAGACGGTGGGCGGCGCGCACAGGGTCGTCACCTGCTTGTCGACCAGCACGTCGAGCACGCGCTTGGCGTCGAACCGTGCGTAGTTGAAGATGAACACGCACGCGCCGGCGATCCAGGGGGCGAAGAAGCAGCTCCACGCATGCTTGCCCCATCCGGGCGACGAGATGTTCCAGTGCACGTCGCCGGGCTGCAGGCCGATCCAGTACAGCGTCGACAGGTGCCCGGCCGGATAGCTCTGATGGCTGTGCTGCACCAGCTTGGGCTTGCTGGTGGTGCCCGAGGTGAAGTACAGCAGCAGGGGCTCGTCGGCCCGGGTCGGGCATTTCGGCTGGTAGACCGGGCTGGCCTGGTAGGCGTCCGCGAACCGGCTCCAGCCCGCCGCCGGCTGGTCCGCGACGATCCGGATCTGCCGGTCGGCGATCCCGTCGAACTTGGCGGTGTTGGCCGCGTTGGTGACGATCACCCGCACCTGGCCGCGCTCGAGCCGGTCGAGCAGGTCGTCGCGCGACAGCAGCGCCGTGGCCGGGATCATCACCGCGCCGATCTTGATGCAGGCCAGCATCAGCTCCCACAGCGGCACCTCGTTGCCCAGCATCAGCAGCACGCGGTCGCCGCGCTGCACGCCCAGCGATTCCAGGTGGTTGGCCACCTGGTTCGAGCGCGCGCTCATCTCGGCGAAGGTCAGCTTCTGCTCGCTGCCGTCGTCGCCGACGATCCACAGCGCCGGGGCGTGGTTGTCGCGCGCCAGGTCGTCGAAGTGGTCGAGCGCCCAGTTGAACGTGTCCAGCTTCGGCCAGCGGAAGCCCGCACAGGCCGCGTCGTAGTCGGTGCGGTGCGTGAAGAGGAAGTCGCGCGCGGCGCGGTAGGCGGCGAGGGCGGTGTTCATCCGGGTCTCCTGGGTGGGCGTGCGGGGTTCGGGGGGCCGTTCATCGGCCCCCGGGCACCGTGCCCGGGGCCGGAGGGCCCGGCGGCTCAAGTGATCGCGGAGCATACCGAAACTTGTCGAACACAGGTCGGGACAGGCCGGCGCACGCCGTGTCCCGGGAGAACGTGATGACAGCACGCGACCGGGCAGACCACATGCCCGCGCTGACGACAGCCAGGGACGGACAGGTTCCGTTCGCCGAGATGATCGAGGATCGCGGCGAACGGATGCTGCGCATCGTCCTGCTGCTGACGCTCGGCCTGGGCGCGCTGACGATCGTCGCGGGGTTCCTCGTCGGGGTCTACGACCCGACCCGGATGCTGCCGCGGGTTGCGCTCGTGGCCGTCTGCGCGCTGTCGCTGCTCGCCCTGAACCGCTGGGGCGTGCGGCCGGCGGTGCGCCTGTTCCTCTTCGCCGCCCTGTGCGTGTGCGTGGTGCAGGGCTTCGCCACGAGCGGCGTGCGCACGCCGTCGGTGGCCGCCTCGCCGGCCGTGCTGATGCTCGCCGGCTGGTTCCTGGGCCGGCGCGAGACCTTCCTGCTCGGCACCCTGGGCTTCCTGAGCGTCACCGCGATGGCGATTCTCGAGGTCCGGGGCCACCTGGTGCCGATGCCGCGGAGCGTGCTCGACTACTGGCTGCTGCTGCTGATCGTGATTCCGGTCGCGTCGATGATCGGCGTGCACGCCCATGCGCGGTTCCTCGACCAGCTGCGTGCCGCCACCGACGGCGTGCGCCGCTTCTAGAAGGAGCTGATGGCGCGCCAGCGCTCCGAGGACCGCATGCGGGCGACCCTGGAGAACACGCCCAACGTCGCGATCCAGTGGTACGACGGCGGCGGCCGGGTGCGGTACTGGAACCAGGCCTCCGAGGCGCTGTTCGGCTGGTCGGCGCAGGAGGCGCTGGGGGCGCGCATGGGCGAGCTCACCCTGGGGCCCGCCGAGGCCGACGAGGTGCTGTCGCGGATGCGCACGCTCGACCCCGGCGGCGCGTGTCTCGGCCCGAACGAGCACGGCGTGCGGTGCCGCGACGGCAGCCGCCGCTGGGTGTCGTCGACGATGTTCGCGATCCCGGGCGACTCGGGCCTGCCCACCTACGTGTGCATGGTCGTCGACATCTCCGAGCGCAGGCGCACGGAGGCCGCGCTGAAGGCCCGCAACGAGAGCCTGCGCCTGCTGAGCGAACTGTCGTCGCGCGTCTATGCGGTGTCCGACGTCGAGTCCATCCTGCGGATCGCGATCGACGTCGTGCGCGTCGTCACCGGTGCGCCCGGCGTGCTGACCTACCTGAGCACGCCGGGAGGACGGTACCTGCGTCTGGTCGCCCAGCACGGCTTCGACGACGACTACGAGTCGATCGCCGGGCGCGTCGACCTGCAGCGCAGCTGGACCGGCCAGTCGCTGAGCTTGCGCAAGCCGCAGGTCGCGTACGACATCCGGCGCGAGCACAGCTTCGACCCGGTGATCCGCGAGGCGCTGCTGGCGCGCGACCTGGGCAGCGGCGTCGTGATCCCGCTGCTCGACGACGACGAGCCGCTCGGCTGCATCACGCTGTTCTACCCGTCGGACGCGCTGAGCGAGAGCGGCCGCGGCGAGATGGAGACCTACGAGGCCGTGTCGCGCACGCTGTCGATGGCGATCGCCAACGTGCGGCGGCTCGACCAGCTGCGCCACCAGGCCCGCCACGACACGCTGACCGGCCTGCCGAACCGCGCGGCGCTGCACGACGAGTTTGCGCGCCTGGACGTGGACGGCGGCGCGCGCCCGTCGATGATGCTGCTCGACCTCGACCGGTTCAAGGAGGTCAACGACACCCTCGGCCACCACATCGGCGACCAGCTGCTGGGCGCCCTGTCCCAGCGGCTGGCCGAGACGGTCGGCACCGAGGAGGCGCTGACCTGCCGTCTGGGTGGCGACGAGTTCGCGGTGCTGCTGCACGACGCCGGCACGGCGGACCGCGCGCTGGCGCGTGCGCGCGCCATCCGCGAGGCGCTGGTGCGGCCGTTCGACGTCGACGGCATGAGCCTGAAGGTCGGCGCGAGCGTGGGCGTGGCGATGTACCCGGACCACGGCACCGACAGCCACGGGCTGCTGCGCGCCGCGGACGTGGCGATGTACCGGGCCAAGGGGCACGCGCTGGGCGTGGTGCTCTACGACCGCGACGCCGACGTGCACTCGCCGCAGCGGCTGGCGCTGCTGGCCGAGCTGGCCGAGGCGATCACGCACGGCGAGCTGGTCATGCACTACCAGCCCAAGCTGGACCTGCGCACCGGCGCCATCGCGGGCTTCGAGGCCCTGGTGCGCTGGCGGCATCCGAAGCTGGGCCTGCTGTTCCCGGGCTCGTTCATGCCCCTGGCCGAGGCCAGCGAGGTGATCCATCCGTTCACCCGCGCGGTGATGGACCTGGCGATGGCCGACTGCGTCCGCCTGCGTGCACGCGGTCTCACGCAGCCGGTGGCGCTGAACCTGTCGGCGCGCAACCTCGTCGACGACCGCTGCGTGAACGACATCGAGGAGCTGATCGCCGCGCACGGACTGGGCTACGAGGACATCGAGCTCGAGATCACCGAGACGACGATCATGCACGACCCGGCCCAGGTGGCCGACCTGCTCGACCGGCTCGACCGCCGCGGCGTGGGCCTGGCGATCGACGACTTCGGCACCGGCTACTCGTCGCTGGCGCACCTGAAGCGGCTGCCGATGGACTTCCTGAAGGTGGACCGGACGTTCGTGCGTGACATGATCGTCGACGACCAGGACGCCGCGATCGTGCGCTCGACGATCACGCTCGCCCACAGCCTCGACATGAAGGTCATCGCCGAGGGGGTGGAGGATCGCGCCACGCTCGACATGCTGCGCGAGATGGGCTGCGACATGATCCAGGGCTACCACCTGAGCAAGCCGCTGCCGCTCGAGGATCTGCTGACGTGGATCGAGCGGCGCACCACGGGGGCTGCGCTCGCAGTGTGCTAGCCTCGATTGCAAAGGTGGCCCGATCGTCCGCGGCCGCCACTGTCAACGAGGAGAACAGCACGATGAAGCAGGTCGACGACAACATGCCGGTTCTGGTCGGGTGCGGCGACGTCACCGACATGGACACGCCCTTCGAGAAGGGCCGCTCCCCCTACGACCTGATCGCGCAGGCGTCCCGCCGGGCGCTCGACGACACCGGTGCCAGCCGCATCGGCGAGGCGATCGACACGCTGGCGATGATCCGGCTCTTCTCCGACACGTCGCACCGCTTCGCCACCAAGCTGGGCGCGTCCACCAACGCGCCCAAGAGCATCGCGAACCGCCTCGGCCTGAACCCGGGCCGCCTGATCTACAGCTGGAACGGCGGCAACATGCCGCAGTACCTGCTGAACATGTTCGCCGAGTCGATCGCGCGCGGCGAGACGAAGGGCGCCCTGCTGTGCGGCGGTGAGGCGCTGCGCACGCAGTACGGCGCCGAGCGCGCCAACCTGCCGGTCTCCTGGGCGGAGGATCCGGGCGGCACGCACGAGCAGATCGGCGATCCGCGCCGCGGCTGGAACGACCACGAGGACAAGCACAACATGCGGGCCGCGATCGCGATGTACCCGCTGTTCGAGAACGCGATCCGCGGTGCGCGCGGCCGGTCGATCGACGAGCACATGAAGGCGATCGGCACCCTGATGGCCGGCTTCGCCAAGGTCGCCGCGGCCAACCCGCTGGCCACCCGTCGCGACGGGTTCAGCGCCGAGCGCCTGATCACCGTCGATGCCGAGAACCGCTGGATCGGCTTCCCCTACCCGCGCTACCTGAACTCCAACGCGTTCATCGACCAGGCCGCGGCCGTCGTGATGACCTCCGCCGGCCAGGCCCGCAAGCTGGGGGTTCCGGAGAGCAAGTGGGTGTTCCTGCACGGCTGCGCCGACGGGCACGACCACTGGTACGTGTCCGAGCGCATCAACCTGCACTCGTCGCCGGCGATCCGCGAGGCCTCGCGGATCGCGCTGTCGATGGCCGGGCGCACGCTGTCCGACATGACCTTCCTCGACCTGTACAGCTGCTTCGCGTCGGCCGTCGAGATCGGCTGCCAGGAGCTCGGGCTGGCCGAGGACGACCCGCGCGGCCTCACGATCACCGGCGGCCTGCCGTTCTTCGGCGGTCCGGGCAACAACTACGTCACGCACTCCATCTCGGAGATGATCCGCAAGGTGCGCTCGAAGCCCGGCAGCTTCGGTCTGGTCACCGCCAACGGCAACTACGTGACCAAGCACTCGTTCGGCGTGTACTCGACCACGCCGATGCAGGGCACCTGGACGCGCGAGCGCCCGGGCGTGCTGCAGGCACGGCTCGACGCGCTGCCCAAGGCGCCGTTCACCGAGACCCCGACCGGATCGGCCAAGGTCGAGACGTACACGGTGATGCACGGCCGCAACGGGCCGGACTACGCGCTGGTCTACGGGCGTCTGGACGCCACCGGCGAGCGCTTCCTGGCGAACCTGCCGGCCGACCCGGCGATGATGTGGGATCTGCAGAACCGCGAGAGCCTCAACCGGCCGGGCACGGTGTCGCGCTCGGAGGACGGGCGCAACATCTTCGTGCCGGCCTGAGCGCAGGCCGACCCGGCGCGGTCAGGCGCGCCGGGCGGTGGCGGTCCAGTCGAGCCGCCACCACAGCAGCAGCCCGATCAGCATCATCGCCACGTTCACGAAGCCGGTGTACACCAGCGACGCCGCGAACGCGCGCGCGGCGTCGGCGCCGACCAGCTCCATGCCGGCCACGAACGCCAGTTGCGTGGTGCCCAGCTGTGCCGGCGACGACGGCAGCGTCAGGCCGATGACGGTGAGCACGAAGACCGCGATCGCCCCCGACACCGGGATCGCCACGCCGACGGCAAGCGCGCTCGCCAGGATCGAGCCGACGATGCACGACCACTGCAGCAGCGACAGCGCGATCAGCGCAACGACGGTGCCCGGATGCCCCAGCGCGGCGAGGCCCGCGACGCCGCGCCGGATCTGGTGTTCGATCCAGCGCCCCGGGCGCTGCGGCAGCAGGCCGATCAGCCACCCGCCCCACCGGCGCGAGCGCTCGGTCGGGCGCATGAACGCGTAGACCACCGCCAGTCCGGCCGCCACCAGGGCCAGGCTGATCAGCCCGGCCGACCACAGCAGCGGCGACACGCGCGGATCGATCAGCAGGGCGACCGCCGTCAGGATCACCAGGGCGACGAAATCCAGGATGCGCTCGATCGCGATCGTCGCCAGCACGGCGCTGGGTGCGAGCGCCTGCCGGCGGGCGAGCAGCGTGGCCCGCAGGACCTCGCCGGAGTGCGGCACGACCAGGTTGGCCGCGGTGCCGACGAAGACGGTGCCCAGCAGGAATCCGCGCGGGCAGTGCGCCAGCGGCCGCAGCACGACCGACCAGCGCAGCGCCTTGACCGCCATGAACACCAGTCCGCAGGCCAGCACCGCCTGCGCCCAGCCGACGTGCACCGTGCGCAGCACGTCCCAGGCGGCGTCCAGATCCGCCTCGTACAGCGCCACGCCGAGGAAGATCGCGCCGACGGCCAGGCCCAGGAGCGTCCATCGGGTGCGCGTCTGCTTCGGTCTGCTCATCTCATCGCTCCGCGAGCATCTGGTCCACCACCCTGCGGGCGAGTCCCGCCGATCCGTTCCATGAGGTGACCTCGGGGTAGACCTGTGCCGTCGTCGCGAGGTACACGCGGCCCGGCACGAGGGCGATCGGCGGCGTCCGGCGCTGGTATCCGACCGAGTAGAGAGGCTCGACGAACGGGCTGCGGAACACGCGCGCGTCGAGGATGTCGTCCTGCCCCAGCGACGGGAACATGCGCCGCAGGCCGGCGAGGTAGGCGTCGAGCGTGTCGTCGTCCGGACGGGCGAAGCGGGGGTCCGTGCGGTGCAGGTAGTTCATCAGGTAGACGAGGTGGACGCCACCGGTCTCGGCACGATCGATCAGCGTCGTGCTCTCCACGATGCCCTGGAACGGCACCTCGGGGTCGATCGACGCGACCCAGTAGTGCGGCGTGAGGCCGCGGCGCAGCATCACGACCGCGTTGACCACGCCCTGCATGTCGATCTGCGCGTCCGGAAGCCGGCCGGCCTGCGCGAGCCGGCTGCCCGCCGTCAGCGGCTCGAGCGCGGTGATCGGGCCGGTGAAGACGAGTTGGTCGAACGCCTCCGGCGCCGCGTCACCCGCCTGCACCGTCGGACGCCCGTCGGCTGCGAGGTCGATCCGGCCGACCCGGGTCCGCATGCGCACCTGCCCGCCGCGCGCCGCGACCCCGTCCGCCAGCGCCTGCGCGATCCGCCGGTAGCCGCCGTGCAGATAGCCTTTGGTCTCCTTCCTGCCGCCCTTCTCGCGGTTGAACCGCGTCCAGAACCACAGTGCCGGCACCTGCCGGTAGCGGTCGCCGAACTTGGCCTGCAGCATGGGTTTCCAGAACGTCTCGAACGCGTGGCGGCCGGACAGTGCCGTGAGCCACGCCTCGCAGGTGACGTCGTCGAGCCCCCGGGACGAGCGCAGGCTGCCCCACAGTCCGGTGGCGCCCACCCGCAGCCGGTCCGTGACCGACAGCGGTCCGAAGCGCAGCAGGTCCAGTGCGGTGTTCAGCGGATACAGCCGGCCCGCGTGCATGAACCCGAAGCTGGTCTCCTTCCAGTAGGCCTGGTCCTCGAGGCCGACGTCGCCCAGCAGGGCGAGCAGGTGCCGGTCGGACGGCAGCATGCAGTGATAGAAGCGCTCGAGCGCCGCACCCCGGTAGTCGAAGAACGTGCCGAGGCCGCCGAGCTGGTCGGAGGACTCGATCAGCGTCACGTGCGCGCCGGACCGCGCGAGATGGTGCGCGCACGCCAGCCCGGCGATGCCGGCGCCGACGACCGCGACGCGTGCGGGCATCGGATCAGGCATCACGTCGCTGCGCCGCGCTGTCCGGGGCGTGGCGCACCGCGGTGTCCGGTCGTGCGGTGCCCGTCGCCGCGAAGGTCGTCTGCCCGGCGGCCGTGCGTGCCGCCGCCGGCGGGTGCAGCGGCAGCCAGCCCCGCGTGATCGTCACGACGTAGCGCCACATCGTGCGCAGGATGCGCATCTTGCTCGCCCCTTCCTTCAGGTCGTAGCGCAGGATCAGGGGAACCTCGGCGACGCGTGCGCGGATGCGGCGCAGGTTGAGCAGGATCTCCAGCATGCACGAGAACCCGTTCTCGCGGACGAAGTGGTCGCCGTAGCGGTCGATCAGCCGGCGCAGCACCTCGGCACGATAGACGCGGTACCCGCAGGTGTAGTCGCGTGCGCCCGGGTAGGGCGCCAGCACGCGGATGCCGGCGCTCGACAGATGGCTGAGGAACTTGCGGTGCGCCGGAACCCCCACCTCCTGCGCGCCCGGCTGGAAGCGCGACGCGATCACCACGTCGGCGCCGTCCTCGATCTTCGCGAGCATGGTCGCGATGAGCTCCGGGCCCTGCGAGTTGTCGGCGTCCATCGTCACGACGACGCCGTCGGCCTGCGCGGCCGCCTTCAGTCCGGTGCGGATGGCGGCGCCGAGCCCCATGTTGTGCGGGTGGCGGATCAGCTCGACCGGCATCCGCTGCGCGGCGTCCAGGGCGATCTCGGCGGTCCGGTCGCGCGAGCCGTCGTCGACGATCAGCACCCGGTAGTGCGCCCACCCGTCGAGGGCGGCGCGCGTGCGCTCCAGCAGCCCCGGGAGGTCCCGTTCCTCGTTGTAGGCCGGCATCATCACGGTGATCATCATGGGCGGTGCTCCTGCGGGTGTGCCGCGATCGGTGCGTTCCCGGTGCGCATCAGGAACGCGTGCACCGCCTGCGCGATGCGCGTGCCGGCGTCGCCCGACCCGAACGGGTTCGCGACTGCGCGCGCCGTGTCGGCGAGCGATGCGTCGGCGTGGGCGTCTTCCAGCAGCGCCTCGAGCCGCGCCGCGTCGTGCCCGGCCAGGCGGCCGATGCCGCACTCGAGCACTTCCGGGCGCTCGGTCGTGTCGCGCAGGATGATCACCGGCTTGCCCAGGGTGGGCGCTTCCTCCTGGATGCCGCCCGAGTCGGACACGATCAGCCAGGCGCGTGACAGCAGGTGGACGAAGTCCGGGTAGTCGAGCGGGGCGATCCGGTGGATGCGCGGCGCATCCCCGAGCTCGGCCTGCGCGGCGGCGACGACGGCCGGGTTGGGATGTACCGGGAACACGACCGTCACGTCCGCGTGCCGCTCGACGAACCGGCGCAGCGCGCGCAGGTGTCCGTGCATCACCGCACCGAAGTTCTCGCGCCGGTGCGTGGTCAGCACGATCAGCCGCCGGCCGGCGATGCCCGCCAGCAGTTCCGACAGTGCCGGCGCGGGGGGCGCGTCGGCCAGGATCGCGTGCAGCGCGTCGACGACCGGATTGCCGGTCAGCACGATGCCGTCCCGCGCGACGCCTTCGTGCACCAGCGCATCGACGTTGCGCCGGGTCGCGGCGAAATGCAGGTCGGCGACCTGGGCGATCAGCCGGCGGTTGATCTCCTCCGGAAACGGGCTGGTGCGGTCGCCGGTGCGCAGGCCGGCCTCGACGTGCCCGACCGGGATGCGCGCGTGGCAGCCCGCGAGGGCGCCCGCCAGGGCCGTCGTGGTGTCGCCCTGCACCAGGATCATGTCGGGGCGCTCGGCGGCGAGTACGCCCGACAGGCCGGTCATCACCCGCGTCAGCGTGTCCGTCAGCGACTGCCCGGCCGTCATCACCGCAAGGTCGTGGTCGATGCGCACGTTCAGCCGCCGCGCGAGCGGGTGGAGCAGGTCGGTGTGCTGCGACGACGACACCTGAACGCTGCGCAGGCCGCCGGGGTGCCGCGCGATCGCGTGCATGACCGGCGCCAGCTTGATCACTTCCGGGCGCGTGCCAAAGAGGGTCAGGACTGTCCGCATGGTGGGGGCCTCGTGCTGCTCCATGCCGTGGCAGGGATGCAGCACGACGTGGCGGATCGTAGCCAACTCCGTGGCGCGGAACGCGGAACTTGTTCCGGTCATCCCTGTGAAACGGCCGCCTGGAAGGGAATTCCGCATTGCGTGAAAAGGTTCCGTGAGCCCGCGCGGGCGCGCCGTTAGCATCCGACCCGTAGCCAACATTCGTGCGCAGCCGACCCCGATGAACTCCGCGTCCCGCCCGCTCGTCTCTCTCGTGCTCCCCGCCTTCAACGAGGCGGGCGTGCTGGAGGCGAACGTCGCCGACATCATGGCCTACCTGTCGGGCCTGGAGGACCGCTATCGCTTCGAGGTGCTGCTGATCAACGACGGCAGCCGCGACGACTCCGGCCGCATCGGCGAGCTCCTGCGGGCGCGCCACGCGAATCTGCGCCTGATCCACCACCCGAAGAACTTCGGTCTCGGCCAGGCCTTCAAGACGGCGTTCGCCGCGTCGCGCGGCGACTACGTGATCACCTACGACGTCGACCTCAGCTACGCGCCGGAGCACATCGGCGCCCTGCTCGAGGCGATCGTGCGCGAGCGCGCGAAGCTGGTGCTGGCGTCGGCCTACATGCCGGGCGGGCGCGTGACCAACGTGCCGTGGAAGCGGCGGGTGCTGAGCCAGTGGGGCAACCGGTTCCTGCGCTTCTTCGCGCGCGGCCACCTGTCGACGCTGACCTGCATGGTGCGGGCGTACGACGGGCCCTTCGTGCGGCGGCTGTTCCTGCGCTCGACCGGCATGGACATCATGCCCGAGCTGGTGCAGAAGACGATGATCCTGAACGGGCGCATCGTCGAGATCCCCGCGCACCTGGACTGGAGCCTGCAGCTGGCCGCCGGGCCGGCGCGCTCGTCGAGCATGCGGGTGCTGCGGCACATCGCCTCGACCCTGGTGTCCGGCTTCATCTTCCGGCCGTTCGTGATGCTGCTGCTGCCGGGCCTGCTGCTGATGGCGTTCTCGCTGTACGTGAACTTCTGGGTCGCCGTCGAGTTCGTGAACGCGCTGCAGGCCGGCCCGATGGCGCTGCACGAGGCGGCCATGGTCATCTACCGCGACCATCCGCAGACCCTGTTCATCGGCGTGCTGTCGCTGGTGCTCGCGATCCAGCTGGTCAGCCTGGGGGCGGTGTCGCTGCAGAACATGCGCTACTTCAACGACGCGTACTACATGGGCGTGGAGCTGCGCCGCGCGCTCGAGCGGCCGCAGTGCGGCGCACCCGCGGACCCGGAATGAGCGTCATGCCGCCATCGTCTCCGGACACCCGCACGGATCTCGGCCGCATCGGCATCGTCGGTGGCGGCCTGCTGGGCATGGTGCTGGCGCTGCGGCTGCGCGCGCGCGGCGCGCGGGTCACGCTGCTCGACGCCGCGCCGGCGCCGGGCGGTCTGGCCGACGCCATGCGCATCGGCGACACCACGTGGGACCGCTTCTATCACGTGCTGCTGATGTCGGACCTCAACACGCGCGCCCTGGTCGACGAGCTCGGGCTGAGCGATCGTCTGCGCTGGGGCCGCACGCGCACCGGGTTCTTCACCGACGGGCGGCTGCACTCGATGTCCAACAGTGTCGAGTTCCTGCGCTTCCCGCCCTTGTCGCTGATCGACAAGCTGCGCCTGGGCGGCACCATCTTCCTGGCCTCACGGCTGCGCGACGTGCGCCGCCTCGAGTCGGAGCTCGCGGTCGACTGGCTGCGCCGCTGGTCGGGCGAGCGCGTGCTCGAGCGCATCTGGCTGCCGCTGCTGCGCAGCAAGCTCGGTGAGAACTATCGCATCGCCAGCGCCGCGTTCATCTGGGCGATCATCGCGCGCATGTACGCCGCGCGCCGCTCCGGCCTGAAGGAGGAGATGTTCGGCTACGTCGACGGCGGCTACGCGGTCGTGCTGGACGCGCTCGCGGCGGCACTGCAGAAGGCGGGCGTCCAGTTCCTCGGGTCGGCGACGGTGCAGCGGATCCACGACCGGGGCGACGGCGTCGACGTGAGCCTGGTCGACGGCGGCGCCCTTTCGTTCGACCGGGTCGTCTCGACGGTGCCCGCCGGCGCCTTCGCGCAGGCGTGTCCGCAGCTCCAGCCCGAGGAACGCGAGCGCCTCGACCGCGTCGTGTACCAGGGCATCGTCTGCGGCGCGCTGCTCACACGCACGCCGCTGTCGCCGTACTACGTGACCAACATCACCGACCCCGGCATCCCCCTGACGGGCATCATCGAGATGACCGCGCTGGTCGACCGCGAACGCTTCGGCGGCCATTCGCTGGTCTATCTGCCGCGCTACCTCGCCCAGGACGACCCGGCCTGGGCGGCGAGCGACGAGCAGTTCGCCGAGCAGTCGCTGGCGGCGCTCTCGTGGATGTACCCGCACTTCGACCGGCGCGACGTCGTCGACTTCAAGGTCGCGCGCGCCCGCCGGGTGCTGGCGATCTCGACGCTGGGCTACACCGATCGGGCGATGCCGCCGCTGACCACGTCGCTGCGCAACGTCTTCCAGCTCAGCTCGGCGCAGATCGCGCAGGGCACGCTCAACGTCAACGAGACGCTCGGGGTGGTGCAGACCCGCCTGCCCGAGCTGATCGCCCGCATGGAGGCCGCGTGAGCCGTCCCCTCGCCAGCCTGTCCCTCGACCTCGACAACCTGTGGTCGTACCTGAAGATCCACGGCGACCCGGGCTGGCAGGCCCGGCCGTCCTACCTGGACGCGGTGGTGCCGTACGTGCTCGAGGTGCTCGAGCGCGAGCGGCTGCGCATCACGTTCTTCGTGGTCGGCGCGGATGCCGCCGAGCCGCGCAACCACGACGCGCTGCGCGCGCTGGTCACGGCCGGTCACGAGGTGGGCAACCACTCGTTCGAGCACGAGCCGTGGCTGCACCTGTACAGCCGCGCGCAGCTCGAGCGCGAGGTGGACGCGACCGACGATGCGATCGAGGCCGCCACCGGCGTGCGCCCCACCGGCTTTCGCGGCCCGGGCTTCAGCTGGTGCCCCGAGCTGCTCGAGGTGCTGCAGGAGCGCGGTCACCTGTACGACGCGTCGACCCTGCCCACGTGGCTGGGGCCGATCGCACGCACCTACTACTTCTGGACCGCGAAGCTCAGCGCCGAGGAGCGCGAACGCCGCAAGGGCCTGTTCGGCGCCTTTGCCGACGGGCTGCGTCCGAACGCGCCGTACCGCTGGGGGCTGCGCGGCGGGCGCGAGCTGCTCGAGATCCCGGTCACGACGATCCCGGGGCTGCGCACGCCGTTCCACTTCAGCTACCTCGCGTTCCTCGCGCGCTTCTCCGAGCCGCTGATGATCGCGTACCTGCGCACGGCGCTCACCGCCTGCCGCCTCACCGGCACCGAGCCGAGCTTCCTGCTGCATCCGCTCGACGTCGTCGGCGGCGACCAGGCGCCCGAGCTCGGCTTCTTCCCCGGCATGGACATCTCCAGCGCCGAGAAGACCCGGCTGCTGCGCCGTGTGCTGCACGAGCTGGCCCGCCACTTCGAGCTGGTGCCGATGGGCGTGCATGCCCAGCGCGTGCGCGACCGGCCCGCGCCGCGCCTCGTGCCGGCCGCCACCGGCGCCTGACCCCATGTGCGGCCTCGTCGGTCTGTTCCAGCGGTCGGGCGTGCCCGATGCGCAGCTGCTCGCGCGCATGGGGGCGACGCTGGCGCACCGCGGACCCGACGGCGAAGGCACGTACCTGACCGAGGGCGTCGGGCTGCATCATCGCCGGCTCGCGATCATCGACCTCGAGGGCGGGCGCCAGCCGATGACGGCAGACGGGGTGACGCTGGCCTTCAACGGCGAGATCTACAACTACGTCGAGCTGCGCGACACGCTGTGTCGGCTCGGTCACCAGTTCGCCACGCAGTCCGACACCGAGGTGCTGCTGCGCATGTACCTGCAGTACGGCACCGACTGCTTCGCGCGGCTCGACGGCATGTTCGCCGTGCTGCTGCACGACACGCGCCGCCGGGTCGCGATCGCCGCGCGCGATCCGTTCGGCATCAAGCCGCTGTACTGGTGGTCGGGCGGCGACCGGCTGTCGTACGCGTCGGAGATCAAGGCGCTGCTGCGCGATCCCGCGGTGGCCCGGCGGGTCGACCCGCAGGCGCTGGAGGACTATCTCGCGCTGCAGTTCGTGCTCGGCGGGCGGACCCTGTTCGAGGGGATCCGGACGGTCGAGCCGGCGCACTGGCAGCGCATCGACCTCGGCGATCTGAGCGTGCACGAGGAGCGCTACTGGGCGCCCGACTACAGCGGCGCCGGGGCGCCTCCCGGCGAGACGCTCGAGGACGCCGCCCGGCGCGTGCGCGCGCTGATCGACGCGGCGGTGGCGCGCCAGATGCGCAGCGACGTCCCGGTCGGGGCGTACCTGAGCGGCGGCATGGACTCGAGCCTGGTGTGCGCGCTGGCGGCACCGCGCGCCGACGGACCCATGCCCGTGTTCACCGGCGCGTTCCGCGAGGGCCCCGCGTTCGACGAGAGCGCGCATGCGGAAAGCGTCGCCCGCCACGTCGGTGCCCGGATGCACCTGAGCTGGATCGGCGAGGCGCAGTGGATCGACGCGCTGCCGCGGCTCGCCTGGCACATGGACGAGCCCGCCGCCGGACCCGGGCTGTTTCCGCAGTACGTCGTGTCGACGCGTGCGCGCGAAGCGGTCAAGGTCTGCCTGGGCGGGCAGGGCGGCGACGAGATCTTCGGCGGCTATGCGCGCCACCTGATCGGCGCGCTCGAGGACGCGATGCTGTCGGCGATGCGCGGGCAGCCGCCCGCGCCCGGGGCGCTCGGCCTGGGCGAACTCGAGGCCGGCCTGGGCACGCTGGGGCCCTATCTGCCCCTGGTGCGCCGCGCCTGGGCCGGAGGCGTCGACGCGCCGCCGCACCTGCGCTACCTGCGCCTGGTGGACCGCAGCGACGCGGCCGGCCCGACGCTGGCGCCGGCGATGCGCGAGCGCATGCGCACCACCGGTGTGGCGGAGCGCTTCCGGGCGGTGTTCGACCGTCCGCGGGAGGCGTCGCATCTGAAACGGATGCTGCACTTCGACCTGGCCGCCAGCATGCCGGCGCTGCTGCAGGTGGAAGACCGCGTCAGCATGGCCGTGTCGCTCGAGTCGCGCGTGCCCCTGCTCACCACGGCCCTGGTGCAGGCGGTCGCCGCGCTGCGCGACGCGCTGCTGCTCGCCGGCGGGCGCCTGAAGGGGCTGATGCGGCGGGCGGCCGCGCCGCACCTGCCGGCGTCGATCCTCGCACGCACCGACAAGATGGGCTTTCCCGTGCCGATGCAGCACTGGGCCCGCGGCCGTGCGCGCGACTTCGTGCGCGACGTGCTGCTGTCGCGGCGCGCCCGCGAGCGCGGACTGTTCGACCCGGCCGCGCTCGAGCGCCTGATCGACCACGAAGGCGAGTTCGGGCGCGCGCTGTGGGGGGCGCTGCAGCTCGAGCTGTGGCACCAGACGATGATCGATCCGGCCACGCTGTGAGGAGCACGATGCCACCCGACTACTTCGCCCACGAGACCGCCGTGATCGATGCGCCGTGCCGCATCGGCGCCGGCACGAAGATCTGGCACTTCAGCCACGTGATGCGCGACAGCGTGCTGGGCGAGCGCTGCAACCTCGGCCAGAACGTCGTCGTGTCCCCGGGCTGCACGATCGGCAACGGCGTGAAGATCCAGAACAACGTCTCGGTCTACACCGGCGTGACGATCGAGGACGACGTGTTCTGCGGTCCGTCGATGGTGTTCACCAACGTGATCAATCCGCGTGCGTTCATCGAGCGCAAGCACGAGTACCGGCCGACGCTGGTCCGTCGCGGCGCGTCGATCGGCGCCAACGCCACGATCGTGTGCGGCGTGACGCTGGGCGAGTACTGCTTCGTGGGCGCGGGCGCCGTCGTCACGCGCGACGTGCCGCCGTACGCGCTGATCACCGGAAACCCGGCGCGTCAGCGCGGCTGGGTCTGCACCTGCGGCGTGCGGCTGTCGCTGCCCGTCGCGGCCGGCGACGGCGCGCAGGCCGAATGCACGGCTTGTGGTCATCGTTTCGTCCGGCGTGGCGCCGGGCTCTCCAGGCAGGACTGAACCGTCATGAACGCACCCATCGAATCCCCGCGCCTTGCCGTCGAGCCCGTGCCGCTGCTCGACCTGAAGCTCCAGTACGACGCCCTGCGCGACGAGATCCTGCCCGCGATCGAGGCGGTCTGCGCGAAGCAGCAGTTCATCCTGGGCCCGCAGGTGCGCGACCTCGAGCAGGAGATCGCGGCCTACAGCCAGTGCGCACACGGCGTCGGGGTGTCGTCGGGCACGGATGCCCTGCTGCTGGCCCTGATGGCGCTGGGCATCGGCCCCGGCGACGCGGTGCTGACGACGCCCTACAGCTTCTTCGCCACCGCCGGCACGATCGCGCGGGTGGGCGCGCGCCCGCTGTTCTGCGACATCGACCCGGTGAGCTTCAACCTCTCGCCCGTGTCGGTGGGGCGGGTGCTGCGCGCCGAATGCGTGCGCGACGGTGACGCGGTCGTGCATCGCGGCACCGGCCTGCGCGTGCGCGCGATGATTCCCGTTCATCTCTACGGGCAGTGTGCCGACATGGACGGCCTGCTGGCGCTGGCGCGCACGTACGGCCTGGCCGTGATCGAGGACGCCGCCCAGGCGATCGGCGCCGAGGCACCCGGCGGGCGGCGTGCGGGGAGCATGGGCGACGTCGGCTGCTTCTCGTTCTTTCCGAGCAAGAACCTGGGCGCGTTCGGCGACGCGGGCATGTGCACCGCCCAGGACGACGCGCTCGCCGAGCGCATGCGCGTGCTGCGCGTGCACGGCGGCAAGCCCAAGTACCACCACTCGATGATCGGGGCGAACCTGCGGCTCGACGAGATCCAGGCGGCGGTGCTGCGGGTGAAGTTTCGCCACCTCGAGGGCTGGACCGAGGCGCGCCGGCGCAATGCCGCGCTCTACCGGGCCGCGTTCGAGCGCCGCGGCCTGACGTCGGCGGTGACCCTGCCGCGCGCGCTGCCCGGCCACCGCCACATCTACAACCAGTTCGTGATCCGTTCGACGATGCGCGACGCACTGCGCGCGTACCTCACCGAGCACGGCATCGGCACCGAGATCTACTACCCCGTGCCGCTGCATCTGCAGGAGTGCTTCGCCTCGCTCGGCTACGCGACCGGCGACTGCCCGGAGTCCGAGGCCGCCGCCCGCCAGACCCTGGCGCTCCCGATCTACCCGGAGCTGTCGTCCGCGCAGATCGAACGGGTCGTCGACGTCGTCGCGCGCTTCCACGACTGAGCCCGCATGCGCATCCTGCACGTCGTCGGGGCCCGTCCCCAGTTCGTCAAGCTCGGCCCGGTGGCCCGCGCGGTGGACGCCGCCGCGCAGCAGGTGCCGGCGCTGCGGCAGGACGTCGTGCACACCGGCCAGCACTACGACCCGTCCCTGTCGGGGCGGTTCTTCGACGAGCTGGGCCTGCCGCGCCCCGCGATCGACCTGGGGGTCGGGTCGGGCAGCCACGGCGTGCAGACGGGGCGGATGCTGGCCGGCCTCGAGCAGGCGATGTGCGACCTGAGGCCGTCGGTCGTGGTCGTGTACGGCGACACCAACTCGACGCTGGCAGGTGCGCTGGCCGCGGCCAAGCTGGGTATCCCCGTGGCGCACGTCGAGGCGGGCCTGCGCAGCTTCAACCGCGCGATGCCCGAGGAGATCAACCGCGTCGCGACCGACCACGTCTGCGACCTGCTGCTGGCGCCGACCGACGCCGCGATGCGGCACCTCGAGCGCGAAGGGCTCGCGGCGCGCGCCACCTGGGTGGGCGACGTGATGGCCGACGCGGTGCTGCTCGAGGCCGGGCGCGCGCTGCAGTCCTCGGATGCGCTGTCCCGCCACGGTCTCGAAGGGCGGCGCTACGCCCTCGCCACGCTGCACCGCGCCGAGAGCACCACGGCCGCGGTGCTGCCCGGCCTGATGCAGGCGCTGTCGGACTGCGCACGCCACTTCGATCTCGTGCTGCTGCCGATGCATCCGCGCACCGAGGCCGCGCTGCGCAGCCACTGCCCCGAGTGGCGTGCGCCGGAGCGTCTGAAGGTCTGCGCGCCGCTCGGGCACCCGGACATGCTGCGTCTCGTCCAGGGCGCCGACGCGGTGCTCACCGATTCGGGCGGGCTCCAGAAGGAGGCCTTCCTGCTCGGCACGCCCTGTCTGACCCTGCGCACCGAGACCGAGTGGGTCGAGAGCGTCGCCGCCGGCGGCAACGTGGTGGCAGGCGTCGCGCCGGACGCCATCGCGGCCGCGCTGACCCGGCTGCGCACACAGGCGCCGCCCCGCGCGGCGCTGGCCGCGCAGGCGGCCGGGTGCTACGGCGCCGGGCAGGCGGCCCGTCGCATCGTGGCCGCACTGATCGGGCTCGCACGCGAGCCGCACCAACAGGAGGCCGGACATGGCTGAACACGAGGCACGCGATCCCCGCGAGGTGCGGGTCGCGCTGGTGGGCATCGGCGCGTGGGGGCGCAACCTGGCGCGCAACTACGCGCAGATGCCCGGCGCGGAGCTGCGCTGGATCTGCGACCGCGATCCGCGTCGCCTGGCCGACGCGTCGCGCAACTTTCCGCATGCGATGTGCACGCCCGACTACGCGCGCGTGCTGGCCGCCCCGGAGCTGGACGCGGTGGTGATCGCGGCGAGCGCGGTCGCGCATTTCGCGCTGGCGCGCCAGGCGCTGATGGCGGGCAAGGACGTCTACGTCGAGAAGCCGCTGGTGCTCGACGTCGCCGACGGCGAGGAGCTGATCCGGCTCGCGGCCGAGCGCAGCCGCATCCTGATGGTGGGCCACCTGCTCGAGTACCACCCGGTGGTGCTGAAGCTGCGCGACATGATCCGCGCGGGCGAGCTCGGGCGCGTGCTCTACGTGTACAGCCAGCGCCTGAACCTGGGCACGGTGCGCCAGGACGAGAACGCGCTGTGGAGCCTGGCGCCGCACGACATCTCGTCCATCCTGTTCATGCTGGACCAGCTGCCCACCGACGTGTCGGCGCGCGGCCAGTGCTACGTGCAGCGCGGCATCGAGGACGTGGTGTTCATGAACATGGACTTCGGCGGGCAGGCGATGGCCCACATCCACGTGAGCTGGCTCGATCCGCACAAGATCCGCCGCATCACGGTGGTGGGCAGCAAGCGAATGGCCGTCTTCGACGACGCCGAAGGCAGCGAGAAGCTGCGCATCTACGACAAGGGCGCGCACCTGCCCGACGAGTACGACACGTACGCCGCCTCGACCGGCCTGCGCTTCGGCGACATCACGATCCCCTACTTCAAGGCCACCGAGCCGCTGCGCCTCGAGTGCCAGCACTTCCTGGACTGCGTGCGCACCCGTGCGCAGCCGGTCAGCGACGGGCACGACGGGCTGCGCGTGGTGAAGGTGCTCGAGGCTGCGCAGCGCTCGCTGAAGTCCAACGGGGAACCCCTGCCGATCGATCTCTCCGACCCGCCGCGGGTCGCCGCATAGGACCACCAGACCATGCCTCTGAGCTTCACCTCCGCCGACCGCTTCGACTGGTCGGTCCGCAAGATCGCCGTCGTCGGCCCCGGCATCGTCGGCATGCCGATGGCCGCACTGCTGGCGCATGCCCGCATCCGCGAAGGCAGCGACACGCCGGCCCGCGTGGTCGTCGTGCAGCGCAACTCGCCGACCTCGGGCTGGAAGGTCGACGCGATCAACGCCGGCCGCAGCGTGATCGGCGGCGTCGAACCCGCGCTCGACGACATCGTGCGCGACGCGGTCGCCGAAGGCATCCTGAGCGCCACCTCGGATCCGATGGACGTGGCCGACGCCGACATGGTGCTGGTCAGCGTGCAGACCGACAAAAAGGGGCTCGAGCCCGACTACGGCCCGCTGTTCGAGGCGCTGGAGCTGCTGGCGCAGGCCCTGACGCACAAGCCCGCGGGCAACGTGCCGGTGATCGTGTTCGAGTCGACGCTGGCGCCGTCGAGCATGGCGACGGTGGTGCGCGATCTGTTCGCCCGCCACGGCCTCGTCGAAGGCCGCGACGTCCTGCTGGGCAACAGCCCCAACCGCGTGATGCCGGGACGCCTGGTCGAGCGCGTCGCGGCGTCCGACAAGCTGGTGGCGGGCCTGCATCCGCTGACGCCGAAGCTGATCGCGCGCATCTACGCGCGCATCGTCACCACCGGCCGTCTGCACGAGACCAACAGCATGACCGCCGAGGTCGTGAAGACGCTCGAGAACGCCTACCGCGACGTGCGCATCGCGTTCGCCGCGGAAGTGGCGCGGTACTGCGACGACCACGACATCGACTTCTACGCGCTGCGCGACGCCGTGAACGCGCGCCTGGCGCAGGCGGACGCCGCGTCGGGCGACGCCACCGCGGTGCCCAGCGGCGGCGTGCTCGTGCCGACCACCGGGGTGGGCGGGCACTGCCTGCCCAAGGACGGCATCCTGCTGTGGTGGCGCGCGCTGGAGGCCGGCGTCGACACGTCGAAGAGCCTGATCCTGCAGGCCCGCACGATCAACGACGAATCGCCCGGCTGCCTGGTGACGCTGGCCGAGCGGGCGCATGGGTCCCTGCGCGGACGCACGGTCGCGCTGATGGGCGTGGCCTACCGGTTCGACTCCGAGGACACGCGCAA
>ENA-UPTA01001065-UPTA01001065.1-activated-sludge-metagenome-genome-assembly--contig:-NODE-1065-length-31084-cov-33.660769_pt1 | contig 31084 bp, 29 predicted proteins | sample MGYA00238184_ERZ773361 | MGnify/ENA primary metagenome ERZ773361 (study PRJEB29100, sample SAMN05720205) | activated sludge metagenome | isolation source: anaerobic digester from wastewater... | reverse complement strand
AGAAGGCCTGCGAGGAAATAGCGGATGGATTACTTTCCGATCAGTTTCCGGTGGACGCCCTGCAAGGGGGCGCCGGAACTTCTACCAATATGAATATCAACGAGGTTATCTCCAATCGCGCCATTGAATTGAAAGGTGGGCAAAAAGGCGATTATGCAATGATTCATCCGCTGGACGATGTGAACCTCCATCAATCCACCAACGACGTTTATCCAACCGCCCTAAAAGTTGCCGCCATCTTCCGTCTCCGGGATCTGTCCAAAGCCATTGCCAATCTGCAGGGCATTTTTCAGCAGAAGGAAAAGGAATTTGCGACTGTTGTGAAATTGGGCCGGACGGAATGGCAGGAGGCTGTGCCCATCACCCTCGGCGCGGAGTTTTCCGCGTTTGCCGAGGCTTTTTCTCGCGACCGCTGGCGGACGTTCAAGTGCGAGGAGCGCCTGCGAGTGGTGAACCTTGGGGGAACCGCCGTGGGCACGGGGCTTGCCGCCCCGCGAGACTATATCTTTTCCGTTATTGAAAAATTGCGGGAAGTTACCGGCCTGGGGCTTTCCCGTGGCGAAAACGTAATGGGAGAAACCGCCAATGCCGATACCTATGTCGAAGTTTCCGCCATCCTAAAAGCCCATGCAGTCAATCTGATCAAAATCGCCAATGATCTGCGCGTGATGAACCTTCTGGGAGAAATCCGCCTCCCGCAGCTGCAGGCCGGCTCTTCCATCATGCCCGGAAAGGTCAATCCGGTGCTGGCGGAAGCGGCGATGCAGGCCGGCATGAAAGTAATGGGTAACGATGCCGTTGTTGCCGCCGCGGCTTCCCGCGGCACGTTCCAGATCAACGAATTTCTGCCGCTGCTGGCGGACGCGCTGCTGGAATCACTGGATTTGCTGATCCATATGGACGGAATGCTGGCAGAGCATGTAAAATGCATCACCGCCGATGAAGCAAAATGCACAGCGTATTTTAATGCCAGCGCGATGATGATTACGGCGCTTCTGCCTGTGACCGGTTATGACCGGGCAACGGAACTGATGAAAGAGTTTTCTGCGGGCACTGAAAAAAACATGCGCAAATTTCTGGAGCAAAGACTGGGAGAGGAAATTGTGGAACAGCGTCTCTCGCCTTTCGCGCTGACGGCGCTGGGGTATAAGAGACATGGATAACACGCCGAAAGCCAACCGCCTTCATATCGCTCTTCTGGGGCGCACCAATGTTGGCAAGTCGAGCCTGCTCAACCTGATGTTGGGTCAGGACATTGCCATTACGTCTCCGGTTGCCGGAACGACAACCGATGTTGTGGAAAAGGCCATGGAGCTGCTGCCGATCGGCCCGGTCCTGTTTCTGGACACGGCGGGTTTGGACGACGTGTCGGAATTATCCGGCGCGCGCCTGCAAAAGACGGCGAAAGTGTTCGACCGCGCCGACGTGATCATCCTGGTGGCCGAAGCGGATGCCTGGACAAATTATGAAGAAACGGTCCTGTCCGAAGCACGGAAACGCAAAATTCCTTTTCTGATTGTTGTCAATAAAATTGACTTGCGCAAGCCAACTTCGGAATGGCTGAACAGGCTGACGCAAAAGGCCGGGAAGGTTCTGACGGTGTCCTGCCGCGATGAATCGGAGCGACAGGCTTATCTTGATGCATTAAAGCAACAGTTGCTGGGAAAGGCCCCGGCCGATTTTATTGTGACGCCGTCGCTCATCGGCGATTTGCTCCCGCCCGGCGGCTTTGCCGTTTTGGTGGTTCCGATTGATTTGCAGGCACCGAAGGGGAGGCTGATCCTGCCGCAGGTGCAGACTATCCGCGACACGCTGGACAACGATGCGGCAGCCGTTGTGGTCAAGGAAAGAGAACTGGCCGCAACCCTTGCCAATCTCAAAAATCCGCCATCCATTGTGGTAACGGATTCCCAAGCTATTCTGAAAGTGACCGCCGATGTCCCCAAAGAGATTCCTGTCACCACCTTCTCCATTCTCTTTGCAAGACAGAAATCCGACCTGGCCGTCATGGCGGCGGGCGCGGCGGCCATCGATCGACTGAAGCCGCAAGACCGCGTTCTGATTGCGGAAGCCTGTTCTCATCATGCCCTGGAAGACGATATCGGCCGTGTGAAAATTCCCCGCTGGCTGAGGCAATACGTAGGAGGAGACCTGCAAATCGATGTCGCTTCCGGCCGCGACTATCCGGATCATATACAGGAATACCAACTGGTTTTCCACTGCGGCGCCTGCATGATCAACCGCCGGGAAATGCTTTCCCGTCTTCGCAAAGCGCAGGAAGCGGGTGTGCCCGTCACCAACTACGGCGTGGCGATTTCCTTTCTGCAGGGCGTGCTTAAACGCAGCCTGGCGCCCTTTCCTCACGCCCTTGCCGCCTTCGAACACGCATGCCAAAATTTAAACAGACATTCATGAAGGATATGAAAATATGCAAGATTTTATTGATGACAATCAGATTCAGGATATTCTGGATCGGGCCAAAAATCCTGATCCGCGGCACGTTTGTGAGATCATCGCCAAAGCGTATGAGCTGGGAGGTCTCTCGCCTGAAGATGTTGCTGTGCTGCTGCAAACAGAAGATGATGAAAGCATCGGAGAAATTTTGCAGGCCGCGCATAAAATCAAGCAGGAAATTTACGGCAATCGGCTGGTGCTGTTTGCCCCGCTTTATGTGGCGAATCACTGTTCCAACAATTGTCTTTACTGTGGTTTCCGGCGTGAGAACAAAGAGCTCAACCGTGTGGCTCTGACCATGAACCAGATCAAAATGGAAGTGGAGGTCCTGGAGCGTGAAGGCCACAAACGCCTGCTCATGCTTTGTGGCGAACATCCGTTTCGTTCGAGCCTGGATTATTTCATCGAAGCCATCGAAACGGCCTATGCCACCAAAACGGAAAATGGTGGAGAAATCCGCCGCATCAATGTGGAGCTGGCTCCGCTGGAAATTGACGAATTCCGCCGTCTGAAAAAAACCGGTATCGGGACGTACCTGCTTTTTCAGGAAACGTATCATCACGAAACCTACAAAAAAATGCATCCCTCCGGCCCGAAAAAAGATTATGTCAACCGCTTGACGGCCATGCACCGCGCGCAGCAAGCCGGTATTGACGATGTGGGGTTGGGGGCGCTTTTCGGCCTTTACGATTACAAATTCGATTTACTGGGGCTGCTTTTTCACGCACGCCAACTGGAAAAAGACTGTGGCGTTGGTCCGCACACGATTTCCATTCCGCGGCTGGAACCGGCGTTTAACGCTCCGGCGGCCATTGCCCCGCCCATGCCGGTTTCCGATCACGATTTCAAAAAGCTTGTTGCCGTTTTACGCATGGCTGTCCCCTACACCGGAATGATTTTAACGACGCGGGAAAACGCTGCACTTCGTTCTGAAGTTTTTCATTATGGAGTTTCCCAGATCAGCGCAGGCTCTCGCACCAATCCCGGGGGCTATTCGGATACGACCAGCGACCGCTTCCGCGCCGCACAGTTCAATCTGGGAGATACACGCACACTCGATGAAGTCATCCTCGACATTGCCGAACGTGGCCACATTCCCAGCTTCTGCACCGCCTGCTATCGCCTGGGGCGCACGGGCAAGGACTTTATGGATCTGGCCAAACCGGGACTCATTTCGAAATTCTGCCAGACCAACGCGGTGTTTTCCTTCAAAGAATATCTGCTGGACTATGCAAGTCCCCAAACCCGGGGAGCTGGCGAAAAACTTATCGTGGAGATGCTTGAAAAATCGTTTAAAACCAAACGCAAGAAGATGGTTGCCGACCGGCTGCACATGATCGAGGAAGGAAAAAGAGATGTCTATATCTGATCATATTGAAAAGCTGCTGCTTACGGCGGAAATCGGCAAGTCTTTAAGTAGGGAGGATATTGTCGACCTATTGAAGATGCCGGCCGAGTATTCTGAAAACCTTTTCGCAACCGCCGACCGTGTGAGAAAAAACGATGTTGGCGATGAAATATATATTCGCGGAATTATTGATATATCTAATGTCTGTGAACGAAATTGCCTTTACTGCGGCTTGCGCAAGGCCAATGAGAAGCTGGAGCGCTACCGGATGTCCGAAGATGAAATTCTGGAGACGTCGCGGGAAATGAAATCTACCGGCATTGGAACGGTTGTGCTGCAATCCGGTGAAGATTCTCACTATTCGGCAGAGGATGTCTGTCATCTGGTGCGGACCATCAAGGAAAAAACGGATCTGGTGATTACGCTGTCGATCGGCGAAAGGTCTCCGGAAGAATACCGGGCTTTCTTCGAGGCCGGCGCGGATCGCTATCTTCTTAAACACGAAACCGCATCAACAGAACTCTATAATTATCTGCGTCCGGGATGCCGGCTGGACAAACGCGTTTCCTGTCTGAAAACGCTCAAGAACCTGGGATTTGAGACGGGAACGGGAAACATGGTGGGGCTTCCGGGACAGACCTATGAAATTCTGGCTGATGATTTATTGCTCATGAAAATTCTCAAGGCCGACATGCTGGGGATCGGTCCTTTCATCGCCCATCCGGATACGCCGCTTGCCGGTATCGACACCGATGATATTGAACTCACCCTTCGTGTGTTGGCGGTTGCCCGTTTGCTTACCCGCAACACCAACATTCCGGCGACAACCGCAGTGGCGACATTGCATCCGCAGGGAAGACTTCATGCCCTGCAAGCTGGCGCCAATGTGGTCATGCTGGATTTTACGCCGCCAACTTACCGGAACCGTTACGACATTTATCCGGGAAAGACCGAGACAGAAACGGTCATCAGCATGATGAAACGATTAGAAGGCGAAATTCACTCTCTTGGCCGAATAATGAATTGTTCGGCAGGATACCGCCGTTCTTGTGTCCATGACGGCATTCTACACTAATCAAAAGAGTCAGGAATGAAATTTCCAGAATTCCATTCGAAAGACATCTCCTGTCAGACAGAAAGTTTCGGAAGGATTTCCGTCTTCAGCAGGTCATCGGCTTTTAGAGTTATGCTATTAGTAACATATTGACTTATCTATTGTTTTTCAAGATTTGATCGTTGACAGAACGCGAATAATTCTGTATGTAAAGCCACAATTAGTATGCCACATTTGGTATATATCACGAATGTCATTGATGATTTACAGGAGAAACGAACATGAGCGACACATTTATTTTGAATGGAAAGGAGACGCCCTATACACCAGGACAAACCATCCTGGAAGCGGCGCGAAATGGCGGGATTGAAATTCCCAGCCTCTGTTATCTGAAGGGCTCAACGCCCACTGGAGCCTGCCGTGTTTGCTGTGTCGAGGTGAAAGGCGCGCGATCCTTAATGGCGGCCTGTTCAACGCCGGTTACGCCGGGAATGGAAGTGTTTACAGAAACCGATTTGGTGCATCAGGCAAGAAAACTGAATATCGAGCTTCTGCTTTCCAGCGGTACACACAACTGTCTGGTTTGCGAAGCTAACGGAAATTGCCGTTTGCAGGATTTGTCATATTTTTACAAGATTACCTCATTGAGGTTCAAGGAGAAGGAAGCAAAAGATATTTATCCGACGGAGGATGAGAATCCTTTTATTGTTCGGGATTTCGGACGCTGCATTCTTTGCGGACGCTGCGTGCAGGCCTGCAATGAAGTGGTGGTGAACCGCGCCATTTCTCAAGGATATCGTGGCAAAAAAAGCAAGATTGTTACCGGCGGCGACGGTTCTTATTTCGGCAGCGAATGTGTTTTCTGCGGCCAGTGCGTCCAGGTCTGTCCGGTAGGCGCGTTGACGGAGAAAAAAGCCAAAGGATTGGGTCGGCCCTGGGAAATCCAGAAAATTCGCACGACCTGTCCCTACTGTGGCGTCGGCTGCCAGCAGCTGCTCCATGTGAAAGACGGTAAAATTGTAAAAGTCACGGCAGTGGAGGATGCCCAGCCCAATCAGGGGCGGCTCTGCGTAAAGGGTCGTTTCGCTTATGACTTTATCTATTCCGAGGAGAGACTGAAAACCCCTTTGATTCGCAAGGAGGATGGAGAGTTCCGCGAGGCGTCCTGGGACGAAGCGCTGGATCTGGTCGCTTCCAAATTTAAAGAAATTATTGAAAAAGACGGGCCGGACGCTGTGGCCGGTGTGAGCTGTGCACGAAGCATCAACGAAGACTCTTACCAGATGCAAAAACTTTTCCGCGCGGTTTTCGGTACGAATAATATCGATCACTGCGCGCGTACCTGACACGCTCCTACTGTCGCCGGTCTGGCGACTTCATTCGGTTCGGGCGCAATGACCAATTCTTTTGCTGATTATGCAAAAGCAAAATTGATTATTCTGGTGGGTACCAACATTTCTGAGGCGCATCCGGTGGCGGCAACCTTTGTGAAAGACGCCGTGCTGGCGGGTGCCGAATTGATTGTGATTGATCCGCGGCGAACGGATATGGTTGATTTTGCCAATTTGCATATTCCGCTGAAAGTCGGTTCCGACGTAGCGCTGATCAATGGTTTAATGAATGTGCTCATCAACGAAGATCTTTATGACAAAGAATATGTAAAATCCTGCACCGAGGGATTTGACGAATTAAAACAAAAGGTGATGGAGTATCCGCCCGAGCGCGCTGCCGAAATCAGCGGTATTCCCGCCGATACCATTCGCGAACTGGCCCGGAAAATGGCTTCTGTGAAACCGGCCATGCTCATGTACACATTGGGGATCACAGAACATATCTGCGGCGTGAACAACGTGATGTCCTGCGCCAATCTTCAGATGCTTTTAGGCAATGTCGGTGTTGAATGCGGCGGAGTCAATCCGCAGCGCGGCCAGAACAATGTTCAGGGCGCCTGCGACATGGGCGCGCTGCCCAACGTTTTTCCAGGTTATCAACAGGTGGCCAATGCGGACGCCCGGGCAAAATTCGAAAAAGCCTGGAACGTCAAATCTCTTCCAGATAAACCCGGCATGATGATGCCGACAATGATGAAAAATCTGACTACCGGAAAAGTCAAAGCCTTTTATGTTTTTGGCGAGAACCTGGCCAATACGGAGCCGGATATTCACCATGTTGAACGTGAATTGCAATCGGCTGAATTTTTGGTTTGCCAGGATATTTTCCCGACAGAGACCACCAGATTCGCACACGTGATTCTTCCAGCGGCAGCCTGGAGCGAAAACGACGGCACTTTTGCCAGTTCCGAGCGGCGCGTCAACCGCGTGCGCTCAGCCAGCAATCCTCCTGGAGACGCCAAACCCAACTGGTGGATCTTCAAAGAGATCGCTAAGCGATTCGGACATGAATGGACATCCAATAGCGCTCAGGAAATTTGGGACAATGAACTTTCCGTGCTGGCTCCTTCCATGGCGGGCATCAAATACGCTCGTCTGGAAAACGACGGTCTGCAATGGCCATGTCCCAGCGCGGATCATCCGGGTACCCCGACTTTGCACAAAGGCGGAAAATTTACCCGTGGTTTGGGGATGTTCAAAGCTATCGACTACATTCCGCCCGCGGAGGTTCCGGATGAGGAGTATCCGTTTGTGCTTTCCACCGGACGGCGCCTGTATCACTATCATACACGGACACAGACCGGAAGGTGTGCGGGAATAAACGATGTGCTCGGTGAGGAGACCGCCGATATTTCCTTTGCCGACGCTATGGCCAAAGGCATTGAAGATGGCGAAAAAATATCCGTCAAGTCTCGCCGCGGCGAAGTGGTCGTGAAGGCGAGAGTGACAAAAGAAGTTCCTCCCGGTTTGGTCTGGATGGCTTTCCATTTCCGGGAAGGTTGTGCCAACTGGCTGACCAATCCCGTTTACGATCCGATTACCCAGACAGCGGAATACAAGGCCTGTGCGGTCAGTATCAGTAAGTTAAAATAGGATTGAAAATCATATTTCAGAAACATCCCGCACAAAATGCGGGATGTTTTTTTTGGCTTGATAGGTTAAGCATAATCCGAATCATCAAAAAGTAAAAAAATAGGAGTACAGTATGGATATTTGCGCATATTCTTTTGAAGAGTATCTCAACATGGTGAAATCATTTCATGGAAGCCTCGCGCCTGGTTTGGTGATCGGCGGGTTTATGGTGGATCTGGCTGGAAAAAATTTGCCGGAAGGAGAATTTTTTGATGCCATCTGTGAAACGCCTGCCTGTCTTCCCGATGCCGTGCAGATATTAACTCCCTGCACTTTTGGTAACGGTTGGCTGTCCGTGGTCAACTTCGGACGATTTGCCATTACCCTGTATGAAAAATATTCGGGTAAGGGGGTCCGTGTCTTTTTGGATACCGAAAAATTGAATCGCTGGCCGGAAATCAGGGACTGGTATTTCAAAAAGAAGAAGAAAAGCGAACAAAATAAGGATCTTTTGATGGCGCAAATTACGGAGGCGGGATATGGCTTATTCAGCATTCAGAGCGTGCAGGTGGATCCCGAAAAAGTTCGCCGCAAGAAAAAAGGTCCGATAGGCATTTGTCCTGTTTGCCATGAGGCTTATCCGGTGAATGACGGCGATAAATGCCGCAACTGCCAGGGGGACTCGCCTTATTTGAATGTCGTTTCCGTGGATTCAAAATAAGGGGTTCCGAATGGAAACAGGCACTGTACGAGGGCGTCTCTGCCGGCAGCTTGAACAAGTTGCGCAAAACAGGCGGTTAGCGGATTTGCGTATTGGGTTGAGTTATGTCGGTGTTAAAATGGATGACGGCGCGGCGGGAATTGCCGCGCTATTGCCTGGTAAAACATCCAGGGGCTGTACGATTTTACAGGAGGCAGGCGCCTATGCCGGTTCTGAAGCTGTGGAAGCCCTGAAATTTCTTGCGGAAGGCAAGGATGTTTTGCACATGGCCCTGGCCATGGCGGTGGCCAATGCCCTGATTCGGGTGCCTGAAACTTTGGAGGAAGACCGGGAGGCAACAACATATTTCAATTTGAAGCCCGATGAAAAGGTGGCCATGGTCGGCCTTTTTGCACCGCTGGTCCGGCGCATTCAGGAAACCGGCGCAAACCTTACTGTGATTGAGCGAAATCCGGAACGTCGGGAACTGCTTTCGCCAGTCGATAAAGTACGAGCACTAAAGGAGTGTGATGTTGCGATTATTACCGCCACGACGCTGCTCAATGACACTTTTGAAGAAACCATCGAGTCTTTGGGTTCGCCCCGTTTGGTGGCTTTGATTGGACCCTCAACGCCGCTTGCTCCCGAGATCTTTTTGGGTACGCCCGTTACACATCTGGGCGGCGCAGTGGTCTCCGATTCCACAAAAGTTCTTCAGGTGATTTCCGAAGCCGGAGGGACTCCTGCGCTTCGGCCTTATCTGCGGTTTGTCAATTTAATGCTCTAAATTTATAGAGGATTATTTTCGCGAACATCATTTTTGAAATAAAAAAGACAATAATTGACTTTGGTTGGACAGGTGTGCTATGGCAGCTCACAACTTCAAAAAAATCAGGAGGATGGTTATGAAACGGTTGTTTTCGGTATTGTTGATTTGTTTTTTGATGGCGTCTGTATCCTTGGCTGCTGAACCGACGAAAGGCGATGCAGAGGCCATGGTTAAAAAGGCGGTTGCCTATGTCAAAGCTAACGGAAAAGATAAGGCCATGGCTGAATTTAACAATCCCCAGGGCGCTTTTGTGAGCGGAACTCTTTACATTTTTGCTGTCGATTTCAACGGCATCACGTTGGCCAATGGAGGCACTCCATTATTAAAGGGCAAGGATATGAAGGGACTCAAAGATAAGGACGGAAAAGCATTTATCGCGGAAATGATCTCTGTGGCAAAGAGCAAGGGTAGCGGCTGGGTCGATTACAACTGGGTGAACAAGGTTACCAAAAAGTCCGAGCCAAAAACAAGCTATGTTCAGAAAGTGGATGATTATTTTGTCGGTTGCGGAGTGAACAGAAAATAGCGAACGGCATATTTTTCCTTGGCAAATGTCCGGAAATCCGCCTTCGGACATTTGCTTTTCATCTTATTGATATTGAAATTAAAGGGTTGTATGGAAAATTATTTACGGGGCATGAGTTTATCGAAAAAACTGATGCTGGGGCCTGCACTTGTTTTGTTTTTAATGGTGGTGATTGCTCTTGTATCTTACCTGGGAATCTACGCGCAAAAAAACGCTATTTCGGATATTTTTACGCAGAGATTTAAAAATTATCAGGAAAGCTCGCGCATTATAGCGAATGTTTCCAAGTGCCATGCCGATGTTTATAAAATTCTCAGCTGGTCCACAGCAAATTATGACCGGGCAAAAATTGAGGCGATGTCCAAATCGATTATTGCTGAATTGGCCGCCGATGTCGAAGGTCTGAACCGTCTTCTCCAGTCAACCTCTGTGAACACGTCTGAACGAAAGCTGCTCCAGGAGTCTTCTGATCTGCTTAAAGCTTACCAGACGGCGGCGGTTGGCGTTCTGGATGTAGCGCCAACGGACCAGACCGTTGCCACCATGTACATGGGCACAGCGGACGATTCTTTCCAGTTGCTGAAGGACAAGCTTCAGGAGCTTTTGCAATTGGAGGACACTTTAAGCAATCACAAATTCGATGAATCTCTTCAGGACTCCAATAAAAGATTGATCTATTTGGTAATTCTGATTTTATGCGCCGTAGGCATCTCTATTTGGATTACCCTTCTGGCCTCCAGATCCATTACATCGCCAATCAAAAAGGTGATTGATGGCCTTTCCGGAAGTGTTGGCCTGATTACCGTCGCATCATCCCAGGTAGGTGAAGCCAGCCAGGCCCTGTCAGATAGCGCCATGGTGCAGGCATCATCCGTCGAAGAAACATCGTCGTCTTTGGAAGAAATGGCCGGCATGACCGGGAGAAACGCAGAAAATACGTCGCAGGCAAAATCCCTGATGGCCGACGCGCACAACGTGCTTTCCGCTGTCCACACGCATATGATGGAAATGGTTGAATCAATTAAAGAAGTTGCCAGATCGAGTGAAGAAACGGATAAGGTGGTCAAAACCATTGATGAAATTGCTTTTCAAACCAATTTGCTGGCTCTCAACGCTTCTGTCGAAGCGGCCAGAGCAGGTGAGTCAGGGGCGGGATTTGCTGTTGTCGCGGACGAAGTACGCAATCTGGCCATGCGCGCGGCGGAAGCTGCCAAAAGTACGAGCAGTATGATTGGAAACACCATACGGGACGCCCGGAAAAGCCATCATTTGACTTTGTTGACGCAGGACGCATTTACAAAAAATATGGATATTGCCGGCAAGATCCGTCAGCTGATTGATGAAATTGCGGAAGCGTCCAAAGAACAGGCAACCGGCATCCATCACATCAACCAGGCGGTTGCGGAAATGGACAGGGTTTTTCAGCGCAATTCGTTCCATACGGAAGAAACGGTGTCCACGGCCCGGAATCTGAACGACGAGGCAACGGGGTTAAAGGGGTGCATTGAAGAGCTTGTTGCTGTGGTGGATGGAGCTAACGTCTGACCACAATCGAAAGAATCTGTCCGTATTTGCCTGACCTCTTCCGCCATATAGTCCAGAGATCATTTCATAAGGAATTTCTTGTCAAATCCCGTGCCCAATGATAGGGTTTTTCTATTGCAAAACGCCGTCATCAAAGGAATATGGACATGAATTTTATGACAAACCATCGGATCGGCCCTGAAAATGGCGAGAAACAAAGTCCGGACTCTCCCGTTCTGATGCCCTTTGCTTTGATCGGCCGGACAGTGATGGATTGGGTGAACAGAATGGGGTCGGCGGCAATTTTTTTGAGCAAAGCGCTTCTGCATATTTTGGGCCGAAAACAGCTTTTTAAAACCGTCCAGCAGATTTATTATATCGGGGCCAGATCCATCACCATTATCATGTTGGTCAGTCTGTTCACCGGCATGGTTCTTGGATTGCAGTCGTATCATGCTCTGCTCAAATTCGGCGCGGCCGGAGCGGTGGGCTCTCTGGTTTCTCTTTCGCTCATCATGGAATTGGGTCCCGTACTGACAGCCATTATGATCACCGCCCGGGCAGGTTCGGCGATTACGGCGGAAATCGGTATTCAGCGGATCAGCGAGCAGATTGATGCGCTGCACACCATGCGGATCAATCCTATCCGTTATCTGATCAGTCCCAAACTATCCGCCGCCATCATCAGTTTTCCTCTGTTAACGGCGGTATTTGACCTCATCGGTATTCTGGGGGGCTATGTTTCCGCCGTTGTCCTTCTGGGCTTGAACGGAGGGGTTTATGTGCACAGTATCAGTACGTATGTGGATTGGCGTGATATCAACAATGGATTTATCAAATCCATTGTTTTTGCAGTGATTGTGGCTACGGTTTGCTGTTATCAGGGATATTTTGCGCACATGCGCAGGGACAGCCATGGTGCGCAGGCGGTGGGTCTGGCCACGACCTCGGCGGTGGTGACCTCCTGCGTGCTGGTTCTGGTTTCCGACTATGTCGTGACCTCTTTGCTGGTATGAAGCATGGATGCACCTCTCATTGAATTCAAAAATGTGACCAAACGCTTCGGGAATAAAACCGTCCTGGAAGACGTGAATCTGCAGATCTATGAAGGGCAGATTACGACCATCATCGGTCTTTCCGGTTCGGGCAAAAGCGTCATGCTCAAACATATCATAGGATTGATACAGCCCGAAAACGGCGAAATTCTTTTCAGGGGCAAACCACTCGCCAGAATGAAAAAGTCGGAAATTGCCGAATCTTTTTCCCAGATCAGCTATATGTTTCAAGGCAATGCCTTGTTTGATTCGCTGACGGTTTATGAAAATATTGCACTGCCGTTGCAAGAAACCACAAACTTGAAGAAAGAGGAAATTGATCAGCGGGTGATGGCCAGAATAGAACAAACGGAACTGACCGAGGCGGTGTTTAAATATCCATCACAGCTATCCGGCGGTATGCAAAAGCGGGTGGCTCTTGCACGGGCACTGATTACGGATCCAAGGATTGTTCTTTTTGATGAACCGACCACCGGCCAGGACCCGGTCCGGAAAAATGCCATTTTGAGCATGATTGCCCAGTATCAGAAAAAGTTGAATTTCACCGCCATTTTGGTCAGTCATGAAATTCCGGATGTCTATTTTATTTCCAATCGGATTCTGGCCCTTTACGACAGGAAAATTGTATTTCAGGGAACGCCGGAAGAACTGGAAAATTTTGATCACCCGTTCATGGATGAAGTCATCAGTTCTTTGGAATCGCTTCAAAAAGAACTGACCGGACTCTACTCCAAGCGTCAGTTTGGAATGCTCAATCATCTTCAGCTGAAAAGAAGAAAATCAGGAGAATCGTATTGTCTGGTAGTGTTCACTTTGAAAGAATTAAACGCCATCACCACCAAGGTGGGGCATGACGCGGCACAGGAAGCGGTGAGGAACATGGGGATTTATATAGAAAAGCATTTTGGTGCCATTGGTGGTTTTTCCACACGCCGTAGTTCGAACGAAGTGATCACGATGCTTCCCTATTCTTCTCTGGAAGAGACAGAAAGCATTATGGGGAACTTTGTCATGGATTTTCATGCTCAGGTCATGCCCGCCATTCAGCAGGGCGCCTGCAAATTCGCTTCGGAGGGAGAAACGGTGAATATAACGATTTTAGCCGGTGTTGCCGAGGGTGAATCAACAGAAAATATCAATAATGTCTTGAGTTTGGCGATATCTTCCCAAAAAGAAATCGGACGGTTTTCCTGTGCCGTCCAAGGAGGAAATCAATGAAAAAAATTACAATGGAAACACTGGTTGGTATCTTTGTGGTTTTTGGGCTGGTTTGCGTTGGTTATATGACGGTAAAGTTGGGCAAAGTTGATTTGTGGAGCAATGATTCCTATTTTTTGACGGCCAAGTTCACCTCTGTATCCGGTTTGCGAATCGGCAGCCCGGTCAATATATTGGGGATAGAGGTTGGAAGGGTGGAAAAAATTACGATGGACCAGGAAAATCAAAAGGCGGTGGTGACCATAAAAGTGAAAAAAGACATTAAAATTTATGATGATGCCATTGCCGCCATCAAAACGGAAGGGCTGATTGGCGACAAGTATCTCAATATCGATCCGGGTGGCGGAGGAGAGCCTCTTCCTTCCGGCGGAGTCATTATGGATACGCAGGCGGCGGTGGACATCGAATCGCTGATCAGTAAATATGCCTTTGGCGAAGTTAAGAAAAGTGGAAATAGTCCAGCAAAGGAGAAACAGGAGACCGTCCAATGAAAAAATATTCTATTGCTTTGATTTTATTAACAATTGTATTGATTTGCCAACCGGGGTTTGCCGGAGCGCCGACGGCGGCGGTGGACAATACCGTGAATCGGGTGCTTCAGGTGCTGCGCGATCCCAAAATGAAGGGGCCGAGTGCCAAACAAGCCAAAACGGAACGACTTCGGGTGATTTACAAGGATATGTTTGATGAAATGGAGTTTTCCCGACGGACGCTGACACGCAACTGGAAAAAGTTCACTCCCGCCCAGCAGAAGGAATTTGTTGATTTGTTTGAGCAAGTCCTGGAAAAAGCCTATCTTGATAAAATTCTGGACTACTCCAATGAAAAGGTGGTTTTTTACAAAGAAACGATGGCTTCGGACAGACAGGCGGAAGTGGAGTCGAAAGTGGTGACCTCCTCCAAGGAAATCCCCATCTTTTACCGGATGATTCTCAAAGACGGCAAATGGAAAGTCTATGATGTCGTTGTGGAAAATGTCAGCCTTGTTCAGAATTACCGAACTCAGTTCAACGACATTCTGGCCGACGGTACACCGGAAAAGCTTCTCGAGACGCTGCGCAAAAAAGTGCAGACGCATTAAGAGGGTACCGATGTTTTTGATGATGCGATATTGCCTGTTGATTTTGTTGCTCTTGATTCTGCCTGTGGAAATCATGGCGATTTCCTGTCGGGCGGAAGAACCGGTACAGGCTGTGTCCGGGGGCGTGTCGTCTGAAACCGTTTCACCTGGGCCTGATCAAGCGGTTCCGGATAACCGATCCCATTCCAAGCACAATGGGACGGGGAACACTACTGAAGACGAAGATTTCGACTACGACGACGATCCTTTTAAATCCGAAAGGGTGACGATTGACGATCCCATTGAATCCTTCAACAGGACGATGCACAACTTCAACGATAAGTTATACTTCTGGATTCTCAAACCGGTTGCAACGGGATACAAGGCCGCTGTTCCGGAGCCTGCACGAATCAGTGTGAAAAACTTTTTTTCAAATTTGAGGTATCCGGCGCGCCTGGTCAGTTGTCTGTTCCAGGGGGATTTTGCCGGCGCGGCAACGGAAACCGGACGATTTGCCATCAATACCGTTTGGGGAATCGGAGGGCTTATGGACCCGTCTGCCGGTAAAGAACTGAATCTTCAGATGCAGGATACCGATCTGGGAGAGACGCTGGGGGTTTATGGTGTGGGGCACGGATTCTATATTGTTTGGCCCTTTTTCGGGCCTTCCAGTCCGCGGGATTCCTTGAATTTTCTGGGTAATCAGGTCTTGTATCCTCTGTCGTTTTTGAATATCTGGTACGCGTCCCTCATGACAACATCCGTAGAAACCATCAATCGTACATCTTTGAGAATTGGAGATTACGAAGCGCTGGTCGAAGCCGCCATCGATCCCTACGTGGCTGTCCGCGACGCCTATGCCCAGTACCGAATGCATGAGGTTCGTGTGCGAAAGGCAAAGTCTTTATTTTTTAAAGACAATTTACCAGGAGATGCCATGCCGGACTCCGCATCGCATCCGAAACCCATTCCGTAGAAAGGAGCGGTTTTTACGAAAAAGCTCATTGTTCTCTTATTGTCGGCTTTATGGATTCTGGTTTCCCCTTTAACGGCTGAAGCGGGAGGGATGTTTGGTCCACCGCAAACGGTTTCCAGGGAATCGGGCGGTCTGAATACCGCCATCGGTTACCGGTACGCACAAGACAGTTATTCGGATCAGAAGGATTATGTTGTCCGGCAGCACCAGATATATTCGCAGGCATCCTACGGCTCGTCCAAAATTTGGGAAATATACGGGAGGATCGGTATTGCCGACCTGAAGATACTGGATGCCTTCAAATCCGCTTCTGTTTTGACGACAACTTCCAAAGATCATTTCGAGGAAAACTGGAAGTTTTTCGGGACGTTGGGTGCGAAAGCGTTTTTGCCGGCCAACCGATTTTTCGGCGTCGGCGCTTTTGTGCAGGGTAACTATAATTTCAGCAATTTTACAGATGATATCACGGGGATTCAGGGGGGAACGCCTTTTGTCGCAGACTGGAAGGTAAAACATCTCTGGGATGTCAATTTCGGGATTGGCTTTCAAGCCACTGCGCCTTGCGGCGTCAAGCTATATGCGGGCCCTTATGTTTATTACGCGGAAGCGGATGTTTATTTTTCCGGTGCCGTTACGGGGCTGCCATCGCAAGCCCCGTCGATGTTGCTCAACAACAAAGTTATCGCCGGTGGATTTCTGGGGGTGGATATTCCCCTGGCCAGGGGATTTCGCCTGAATGTGGAGGGACAATATACAGACCGCTTTTCTGTCGGGTCGGCTGTGACTTTTACCTACTGAGGAATTTGCAATGAAGCGAAACCAAAGCACAAAATCCAAACTGACCATCGGGGTTTTATATGGAGGCCGCTCCGGGGAACATGCTGTTTCACTTTGCTCGGCGGCATCGGTCATTGAGGCGTTGGACAAATCCAAATATGACGTTGTCGCTGTCGGCATCGACCGCGACGGACGCTGGTATGTTCAGGAACCTTACGAAATCATTCAGGATCATAACTTCGGGGAAATTCTGTCCTTAAAAAAACGGGGAATGTGGCTGGTGAATCATTTTGTACAGGGCCACAAGCTGCACCTGTACAATCAGGAGTCCAGGGATGAGAAGGTCGAGATGGATCTGATTTTTCCCGTGCTGCACGGCACTTATGGAGAGGATGGCACTCTCCAGGGCCTTTTGGAACTGGCGATGACGCCCTACATTGGCGTGGATGTAGCCGGTTCCGCCATCGGTATGGACAAGGATGTGGCCAAGCGGCTTTTGAAAGAGGCAGGAATTCCGGTTGTTCCCTGGATTACCGTGAGCAGGTTTGCATGGAGCAAATCGCCGCAAAAAATTCTGCGCCAGGTGCAAAGAGAGTTGAGACTTCCTCTTTTTGTCAAACCCCTGTGTACAGGATCTTCCGTAGGGATCAAAAAGGTTAAGAAAAAAAGCGACCTGCCCCTGGCCATGGATTATGCCTTTCAATATGACACGAGAGTGATGATTGAAACGGGAATTGATTGCCGTGAAATCGAATGCGCCGTGCTGGGAAACGAAAATCCGCAGGCATCGGTTTTGGGGGAAATCCTTCCCAATCATGAGTTTTATTCCTATGAAGCCAAATATCTTGATCCGGAAGGCGCAAAAATGAATATTCCTGCCAGAATTTCCGCAAGACTGGCCACGGCGATCCGTAGGTGTGCCATTGCCGGTTTCCAGGCGCTGAATTGCAATTCCATGGCGCGCGTGGATTTTTTTCTGGACAAGCAAACGAATGCTTTTTATCTTAATGAAATCAATACGCTGCCTGGTTTTACCCGTGTCAGCATGTATCCCAAACTTTGGGAAGCTACCGGTCTGAAATACAGAGATCTTCTCGATAGGCTGGTTGATCTGGCCATGGTCCGCCATCAGGAAAAGATGTCCATCAAAACGGATTGAATTGCACGGTTATTTGCTTTTTCGTCAGTGACAAAGGTTTTTTTTAGAAAAGAATTCTTATTTTAAGGATTTGATGATGAAAAAGACATCCTTCTCTTGGTCTGGAGTTGACTGGCTGGTTGTCCTGGTTTGCATTTTCCTGCTGTTGCCGTTTGCGGTTCAGGCCCGGTCAACAGTTTTTTCCAATCCATCTTCTGACCGTATCCGCGTGGGAAGCGACCAGGATTATCCCCCCTATGAATTTAACGACGAGCGGGGAGAGCCGTCGGGCTTTAATGTCGAACTGATCAAGGCGGTATGTGAGGCCGCAGGCCTTCAGGCGGACATCCGTCTGGGAGTTTGGAACGAGATTCGGTCGGGTCTGGAAAAGGGAAAGATCGATGTTATTGCGGGGATGTACTTCTCCAGCGAGCGGTCCAGGACGTTTGATTTTTCTGTTCCCCACAACATGGTTTCCTCGGGCCTGTTTGTCAGAAACGATTCTGAAATTCGAACATTCGAACAGGCGCGGGACAAGGAAATCATTGTCCAAAAAGGGGATATCATGCACGATTATCTGGTCGAACAGGGGTTTACCGGCCAGGTGGTTATTGTGGATAACCCTATCCAGGCGCTGAAACTGCTTGCGTCGGGAAAGCATGATGCGGTTCTTCTGTCATCCGAAATTCAGGGACTCTATTTTCTCCATCAAAACCGCATTCAGCATCTCCGGGCAGTGGAAACCCATCTGCCAGCCAGAAAGTATTGTTTCGCGGTCGGCAAAAACAATGCCGAAATCCTGCAAAGGCTCAATGAAGGTCTCAATATTCTGAAGCATACCGGTAAATACCGGCAGCTTTATGAAAAGTGGTTCGGCGTTTATGAGGAAAAGCCGATCTGGCAGACATCGAAAGTCTTTGTGATGGCTTTTATTACGATTCTGGTGCTTTTGGTATTCATCTCAGTTATCACTGCAATTTTGCGCCTCCAGGTCAAGAAGCGCACCCGTGAGCTTGTGCAGAGTCAGGAACGCTACCGTCATCTGGTGCAAAATGCCGGCGACATTCTCTATACGACAGACGACAAAGGCAATATTCTCTATATCAATCCCATGGCGGAGATTGTGATGGGGTATCGGGCGGAGGAGATGATCGGAAAACGGTTTCTGGAATTTATTCCGCCCGATTATCAAAACGAGGTGAACGCTTTTTATCAACGGCAATATGTTCAAAAGGAAAACAATGCCTATCATGAGCTGCCGCTGCTGACGAAAAATAATCATATCGTCTGGATTGGTCAAAACACCCAGCTTCTGGAGCATGACGGAAACATCATGGGTTTTCAGGCCATTGCCCGTGATATTTCGGATCGAAAACGCATGGATGATGAACTCCAGTTGACCAGAAAGCGATTGTCCAGAGCGGAGATCATTTCCTGTTCCGGCAACTGGGAATTCGATCTGGTGTCGAATCGTGTTTTTGCGTCGGAAGGGGCTCGGCGAATTTATGGTTTGTCGGATGGGGAATGGACCATTCCGGAGGTGCAAAAGATCCCCCTTCCGGAATATCGGGAAAGGCTGGATAAGGCCCTGAAGGCTTTGATGGAGGAGGACATGCCTTTCAATGTTGAGTTCCGGATCTGCCGTCCCGATACGGGCGAAATTCGGGACATTCATTCAGTGGCCGAATATGATCGGAACCGGAATTTGTTGTTCGGAATTGTTCAGGACATCTCCGACCGCAAGCGGGCCGAGGAGGATTTGCGAAAAAATCGCCAGTTTCTGTCCGATTTGATCGAATACAGCGGAGCGCTCATCTTTGTCAAGGATCACGAAGGACGATACGAGATGATCAACCGCAAATGGGAGCAGGTTACGGGCAGGATGCGCCAGGACACCATAGGCAGGACGGATGAGGAACTGTTTCCCGGACCGGTGGGCAGACAATTTTACCAAAACGATCGGGAAGTGATGGAATCAGGTTCTGTCAGGGAAATGGTGGAATTTCTTGAAGATGATGTTCATGGTAAAAGGCATTTTCTGTCCGTCAAGTTTCCGGTGCGGGGTGATGATGGAACGGTTCGGGGATTATGTGGCATGACCACGGAGATTACGGAGCGCGTAAGAGCTGAAGAAGCCCTGCGGGAGAGTATGGAGAGGTTGCGCAGTGTGAGCGAGAATCTTGCCGACGGGATGGTTTACCAGATTGATTCCGGGATCGACGGTAAAAAGCGGAATTTTACTTACGTGAGTCCGGCTGTTCAGGCGCTGCATGGCCTGACCGTGGAAGAGGTTATAGAAAATCCGTTGCTTATCTATCATCAGCTGGACGAGAAATACCTTGTTTTCCTTGCGGAGAGCGAGGCAGAGGCCTTTGCCGCGAAGTCCAGACTGGATGTTGAAGTGCCGGTTCATTTGCCGTCGGGGGAGACTCGCTGGCGCCGATTTGTGTCTTCGCCGCGTTTTCATGAAAATGGAAGTGTGATCTGGGATGGTATTGAGTTGGATATCCATGAACGACATCTCCAGGGAGAGAAGCGCCGGGAGCTGGAGGAACGGCTCCGGCGGGCGGAGAAAATGGAAGCCTTGGGAACGCTTGCCGGGGGGGTGGCTCATGATCTGAACAATGTTCTCGGAATTCTTGTGGGGTATTCAGAACTGCTTCTGGATGAGATTCCCCAGGATAACTATCTTCGCGAGCATATAGAGAAGATCCTGAACAGCGGCGTCCGGGCGGCAGCCATTGTCCAGGATCTGCTGACCCTGGCCAGAAGAGGCGTTCATTCGGAAAGTGTGCTTCATCTGAATCAGGTAATTGCAGACTGCCGGAAAACGCCGGAATATGAAAATTTGATAGCTAAGCATCCGCGCATTCGCGTGGAGATGAATCTTGCCGCAGATCTGCTCAACATCAAGGGGTCTTTGTCCCATCTTCAGAAAACCTTTATGAATCTCCTGACCAATGCCGTGGAGGCGATGCCGGAAGGTGGTCAGGTCACGGTGATGACGGCGAACAGGACTCTGGATGGGCCTGTCCAAAAGTACGATGATGTCCGGGAAGGTGATTACGTCCTTCTTTCTGTGTCCGATACCGGAGAAGGCATTCCGGAGACGGATATGAAGCATATCTTCGAGCCTTTCTATACAAAAAAGGTGATGGGGAGAAGCGGCACAGGACTGGGATTGGCCGTTGTCTGGGGGACGGTCAAGGATCACAGAGGTTACATTGATGTCCGGAGTGAGGTCGGCAAGGGCACCACATTTATGCTCTACTTTCCGGTGACCCGGCAGGATCTGGCCGCAACGGACGTGGCCATTTCTTTGTCCGACTACATGGGTAATGAAGAGGCAATCCTGATTGTGGATGACATTGCGGAACAGAGGGAGCTGGCGTCGAGAATGCTGGGTAAACTCAATTATCGGGTCAGGAGTGTCTCCAGTGGAGAAGCGGCCGTGGAGGATTTGAAAAACAATCCGGTGGATCTGGTTGTCCTGGATATGATCATGCATCCGGGAATCGACGGCCTGGATACCTACAAACGCATTCTTGAGGTCTGTCCTGGTCAGCGCGCCATTATCGTCAGTGGTTTTTCCGCAACGGATCGGGTCGCCCAGGCGCAGTCCTTGGGGGCGGGGCCTTATATTCGAAAGCCCTATACTCTGGAAAAGCTGGGGCTGGCTGTTCGGGAAGGTTTGCAAAAAAAATCATAGCCGGCGCCTGTTTTTTGGGTCTTTTTCTAACAACATCCTGTGAGGCGAAAAAAATGACAAATTTCGATATTCGTGAACCCGTCGTGGCGGGAAAATTTTATTCCGAAAATGCGGTCAGACTGAGACTGAGCATTGAAAAGTTTCTTCAAGAAGCGGAGGAGGTCAGGGGATCCACCAACCCGGTTGCCATGATCGTGCCGCATGCCGGCTACATTTATTCCGGTCAGATTTGCGCCGACGGCTTCAGACAGACCGCCAACTCAATATACGATATCGTTGTGATTCTGGGCACGAACCACACCAGCCCGAATTTTCCGAAAATATCCCTCTATCCGGGTGATGGTTTTCGTACTCCGCTGGGTACCGCGATGATTGAAAAGGAGGTTGTGGCCGCGTTATTAAAGGAAGCGCCGGATGAATGCGTTGCGGATCAGTCGCTTCATATGCACGAGCATTCCGTAGAAGTGATGGTTCCGTTTGTTCAAGTGGTTTTTCCGGATGCTAAGATTATTCCAGCGGTTGTGGGTTCTGCGGATTTGCGGATCGCTGAACGTTTCGGCCAGGCTCTGGCAAAAGTACTGAAAAACCGAAAGGCGCTGATTGTGGCCAGTTCCGATCTTTCCCACTACCCGTCCGCAGAAGATGCGGCGATGGTGGATCGGGAAACGCTGGAGGCTATGTCTTCAATGGATTCGGACGCCTTCAGAACGATCCTTCAGGCACATCGGAAAAGAGGGATTCCCCATCTGTCTACCAGCGCCTGCGGTGAGGCTCCGGTTCTGGTGGCCATGTCTGCTGCCCGGCTTCTGGGAGCCACAGGGGGCATGGTGGTCAGCTATGCTAATTCCGGAGATGTTCCGATCGGGGATCGGGCGCGGGTTGTCGGTTATGGTGCGGTCATCTTTTCGAAAGAACCTCCCAAAAATATAATTAAAACAAAGCAATACAATAGATTGGCCTCTTTAGTTCCTCTTGCGCAGTCCGATAAAAAAGCTTTGCTTGCCTTCGCCAGAGAAACGCTATCCCGGGTTTTTACAACCGATACGGTTCCCTTGCCGCGAAATTTCAGCGCCGCTCTGGAGCAGCCGAGGGGGGTGTTTGTCACCCTCAAGAAAAAAGGCGAGCTCCGGGGGTGCATTGGTCGGATGATTGGGGACGAGCCCTTGGGCAAGCTGGTCGGTGCAATGGCGATTCAGTCTGCTTTTCATGACCGGCGGTTTCAGCAGTTGAGCGCCGCGGAGATGAAGGAGGTTGAAATAGAAATCTCTGTGCTGACGCCAATGAAACCCGTGGCTGGTGCGGAGGACATTGTGGTCGGGAGAGATGGTGTTTTGCTCAGTAAAGATGGACGTTCAGCGGTTTTTCTGCCGCAGGTGGCGACGGAACAGGGATGGAGCCTTGAAGAAATGCTGGATCATCTTTGTCGAAAAGCCGGACTGGCGGCGGGAAGCTGGAAGAAGGGAGCTCAGTTTTCTACCTTCCAGGCCGAAGTGTTTAGTGAATCCCAAATTCACTGATCAGGGGATGCTTCATTATTCAATGGAATCAGGGGGGGAGTATGGACATTGCCAATCATACGGTGGTGGTGACCGGGGGTGCGTCCGGATTGGGCGCGGCTGTAGTCAGGAGGATGGTAAAAGCCGGATCTCGTGTGGCCATTTTTGATGTTCAGAAGGAAAAAGGAGAAGCGCTGGCGGTTGATCTGGGGGCAAAAGGCATTTTTTGCCTTACGGATGTGACCAATGCAGGCAGTGTGCAAAACAGTCTCGCCAGGGTCAAAGAAAATTTTGGAAATATCTCCTTTTTGGTCAATGCTGCGGGAACGGGATGGGTGGAGCGAACCGTGTCCAAAACAGGTCCGCATTCTCTGGAAACATTCGAGCAAATTCTGCGCCTGAATCTCATAGGAACTTTCAATGTCGCCAGTCAGACCGCATGGACCATGAGTGAAAACCATCCGGATGAACAGGGAGAAAGAGGCGTGATTGTCAATGTCTCCAGCACAGCCGCTTTTGACGGTCAGATCGGCCAGACTGCCTATGCCGCGTCCAAAGGCGCTGTTGCGGCGATGACGCTTCCCATGGCAAGGGATCTGGCCGGTATGGGAATCCGCGTGGTGACGATCGCGCCCGGAATTTTCAATACGCCGCTTCTGGCCATGCTGTCCCAGGAAAAGATTCTGGCGTTGAACAATTCCGTGCCCTTTCCGAAAAGAACCGGAGATCCGGAAGAATTTGCCCTGCTGGTGGAGCAAATCTTTCAGAATCCCTATCTTAACGGAGAAGTCATTCGATTAGATGGCGGGTTGCGCATGGCGCCCAAATAAATCGTCCTGCTGCGCCAGTTGTCGTTTGCATAAGCATTGTCATCCACATTGAGGAGAGACCATGAAAGAAAAAATCTATCTGATCGGGGCGGGCATGACGCCGATCAGTAAAATGGCCGGAACTTATGAATTCATGTGTGCCACGGCTGTCCGCGAAGCGATGGAAGATGCCGGACTCAGTTATGAGGGGGATAAGGATGCTATTGGAGGCATCTGGTATGGAAACTGTGTTCAGGGCATGTTGACCAGCCAGCATTGTGTGCGTGGCCAGGTGATTCTTCGCCGCCTGAAATTTGAGAAGATGCCCATTATTAATGTGGAGAATGCTTGTGCAACGGCCACGACGGCCTTGAATCAGGCGGTAAACCAAATCCTTGCGGGTGTGTCGGATGTGGGCCTGGCGATTGGTGTCGAAAAGATGCTTCCAAATCTGGAAACGCTGGATCAATTTCCTGAAATTCAGGCGGCGCTTCCCTATCTGGGATTGGCGGCGTTTTGGGCGGGATGTGAGCAGGATCGGAAAGAACGTTACATTGAGCACTGGCGTCGCCAGAAATCAGAATTGATGGGGGTGCCGTTTGATGAAACCACGGTTGGAGGCGACCGAAGCCCTTTCATGGATTACTATGCGGTCAAGGCTCTGCAGGGGATGAAGAAATATGGCTATACCCAGGAGCAAATGGCCAGAATCAGCGCCAAAACTCATCATCACAGCACAATGAATCCCAAAGCCCAGTACCAGAAAGAGATGACCTGGGAAGAAGTGATGGCGGACAAGCTTGTTGCCTATCCTCTGACCCGGTCCATGTGTGCTCCGACGGGTGAAGGCTGTGCTGCTGCGATTATCTGCTCGGAAAGGTATCTCCGGGAACACCCGCATGTCCGGGACCCTCTTTTGATTCGGGCATCGGTCCTGATTTCCGGCCGGGACCGCGGCGACTACGAGCGGGACATTTCCGGACGGGGGGCGGATATGGCTTTCAGACAGGCAGGACTGACGCCTGCGGATATTGATGTTCTGGAAGTTCATGACGCAACCACTTTTGGTGAAATTTACCAGACCGCTCAAGCCGGGTTTTGCAGCCCCGAGCATGCGGGGATTTACTGTTCTTCCGGGGCGACATCCCTGGGAGGAGAGCTGCCCACCAATGTCAGCGGCGGATTGATTTCCCGAGGACACCCTGTTGGTTGCACAGGCTTGGCCCAGGTTTATGAGCTGGCTTTGCAGTTGCGGGGGAGGGCCGAGCGGCGTCAGGTTCGCGGCGCGAAAATCGGAATGCATATCAATGGCGGAGGTGTGATTGGCGTGGAGGAAGCGTCTCTGGGGGTGACTATTCTGGAAAGGGCTTAGCCTGCGTCCATCCCGGATGCCGAAGATGAATGCCGGGGTTTGCGGCATCAGAATAAATTTATCGTCATATATAATCAATGGCTTGTTTGATTGGTTCCGGCAGCAATCTTTCTTTGCTTCTTTCGATTTTCAGGTATTTTCCGAGCCCCACGGCATTGAACTGGCCTTCAATGATATGATCCAGGCAGGCGTTTGGGTCATGGCCGGACGGAAGGGGGAGGGGTTCGATGAGCAGATGATTGTTGAATTGGTTGAAGCTTGCAGATACAAATTGAACGGCCAATCGGGTGATGCCGGACATGGTGATGGAGTTGGCTTCAACAACGAGTCCTTGATGAAACACCATGGTTTTAAGATAGTCGGGAAGTGCAAATGCCTCAATGAGTCGTTCCGTTAAATAGGGATGGTAATTATCAATGAAGATGTCGTCAATCCGCTCATCGTCCTGGGCGTGAATTTTTTTATATACATGAATGATCATGCGGCCGATTTCAGAAAAAAGACCGCCCAATTCAACTTTTTTAGCTGTATCATCGCGCATGCCGACCTGCTCCGCGAAAATTTTTCCCATGACGGCTGAAGCGAAACAGCGGGCAAATATGGTTTCAACTTCCTCGTCCTCATGGGCGAGAAGATGTAACGCAATGATAATGATCAGTGCTTTGGTATGGCTCATGCCCAGCCGGGATACCACTTCATAAAAAGTATGGATGCTGCCTTTGCTCAAGCTTCCATAATAAGCGGAATTGGCAAAACTGAAAACCCGCATGAGGACATCCTGACCGATGTGGAATTTCAGCATTTCGATTTCGTTGTTGCTTGCTTCGACATTATCCAGAATGGCCAGCACCTCCGGAGAAAAACCCATGGCTTGCTCATTCATCATTTGCTTTTCAATGGTGTCGAGAAGGCCGACGACTTCTTCCTGATGCATGCTGAATCCCCCTTTGTTTTTTATCCTTTGCGCGTGACGGAATTGGTATTCTCATGGGCCCGGTTTTCCGGAGGGTTCCTTCCCAGATGGCTTATTTGAGGAAACCCTGAATAATTCTGTTGACGGCCTGATCGTAGGTCAACCCGATACTCATCAGTTTGGTCAGCTGATCGCTGGCTATTTTACCGATAGATGCTTCGTGAGTCAGCTCCGCATCCGGATGACCGGCTTTGAGAGATGGCATGGTTTCATTGGTTCCGTTGTCCATAATGATCGCATCGCATTCGATGTGACCGAAACATTTGTTTTGTGCATCCATCAGCGCGTAAAAGGTTTGCCGGGAGTCTCCCTTCATAACAGAGCGTGAAATCATATTTGCGCGGCTGCCGGCGCCTTTTAAAACAATATTGTTGGTGGAAACGGCTGTTTGCTTCCCGTCGGTCAGGACTCTTTCCGTGATCAAAAGCAGACTGTTTGCGCCCAGCACGGCTTCGTTGACTCGGTTGGCCTCATCGATTCCGGCGATCTGGGTCAGTTCAAATTCCGCTCTGGCGCCTTCGGCCAGAAATACCCGGGTTGTCGGATGAAGGGATCTTTTGCCCTGTCCCTCGCCGGATGCATAGTGCTTTTCAACATAGGTGATCTTTGCTTTTTTCCCGACATGAAAATCATGAATACCCGCGTGTCCTTCAGGCTGGGAAGTTCCACAATGGATGCCGCATCCTGCGACAATTGTGACTTCTGCGTCGTCCCCAATGATGAAGGTATTTCGAACCACATCATAAAGACCGGCCTGGCTTAAGATCACCGGAATATGAACGGATTCGTTCTTTGTTCCTGCCTTGATCTTGACGATGATGCCTGTTTCGTCGTCGTTGGTTTCAATATTGATGTTGGCCGAGACATGACGGCTCAGGAGTTTTCCATTCTTGCGAATGTTATAGGCTCCCTTGGGTAATTCTTCCAGTTCGGCGACCGTTTTTAACAGCGATTTATCTATAGCATCCAGCATCACGATCTCCTTCACAACTTTCCCGATAAGTACATACGCTCAAATCATCCAGAAGCGGCAGTGCGTATTCCAGATTTCCGTTGTATATGATTTTTCCTGCATCCAGAATCAGGATGATGTCCGCTGCTTCTAAAAAGGCTTTATTATGGCTGACCACAATGGTGGTGCCATGATCTGTCAGTTCTTTTTTGAGGAGACTGACCATAGGACCAATTGTCCATAAATCAATTCCCGTGTCCGGTTCATCATAAATCGCCAGCTTCGGGTTAGCGGCAATGGTTGTTGCCAACTCGATTTTTTTTATTTCTCCTCCGGAAAGCCTTGTGTCCACTTCCTTATCTAGAAATGACAACGGGCAAATGCCCACACGTCCCAGAATTTCCAGAATCTTGCTCTCATCTTCGATTCCGGTAGCCATTTGCAGTAGATCTCGAAAAGTGATGCCCTTGAAGCGTGCTGGCTGCTGAAAACTATAGGCAATACCTGCTTTGGCCCGTTCCGTGATGGTCAGGCTGGAAATATTTTGCCCGTTGAAATGAATTTCGCCTTGAGACAACGAATAGATTCCCATAACCAGCTTGGCCAAAGTGGTTTTCCCGCTTCCGTTTGGTCCGGTAATTGCGTAAAACTTACCGTCTTCAAAAGTAAAATTAATCCCGTCGATAATGGTGCGCGGACTGCTGCCGTTTTCGCCGCCTTCCGGCGCTGAGAAATGGATGTTTTTTAATTCCAGCATGGAACCTGCCTTGTGAACTGTATTGACGCAAGGCTATATGCTCCTTTTTTCCTTCTGTCAATAGAGAAGGTGCTGAAATTCAAGGAAATTTTGTTCTCCTTGCCAACAGTTGAGAAAATAGACGTTCTTTTTCAAGCAAAGTCATGATCAAAGTACAATGATCTTGGTGATGAGCAGATTTATGAAAGACGATAGCCCGTTGAAATTTTCATCAGGTGATTGAAGTATCGTGTAAAATGTGCAAAAAGGGACAATCAAAACATTCGGGAGGAGGATCGTCAGAAAATGTCAAAAAGAAATATCATGGTTTTAGCGATAATGTTCCTCATGGTGTCCACAACCGGCTTTGCTGCCGACAAGTATCAATGGAAGCTTGTGCAAACGGAAGATGGATGTCAGACCTATACCAGTGTTGTTTCAGGCAGGGATTATGTGGCGGCCAAAACCGTCTGTACCATACCGGCAAGAATTGAGGTTTTGGGCACGATTCTGCGCGACATTGAAAACTATCCGGATTGGATGGAAGATTGTAAAGATACGAAAGTGCTTAAAGTCGTGGATGAAAAAAATGACGTCATTATATTCTGGTTCCGCCAGCATATCACACTGCTGACGGACAGGGACATGGTGCTGAAAAGCAAGACCATCAATGACAAGAAAAGCGGGCGGATTCTCATTTATGCGGACTCCACGAATGAGGTCTCTTACGATACAGGCAAAGGTTATGTCAGAATGCCGTCATTCAACTCGCTGTTTACACTGGAATGGGTGGATCGGGAGAAGACACGGGTGACGTTTATGATTGATCCGGATCTTGGTAAAGGAGTGCCGTCAGGGATCGCCAACAGTACGATTACGAAAACTCCCTTGAAATCCTTGAAGAAAATGGCAGCCGTGGCGAAGAAAAGCAAATATGTGGAATCCGCCAAAACCAATAAATACGGGGCGATGGCGGAAGAAACAGCCAGAATAAAAGCCGGGGGAAAATAAAAAATCTCTTTCGACCGGAATGCGGCAGGTTCGAGAAAGGCTTCATTTTATGTACAGGGCTTGACGATCAGCACCGGCACACGGGCGTCATGGAGAACTTCAAGCGCTACACTGCCCAATACCATTTTTCTGAGCCCGGTGTAACCGTGTGTGGCGATGATGATCATATCGATGGCGTTTTTATGAGCGTAATCGGAGATGATTTCTGCAGGTCTGCCGCCTTCCAAGTATTCCGTTCTTGCTTTAACGCCTTCTGCATCAAGTCTTGCCTGGATATTGGAAAGATACTTGATAAATTCATCACGGCGAGGCGTCCAATATTCCAGCGGTGCGTTTTGAGGGAATGACACCGTTATGATGACAGCTTCGCCGATGGAGCCTTCTTTGGCTAAATTGATCACATGAGGAAGGGTACATTCCGCGAGCGCTGAACCATCCAGGGGAACCAGAATTTTTTGATACATGGTCAATCGTCCTCCTCCAACAGGATTTCAGCGCCGCGTATATGTACGGTTCAAACGAAAGCTAATTTTTCAATAAAAAAATTGAGCAGGGCATTTTACGGAAGAGCACATCATTGCTGTCTCCAATCAAAATACGCTCTGTACGTCCTTCTGCATGGGCTCGCAACACCACAAGATCTATTTTGTTTTCTTCAATGTATTTCAATATTTCTTCAGCGGGTTCTCCGGATTTGACGACAGTTTGAATCTTGATGCCCTTGTTTTTTTCATTGTCGATAAAGTTTTCCAGTTCTCCTTTAATTTTGTCCATGTCCTTTTTCTGCTCTTTGGCCTGAGACACCATCGGCAGGTTCCATCCCTGCTGCCATAGCGTATCGACAACGTGTATTACGGTCAGTTCCGCGTTATATTTTCCGGCTAAGGAAATTGCTTTGTTAATTGTACTCTGGCAATATTTGGTCAGCCAGCTTACCGCCAGTATTTTTTTTGTATTTTCCATTCTCCACCTCCGTGTTTAGATATTGACCTATCATAAGTTATCGCAAGCATTCCCAAGTAATCTGCTCATACTCCCTTTGCAAGCTCTTGACAAGATGCTTCGGTTTCTTTCTTGAATTTAATATAAAATGATTGTTGTTGTATGTCAACCAGTTGATGAGACCGGACAGGAGGCGATGATGGATAACAGCCGTTCTGTATGATGCGGCGCCACACTTTCCCATTTGGTCATCTCAGGCAGATAGGACCATTATGGGAATTTCTCTTTCAATTTTTCAACGAAAAATGACTTTTCGTTGTCATTTATTTTTCACTAACAACGATCCATGGATCTCCTTTTCCAAAATGTTCAGCTCCGACAGGAGTCAGGCCTGATCAACAGAACCGGCACATGTGCATCATGCAGAACATTGAGCGCCACGCTCCCCAACATCATCTTTCTCAGACCTGTATAGCCGTGGGTTGCAATAATGATCAGATCAATACCGTTTTGTGTGGCGTAATTAGATATGGCTTCAGCCGGCCGGTCGTTGATCAGTAATTGCGTTTGAACTTTTATTCCCTCGGCATTGAGTTTTTCCTCAATATCTGAAAGGTATTTCATGGCTTCATTTTTACATCTTTCGATGATTTCCAGATCGGATGGCCCGTATTCAAACATCATAAAATTTTCACGCACAACATTGAGAATGATCATTTCTTCTGCGAAACCCGTTTTCATGAAATTCATTCCATGGGTCAATGCACACTCCGCCAGTATGGATCCATCCAGAGGAACGAGAATCTTTTTATACACAGGGATCACCTCCTTCAGTATTGATCGTAAGGTTTCAATTTGGCGTGTTCCGCAGGCGATTCAGCAGAGATTCCATCACGGCTTCCCGCTGCTTTAATTCACGCCGGAATTCCCGTTTGTCGGTATTGACAATTTCGACCCGCAGATTATGCTCGGCTCTCTCCAGAGTCTCCAACAGGATGGTTCTTTCTTCCGAAGTTAATTCAACGGTATGCATAAAATTCCCTCCTTTCTTTATCCTGCCAGTTGTTTCTTTGTTTCACCCAGCGGATACACCGGAAAGATTTCAAATTTCATGATATCAAGCCAGGGTGCCCGCGCGGCAATTAAGCCCTTGGCGTCCGTTACGTAAACGACATATATCGTTCTGCGTCCCTGGAGATCATAAAATTCGCTGATCACTTTGACGTCCTCCGGCCATTTCCAGTCAACATTTCTTGTTCTTACTTCTTTTTCATCTTTTGTTTCCCAGGTACAAATCATCATGAAATACATGCTATACCTCCTTTCTCAAATGGCTTCTCATCAGAAGCACGGGACATTTTACCTCTTGGATGACTCGTTCCGTCACACTTCCCATCAGAAAGTGGTTCATACTGGTTTTTCCATGTGAGGCCATCACCAGAAGATCAATTTTCCGTTCGCA
>ENA-UPTA01001064-UPTA01001064.1-activated-sludge-metagenome-genome-assembly--contig:-NODE-1064-length-31107-cov-13.287743_pt1 | contig 31107 bp, 25 predicted proteins | sample MGYA00238184_ERZ773361 | MGnify/ENA primary metagenome ERZ773361 (study PRJEB29100, sample SAMN05720205) | activated sludge metagenome | isolation source: anaerobic digester from wastewater... | reverse complement strand
TGAATCCTAATGCGCCGCACGAGGTTCTTTTAGTGCTCGATGCGACCACCGGGCAGAACGCCTTGAATCAGGCTAAGCAGTTCGGGAAGACTTCCGGAGTTACAGGGATCGTTCTGACAAAATTAGACGGAACGGCGAAGGGCGGAGTTACTATAGCGATCAACCAGGAGCTGGATATTCCTGTCAGATTCATAGGGATCGGGGAACAAAAGGAAGACCTTCAGGAATTCGATCCTGAAAGTTTTGTTAAATCGATCTTTGATTGATTTAAAGCTGTTTTTCTTTCAGGCAGGCGGAAATGTTGTCCAAATCTATTTTCAGTCTGTTAAAATCTACAGGTTTTGTATAAAAAGCATAAAGCTGATCTTTTAAGTCGCGGTTGATGATGTTCTGTATCATATAGCCTGAGAACATAATCGCGATTATATCTTCTTTTATAATTTTGATCTTTTTTAAGAGATCCTTGCCGTTAACCCTGCCGAGATGATAATCGAGTATAACGACGTCGAACTTTTCGATATCCTGAATGGCCGTTTCGGTATTATTGTAAATTTTGCACGCATAACCCATGTGGTCGAGTGTATCACGCATAAGCCTGAGAGCCAGAATATCATCATCAATTACAGCAATGTTCATCACTTTGCAACCCGCTTTTAATATATATTCAAGACGGCCTGACTCCCCAATCCTGCCGTCTTATCAGATAATTACTGAATAATAATCAGTTTGAAATAAATAGTCAATAAAAAATTACTGCGGTTTCTCCGGTTTCATAGTCGGGAAAAGCAGCACGTCTCTTATTGATCTTTCGCCTGTAAGTAGCATTACCATCCTGTCGATGCCTATGCCCAGACCGCCTGTCGGAGGCATGCCAGTCTCGATCGCCTGAACGAAATTCTCGTCCATCGGGCTGACTTCAGCGTCAACGTCACGTCTGAGCGACTGTTCGTAAAGAGTTTTTCTCTGGAAGACCGGATCGTTCGATTCGCTGTAGGCATTTGCGTACTCGTGGCCGTTTATGAACAGCTCGAAGCGCTGCAGATATCTTTCGTCCTCATAATCGACTTTGCACAAAGGTGTGGTCTCAAGCGGCTGATGAGTTATGAACGTAGGCTGGATCATCTGTTCTTCAACATACAGCTCGAATATCTCGTTTATCGCAAGCCCGCGGATGAAAGAACCTTTGATCTCGCCGCCTTTAGCTTTAATGAGCTTCCGCATTTCTTCTTCGTTAAGGTTTTCGACATCGATCTGGGCGTATTCTTTTATGGCGTCGACCATTTTAAGTCTCCGCCACGGTCTTTTTAAGTCTATTTTCTTTCCGTCAAATTCGATCTCTGTCGTACCGTGAATTTCTTTGCAGGCGGATTCAAAAAGCTCTTCTGTCAGGTTCATCATGTCTATATAGTCAGCGTAAGCCATATAAAGCTCAAGCATCGTGAACTCGGGATTATGAGTCCTGTCCATTCCCTCGTTCCTGAAGCATTTGCCGATCTCGTAAACCCTGTCGATACCGCCGACTATCAGCCTTTTCAGGTACGGTTCAAGAGATATGCGGAGATATAACATCATGTCAAGAGAGTTGTGATGAGTAGTGAAAGGCGCGGCGTTAGCTCCACCGTAAATGGGAAGCAGTACCGGCGTTTCGACTTCGAGAAAATCCTTTCCGTCCAAAATCCTTTTGACTGTCTTGATGATCTTAATCCTTTTCTCGAAAGTCTCTTTCACTCCGTGCGTAACCAGAAGGTCCAGATGCCTGTTGCGGTACCTTAACTCCTTATCGCTGAAAGCGTCGAAAACCTCGCCGTCCTTTTCTTTTACGATCGGGAGCGGTCTGATATTTTTCGTAAGAAGGGTAAGCTGATCCGCATAAACGGTTATCTCGCCCACCTGGGTTTTCTTTACAATGCCTTTCACACCTATTATATCCCCGATGTCAAGATGCTTGAACATTTCATAACTTTTGTCGCCGATGTTCTTCTGAGCGATATAAAGCTGAATGTTGCCTTTTTTATCGTGTATCGAGCAGAAGGCCGCTTTTCCCATAAGCCTTATCGCCATTATTCTTCCGGCGACCGATACCGGTTTAATCTCTTCATTATTTTTGTTATAGGACTCGAAATTATCAATGATGTCTTTCGAAAAATCCGTTACTTCAAAATTATACGGGAAAGGGTTTATTCCCATATCCCTGATCGTTTTAATTTTATCGATCCTCGTCTGGATCAGTTTTCCGATTTCTTCCAATTTATCCTCTGCAGATTATTTTTTATACGCTGAAAAGATCCCTAACTTTTTTCTCGACCTCGACGAGCACGGCAGGATTTTCCTCCATGTAAAGTTTAACTTTATCAAGACCCTGTCCTATCCTGTTTTCGCCGTATGAGAACCATGAGCCTGATTTTTTCACGATGTCGTTCTCGACAGCGAGGTCGAGGATCTCGCCCGTTCTGCTGATGCCGGTTCCGTACATCATGTCAAATTCAGCGGTTTTGAACGGGGGCGCGACTTTATTTTTGACCACTTTGACCCTCGTTCTGCTTCCGGTCATCTCCTCCTTGTCCTTCACGCTGGAGATCTTTCTTACATCGAGTCTGATGGAAGCGTAGAATTTCAGCGCGTTGCCTCCTGTAGTCGTCTCGGGATTGCCGAACATGATCCCGATCTTCATTCTTATCTGATTTATAAAAATCACGATGCATTTTGATTTTGAGATCGATGACGTCAGCTTTCTTAAAGCCTGGGACATAAGCCTTGCCTGAAGACCCATGTGGGAATCGCCCATCTCGCCCTCTATCTCCGCCTTAGGCGTCAGAGCGGCTACAGAATCTATTACCACAATATCGATGGCATTGGATCTGACCAGGGTTTCCGCGATGTCCATCGCCTGTTCGCCGTAATCAGGCTGCGATATGAGCAGATTTTTTACGTCCACACCGATCTTATCAGCGTAACCGGTATCAAGCGCGTGTTCAGCATCTATAAAAGCGGCTATGCCTCCGAGTTTCTGGCACTCGGCTATCGCATGAAGGGCTAGAGTAGTTTTACCCGAGCTTTCAGGTCCGAATATCTCAATTATTCTTCCTCTCGGGTATCCGCCGATCCCCGTCGCTATATCGAGACCGAATGAGCCGGTGGAGACGGCTTCAAGCTTTAGTATCGGCTTGTCCTCTCCGAGTTTCATTATCGTTCCCTTTCCGTATGCTTTCTCGATCTGCGCTATCGAAAGATCGAGCATTTTCATTTTTTCACTGTTCTCGCTCATTTTTTACGTCTCCTATAAACCAAGTATGTTCTTTAAATTGTATTCTTCGGGATCAGACAGATATTTTTTCGCATCGTCATAATCCTCTTCCTTTATCGAGTCCATGCTGTTGAAAGTCAGCTTGAACGATTCGCTTTCGGTATCGAGCAGCCTGGGCTTTATTTTACCTTTCTCGTCAGCTATGTCTTTCAGATACAAAGGTTCCACCCTGCCGTCCGGTCTGGCGATCACGATGCAGCCCTTTTCTCCCCTGTCAAAAAGTTCCTTCACTCCGTTACCGAGCGAAGAACAGTATTTAAGATCGAAAGCTATCGGATCCACACATCTGACCTCGTAGCCGATCTCAACGGGCCTGCTCTTAACATTTATCCTGAGCTTGTTCAGTTCTACCTGCAAAAGCGAATTGAAGATATGGGCTTTACTCACCTTTCCGAGCTCGGGATGTCCGTGTTCGTCATAAGAGAAGTGAACATCTGATTTCAAGATCTCCTCATCTGACATAAAATGATAAACGCCTTCGCTGATGATGATCCCGCCGTAATCTATACCCAGAAGCATTCTTTTAACGATAGATGAGACCATCATTCTGATCATTCTGTCGTAGGTAACTTCAACATTTTTAAACATTTCGGGCACAATTATCATTGGATACTGAGCGCTTGCTCCGATACCGAACGCGAGATGACCCGCTTCTCTTCCCATCGAGCAGACGATGAACCAGTTACCGCTCGTTCTGCCGTCTTCATAAACAGTAAGAGCGATCTTCGTACCCTCGTTCTTCGATGTATGGTAGCCGAAAGTCGGAAGATTATACGGCAGCGGAAGATCGTTGTCGATCGTTTTCGGAACGTGTATGTTCTGGATCTTTATATCGTGTTTTTCCAGATATTTTGTAAGCCTGTTCGCAGATGAAGCCGTATCGTCACCGCCTATGGTAACGAGAAGTTTGACATCATGTTCTTTGACGAAATCAGTCGAGAATTCATCGTCTTTCGGCTTATAACGGCTCATTTTGAGGTAAGAACCTCCCTGGCAGAAGATCCTGTCGGCTATGTCGAAATTCAGTTCGATAAAATCAGGCTTTTCTTTGAAAAGCGTTTTATAGCCGTAGTTCAACCCGAGGACTTTGTATCCGTCGGACAGGAACCTTTTCGCTATTGTAGCCACCACCGTGTTGATTCCCGGTGCCGGCCCTCCGCCGCACAGGATAGCAACTGATCCTTTCTTCATAATACTCTCCTTATTATTAATTATTTACAAGAACATAAAAACGACACATAAATATATAAATCTATCGTTTTTAAGTCAACTCAATAAATATACATAAAGATGACGTTCATCTAATGACACTCATCTAAAAAACTCGATTTTTTTTCGGATTTTTCAAAAGACTTTGAATTAAAAAACAACTTGCTAAAACATGATAAAAAAACTATTTTTTGACTGCTTTTTTAATAGCAAGAAAAAAAGTATAATTTGGAATAAAAGGAGCTAAGTTATGGGAAACAAAAAATTTATGACATGCGACGGAAACACTGCCGCTGCACACATAGCGTATATGTTCAGCGAAGTGGCGGCTATATATCCGATAACACCGTCATCAAATATGGCCGAATTCGTAGATGAATGGTCGGCTCACGGAAGAAAGAACATATTCGGAGAAACGGTCCAGGTGACCGAGATGCAGTCTGAGGGAGGGGCGGCAGGAGCCGTTCACGGTTCGCTGCAGTCGGGAGCGCTGACCACAACATATACAGCTTCGCAGGGACTGTTACTTATGATCCCCAATATGTATAAGATAGCCGGAGAGCTTCTGCCGGCAGTATTTCACGTAAGCGCAAGAAGTTTAGCCGCCCAGGCGCTGTCTATATTCGGCGATCACAGCGACGTTATGAGCGCAAGACAGACCGGATTCGCGTTTCTGGCTACCGGAAGTGTTCAGGAGATAATGGACCTTGCCGGAGTTGCGCATCTGACTGCGATAAGATCTAGAGTGCCTTTCGTACATTTCTTTGACGGTTTCAGGACATCACACGAAATACAGAAGATCGAATATTTCGAGAATGAGGATCTTTCCGGTCTCGTGGATATGCAGGCTTTAAAAAGATTCAGGGATACAGCTCTTAATCCCGAGCACCCTGTAACAAGGGGGACCGCCCAGAATCCCGACATTTATTTCCAGACGAGGGAGGTATCGAATAAATTCTACGATGCCGTTCCGGACATTGTTGAAGAATATATGCAGAAAATATCTGAAAAAACCGGAAGAGAATATCATCCGTTCACATACTACGGCGCGAAAGATGCGGAGAACATCATCATCGCGATGGGTTCTGTGACCGAAACTATCAAGGAAACTATAGACTATCTGAACGGAAAGGGCGGCAAAGTCGGGCTTATTTCTGTCCATCTTTACAGACCGTTCTCAAAAAAATATTTCTTCAAAGTTTTACCGAAGTCGGTTAAGAGGATCGCGGTGTTAGACAGAACTAAAGAACCCGGTTCGGTCGGCGAACCTTTGTATCTCGACATAAAATCAGTATTTTATGACGAGGCGGTTAAACCTCTTATCGTCGGCGGGCGCTACGGACTTTCTTCAAAAGACACTGTTCCGGAGCAGATACTTGCCGTTTATAAAAATCTCGAAGCGAAAGAACCGAAAAACGATTTCACAATTGGCATCGTTGATGATGTTACGTTCAAATCACTTCCGATAGCTGAACCGGTTAATTTTGAAAATAAGGGCAGCTTCGCGGCAAAATTCTACGGTCTCGGATCAGACGGTACGGTAGGCGCGAATAAGAATTCAATAAAGATCATAGGCGAGAACACCGATAAATACTGTCAGGCTTATTTTGCGTACGACTCAAAAAAATCCGGCGGTTTTACAGCATCGCATTTAAGGTTCGGAGACACACCGATAAGAAGCCCTTACCTCGTAAACACGCCTGACTTCGTAGCCTGCCACGTACCCGCTTATATCGATCAGTACGATGTTCTTAAGGGTTTAAAAAAAGGCGGCTCGTTCCTCTTCAATTCGATATGGGATGTTGAAGAAACTAAAAAAAGACTGCCTGAAAGCATGAAAAGATATATGGCCGAGAATGAAATAAATTTCTATATCATAAATGCGACTGATATCGCCGAGAAGATCGGGCTGGGCAACAGAATAAATACAGTTATGCAGGCCGCATTTTTCAGAATATCCGAAGTAATACCTTATGACCTTGCTCTAGAACAGATGAAGAAGCATGTTCTGAAGAATTTCGGAAAAAAAGGCGAAGAAGTAGTAAAAATGAACAATGCCGCAGTTGATCTTGGCGGAGAAAAAATCACAAAGATAGAAATACCTTCAGAATGGAAAAAGATCGAAAGCAAAGGTTTCATGGCGGACAGAGGGTCAGGCAGACCCGACTTCATTAAAGGCGTATGCGATATAATGAACGCGCAAAAAGGAGATGATCTTCCGGTAAGCGCATTTTTAAGCAGAGAGGACGGCACATTCCCGGCAGGGACAACTCAGTATGAAAAACGAGGTATCGCGGTAAACGTGCCGGAATGGATAAGCGAGAACTGTATCCAATGTAACCAGTGCGCGTACGTCTGTCCGCACGCTGTGATCAGGCCGTTCCTAATCAATGCTGAAGAAGAGAAAAAACTTCCCGCGGATACAAAACTTTTAAAAGCTGTCGGAAAAGAGTTTGATGGCTTAAAATTCAAAATACAGATCAGCCCGCTTGACTGTACGGGATGCGGTAACTGCGCCGATGTATGTCCCGCCCCAAAAGGAAAAGCACTTGTAATGAAGCATCTCGGTACGCAGATGGCGGAAGTTGAAAGATGGGACATTATTACGAAGAACGTTACTTATAAAGACAAGCTGACCGACAAATTCGCGAACGTGAAATCTTCCCAGTTCGCACAGCCGCTGTTCGAGTTCTCCGGAGCCTGCGGCGGATGCGGCGAAACACCTTATATAAAAACTATCACTCAGCTTTACGGCGACAGAATGATGGTGGCTAACGCGACCGGGTGTTCATCTATCTACGGCGGATCGGCTCCGTCAACACCATACTGCCCCAATGCGGAAGGCAAAGGACCGGCCTGGGCGAATTCGCTTTTCGAAGATAATGCGGAATACGGTTTCGGTATGGCGCTCGGTGTAAACAAGATCAGAGCAAGGATCGAATTGAGAATGAAGGCCGCTATCGCAGAAGGAAAGATCAAATCCGAAACAAAATCAGCTTTTGAAGCATGGATAGCCGGAAAGGACAACGCAGAAGAATCAAAAAAAGCATCAGAACTTGTCAGATCGGTCCTGAATAATGAAACCTGCGGATGTCTTGACGAAATTAAACAGCTCGATCAGTATCTTGTCAAAAAATCAGTTTGGGTATTCGGCGGTGACGGTTGGGCTTACGATATAGGATACGGCGGTCTCGACCACGTTCTTGCTTCAGGCAATGATATAAATGTTCTTGTTCTCGATACGGAAGTATACTCAAATACAGGCGGTCAGTCATCCAAATCAACTCCCGTAGGAGCGGTCGCCAAATTCGCCGCATCTGGAAAAAGGATCAGGAAAAAGGATCTCGGAATGATGGCTATGAGCTACGGATATGTTTACGTCGCACAGGTGGCGATGGGCGCAAATCAGGCTCAATACTTCAAGGCTCTAAAAGAAGCTGAGGCTTATCCCGGCCCTTCACTGATAATCGCTTACGCGCCCTGCATCAATCACGGATTAAAAGCAGGGATGGGAAAAACCCAGCAGGAACAGAAGCAGGCTGTAGATGCAGGATACTGGCATCTTTACAGATATAATCCGATGCTTGAAGATGAAGGGAAAAATCCTTTCGTCTTAGACTCCAAAGAACCGAGCTGGGACAAGTTCCAGGAATTCCTGCAGGGTGAAGTCAGGTACACTTCGCTATTGAAAACTTTCCCCGAAGACGCGAAAGTGCTTTTCAAAGCCGCTGAAGAGAACGCGAAATGGCGTTACAACAGCTATAAAATGAAATCAGAAATGAAATTCTAAGGATTTTAAGATCAAAAGAAAAAGGACGGGTTCATTCTCGTCCTTTTTTATAAAAAGCAAGAGTATGGGTAAGAGTAAAAAAGTAATACGGGTAGAAAATACAAGATCTGATAAAGTTTTTTTTCAAAAGAACTTATATGCAGTATCTTTTCTGGCAATAATTATAATCATACTTATATCGTATTCGAATTCGTTCAATAATTCATTCCAGTACGACGATGTGCATCATATCTTTGAGTCTAAGCACAATAAGGATTTTGAAAGCTTTAAAAATCCGTCATTCTGGTTCCATTTTACTCAGAGGGCACCGGCTCAATTTACTTTTGCGGTAAATTATTACCTTAATGAATACTCCGTAACGGGCTATCACGTTTTTAACCTTATCATTCATCTACTTTCGTCCGTTATCGTTTTTTTACTGGCAGGTATACTTCTTAGCTCATCAGCGATCAAAGAGAAATACATTCTGCCGTACAAAAAACATATTCAGCTTTTTACCGCTCTGATATTTGCAGCGCATCCGATCCAGACCGAATCGGTAACTTACATCGTTCAAAGGATGGAATCGCTGTCGTTTTTATTCTACGCAGGTGCTTTGATAATGTATTATCTTTTCAGAAAAGAAAAAAATACCGGATCTCAAATATTTAAGTTCGCACTGTTCGCTTTATCGGGACTTTTATCAGTAATGACAAAGCAGACAGCCTACACTCTTCCTCTGGCGATTTTAATACTCGAAATTTACTTTATCAGAGATAAAAACGGAAAATCCAACAGGAAGCTGATATATAGCCTTACATCCATTCTGACATTATCGCTTATAATCGGGCTGATAACCGACACTCTTCCGAGAGAAGTTTTATCAGAAACCGGCAGGATCGAGTATATGCTTTCTCAGTTTACAGTAATCCTGAAATATGTTTTTCTAATGTTCGTTCCGGTCGGTCAGAACATAGACCATCATATTGTAATCCCTGGAAGTATTTTTGAATTTAAAGTAATCGCCGGAATATTTATTATCTTCCTGATGATCTTATCCGGATATTTTTTATACCGCAAGGGTCATGTTTTGTTGAGCTTTTCGATCGCGTGGTTTTTCGCGGTAATTTCTCTCAGATCGAGCGTTCTTCCCATCAGCGACCTGATGAGCGAACACAGGCTATACCCGGCGATTTTCGGGTACGGCCTTTTTGTTTCGGCGGGAATATTTTACTTACTTGATAAATTCTCATCAGGAAAGAACATTGTCAGAAATGCGTCCGTAATACTTGTTCTGGCAGTATTTTCATACTCGGCCGCAGCTTATCTGAGAAACAGGGTCTGGAAAAACGAACTGACGCTTTGGCAGGATTCGGTATCCAAATCTCCGGAAAAATTCAGACCGAATTATAATTATGCCGAAGCTTTAAAGAAGAATGGAAATTCAACTGCAGCCCTTGAATTTTATCTAAAGGCTTACAGCCTGAATGATAAAAGCTACGGCGTATGCAATAATATCGGAAACATTTACGCAGCGGATAAAAAATATGATGAGGCTGAATATTATTATAAAAAAGCGCTTGAACTTTTTCCTTCTTATCCGAAAGCGCTGAGCAATCTCGCGAACGTTTATTACAAGAAAGCCATATACGATAAGGCAGAAGAGCTGTATATCAAAGCTTCAGAAGCCGATCCTTTATTTATCGATCCGGTTTTGAACCTCGGGCATTTATATTTCATAACCGAGCATTATGACCTTTCAGTCGAAAAATATAAGCGGGTGCTTGAACTTGATCCGGATAACAGCCAGGCTACAAATAACCTGAAGATAATTCTTTCCGGTCAGCAATAAGGAACAGTAATATTTTTTAGTTGACAATTAAGAATAGATTTGCAATATTATACATAGATTGAAAGATGTTCTGTGAAGCTAACTTAAAGAAGAGTTAACGAAAATGGGGAAAAAGATAATGAAATACATCTATACGCTTATGTTGCTCGTGATTTTCACTTTTCAGATCTCATGTAAAAGCAGCGACGAGTCTGCTCAGACCGTAAAAAACGCTTCTGGTGAACAGAAAACTATTGCCGAAACCGTTCAGCAGCCGGAAGCTGATCTTTCTTCAGAGACGGCAGTTAAAGATGAATCGCAGGCTGTTCCCGAACAAGTGAAAACGGAAGAAGTAAAAACCTATGTTCCGGAAACGGCTGTGGCAAAGAAAGACATAGCACAGGTTTCAGAAACGAAAAAAGAAGAGCCGAAAAAGGAGAAAAAAGCAGTTAAGCAGACCGATGAAAAAGGGTTCGTATCTTATGTTGAGGGAAGCGTAAAGAAAAAAAATATCGAAGAAGCGGATTTTAAAACGAGCGTGGCGGAAAAAACGACCGTAAAATCAAGAGAATCTTACAAAACAATGATAAAATCAAGAGCGGAACTGGAACTTTCCGGGCTTGACATAATAAGACTTGCGCCGAAAACGACGGTTGATCTGGTAGCACTTTATGAAGAATCAAAAGACGGCAAACAAAAAACGGACATCAAACTTGCAGAAGGGGATCTCTGGGCGCAGGTGAACTCATCGGATGATAAAAGCGAATTCAAAATGGATACCGACATAGCCGCCGCCGCAATTACGGGCACCAACTTCAGAATGTCGAAAACGGGCGAGATCACCGAGATGAAAGTTTATCACGGAGAGGTAAAAATATCCAATTCGAAAGAAAACATGGACGATCTTGAAGCAAAATCAGTAAAGGATTTTAAGCAGCCGGGACAGATATCTGGACCGAAACAGATATCAGGACCAAAACAGGTATCACTGGAAGAATGGGTGTATATAGTAAAAAACATGCAGCAGATCACTTTCGACAATTCAGGTAAGGTTATCTCCGCAGGCGAATTCAAAGCTACAGATAAATCTGAGAAAAACGACTGGGTCGAGTGGAATAAAAAAAGAGACAGACAGAAAGGATTAAAATAAACTTAACTCGCAGGAGTGAAATATGAAAAAAGCAACATTGATCAGCTTTCTAGCACTAATAATAACCCTCTTCGCGCAGGGAGAGATCGACTGGGAAAGAAGGGTAATATCGGCTTCGGGTATAGGAGCTCCTAATCCCAACGCGCCGAATATGGCCGTAAAAAGAGCCGGAGCAATAAATGCTGCAAAAATGTATGCGATCAGAGATCTGATGGCAACAGTAAAGGGGATGTATCTGTCCAGCGAGCAGACAGCAGAGAATTATATGACAACATCCGATGTAGTCAAGACTCAGGTCGAAGGAATAGCTAGAGCGTTCAGAATGGTCGGCGAACCCCAGTATTTCGAGGACGGATCGGTTCAGGTTACGGTAGAAATGAGCATAGACGGAAAACTGAGCGATCTTATGATGAAAGAGGAAACTTTTGGCGATACAACGCCATTAGTCGAACCGGCAACTTACAAGCTTTCCGACATAGTGCCGGATACTCCTGAAGTATATACCGGTCTCATCCTTGACTGTACAGAACTTGAATTAAGACCGGCTCTTTCTCCAAAAGTTTACAGCCAGTCCGGAAAAGAAGTTTACGGAAGTGCGAACGTGAACAAGGATTTCGCTGTTCAGCAGGGAATGATGGGATATCTAAAGAATATTGATTCCGCGAAAGCTAACGCAAGAGTGACCGGCAATCCTCTTATCGTGAAAGCGGCCAGCGTTAAGGGAACAAATAAAGCCGATATAATTATCAGCGACTCCGATGCTTCAAAGATCGAAGCTATGGCTTCAAAGCAGAATTTCTTAAGAGAATGCCGGGTCATCGCGATAATAAAATAATTTTATTGAGGTTTCGAACATGAAAACATTATCAGTATTAATTCTGACCGCAATTCTGCTTTTAACGGTATCGTGTTCTCAGTCCGTTAGAAAAGCCGAGCCTGCCGCAAAAAGACAAGCGCCGGTAGAGGAACAGATCGCAGAGCAGACTCCGGTAGCGCAGCCGGAAGTAAAAAAGGAAGTCGTAGTCATCACACGCGACGCTAACGAAGGAATAACTGATCCATTAATCGAAGACGGCATCAACTGGTCGAACAGGACGATCACCGCAACCGGGATCGGTGCGCCTAATCCTGACGCTCCCAATATGGCTGTAAAAAGAGCAGGCGCGATAAATGCCGCTAAGATCGTTGCGCTCAGGGACCTGATAGCTACTATGAAAGGAATGTATCTTTCAAGCGAGCAGACAGCCGAGAACTATATGATGACATCTGACGTGGTAAAAACCCAGATCGAAGGGATCGCAAAGGCTTTTAAAGTGGTCGGCGAGCCCAAGTATTTTGAAGACGGTTCCGTCGAGGTCACAGTCGAAATGAGCCTTAACGGCGATCTGAGCGATGTATTCTTGAAGAATGCTGAATTCGGCGAAGGCGAGGATTATCCTCTGGTACCGGAGGCGACATACAAACTGTCTGACCTTGTTAAAGAACCTGCTTCATATACGGGTATAATAATTGACTGCACAGGTGTTCAGTTGAGACCGGCTCTCGCGCCGAAAGTATTCAGTAAATCCGGCGATGAAATTTACGGGAGCGCGAACGTAAATAAAGATTACGCAGTTCAGCAGGGAATGATGGGATACTTGAAATCCGTCACTTCAGCAAGAGAAAATTCGAGGGTGACGAACAATCCTCTGATAATAAACGCGATCGGGGTTAAAGGCACTAATAAAGCTGACATAATCATTTCGGATGAAGACGCTGTAAAACTGAAAGAGCTTGATTCTAGGCTGAATGTGCTCAAGCAGTGCAGAGTAATAGCTGTAATTATTTAAAAAAGGAGTGAGATAATGAAAAAAATATTATTATTGATTGCCGCCGCATCAGTTCTTATGATCTTAAGCTGCAGTAAAGAAACGAGAAAATCAGAATCAGTTCTAGACAACCCGGAAATGCATATCAGTATCGGAATGAAATATTTTAACGAAGGCAGCTATGACGAAGCAAAAAAAGAATTTGACGATGCAATTAAAATAAACTGGAAAGAAGAGGATAAAGCCGGAGCATACGCTGGACTAGGAATGTACTATGCGGTCAAGGGCGACAAAGATAAGGCTGAAGACAACGCAGAAAAAGCTGAAGATCTAAATCCGAAAAATCCGCTTGTCATGACCTGTTTCGGCAGAACGCTTACTTATATGAACAAAGGAACTGACACTGATGACTGGCTGGAAGACGCAGTGGAAAAATTCGATGAATCAATAAAAATCGCAGACGAAAAAAGAGACATGAAAGCTCTTGCTGAAGCGTATTATTTTAAGGGCATGACAGGTAAAAGCGCATACAAGTTCACAATGGCAAAAGCAGCATTCGCAGAGGTCGTTAAGCTTAAAGGTCTTTACGCAACAGAAGCCAATAAAGAATGGGAGATCGTTCAGCTGATCGAAAGAGCCAGACCGGGAACTAAGATAGGAGCGAAAGTAGCTCTTCTTGATGAAGTCGGAAAAGCCGAAATAGCTGTGCTTTTTGTTGAGGAAATGAAGATCGAACAGGTTCTTGATAAAAGAGAAAAGAAAGAGTATAATAATGAATTTTCAGCTCCCGCGGATCCAATGAAATACACCGAGGGAGAACAGAAAAAAGAAGCGGCGAACGACATAGCTTCACACTGGGCTTCAAGCTGGATAAAAATAGTTCTCGGCAAAGGCGTAATGGAAAACGCGCCCGATCATAAATTCTATCCCGACAAAAAGATCACAAGAGCCGAATACGCTCTTATGCTTCTCAGGGTAATGGTTCTGATCTCGGGAGACGAATCGCTTTATACTAAGCATTTCGGCGAAGAGAATTCAATGTTCAACGACGTTAGGACCGATCATTACGCTTATAATGCAATGGCGGTCTGCGCTTCCAGAGGAATTATGAAGGCCAACATTAATGGTGAATTCGAAAAAGATAAAACCGTTTCAGGCGCGGAAGCACTATTAATTATAAGGGATTTCCAGAACGCACTTAGCCTTACTTTCTAATTTTTACTTTATTATATTTAAAAAGCCAAAGCCGCCTTTGGCTTTTTTTTATTAATAAAATTTGATATAAGAAATATATTTGTCTATATTATCAGAATTATATACATGTATCAAAGGAGAATATCCGCATGAACGATAAACTGAGTTCGATAACGAAAGGTCTTGACAGCGTAAAGGATCTGAAAAGTCTGTTAATTAAGCTTACAGACATAACTAAAGAAATACTTAATGCGGACAGATGCAGTATTTTCCTTTATGACGAAAAAGCCGACGATCTTTTTACATACGTGGCGCACGGGGTCAGCGAAATAAGGATACCTAAAGATAAGGGTATCGCGGGATATACTTACACACAAAAAAAGTTCATGAACATAAAGGATGTTCAGAACGAGCCTTTGTACAATAAAGCCTCTGAAAAAGTAACTGGATACGTTACGAAAACCATGCTTTCAATACCGATTGTCAGCGCTGAAGGCGATTCGATCGGGGTCTTTCAGGTACTAAACAAGCTTGACGGCAATCCGTTCGGAACAGAAGACGAGGAAATGCTTAAAAACACTTCGTCGTATGCGGCTTCACTTTTAAATAAGGCGATGGGATATGCCGACTCTTTAAAGCTTGAAGATTCAGAAATGAAGAGTATAACTTCGGTCTTTGATGACAGCGAAGTGGGTAAAATATCAGCGTCGATAATACCTTTGAGAATATCAGACGATGTTTCAAAAGCGGACGTTTATTTCCCGTTCAAAGGGCTGCAGATAGATATCTACGCAATTGAGAATAATTACATAATAATTAAAAAAGACGAAACTAATACGGTTTCGATCGATAATTATATTCTTGAAAAAGACACGCCCTTCAAGATACTCTACGGTTCCGTTATAAAGATAAACAATTACACTATCCTCTATGAGCAGATCAAATCATATTTTAAAGTCAAGCTGAACTATTTTAACCGAAAGGTCTTTTATCTGAACAGAGAAGACGGAGATATCGTGCTCTCATTAGAGAAAAAAGAAAATTCGCTTGCGGCTTTGCATCTGACCAGATCAATCATAAAACTTGAGATCTTAATGCGGGGGACTGATCTTGTTGTGAACAGAGAGGTTTCAGAAGATCCGGTCTATCTTAACATAAACGACGATGTCAGGATCAACGGCAAGAATCTGAATATCAAAAAAATAGTCTCGGAGTTCGTTACTGAAAGGGATTTTTTCCATTTCGATCCTAACGAAAAAGAATTTATCATATCGAATAAAAAAGGCGATGCAATAATTCAGGATGAACTTGATCATATCTGGTCGTGTTCGATAATAAAAAAAGAAAAGAACTATCTATTTTCTTCCGGAAACTGTCCGTATGAAGTTTATCTCAACGACAAGCCTGTAAAAACTACCCGGATAGTTCACGGCGACAAAATATATCTTAACGGCAGGATCTTGAATTTCGACTTTGAAAATAAAACGGCAGAGCTTTCAAAATTCAGCTTCAGCTCATTTGTCGTCCGCGGCCTGAAACATCTTTTTAACGATAAAAGCGTCGGGCTGGATGATATAAATTTCGAGATGGAGCACGGGGATCTTGTGGCGATCATGGGGCCGAGCGGGTGCGGAAAATCGACACTTTTAAACGTCATCAACGGATATCAGAAACCGTCTTTCGGAGATGTCGTTCTGGACAGTTTCGACCTTCACAGTAATTATTCATTTCTGAAGAATTTCATGGGGTTCGTTCCTCAGGATGACCTCTTGTTCGATAATCTCACAGTTTATGAGAACCTTTATTTCAATGCTTGTCTCAGATATCCTTCAAAAAATCCTGAAATTTTGAAAGCGCTCGTTAATAAGGTTCTAAAAGACATCGGGCTTACAGATAAGAAGGACAGCAGGGTCGGCAACCCTCTCGATAAAACCCTGAGCGGCGGGCAGAGAAAAAGGCTGAATATCGGGCTTGAACTTCTGTCTGATTCCGAAGTCCTGCTTCTTGATGAACCTACCTCCGGGTTATCTTCCAAGGATTCCGAGAAAATAGTAGAGCTTCTCAAATCAATATCTTTGGACGGTAAGATAGTCTATGTGATAATTCATCAGCCGAGCTCAAAGATATATAAAATATTCGACAAGATCATAGTTTTGGACAAAGGGGGAAAGCTAGCCTTTTCCGGGAATAATTACGATGCGCTCAAATATTTCAGGGATCATTCCAACCAGAATTTCGGCGACTGGATTGAATGTCCCGTGTGTAAGAATGTTGAACCTGACCTTATCCTTGAAACATTAGAAGAACCGGCCAGGGATAAGGACGGAACGCCTTTAGATAGTAGGAAACGAAGTCCTGAATACTGGAAGAGAGAATTCGAGACTTACCAGAAAAATTCCGGAAATGTAAATTTTCCTGCTACGGTGAATCAGTTCATTCCGCCGAAGCCCAGGCTGACAATTAAAGAGCTTTTAGCTCAGTTCTACGTTCTTTTAAAAAGAAATTTTCTGAATAAACTGAGGGATAAATCGAACCTGGCTATAACGTTTCTTGAAGCTCCTGTTCTTGCCGTTATAATCGGTTTGTTGTTAAAATATATCCCATCTGAAAAATATTCGCTTTACGATAATAAATATCTGATCACGTTCATCTTTCTTGCAGTGATCGTTACTTTGTTTTTCTCACTAACTAACAGCATAGACGAGATAATCAGGGACGCTTCAATACTTCTTCGTGAAAAAATGCTGGATATAAACAGCTTTGAATACTATGTCTCAAAGTTCATAACGCTTATAGTATTCTCTGTCGCTCAGAATATCCTTTTTCTGGCGATCAGCTTTATAATTCTGGGTATAAAAGAACTTTTCTGGGAATATCTTTTAATTATGACCGTGGTTTCTGTAAGCGGAATAAGCTTAGGGCTATTAATATCGTCTTTCCCGAAACTAACATCAAAAGCAGCTCAGAACATAATTCCTCTGATACTTGTTCCTCAGATAATTTTCGGAGGATTTATAGTTGAATTCGAAGATATAAATAAAAGCCTTTTTATAGATAAAAATTCCAAGATACCCGAAATATGCCAGCTTATGCCTTCAAGATGGGGATTTGAAGCTGTATGTACTATGCAGGACGCAAAGAACAGTTTTCATGCAGAAAATGATGCCCTTCAGAAAAAATTCGACGACTTTGTTGAGAAAGAAGAAGAAATAACAGAAAAATACGGGCGCAAAGCTTATTCAGAGCAGAAAGCCGGATTATTATCTGAGCTTAACGAATTGAGAAATAAATATAAAGCGGATTACGGCAACGGTGAACTCAACAAGAGGATGAAAGAGGCGTCTGAGAAATATGAGATCTATGTTTCAGATGAGATCAAAACTCAGAAAGTTTCAGCGGAGGAGGATCTGAAAATAGTATACCCGATGTTCGTGAAAGAAAAGATACTTCCGGTAATAGGGTTAAAGATTCCGGCTTATATTTATAATATAATAATTCTGGCTTTATTTTCTATTGCAGTTTCAGCTCTTGCGGTACTGATGCTCATTTACAGAGAGAAAGCAGCTTCAGTAATTCAGAAAATAAATTTCGGGAAATCAAAAAAATGACAGCTCTTGAAGATATCAGACATAAGATAGACAGACTTGATGATGAGATCATAACGCTTTTGAAAAAGAGGCTTGAACAGGTTCTCTTAACATTAAAAGAAAAAGAGAAGATCGAGGATCTCGGCAGAGAAGACCAGATAATATCAAAACTTGTCGGAAGATCTGAGGATAACGAAACAGAAAAATACCTGACCGAAATATATCAAACCATTTTCAGAGAGGGTAAAAGGATACAAAAACATTTAAAAGAGAATGAAATTAATGAGAAAATTTAACGTTGCTGTAGTGGGAGCTACAGGCGCGGTAGGATTAAGAATGCTTGAAGTTCTTGATGACAGAAAATTCCCCATAGGGGAATTAAAGCTTTTAGCTTCAGAAAGATCATCAGGAAGCAGTCTGACTTTCAAAAGCGAAAAAATCCCTGTGGAAGTTTTATCAAAAAACAGCTTTAAAGGAATAGATATCGCCCTTTTTTCCGCAGGCGCATCGGTCAGCAGAGAATACATTCCTTCCGCGGTAAAATCAGGTACGGTTGTTATTGATAACAGTTCCGCTTACAGGAACGATCCCGAAGTTCCTTTAGTCATACCCGAGATCAATCCGGATGACGTTTCATTGCACAGAGGTATAATTTCAAATCCCAACTGCACGACCGCGATTATGCTGACGGTCCTTTACAGTATTTATAAATTCTCAAGAATAAAAAAAATAATCGTTTCAAGTTATCAGTCGGTTTCTGGAGCCGGTCAGAAAGGAATAAACGAGCTTGAAGAACAGACAGGATGTCTCATCGGGGGTAAAAAACTATCGGTTTCAAAATTCCCGCATCAGATTGCGAATAACGTTATACCACATATAGATGTTTTTACCGATAACGGATATACAAAAGAAGAGATGAAAATGCTTCTTGAGACAAGAAAGATCCTTCATGATGAAAAGATCGCCGTATCCGCAACATGCGTAAGGGTTCCGGTAAAAAGTGTCCATTCTATGGCCGTTACTTTAATAACGGAAAAAAGCATTTCTGTCGAAAAAGTCAGAGAACTTATCACAAATGCGCAGGGAGTACAATTATTCGATGATCCGTCCAGAAATATATATCCAATGCCGGTTATATGTGAAGGTGAATACGACTGTTTTGCCGGCAGGATAAGGAAAGATATCGCTTTAAGAAACGCGATCTCATTGTGGATCTGCGGAGACCAGCTCCTTAAAGGCGCGGCTCTTAATGCTGTTCAGATCGCGGAATTATTAATCAAAATTAAGAAATAATTCAAATGTATAAGTTCTTTTTATTCATATTTCTGATAATGCTTTCCGCATGCAACATATTTTCTCCGGAATATGATAAGTTCGAAAATCTGCAGCCCGGAGGGGACAACAGCACTATAGACGGTCTGATGAAAAATTTCGTGTATACCTATACTTTCAAAGACTCATTTTTGTATGAAGAAATACTCGACGATGAATTTATTTTCGAGTACGATAACGAAGGAGTTTACGAATCGTGGACTAAAGATGAAGACATAAGAATAACCAAAAAAATGTTCAGGAATTTTAAGAAGATCGATCTTGTATTCAATACTCTTTTTCCTTTAGGCACTACTCAGGCAGATACGACCGTTTATGCTTCATTCAGGATCGGTTTTTATTCTGGTGACGAAGTTATCGACCTTTCAGGCTATTCTAAATTCGTTTTCAGGAAAATAACGGATGATGAAGAAAAGGTAAAATATACTATTAAATATTGGGGAGACCTTAAATAAATGAAGAAGCTTCTGTTCGTACTGATATTTATCCTTATCGCAATAAATTTCTATCTGTTTTTCATAGACGGAAAAGGCAAAAGCTCATCGCAAATTACTATTCAGCTGGCAGATTCTGCAGAAACTATTGAACCTGAGAAGTCCGGCCTGGATGAATTTCAGCTCATAGATCTGGCATTTCTGCAAAAAGGTCTCGACAAAAAGAACATGTATTCAAAAAGAACGGATTCTTTATGGTTCAAATATATAAAACTTCCTGATTCGTGCAGCCTTTCAAGGTATAATCTCTTTTTTCAGAAAATAATGACGGATAACGGTTTAACGATCGACAAAGCATCAGAATTTGAAATGTCGAAGAAAATGGTGTATAACTTTATGGTTCAGGATACAATACCGGCTGTTGTTGAGCTTAGAGTGACTCCGGGACTCGAATCCGATCTGAACATCAACGGAAGTCTCTGCATAATAATCTATTGTATGGGCAATGAATGGGGAAAACCGTGGGTCAGGGATATTCTTGCTCTACCTCTGCCGGTTGTCATATCGATCCTTCCCAATAACCCTCCCGCATGGGCAAGAGACACTATCATAAAAGAAGCTGCAAAAAACAATAAAGATATATTAGTATCTCTGCCTATGGAACCGGAAGCAGGCAATATAGATAAAGAAAACCCGGTTAAACTTGTAAAGGGCATGAATTACCTGTCGATAGATATTGTTTTCGATAAAATATTTGAAGTATTTAACGCGCCGAAGGGGATTATAAATTATAAAGGTTCAAAGGTCATCTCGGATTATCAGACGATGGATCAGTTCTTCAAAAAAATGTCAGGAACTGGATTGAACTATATCGAGATAGAACCGGGATCGGATTCTTATTCAGCTTTACTGTGCGAAGAATACAAAATACCGTTCATATCTACACGGGAGCACTTTTCCGAAGCGAAAGATCTGAAAGAAAATTTTGACAGGATATCTGCAGAGATATTAAGCGGCAATGACATTCTTTTAGTTCTGAATGCGAACGAGGGAATGTATAGTTTCTTAAAAGATGAGTTAACGGTAAACTCTCGCGACATTAACTTTCTTACAATCGATCAATTTATAAAGCAAAAAAAATGAGTATATCTCTTCCCGGTCTTAAACTGCAGGATCACGTTCTGATGCTCGCACCGATGGACGGCTACACAAATATACCGTTCAGACTTATCATCAAAGAGATGAGTCCGTCATTAATGTTCACAGAGTTCGTGAATTCAGATGCTGTCATTCACGAGAATAAAAAAACTATAGGCAAGATAAGGATACTTCCGGAAGAAAGACCCGTTGCGATCCAGATATTCGGCCACAAGCCTGAAAATATGGCTGAAGCCGCAAAAATAGTTGAGGAGCTTGAGCCTGAACTGATAGACTTAAATTTCGGCTGCCCAGCCCCGACAGTTTCGGGGCACGGAAGCGGAGCAGCGCTTTTAAAAGACCTTCCGCTGGTTGCAAGAATATGCGAAAGCGTAGTGAATGCTGTAAAAATTCCTGTCAGCGCAAAAACCAGGCTGGGGTGGGACAGAACAAGCATTAATGTTCTTCAGACAGTAAAGATATTTGAGGAATCAGGCATAAGGATGGTCACACTGCATCCGAGAACCAAAGCGCAGAAATTTGAAGGAAAGTCAGATTGGAATTACATAAGAGAAATAAAAAAAGTATCAAAAATACCTGTGATCGGTAACGGCGATATAATCACGCCGGAAGATGCCTGCGAAATGTTTAAAATGACCAATTGTGACGGAATAATGATCGGAAGGGAAGCTGTAAAGAATCCATGGATATTCTCTCAGGTGAGGGATTTTCTCGAAAAGGGTACATATCTTAAGGAGATTCCGATCTCAGAAAGAAAAAGGCTGTGCCTAAAGCATTTTGATCTCTCGCTGGAATTTCTGGGAGAGCACAAAGGGCTTCTTGAGATGAGAAAGCTGTACCAGAATTATTTCAGGGCTTATCCGAACATTAAGCATTTTAAACAGGCCGTTTTCGCAAGCACAGATCTTGTTTTCGTCAGATCTCAGATCGAAAATATTGATGAAAATATAAGCAGCACTTAGTTCAGATTAAATAGTGTCAGTATTTTAGCGATCTTTTTCTCAGCCTGTCCGATCACACCAGCTTCTGTATAAATATCTTCCTCCCTCAGTCCTATCTTGTAGATCGAATGTCCAACATCCCATGTGTTCGTATAGGGTATCTCAAAATCTAAAAGCTCAAGTGCGACAGCATCCGATACAGCTATTGAATTTATTATATAAATAAAATCAGCGGTAAATTTTCTGTACTCAAGCTTATTATGATTCAGGCAGATGTATGAAAATATAGAGGGGAGACGCCATTTTTTTGCCAGCATATAGCCGATCTCGTTATGAGCAGTGATATTGTTGATATTCGAAAGGTCTGTATGATCTTTATCTTTGTAGATTTCACCTGCGACTTCTTTCGGGAAATGGATAGCCGTAAAAAGTTCGCCGATGTCATGGAAAAGAGCGTATAAAAAAAAATTCTCGGCGTTATGCCCTGATTTTCTGTAGAAATTTACTTTTTCAATAATATCTCTGCAGATATATGAAGACATTACTATCTTTTTAACGAACATTTTTGAAACATCGTTCGTTTGGAGAGATATTACCGAGCAGGTAAAAAGAATATTTCTTAAAGAAGTCGGATCCAGTCTAGAAACAACTTCAGTTAGTTTAGCTGTCTTATCAAGCGATTCGGACAGATCAGGATTAAAATTGGAGAAGACGTCGTAAAATACTTTATTGTTTAAAATATACTGAGCTGTTCTTTCAATGACGGACACATCAGAACGAATGATTCTGCTTATTTCGTTTATCTCTCTCGGATAGTCAGGCATACCGTTTATCAGCTTTTCGATCTGGCCGAGAGTGATCGATTCGTTCATATCATAAATGTCCGATAAAATTATTTCTTAAGACTGTTGAGCTCGTCTTCAAGTTTTTTAATATTGGCTTCGATCTCTTTTTTATCGTTCTTAAGTTTTTCGATCTTTTCTTCGGTTTCTTTTATCTTGTCTTTTGATGCTTTGATCTTGGCTTCGATATCGGTTATATCCTTTTCTATCTGAGTGATCTTGGCTTCCTGATCTTTTATCTGTTTATCGTAATCAGGCTGCTGAGCGTAAACTGTAAAAGAAAATGCCGCGATCATCATCAGTGTAATAACTTTTTTCATTTTGAGTACTCCATGTTTAATTATACAATAACACCAAAAATATAATTATTGAGAATAAATGTCAAGTTATTTCGGGTTGTTCTAGAATATTTCAAGATATATCCTGTGAAGTGAATCGGCATCGATATCTTTTTTCTCTACGGTTCTGCAGATCTTTCCGTTTTTTAAAAAGCAGAAAATATCACAAAGTTCATAAAGACTGGCAAGATCGTGAGAACTTATCAGTATCGTTTTGTTCTTTGCCTCTTTCAAATATTTTATGGATGAGATCATATCGATCCTTTCTTTCAGATCGAGAGAATTCAACGGTTCATCTAGTATAAACATGTCCGGGTCGTTGATGAAAGACATTGCAAAAAGAGACTTTTTCTTCTGTCCGGCCGAAAGTGACCTGTAAGCTTTATTCTTAATCTTTTCACAAAAGGATGTAGAAATTATATAATCTATATAGTTTTTATTTATTTTAATTTCTGAGATTTTTGAAAAAGCTTTAAGATTCTGTACAAGTGAGAGATATTCATACGGTTCGCAGTCATCGAGCATAAATCCTTTTCTTGCACCCGGGGTGATACTTATTTCACCGGAATTTTTATCTGTAATTCCGAGGATCAGTTTAAAAAGAGTCGTTTTACCGCATCCGTTGGGACCGATCACAGATAAAATTGAATTTTGAGGAATGTTCAAATTTAGATCCGATAGAACTGTATTCTCGGAGTAATGTTTTTTTAATTCTTTTATTTCAATAATATTTTGTGTCACAATGCTCCGCTTTTTGAACTTATGTTGAACAACAGCAAAATATAATAAGTTAAACAGGATTATCAAGTATAAACAACCCATAAAAAGGAAATTTCAGTTCTTGACTTGTATAAAACAAAAACATATAATTACAGTCTGAAACGGAGCGGCAATGAAAATATTTCTGATCTTTATTTTACCTTTTACTGTATTTGCAGGCGTATTCAAAGTCGGCGACATTGATTTTGACTCAAGGAGCGCCGGACTGAGAAATTCTGATTTTGCCCTGATAAGTCCGAATTATCCTAACAGCTTAATCAATCCGGCTTTTACAGCGGGAAATCCGTCAATGTATTTCTCATCAACTTATTTTAATCATTTTGAAGATGTCAATTCAGGGGCAGTTTTTTTTAATTACCCCGATATTTTTATAAAAGGGCATCCTGCAGGATTTTCAATTTCAGCGATCAATTACGGAAGCTTTGAAGATATTGATTCAGGGACAGAATATAATCCATACGATCTGATGCTTTCCGTATCTCAAAGCTACAAATGGAAAGACATCTTGACGGGAATAAACATTCACTATGCATATTCATCCATAAGTTCAGAATATAATTCAAGTGCAGTTTTTACAGATATAGCCGCTTTATATAAATTAATGAACGGGAAGATCACCGCCGGCGGGGGTATTTTCGATCTCGGACTGCAGACGGATCCATATTATGATTCGGAAGAAGATATCGATCCCCATTTAAGAGCGGGGATAGGTTACGATCTTGATAAAATACCTTTAAGCTTATGTTCTCAGTACGATCATTACTTATCAGGGTTTAACAGATACGCATTCGGACTTGAGCTTGAAGCAAAGAAAAATCTGATAGTAAGAACAGGATACGATTTCAGCGGAAATGATAAAGAGATAGGATCGAATACTAAAATTGAAAAATTCGGAGGCCTTTCATTCGGCGCAACGATTTTATTTGATGCATTTGGTTTTGATTTTTCGTATATTATAAACGGCGAGTTGGATTCTGAATTCTGCGCCACTATAAATTTGTTAACTTCAGAAATATTTAAATAGAATAAGGAGTATGTAAATGCCAAGCGTGAATAAAGTTTTCCTGATAGGAAATCTTGGAAAGGATCCGGAAGTAAAATATACACCGAGCGGAGTTCAGATCGCAAAATTCTCTCTAGCTACGAGCGAAAGAGTAAAACGCGGAGATAACTGGGAAGAGAAAACAGACTGGCACAATGTAGTTCTTTTTGCAAGGCAGGCTGAATATGCCAAAGAGTACCTTAAGAAAGGGATGACCGTTTTTATTGACGGCAAGATCTCGACCAGAACATGGGATGACGAGAACGGGGTCAGAAAGTATATCACCGAAATAATCGGCAACGTTGTAAAAAACCTGTCTGTTAAAAGAGACGACGGCAACCATGAAACATCAGAGCAGGAAGCTCCGATGAACGATAAAGACACAGATACAATGGACGATCTTCCGTTCTAAAAGTTTTCAACAAATAAAAAAAGCGGGAATTTCCCGCTTTTTTTATTGCTTTACTTTACGATTAGAAATTATAGTGAACTGTCATACCTAATTTCATCTGCATGTCAGTTACAGGATCCCCGTTCTCATCGAAATTTGTTGCATTACTTGCTTTGTTATAAATAAAATTGTCAGATGGAACAAGGAAAGCAAAGTATGGTAACAGATTGAGTTTTTCATAAAGAACTACATTGGCTTTGAAATCCATCTCCCAGGCCATGAACATGTCTTTGTTCATAGACTCATCAAGGTTCGTAAAGTCAATTTTCTTTCCGTAATCCTGATCGTTCATAATAAATCCGAATCCGCCTGTGAAAGTGATATTTTCTTTAAATTTCCAGTCAACGAAAATTGACGGGACGACAAGTCCGAGTTCAAATTCTCTGTTGTTCGATGACTGAACAACAAATGAATTCATCGGATTGTGTGTTGAAATACCGTTGGCGTTTTCATTTATGATCTCAAGACCGGTGTCGTAGAATGACTTATAAGCTACGTAGTTTTCCCAGTTCTCATAGCAACCTCTGAACAGGAAGTTAGCTCTGAAAGATGTTTTGGAATCTAGATCGAATTTGGATTTTACGCTTAATCCGATACCTGTTTTATCCGGGTCCCATGGCTGATCCTGATACTGTGAGTTCGCGCCGACGTTATCGTAATCAGCGAAGTTGTTATTGGCTATGAACTGGGCATCAACCGAGAACTTGCCGAATTCACCTTTGAAACGGGGAGCTAAAAACATGCTTACATAATCCCTGTTCACTCCGGGCATGAACTCCGTTCTGCTCATCACAAAAAGGTTATATACACCCAGATCAATGTTTTTGTTCAAATGGAAAGTCTGGTTGAGTCCTACAAGTGTAGTTCCGAAACTGTATGTGTCTCTTATGATGTATTTCTCATCATCATCTGATGCGGCGAACCAGCCCAGTTCAACATTGTATTTTTCGAACTGTCCCATCCACATAATACCGGCCAGATCCGTATCGACGATCATGCTGTGGGTATCTTTATAAGGCATTAAACCCAGTCTGAAAACGTGATTTTTTGTAGGTTTAACATCGATATAGATGTTTTTTGTTTCGAGGTTTTTGCCGTCGGTATTTAGAGCACCGCCGCCTGAACCGTACTGCAGTTCACCTATTTCCATTACAGCTTTTACTGAAAGGTAATCATTTACAGTATATTCTATGTCCGGCCTTAATCTAACGTCCACCTTTCTGTCGTAAATCTGATTGTCAGCATTGGTGGAGTTGAGATTCTGAACTTCGGAACGCATTCTCATCTGCATACCGAATTTTGCCTGAGCGAATGCAGCTGCTATAGAAATTAGTATGATCATTGAAATCAGTTTTTTCATATAACAGTCCTTATTATTTTATGTTAGTCTTTAAAGAAACGCCGACTTTTGTGAAAGGCTCGTGTCCGCCGTTATAGTCATACCATTCGCCGGGGAAAAGTATGGCAAAATAAGGCGTGCATGTTAATTCTTCGAACATTTTAGCCTCTACTTTGAAATCGACCTCTGTTCCTATCCAGCTTTCAGGTCTTGCCTGTCCGTCAGTTCCTGTAACTCTGTCTATTTCAACTGCTGTCATTGCGTATCCGAGTCCGAGAGAAAGTTTCAGGTTATTTATGAAGCTCATGCTTTCTTTAACCAGTTTTGTAGCGTTGTAATCAACGAAAACAGCGGGAAGGATTATACCGGCGCTGCCGTATTCGTTGGCAAATTTAGTAATAGGACTGAAAACCTGATCTTTTCCGTCAAGGCCGCATCCTGATTCTGTTAATATTTCAAGTCCTGTGCTGTAATAGGATTTTATACCGTAGTAAGAATCATACCCGCCGATATAATCACTGTCTGCGCCTCTGTAAGCAAAATTGAATCTTGCTGCGACTTCTTCATTTACATCGTATTTTGTTTTTAAGCTGAACATTATCCCTGTGTGTTCAGGTGAGTAATGATCCTGTCCTTCTCCGTCAGAAACATCACCGTCACCTTCAGCAACTTCGTACTCAGGTCTGATGTTGTTCATTCCAAATACAGCTTCAACATAGAATTTGTTGAAAGTACCGGCAAAGTAGGGAGCGCTCCACAGATTCAAACTTGTTTTGTGGATTTCGTTTAAACCGTCGTCTGAGATGAATTCTCTTCCTAACTGAATGATGTTGTTCATACCGAATTTCATTTTGTCGTTTACAGGATATTCGAAATCCGCTACGATCTCAGTATTACCGAAAGAATAAGTAGTGTTGTCTACATAAGCTTCATCATTGTCAGCAGAAACGAACCATGCGAGAAAAGTTGTAAGTTCTTTTCCAGAAAGCATGAATTTGTTTTTCCATGAAAGTCCTGCAACGTCAGTATCCATAAGGATGCTTTGGAAATCTTTGTAAGGCTGAAGTCCGAGTATTACAGTATTCTGTTTATTGGGTGTTATCTGTAAAAACAGATTCTTTGTTTCAACATTGATACCGTCGGTACCGATAGCTCCGCCCTGTTTAGCGTTACCGAATCCGATATCGCCTATTTCGAAAACGACTTTCGCCATGAGGTAATCGTTCTGAGTATAGCTCAGATACGGATTAAATCTGAGGTCGGTAATTCTTTTCCATAGCTGGTGATCTTCAGAAGTGCAGTACATCTCGGCTCTGCTTCTGAAAGCCATGCCGGTTTTGAACTGAGCGCTTAAACTTATCGCCATTATGAAAATAACGACAAAGGCCACAATCTTTTTCATAAAACTCTCCATTTTATTTAATTATCTATTCTCATCCTCATTAATCATCAAACAAATCTACATTTTATAGAAGTGTTCCGATTGATGATTAGCTTACAATTTAATAATAAGATACAGTTATGTCAAGAAAAAAAAGTTTTGAGTTATGCTTCAGAAAATTTGTATTTTTATTTTGTTAACTTGACAACGCGTTAATTTATTTATAATTTGTGGTTTAATTATGAAAGTAGAGATAGACAGGGATATATTAAAAGCTGTACAGATCGCTGAGGAAGAAACGGGATCCAAATGCTATTTAGTCGGCGGATTTATAAGAAACAGGCTTTTGGGATACGAATCGGAAGATATCGATTTTGTTATTGAAGGAGACTCTCTTTTATTCGCTGAAAAGACCGCTGAGATACTTGGTCGAAAAAGAATAATAAAATTTCCGCGTTTCAAAACAGCAAAGATCGTTTATAAGAAAAAAGCTATTGAATTCGTTTCAGCCAGATCGGAGAAATACAAATCCGATTCCAGAAAGCCGGACGTCAGAAGCGCATCGCTTTTTTGCGATCTTTCCAGAAGGGATTTTACTATCAACGCCTTAGCCTTAAGCGTACGCCATACTGATACGTCAGACTTAATAGATTTTTTTAACGGAAAACAGGATCTTGTAAAAAAAATACTGAGAACGCCTCTTGAGCCAAAAATAACATACAGCGAAGATCCGCTGAGAATGCTGAGATGCATACGGTTTTCATCCGTGCTCGGGTTTAAGATAGACCCTTTATCCTTCTCTGCAATTTCTGAGAATAAAGAGCGTATCCATATCGTATCGGTCGAAAGGATATCAGATGAGTTCTTTAAGATACTCGGGTCAAAGAATCCTGTAAAAGGCGTATATTTCCTTTTCAGATCAGGACTTTTGAAAGAAATATTTCCTGAACTTACGGATCTGTGCGGCATTGAAGAAAAGGACGGTATCAGGCATAAAGATACTTTTATTCATACGCTAAAAGTCCTCTTCAATATTTCAAAAGTGTCGAACGACATCAAGCTTAGACTTGCTGCTCTTATGCATGACATAGGAAAATCAAAAACTAAATATTTCAGGCCGGACCAGGGGTGGACTTTCCACGGGCATGATGATAAAGGTTCTGAGATGTTCTTTAATATTGCTGACAGGATGAAATGGTCGAATGATATCAGAGAGTATGTAAGCAAGATAATTCTGCTTCATCACAGACCGATATCTCTTGCGAAAGAAGAGGTTACCGATTCCGGAGTGAGAAGGCTTTTATTTGAAGGCGGATGCCTTGTTGACGATCTGATGCTTTTGTGCAGGGCTGACATAACGACCGCTAATAAAAATAAGCTGAATAAGTATCTTGAGAATTTTGATAATCTGTCAAAAAAAATCGTCCAGGTCGAAGAAAAAGATAAGCTGAGAAATTTTAAACCCCCACTCGGCGGTGATGATATAATGAAGCTTTTCGGAATTAAAGAAGGTCCCGAAATCGGAAGGATCAAAAAGCAGATAGTCGATGCTATCCTAAGCGGCGAGATTGATAATGACAAAGACTCCGCAATGGAAATGTTGAGTAAAATTATTATGGAAGAAAAGGTGCAGAAATGAAAAATAAAGAATCAAAAGATCAGAACGATCCCGTAAGCTCAAGCGACAGCGATATATTTTCGATCAGCAGTGAAGAAAGTTTCTTTAACAGCATAGCCGATATTGAAAGCCTGAGAAGTTTTATACCTACCCATGAAGAAACAGAGAGCAAAAAGCTTCAGCAGGTACTAGGCGTCACAGAAAAGCTGATGACAACTTACGATAAAGGGCAGATCTTTCATATAATAATAGAAAAATCAATTGAATTTACCGGAGCTGAAAGGGGATATCTCATTCTTGTTAAACCCGACAACGAACTGGAAATAGCTTATTCGCTTAACATGGACAGTCAGAAACCAGATGAATCTATGCGCGAAATTTCATCGACCGTTATAAATAAGGTATTAAATGATAAAGAAGTAATAATAGTTAAAGACGCTCTTAACGATCAGGAATATGAAGTAAAGAGGAGTATCATAAATCTGCGTCTGAAATCCATTATGTGCGTACCGATGATCAAAGAAAATAAAGTCTCAGGCATTATATATGTTGAGAACCGCAAGATACCCGGGATTTTCAACAGCGAATCAGGCGAAGTTTTAAAATTTTTCGGCAACCAGTGCGCCATAGCTTTAGAGAACCTTGATCTGATCGAAGAGAACAGGCAGTATGCTCTCACACTTGAAAAGCAGGTCGAGCAGAGAACTTCAGAACTTCAGTATGAAAAAGCCTATACAGAGAGGATCATAGAAAATATCGGCGAAATTCTGATCACTGTAGGAAAAGACAGTAAGATCATTAAAGCCAATAAAGCGCTAAACGAGATCCTCGGGCTCGATCCGGATCATTACATCGGGCTTGAAATCAAGGAACTGTATTCGCGTAATTCACACTTGTATTTGTGCGATGCGATAGATTCAAAGAGGAATACCGCCAACATTTCATGTTATATAAAGGATCATGAAAATAACGACAAGCATTTTTCTGCCACTATTTCGCACATATTCGAAAACGATGAGATCATAGGATCCGTTATTATTAATAAGGATATGACCGAAGTTGAAAAATACGAGCAGGAAAAACTTGAGAAGAAAGAACTTGAATCAATTACTAAAGCCGCTGTTACAGCCAACGATCAGATCAATACTCCGCTGGGTGTGATAATCGGCAGGGCGGCTATTCTAAACTCACTGATACCGGACGACGAGAACATCAGCAAGAACCTTCAGGTAATAAAAGAGCAGGCTTTCAGAATAAAAGACACTCTAAACGAGATGAAAGAGATCACAAAGATAAGCGAAAAAGACTATAAGATCGATGGCGTCAAGATGATCGATCTTGACAAGAAATAGCCAAAGAGCCCGAAGTTTTAATCTTAAGTAATAATATATACGCAACATAGATATTTTATAATTTATGTTGTGGAAAAAAGCTTCAGAAACTAAATTCAATAAAACAAAAAAAATATCAAAATATTAAAAAAAAAGACTTGACTTGAAAAAAAAATAATGATACATTTACGACCCGCTGTTGAAAAACGACGGAAGTTCATTGAAATAGGCAAGAAGAAGAAAAAAGTAAGAAGCACAAAAAAGAAGA
>ENA-UPTA01001058-UPTA01001058.1-activated-sludge-metagenome-genome-assembly--contig:-NODE-1058-length-31199-cov-10.699236_pt1 | contig 31199 bp, 21 predicted proteins | sample MGYA00238184_ERZ773361 | MGnify/ENA primary metagenome ERZ773361 (study PRJEB29100, sample SAMN05720205) | activated sludge metagenome | isolation source: anaerobic digester from wastewater... | reverse complement strand
TTCTTTTCAGTGATGTATTTCTGGAGACTGGTATTCATGCCGCAGACGCTTTTGCAGCTGAATGCGGCTTGAAGGTTAAATCTTTTAAGTATAGCGATCTAGATACCTTCTGCAAAGATAATGAACTCAAGGACAATGTGACACATGAAAAAATCAAGCTTGTTGAGTATGCCTTCAGCCAGACAACCGAAGAAGCTCATTTACTTCTCATTGTTGATTACAACGGTGCTATAAATTGGAGTGAAACCGGTAATAAAAAAGATATGGAAAGCAATTTATCAGTAAAAACTGGAGTTGCAGTGTTTCTCAATAAATTGCATGAATATCGAGGCCTCTGTTGCCTGGTCATGTATAAATGTCCGGAATCTAATATCCCCCTTGAGTTTCACGCCCATTTAAAACTGGAATATCCGCCGGAAGAAATGCAAATAGAACACTGGGAATGCAATATATTACCAAACTCAACGAGCAATAATGACATTATAGAGCTTGTAGAGCGATATCCAATGCACATTGCGGAAATAGATTGTATCCTTCATCGGGCTTCCATTCAGTCTCTTATTGAAGGAAATACTTATAAACCTTCTCTGAAAACAGTAAGGTCGGTCATTACACGATATCGTGGTCAAAACAGTGTGCCTTTGTTATTTGGTAAAAATGAATTATAATATTTATGAAAAATCACATTGGCTAATTGGTGGTGCGTGATGAATACATTCGAATCAGAAAAAGATGATAATGCCTATGTTCCTGCAGTATCTGTACAGGAACATAGGCCAGCAGCACCACCAAATGGTCGTTTAATTGTCAAGCGCGGTGGGCACAGCATTACCCGACAGATTCCCAAGCCCGTAATTCTTGTGGATACCCGGGAAAAATATCCCTTCGACTTCAGCAAATTCAAAAACTGGATCGCTGGCGAAAAAAATCAGGCAATAAAAGTTGGCGATTACAGTATAGAGGGCATGGAAACATTGCTTGTTTTGGAACGAAAAACACTGTCTGATCTTATAACAACTTTAATTCAACAGCGAACGAGATTTTTTAAACTATGTGAAAAAATGACAAAGTATCGTTGGAGGGCCTTGTTAATTGAAGCAAGTTACGAGGATATAAAATCTCCTTATGATTATGACGAATTCTGTACGTCAGCTCATCCGAACGCCGTATCCGGCACTCTCGACGCTTTGGAGGCGCGTTACGGTATTCCGGTAATATATACATCTCTTCATAGATCATTAGCCGAAGAGAAAGCCGCCAGTTGGCTATCCAAGCATTTTACATACTGGTATTTGGAAAATAACGGGTTCGGCCGCGTGCTGCAGGAAGGGGATTTGTAGGGCATTTACGGTAAGGGAAATGTTGTGCAATTGGGCCAAGTTATAATAATGTATTTTAAAACACTTTCTGGAAGTTTTTATGGAAAAAAATATTCTCCAAAAAGCAATTTCTAGCCTGAATGTAAAAAAAGGGAAATATCGTCTTATACCCCACAAAGAAGGTTGGCTTAAATTTCTTGAGGACGGAGACCTGGTTTTCAAACCCAGTGAATTACGCCAGATTATCGAGAAAGTTATTAATGAATTTCCGCCTGGAGGAAACAAATTATTATATTTGAGAAACAGATGCAATTTCACCGTAACGGCTGAATATAAAGCATATAGGCCGGAAGAAGCCCTCGAAAGATTTATAACTATATCGAATTCCGGCAAGTTTTATAATCAAGTTCCCATAGGCGGGAAAAAGGAATCTATTGATATTGGCATTGAAGAAAGCGAGTCAAGATTTGTATTTGTCGAACTTAAACCATGGTCGAGCACAAACTCTCCTCTCTATGCCATAGTCGAGAGTCTTAAAAATCTTATTCTCTATAGAATTATTCACAGAAATAATATTACCCACGATAAGAACTGTAAACATTATAAGCACATTGATCTGATTATTCTAGCGCCCAGCTTCTATTACCAGGATTACGGTTTGACAGAAACAGCGCAGAAGGAAATCAGCAACGTGAAAAAAGCTTTAAATGATCTTAGCAGCGAGTTCGAGACGAATATTTCACTCGTATCACTCGAATTAAAGGAACAGGATTTCATGAACAAACTAAAAAGCATTTGTGAAGAGCGGAAAATAGACAGGCAGCAGCCTATTTATATTTCAGAATTAGATGCCATTCCCGAATTAGCACGAGATAAATGGGAATTGCTGGTAGAATCAGATAAAAAATAATGAAGATTTGGATTATAAAGAGTTGGATACTAAGCTATAGTTACTATTTTATTCTAAGAAGAATTAATTTATGCAATTAATTATTCATCGTGGCGCACATCAAGTGGGAGGTAGTTGCGTGGAACTCAAACATATGGATTCCACAATTCTTCTGGATATTGGACTTCCGCTTGATAGCAACTTTGATAATAACCCGGAATCGAATCTGCCACAGCCTTTGTTTAGTGAAATAAGAAAAGGGATCAAGAAAATTAATGGTGTGCTTTTATCTCACGCTCACATGGATCACTATGGACTGGCGGGAATGTTGCCACCGGACATACCCTTATATTGCGGGCCTGCTTCAGCCGATTTGATTAATCTGACTTCAAGGATTAGTCCTCATAATAATATTAAACCCTTAACACCGAGATTTTTCAAAGACAGGGAAACATTCAGCATCGATTCTTTCTCCATTACGCCTTATCTCGTGGACCACTCAGCCTTTGACGCATACGGCTTTCTCATATCTGCCGGTGGAAAAAGTCTGTTTTACACTGGTGATTTTCGCGCTCATGGCAGAAAAGAGAAGATATTTGATAATCTGATCAATAATCTACCTGAGATAAATGTTTTAGTCATGGAAGGAACCATGATTGGCTCACGATCAGAAGAGATCTCACTTACAGAAAAAGAACTAGAAGAAAAGTTCGTGCAATTGATTCAAGATACACCGGGTATCGTAATGGTCAGCACATCCAGTCAAAACATTGACAGATTGGTAACAATTTTCAGAGCCACAATTCGTTCCCAACGGCTTTTAATCATAGACTTTTATACTGCTGAAATCCTCGAAAGACTTGGCAAATACGCAAATATACCACAAGCGTCATGGCCGAAAATCAGAGTATGTTACCCACGGTTGCTTGCCCAAAGACTTGAACAGCTTGGCTTAACAGATATACTTGCGAAGCATCGTAAAAATGGAATTAGATGGACAAAGATACAAGAGATTGAAAATAAAGCTGTTATATTGATTCGTCCAGGCTTCCTATTTAACATTAAGCAATTCCTAACCCTTAAAGGTGCTACCTGGATTTATTCCATGTGGCCGGGTTATTTTAAAATAAGCAGGTCCTTGAATAAATTGCAGTCATATTTTGAAGACAAGGCTGTCCGTATTGAATACTTGCATACAGGAGGCCATGCCAAAAAAGAAGATTTGGTCAAAATGGCTGACAACTTAAAACCGTCAATGCTCATTCCTATCCACAGCTTTCATTCAGAGAAATTTAAAGACGACTTTGCTAATGTGAGGCTTGTAAAGGATGGCGAGGTGCTTCAAATTGATTGAATCGATGGAATCAATGTGAGGATTATTGATTATAATATTCATAATGCAAGACAAATAATACATTCATACAGAATTCGTTTTTCCCATAATGATAAAAACAGCTTGTGTAGTAAGGGAATTGAATATAGCTATGTGATAAAAATAGAAGAATATTGGAGATGAAATAAATGTCCTTCCTATCATGGCTTGACTATTCTGAAGAAGAGCGTCGCAAGATGCTCGATGTTATCAGTCTTTTTCAACAGAAAGAATCAAGAGACGAACTGGGAGTTGGCACGGTTAGGGATTCTTTTGCCGATATTTTTTTCCCCGGTACAAGTACTATTCAGACACGTGCCCGTTATTTTCTGTTTGTACCATGGATTTACATAGATTTGGAGCGTCGGAAAAAAGATTCTGATACGACTGCGCGAGATGCCCGAAAACGTGAATATGATTTAATAGAAGCTTTAATCGCTAGTGGAGAGGATGACGGTGTCATTGGGAAATTAGCGAGAAGAGGATTACAGAGACTACCTAGTAATATTTATTGGTCAGGTCTGCAAAAATGGCAGATTCTTCTTTTTAAAGGATCGCAAGCTCAGTACCATAATTGGTTTGATAAAAAAAATAAAAACACTTTATCATTAAGAGAATTTATTGAAGACCCTGAATGCGACATAGGTTATAAAGGTAAGGGTACTTGGAATGCAAATATGCCTAAAATGCCCGATGGATTTCCAAGCAAAATTGACTTCAAACTTATGAAATCTGAAGCTCAATATTTAAAAGATCAGATTTTAAGACATTGTTCTAACTCCCTCCTCGCTTTCCTTGTTTTAAAAGGTCATTCCTGTGGTGAAGAAGTTCGTTTTGCATGGATGCATCCTCAGTACAATGATTTTGGACCACAGATAAAAGAAAGACTTGAGCATGCTCGGAATTTCTCTGAAATAATGCACGGCGCTGCATGGCTTTATAATGTGATGCTGTCAGAAGAGGTTAACAAACTTGCGAATAAGTCTGAGCAGAATGATTTGGTCGATAGATACCGGCAGGAAATGTTAGAATGGTATAAAAATTTTAAATCGGAATCGACAAGATTTTCATCGTGGAATAAAAAACTTTTTTGGGAAATTGTTGCTGAACAAAATCCTCGTGTACCAAATGCAACGAAGACATTTTGCATGCAATGGATAAACTATGCAATTGATTCTGCTAGTGCATTCGATGATTTTGTTAATAATGTGAGCATAAGGTCATTAATAAGAAACAGAGAAAGATCTCTAAAAAAGGAAAATGCCCGTCTTTCTAACAGTAAAGCATTAGAAGCATGGAGAGGCGCCTCAGGGATAGGGCAGTTAGATTATAGATGGAGAATTGCACGAACAATGATTAATGACATTTTAGCAGGACTTGATCAAGAGGGGGATAATGCTAAGGCCAACTGAAAGAAAACATTTTTTTGAATTATTAAGACCTCCCGAAGGATACGAACTTAATTTTGCCATTGGAACGACCTTTTCACTTGATTTGACAACTTTATTAACACTACCTATAGGGTTTGCATTTCTTGACTACGAAGGTAATGAAGCTAATGAAAATCAAGATCCGCTCCTTATCCTAGAATCGGTCAAACAATTTTCGAACAAAATAGCCGTTTTCTGTCAAACGGGACAAATTCATGTCCCCGCTCCTAGGCAGCATCGTATCCTGAACGCATACATTGAGAATTCTGTTTTTCAGGTTCAGGCTCCTATAATTGGCGGTGTATTTCATCCGAAAGTATGGATTCTTAGGTTTGAACCACAGGAAGCAGGTCCTATCAAGTATCGCGTTATTTGTTTGAGCCGAAACCTCACATTCGATAAATCTTGGGACACCGAAGTAATGTTGGATGGTGAAGTAATGGATCGATCAAATGCCTTTGGTATTTGTCGACCGCTTTCAGAATTTGTCGCTAAACTTCCAGAGATTGCTATCAATAATAATAAGCCCTCAAAACAGGTCTTAAAAATAATTTCGACCATTAGTAATGAGCTTCTTGTTACACAATTTGAATTACCAGACGGATTTGATGAACTTTATTTCTGGTCATTAGGACTCGAGTCTGGGAAAAAAGCTAAATCGAATATTTTTGGGTGGCCGGTGAGAGCCGTCGTTTCGCCATTCCTTTGCGATGGTTTTATTAATAGGTACCTTAAGGAACAAACAAAGGATGCCATTCTAGTTTCTAGAAGAGACAGTCTTGATACGATCAATAAAGAAACTCTTTCGACATTTGAAAAAATATTTACACTCGACGATGGCGCTTCAGAAATAGAACAAGAGGAAGAAGCCGAAAAAGAAATACAGACTGAATTAACAGGATTGCATGCGAAGATATTCATGATGGAGAATGGATGGAATGCCAGCATTGTAACTGGTTCCGCTAATGCGACGATGGCTGCCTTTACGAAAAACGTTGAGTTTATGGTTGAACTTGTTGGTAAAAAAAGCAGATGCGGAGCTGATCTATTTCTTGCCAATATTAAGGGAGAAACAACTTTTGCCGATATACTAACTTCATATACTCCACAAGATAAACCTGTAACCGAAAATTCAGAAAAACGCATGCTGGAAGACAAAATGACAGAATTCTGCCGATACATTGCAGAAAATGTTCGCAATGGAAAAGTAACCCTGAACGAGGATGGCAAAACGGTGGCACTGTCAATTTCTTGTAAGTCTCCATTCAAAATTGATACTAAAGTGCCTACGACCATAGCATGCAGACCAATAACATTAACAAACGTGCATGAAAAAAATATTTTGCCAAATACAGATAATATATCATGGGATAGCATTTCTATAGAAGCATTGACCGCTTTTATAGCATTTAAAATCGAAATGAAAACAGCGAACGAATCATTACCGCATGAATTTGCGCTCAGGATATCTCTGGAAGGTATTCCAGAAGACAGATTCTCAAGAATAACAAGTGCTATCTTGCAGAATAGGGACGAATTTATAAGGTTGCTTATGCTGATATTGGGTAATCCTTTGGATGGAGGTCAAGAGCCTGGTGATAGAGATATTCTCGATTCAATACCTCGTCCTGCATATGGGTCGAATGTTTTAAATGGTCTTCTTGAAATGCTTTTAATAGCAATCAGTCGTGACCCAAGACGAATAGACAGGATTGAGGAATTAGTAACAGATCTCAGGATGACGGAAGAAGGCAAAAAATTGCTTCCAGAGGCTTTTGAAACTATATGGAATCCTATTATTGAAGTAAGAAAGGGGCGTAATGGTTAAAAATACCAATGACCAATTTTCTGTAGAATCTATACTTTCGGGATTGAAACGTTTTCAACGAAGTACCGTGGAATATGTTTTTAAACGTCTTTATTTAGATAGCGATCCAGCTTTACGATTTCTTATAGCTGATGAAGTCGGTTTAGGGAAAACACTTGTAGCACGAGGCGTTATTGCCAAGGCCATAAAGCATCTTAGAGAAACATTAGGCGAAAAACATAGAATAGATATCATCTATATATGTTCTAACGGCAGCATTGCGCGACAAAATATAAGAAAATTAAATGTTGCCGGAGGCGACGGTTTTCAGCTTAATTCAAGAATTACACTTTTGCCGATACAATTAAGCAGCCTTAACAATTCATCCAATAAAATTAATTTCGTTTCTTTTACGCCAGGAACATCTTTTGATCAAAAATCAAATATTGGCATGATGGATGAAAGAGTTTTGTTATACAAGATGCTTCAAAAGCCATGGAACCTTAGAGGCATGTCCGCGTTAAATCTACTTCAAGGAAACGTTCGTTATGCGGATTATTTTCGAGAGAAGGCGTGGCAGGAATTAAATATTAATGCGGACATATCAAAAAGATTTTCCCAGATGGTATGCAGTAAGGAGAACGCAAAGCTGAGGGATGATTTTGAAAAACTATGTTCACAATTTCAGCGATCAAGGAAAACAGTACGGCCTTCTGATCAGCGCACTGAACGCAACCGAATAATAGGAAATCTTAGGGCTATCCTTGCTGAAGCATGCATTAAATCACTTGAACCGGATATAATCATACTTGATGAATTTCAAAGATTTAAAAACTTACTACGTGACGATGATGAATGTAGCATACTTGCTAAACGGCTTTTTGATTATGTGGATGAAAAATCAAATACCTGTGCACGGGTGATGCTTCTTTCAGCAACACCATATAAAATGTACACTTTAAGTGATGAAGCAAATACAGAAGATCACTATGCCGATTTTATGCAGACCTATCGGTTTCTGGAACGAGACAAAAATCGGCAAAAAGAATTTGAAGAGTTATTAATTGAATTTCGCAATATTCTATTTTCTCCAAAGCAGGCCATTTCAACACAAGCGAAAGAAGTTAAGAATAAGATTGAAACGCTATTACGTAAAGTAATGGTACGTACTGAACGGCTTGCTGCAACAAATGACCGTAATGGTATGCTGAAAGAGGTAAGTAATACCAGCCAGATTATTAATACACATCAAATTCGTAGTTATGTTGCCCTCGATAAAATAGCAGCGGAACTCAAAATGCCGAATATAGTGGAATACTGGAAATCATCTCCATATCTGTTAAATTTCATGGATGATTATAAATTCAAGCAATCATTCAATGAAGCAGTAAAAGAGCAGAAATTCTGCAAAAAAGCGATTAATGAAATAAATGATTGTCTTTCGTCCGTTTTATTGTCTGAAAACGATGTCCATTCGTATAAAGTTATCGATCCCTGTAATGCTCGTCTAAGTACAATTTTAAAGGACGTAGTGGACACAGGTGCTTGGAAAACTTTATGGATTCCACCCTCGCTACCATATTATCAACCGGAAGAACCATTTTATTCGGTATGGAATAGCAATTTTACAAAACGACTGGTCTTTTCAACATGGAAAGTCGTTCCTAAAGTCATTGCGATTATGTTGAGCTATGAAGTGGAAAGGCGTATGAATGATCTCTTCTCAACAAATGCCCGTAATACGTCTGATGCTAGGAAGAGACGCGGCCAATTACTAAAATTTAATATTGCCGATGGCCGTGAAACCGGCATGCCGGTCTTGTCGATAATATATCCCTGTTCAACCTTTGCTTATTATTGCGATCCCTTACAATATTATTCAAATTTAAATACTACTGATAAGCAATTGCCAACTTTATCGGATGTAATAAAATATACCAAATTACAAATTGAAAAGCTTTGCAGTGAACTTAATGTTCAAGAAACCCCGGGAGCCGTTGATGAAAGTTGGTATTGGGCAGTGCCGATATTACTTGATGAGATCTATGGGAAGAAAGATTCTCTATTATTTGATCCGCAGATATCGGATAAATGGTCTTGTCGTGATAATGAAGATGAAGAAACAACTCAAGAAGATGAAGACACAGATACTAGTTTTGATCAACACGTTAAACGAGTTCGAGATTTAGTTAACCTATATCGTGATGGAAAACTTAAACTAGGTAAAAAGCCGGACGATTTAATTGATGTATTATCACTTTTTGCGATAGCTGGCCCTGCAACTTGTACCCTTAGAGCATTAGCACGTTGCTATAGTCATGATCCTCAATTAATGAGTAATCATACTTTATGGATTAATGCAGCCCAAGTCGGCTATGCATTCATAGGTATGTTTAATTCTCCCGATATAACAGCCATGATCAGAGGGCTCGATGGCAGAGATCCATACTGGTACAGAGTCATTGAGTATTGTGCCAAAGGTTGTCTTCAACCCATGCTTGATGAGTACGTCCATATCCTTCGCGAATCCCTTGGGCTGATAGATCAATTGGATGAAGAATCCATTAAAACGATTACAACTGCGATGCGGGAGTCCATGTCGCTTCGCACAGCAAGCTTAAGCGTCGATAGTATTGATGATACGACTCTTCAAAAGAAAGGAAGATTTGAGAGTTTCGGGCGGGTTCACTTCGCGGTCAGATTTGGTGATGAAAAAGGAGATGACGGTAATATAGTCACAAGGTCTGATCAGGTTAGAAATTCATTCAATTCTCCATTTTGGCCTTTTGTGCTGGCGACAACCTCAATAGGCCAAGAAGGCTTGGATTTTCATCAGTATTGTCATGCGGTTGTTCACTGGAATTTACCTTCTAATCCGGTTGATCTGGAACAGAGAGAAGGACGAATTCATCGTTATAAGAACCACGCAGTAAGGAAAAATATCGCCAAGAAATATGCTCCGTTAGTAAGAAAAGAATTCATGGGTGATTTGTGGGAAAGTTTATTTTTACGTGCTTCTCAAGAGTATGGTGAACAATATGATGACATTGTCCCATACTGGGTACTTCAGGTTGAGGATGGATCGCATATAGAACGTCATATCCCTGCACTCCCTTTAAGTCGCGAAATAGATAAAAGTTTCTTACTTAAAAAGTCGCTTGCTGCTTATAGAATGGTGTTTGGACAAACTCGACAACAAGATCTTGTTGAATATCTGATGTCAAATTTTAAAGAAGAAGAAATAACATCTATAAGCGAACAACTGAAGATTGATTTAACTCCAACAAAATAAAAGTCTGTAAGATATTTATTAGTTGCAATGTTTTCAAGAAGTTGTATTATGCGCAACATCAAATAAAACAGTTCCACATTGAATAAGAAATGACTACCGATCTGACTTTTATCACCAACGAAAAAGGCAAACATCTAAAGGAACGCTTTGATGTATTAATTAAAGACTCAAAACTATTTGATTGTCTGGTCGGTTATTTTTACACCAGCGGCTTCTATGCAATCTATCCCGCACTGGAAAAAACAGAAAAAATCAGAATCCTCATTGGCATCAGCACCGATAAACAAACGCACGATTTATTAAATGCCGCTAAACAAGAGCAACAGCAATCACTCCAATTTTCCCACGCTGAAACAAAAAAAGAAATTGAAAGTCTGATTGAAAAGGAAATGGAAGATTCAACAGACAGCCGCACGGTAGAGGGAGGTGTTGTTAAGTTTATTGAATGGATTCGTAATAAGAAACTTGAAATTCACGCATATCCATCACAAAATATTCACGCAAAACTCTATATTATGAGCTTTAGAGAAGGTGACAGAGATGTAGGCAGAGTCATTACCGGATCCAGCAACTTAACTCAGGCCGGTTTGGTTGACAATCTGGAATTTAACGTCGAATTGAAAAACAGCGCCGATCATGAATTTGCTAAAAAGAAATTTGAAGAACTATGGAAAGATTCTGTTGATGTCAGCGAAAAATACATTCAGACAATTGAAGATAAGACCTGGCTCAAACAAAACGTAACTCCCCACCAGCTATATTTAAAGCTGTTGTATGAATACTTTAAAGACGAATTAAGCCAGACTGATGAAGTGTTTGCCAAGTATTTGCCGGTAGAATTCATGAAGCTGGAATATCAGGAACAGGCAGTACTAAACGCAAAAAAGATATTGGAAGAATACGGCGGAGTTTTTGTTTCGGATGTTGTGGGCCTCGGTAAAACTTATATTGCCACTTTACTGGCCGGACAGATTGACGGGCGAACTTTGGTAATTGCACCGCCGATGCTGTTGGAAAGAGATAACCCTGGTTCATGGAGAAACGCTTTTTCTGACTTTCGCATCCATGCCGATTTTGAGTCCATTGGCAAGCTTGACGATATTCTGGATAGAGGTACGGAAAAATATCAGAATATTATAATTGATGAAGCGCACCGTTTCCGCACGGAATCAAATATGACCTATGAAAAGCTGGCGGAAATATGCCGGGGGAAAAGAATTATTCTTGTTACAGCAACGCCTTACAACAATTCACCCAGAGATATTCTAAGCCAGATTAAGCTTTTCCAAAAAGCTAAGAAAAGCACCATTCCTAATTTGCCTGATCTGGAATCTTTTTTCAGCAGGCTTGATAAGAAGCTTAAGAATTTAGACCGCCAGCGCGATCATGCCGAATATATTAACACGGTTAAGGAAAATGCCTTGGAGATTCGGGAGAAGGTTCTTAAATATTTGATGGTAAGACGAACCCGAACAGAGATTTCCAAATATTTTACTGCTGATTTAAAGAAACAAAACTTAAAATTTCCCGATGTTGAAAATCCAACGCCGCTATTCTACGAATTAAATGAAGTGGAAGATGAAGTATTCAACAAGACAATTGAATTGATTTCCAAGAGATTCAAATACGCTCGCTATATGCCGATGCTTTATTTCACTGGCAAAATTGACCAATTGGAAGAGCAATCCCAAAAGAACATGGGCAAGTTCATGAAAATTTTGCTGGTCAAAAGGCTGGAAAGCAGTTTCTTTGCTTTTAAAAACTCAGTGGACAGGTTCATTTATTCTTATGAAATGTTTATCAAAGAATTTGATAAAGGTAATGTATATGTCAGTAAAAAACATACCAATAAAATATTTGAATTACTGGAAAATGACGACGACAAAGCAATTCAAAGACTCATAGATGAAGAAAAAGCTGTAAAATACAAGGCTGAACAATTTCGCGCCGATAACGAACTAAATTTCCTGGCAGATTTAAAAAGCGATTTGGAAATATTGCGCCAGATAAAAATATTGTGGCACAAGATAAACAGAGACCCCAAACTAATTAAATTTCTTCAGCAGCTTACACAAGATAAAATCCTTAAAGAGAATAAACTCATTATCTTTAGCGAATCCAAAGAAACAGCGGAATATCTTGCTAAAAATATCAATGAGAAATTTCCTGATTCTGCGCTTTGTTTTACCGGCGGTTCAGGTGAGGCTACACGTGATATAGTTATTAAAAACTTCGATGATAAAGCACGACATCCGGAGAATGATTATCGCATACTGGTTTCCACTGAAGTTCTTTCTGAAGGAGTCAACCTGCACCGTTCCAATGTCGTCATTAATTATGACATACCATGGAACCCGACACGAATGATGCAGCGAGTTGGACGTATTAACCGTTTGGATACAAAATTTGACAAGATTTACACTTTTAATTTTTTCCCGTCACAGCAGGGCAACGATGAAATTAAGTTACGAGAATCTGCGGAAGCCAAAATCAATGCATTTTTAACACTGTTGGGCGGCGATGCCGCTTTGTTAACCGAAGGTGAGCCAGTGGGTTCGCATGAGTTATTTAACCGTTTAGTTTCAAAGAAAACCCTTACCGGTGAAGATGAAAGCGAAGAAAGTGAACTTAAGTATCTGCAAGTCATTAAAGACCTTAGAGACAAAGAACCAGACTTATTTGAGCAGATTAAACTATTACCAAAAAAATCGCGTACAGCAAAGATAGACCAAACACATAAAGATTCGTTGATAACTTATTTCCGGCGCGGCAAGCTCCAGAAGTTTTTTACCGCCACAGAAAAAGGTGAAGCTCAGGAGCTGGACTTTTTAACTGCGGCAAGTATCATTGAAAGCTCCGCTGATGAAAAGAAACAAAAATTACCAGAAGTATTTTATGATCTGCTGGATAAAAATAAAGAAGCATTTGTTTTTGCCACGACTGAAGAAATGTTGGAGTTGCAAACCAAACGGGGCAAAGACAGTGCGATGCAAGTTTATAGAATACTCAAAGCGGCATTCAAAAGCACTAAACAGTTTACCGATGATCAGGAGTTGTACATTAAAAAAGTTTATAGTCAACTTGAGGAAGGCGGATTACCAAAACAGACAACAAAGGAGACTCTGGCTGCACTTAATAAGTTGAAAGAAGAATTGGCTAATCCGTTTAAAGTCTTGGCCACGCTCCAAATGCACATACCGGAGCGGCTATTAGAGGCACATTATGCAGAACAGAATCAACAGGTAACAGGCAAGCGAGAAGTTATTTTGTCAATGTATATGAAAGGCAACCAGTAGGATGAATGAACAGCAAGCAAAAGATCTTGTAAAAAGTACCCTGGAAAATCAGTTTGATAAAGGGAAATTTATACATTTTGTAAGAAATTTACTAAACAGAATCGACGAATCAAAAGCTTTCCATGCACGTGGTTACGTGCCAGAATCGTATAAAAAATATGTTAAAACTTATGAGCGAATAGCCACCTATACAGATCCTGAAGGATTGAAGATTGATATCCTGATTGTTTATCTGCAAAACGAAACAACACTGGAAAGAGCGCGTGCAGGTCAGCGCAATTTTATAGCACATTATCTTAAAGATCGTGATCAAAAGGATGCCGGACTTGTTGCTTTTGTCGCTCCCGAACATTCAGATTGGCGTTTTTCACTGGTTAAGATGGATTATAGTTTTGAAGAAGGCAAAAAGGGCAAGATAAAGGTTAAGGAAGAATTTACGCCTGCTCGACGCTGGTCTTTTCTTGTAGGACAGAATGAAAACAGCCATACGGCACAATCCCGTTTATTGCCCATTATGGCCGATGACGGACATCCGCCGATATTGGCCGAATTGGAAGAAGTATTTAATATTGAAATCGTTACCAGAGAATTTTTCATCGAATACCGCAATTTGTTTATTCGTGTTAAAGAATCTTTGGATGCGGTAGTTGCAAATGATTCCAGAATTAAAAACAACTTCAAGCAAAATGATGTAAATACTGTTGATTTTGCAAAAAAACTCCTGGGGCAGATTGTCTTTCTTTATTTTCTGCAAAAGAAAGGCTGGTTTGGTGTTGCTAAAAACGCGGCTTGGGGTACAGGCTCAAAACAGTTCTTGAGAGAACTATTTGAGAAAAAACACAGCGGCTACAATAATTTTTTTAACGATATTTTAGAGCCACTTTTTTACGAGGCGCTACGTTTAGATCGCGGCCATGAAGACCATTATTATAGCCGCTTCAATTGTAAAATACCTTTTTTAAATGGTGGTCTTTTCGATCCCATTAATGGTTATGATTGGGTTCAAACAGATATCATACTGCCCAATGAGCTTTTCTCCAATAAACACAAAACAAAAGATGGTGATATAGGTAGCGGTATACTTGATGTCTTTGACCGCTACAACTTTACAGTAAAAGAAGACGAACCATTGGAAAAAGAAGTCGCCATTGACCCGGAACTTTTAGGTAAAGCCTATGAAAAATTTAACGCCATCCGTCCGGATAACTTTGAGGAATACAAAAAAGCTCTTAAGAGTGGCAAGAAAGGTGAAGAAAGTAAATTCAATAAACAGTTTGGTGTCTATTATACGCCGCGTGAAATTGTTCATTATATGTGTCAGCAAAGCCTTATAAATTATCTGTATTCGGAATTCAACGGAGGCACGACAACTTATGAGAAGCCAGGCATAGAGCAAACAGACATGTTAGGAAATTTTGGCAAAAGCGGGCAATTAGACTTAACTATTGATCACAAAGAAAAACCTGACATTCCTAAAGAAGACATCGAAACATTAATTCATTATGGTGAACGGATAACTGAGAATGAAGAAATCGCCATTATAAAACAAGAAAATATCGACGCAGGGAAACAAAAGACTACAAAAACAAAATCATTTCTATCAGAAAGTATTCGCAATAACGTGCAAGATATAGACGCAAAGCTGGCCTCAATAAGAGTATGCGACCCTGCTATTGGTAGTGGGGCATTCCCTGTTGGTATGATGAATGAAATTGTACGGACGCGCAATGTGTTGAACCACTATATCAAAGATAACGTCAGGTCTACTTATCATTTTAAACGAGAGTGCATTGAGAATTCACTCTACGGTGTAGATATTGATTCAGGAGCAGTAGAAATTGCTAAGCTTAGACTATGGCTTTCACTAGTTGTGGATGAAGAAGATATCAAGAAAATTAAACCATTGCCCAATCTTGATTATAAGATTGTCTGTGGGAATTCACTTATAGGTTTTCCAGACAAGTGGGATTCACCAGTTACAAATGAAATTGAATCTTTAAAACACGAATTTTTCGATGAAACGAATCCAGCGAAAAAAAATGATTTGAAAAAGAGAATAGATAGCAAGATAAACGACAGGTACAAAAATTCTTTAAAAACCTTTGGTTATGAAGTGAATTTTGATTTCCGTACGGTATTTTCGGAAGTTTTTCATGAGAATGGTGGTTTTGATATAGTCATTGGTAATCCGCCATATGTGAAGGAAGACACTAATAAAGGAGCCTTTGATGGACTGAGACATACTGAATGTTATCAAGGCAAAATGGACTTATGGTATCTATTTGGTAGTAAGGGTTTGGACATTATCAGAAATCGCGGCATAATGTGTTTTATTGCCACAAATAATTGGATTAGCAATGATGGTGCTTCTAAATTTAGGAATAAAATTATAACAAAGGGGCGAATTATTGATTTTATCGATTTTGGTAACTACAAAGTGTTCACGGCAGGCATTCAAACAATGGTTTACGTGATAACAAAAGAATCTGAGCCATCTGAATATGAATTACGTTATGGCAAGTTACTTAATGACAATGCTGATTCGATATTAATATCTAGCTTCCTTGGCTTAAAGACAAACATGACTACACCGAACTATGAAAGGTACACAATTGAATTCAATAGGCAAGATTTTATAGATACATACATCAAATTTATACCGTTTGATGTTAACAAGGTGATAGAGAAAATCAAAAAAACGGGCAATTTTCGTTTGTCTGATAATGAAATATTCAGTGGCATAGATGTAATGCAAGATTTTGTTAGTAAGGCAAATGTTGAAAAGCTTAGTGGAAAGTTTGAGGCAGGAACTGGTGTTTTTGTGATTAGCGACAATGAAAAGGATGCGCAAATATGGAATGAAAGAGAAATGGAAATAATAAAACCATATTATACTACTAGAGAAATAAACAGGTATTACGCAAACCATCGAAATCAGCTTTGGGTTTTATATACAGGAGCACAGATAAATCAGTCAATAAAACATTATCCTAATATCAAAAAGCACCTTGATCAATTCAAAAATATTATTACATCTGTTAACAAACCTTATGGTTTGCACCGGACACGAGAAGAAAAAATATTTTTAGACGAAAAAATATTGTCTGTAAGGAAATGTGCACAGCCCTCGTTTGCATATGTTGATTTCCCTTGCTATGTTGCAAGGACTTACTTGATCATCAAATCAAGTCGCATTGATTTAAGATATTTGCTCGGCATCTTAAATTCAAAACTTATTGAGTTTTGGTTATATCAAAAAGGTAAGCTTCAAGGTAATTTGTTTCAAGTTGATAAAGTTCCACTTCAGGCGATCCCTGTAAAGATTTGTAAAAAAGAAGAACAAAATAGAATAATTAATTTAGTGAATAAAATTCTCGCCACTGTTAAGTCTGAAAATTATTTACAAAACCATACCAAGCAGGTGAAAGTAAAAGAATACGAAAGTGAAATCAACCAAATTGTCTATAAAATCTACGATCTCACCCCCGCCGAAATCGTCATCGTGGAAGAAACATGAATTGAGGGTAGCGATTGAATGATCTGCTTACAAACCAACACAATGATAAACATATGACCATTCTAAAAGTCAGTACTAACTGGAGGCATATTTATGAATGATTTGGAAGCAATTAATGACATACTTTCACTGGAATATAAAGGTGAGAATGCTGATCTAGGAAGGATGAATTCCTATCAAGCCGCTAAAAGCATTATTGCATTCAGTGATTACTTATCTGCAATCGCAAAAAATATTTATGGTGAAAAAATTGAATTAACCACAGATATTCAAGGAATTCGCGGTGAATCGTTTGATATTGATTTTTATTTGGCTATCGGCAGTTATGCTGTAAGCACAGCTTCATTCATTTCTTCGCCGCTGGGCTTTAAGGAGTATTTTGAATTTATCAAAGAAACATTTAAAGCATGGTTGCATTTAAAAGGTTTACCGCCAAAAACAATTGTCCCCCAAAACGACAATAGCGTTAAAATTGAAAATCATGATGGACAAGTCATTAATATCAACAATAGCGTTATAAATATAATTGCCGACAGCAGAGCAGGAAAAGCAGTCGAAGAATTTATTTGTAAACCTTTAGAGAGCGGTATTTCAGAATTGTCAATAAAATCACCAAAACTCAAAGATGAGGCTAAGGTCGAAAAAAACCAGGCAACTTACTTTAAGCAAATCGGCATGGAAAGACCTTTGACGGATACAGAAGTAGAAATGGGTCTACAAATCGAATCGCCTACTTTTAAGGAAGGCAATAAATGGCGGTTTTTTGATGGTCAAAATAGCTTCTTCGCAGATATTCAAGATGATGGCTTCTTAAATAAGGTCAATCTAGGAATAGAACGCTTTGGTAAGGGCGATACCCTAATGGTAAAACTTCGCATTAAGCAATCATCAACATTGGGAAATTTAAACCTGGAACGGTCAGTAATAGAAGTTATTGATCACCAAATTGCTCCGCAACAGGCAAAAATAATTTATTAATAAAATATTTTATCCGTCTAAATTGCGAACATAGAAGGGAGAAATTATTATAATCAATGACCACTGAACTTGCTGCTGTAACAAATGTTGACGACAAAATATTAATCGAACTTATCCAATCTGCTAGGAAACGCCTAATCTTCATGACACCAGGCATGTCAAAAGAAGTTGCCGAAGCATTTTGTTTAAAATGGCAGGAGTTAGGTGCACAAGCAATAACAGTTATTATTGACGCCGATCCGGAAGTGTTCCGTCTTGGATATGGTGAAGTGGAAAGCTTGACGATGCTTTACTTTAAAGCAGACGAAATTAAAGGCGCAGTTCACGAACAACCGGGCATTCGCATTGCCTTGTTGGCAGCCGATGAAAAGACAATCATTTATTCGCCCCCACCGCTTTTAATTGAAGCAGGGAAAACCGTTGATACACAGCCGAATGCCATAGTCCTTGATTGTACACCTCCTGCGGTTGCTGCTGCTATCGGTGCCGGTGAAAAGGGCAGAGAAGAACAGAAGATTGGTCTTTCTAAAGTTAAGGCGGAAACAATCCAAAATGTGAAAAACGATCTGGTTAATAATCCACCTCAAAGCTTCGATATAGCTCGCAGGGTGAGAGTCTTCAATTCTCGTATCGAGTTTGTTGAATTCAAAATGGAAGGGCTTTACATTGCACGAAAAACAGTACGCATACCCAGTGATCTTGTGGGTCTGGCCAAAGATGAAAAGACAAAACGCCTGCTGCACAGCTCTTTTCAACTTATCGATAATGCTGATGCTGAATTGTCCGGTAAAAATATTTCCATAATGAAAGACGAAATCGCAAAATTTTTTTTAATTATATTGCCTAACTTTGGCACAGTCATTTTACGTGAGAACAAAGAAACATTTCAAAAAGCTATTGATGATCTTAGAGAAGCTATCTCAATTTTTCAAAAAGATATTGAAAAACGTTTACAAAAAGGGATTGAGGAAAATAGAAAGGCATTGCTGAATGCTTTAAGCCCTGCTGTTGTTAAGAATTGTCCGGAAAGATGGACCAAGTATCTAGGTAAGAATCCTGCGGAACCGGCAATTATTGAACGATTGGATATTGAACTATCCAGGCTATTTGGTTCAGCAAAAGACATAATAAGCAAAATGGAAGTTACAGTAATGTTCAAAGGCGTAACTTATGAAATGCTTAACGACGATAAATTCATCAAAATACTTGAGGAAAAATTCCCTAATCTTAAATTTGCATATGAAGAATATGATGCTGCAAGGCAGAGCGAGTAGGCTGGCCGATTAAATAATATAACAGACTGTGGCTAAAAGATTCTTTTACAAACACCTATGGTGACAACAATCTTATGGAAGATTTAGATAGTCAACTTCTAGACGGAAAATATAGAATTATTCGAGAAATCGGTCGAGGCGGCTTTGGTCGGGTTGTTCTCGCAGCAGACACAGTTATTCAGGAACGGTTTGTAGCTATAAAGGCGTTGATTGACCAGGACTCTGAACGGCAAAATAATCTTATCGAGGAAATGAATTTTCTCGCAAGCCTGCAAAGCCCGTCTATTATAACTTTTTATCATCATTTTAAAGAGAGTGGCAAACTTCATCTGGTAATGGAGTATTGCGCGGATGGCAGCCTTAGAGAAAAGATTCGCAATGGTAAAGGTTTGATGCCAAACCGGGTTTTTCAATGGGGCATACATTTAGCAGAGGTTCTCAATACCGTTCATGAGAAGGGGATTATTCATCACGATATTAAACCAGACAATATTTTGTTTACACGTGACGGACATATAAAAATTGGAGATTTCGGTGTTGCAAATAGAAACATTGGAACATTGTCTTATATGGCACCGGAATTGTTTACGGAAGATTACGTATCAATTAAAGATCGCCGGATTGATATATATGCCCTGGGTGTTACACTGCTGGAATTGATTTGCGGTCATAATCCACTTTTTGGTCTCAGTCCTAACGAACTATTATTAAGAAAATTAAAAGGTGATTTCATCCCTTCAGAATTACCCCGATGGGTCCAGGAGATCCTTTTGAAAGCGACGCACAGTACACCGGAAATGCGTTTTCAGACAATGATGGAATTTCGTGAAGCCATGATTTCAAAAAACGTTCCTTTAATCATTGATAGTAAACGAGTGGAAGCTCATAAGGCATCTATTGCCTCAGAGAAACTTATAGCCAAGAAAAAGTGGATAAAAGCAGAGAAACTTATCACTACTGCATTGGAAAGATGCCCCGAATCTGTTTCAGCGAATGTTACGGCAGGCAAGCTTTATATGAGATTAAGACAGATAGAAAAAGCAAAAGTATTTCTTGATCGTGCGCTCAGACTAAATCCTCGTGTAAATGTCCAAAAAGCATTGGGATGGATCAATATGGACATGGGGAAATATTCTATTGCTATTTCATTACTAAATGATCATCTTCACCGAGAGCCATCAGATGCAGGAGCTCTGAATTTATTATTGTATTGCTTTTATGCGACTGAAAGATATGAATTAGGTGCAGATCTTTCACGGCAGCATCTTTCGAGCGCTGATTGTTTTTTTAATAACCACTTTCTTTGCCGTGTTTTAGCCGGTGACAAAGTGGAAAATATTTTGGATAAAAAATATATTAGAACAACCGATAACGAATTTATTAAATATAATCTTGAAGTCATCAATGAAAATCCGAAATCTTGGAACACGGATAATGGAATATCTTTAAAGTCAAAGCTGATGTTTCAGGATTTTATATTTGGGAATAAAGAAAAACAATCTCAATTTAATAAATTGTCTATTGAAATCCAAAACCGTGGGAAGAAATATTATTCTCAGTCCATTATTACAATAGGTCGGAATGAATCCAATACAATTTCTTTTTCGGATAATTCCGTTAGCAGAAGACATTGCGTAATCGTTAATTTTAACAATGACGTTTGGATATATGACCTAGATAGTACTTTAGGCACATTTGTAAACGGTGAGCGAGTCCATGGCAAGATGTTTTTACTCGGAGTATATGACTTGACTATTGGTAACTGCAAGTTACGTATATCTTCTGAGGCAGGAATACTTGTTTAAAAATAATTACTCAATTTATAAGTTACAATAAAAAAGAAAAAAGATCTTTATGCCATTACCAAATTCTGAAAATCCAAGAAAAGGAAGAGACTTTGAAGAGAAAGTCAGACAAGTCTTAGAAAAGAAATATAAAACGAACTTTAAATCAAGATCGATAAATCTTGGCGTGCCATCTAAAGCACATAATTTTGATTTAGTTTCTGAAGATGGCAATATTGTTGTAGAATGTAAAAATTACTCATGGACTGAAACCGGGAAAATACCTAGCGCTAAAACAGCTTTTTTAAATCAAGCTGTTTTATATTTTTCTTATCTCCCTGCAAGGTCTAAAAAAATAATAGTCTTAAGAAAAGATAACCATCCTCATAGAAAAGAAAGTTTAGCCGAATACTATGTTAGAACCTATTATCATTTATTGGATAAGGTTGTGATAATGGAACTTGATATTGATAATATGAGTATTAGAGAGATTGAGCGTAAAAGCGCTTAATTAGGCAATAGTAAGTCAAAGACTGATAATAGTTTTTGCTTAAAAAATTACATATTCAATTGAAATATTGAGGTTGTAAATATGCCATTACCTCCATGTCCGCGAACATTGCCATCGTATATGGATGAACTTTTAAAACAATTAGCTGAAAAATGGGCTACAGATGCAATTAGACCTAAGTTTACAAAAGAGATAGCAGATCATTGGGATGGTTTGATTACGGAATGGATAAGAGATCCTAGATTGCCTCTCTTAATTCGAAAATTTAATCATGAAGAAAGTCGTGGTCTAGTGCTTGAACACTTATCAGGTAAAAAGCTGGTACCAGTGGATAATAGTCCTGCACACTGGAGTTTTATAGCAGCATATTTGATGGAATTCTTTTCAACAAATGATGTGTATAGAATGTTAGAAAACGATGAAATTCCTATTGCGATGATCTTGGGAGCGAGTGAAAGACAACGTGCTGTATATAAAGGAATAAGAAGTCAAATTCAGAACCCCAATAAATTAGGTTGGAAGATTTGCCATAAACGTCCGATTGGAATCAGACAAAGAGGTAGTATAACTCAAATGCCAATTTCGTCATTAGAAGATCATTTTCGTTTATTTCTTTCCCCTTCAAATATGTTTGTTGTACCTTTACCCTTATCAGGATTAGGAGAAATACCGCAAGTAACAGAAATAATGAGTCGTTATTTATAACATTTATCAATCTAATATAAATTTTATTTAGAGTAATATGTCAAATTTACAAGACAGGCAACAACAGCTTCAAGATTTACGTGAAAACCGATTGAAAAGCTACATTTCAATGCCAGGTGATATTGTTGAGCATTGTAGGGCAGAATATCGAGTTGCAGGGGATACAGCTGGACGTCCTTTAATAGAACTTCTTCAAAATGCTGACGATGCCATTCATCTGGATCTAAATGCCAAAAGAAAAGCAGTGCGAATAGTATTATCCGAAGATTATCTTTTTATAACAAATGATGGTGCTCCATTTTCTCCAGAAGGTGTAGAGGCTATTTGTAATCTTGACAGAAGTCCCAAAAGAGATCGCCGCATAACTATTGGTAATAAAGGCATTGGCTTTAAATCAATATTGGCGTGGACAAAGGAACCAAGTATTTATTCAACTACCTTTCAGTTTTTCTTTGATAGAGAAAAATCAGCAAAAGAAATTTCGGAAAAGGTTGGAATTCATTTCGATAGAACTTATTCGCCTAAAGAAGTTCCGCTAATGAGACTCCCTTTTTGGGTGCCAGATTCAAACCCTGAGATTGGGAAACTAATGGATGAAGGATACGTTACAACTATAGTGTTGAAACTAAAATCAAATGAAGTTTACAAAGATATTAACCTCGAATTGCAAGAGTTTGATGATTTATCTCTTTTATTTCTGCACGCGCTATCTTGCTTGGAGATCATCACATCAAAAGAGAAAAAAAGATTTATCGTAGATAGGCAAAGAGAGAATATTCACATAGATAAAAATGGGGAAAAGGAATCATATAGGCACTTTTCGCGAGACTTGGATATTCCAAATAATGTCAAAGAATCCTTATCTGAGGATAACCAAGATTTGACAAATTGTCGCATTACAATCGCAATTCCAGAGACTCCTCTTAAAGAACACCCCAAATTATTTGTCTATTTTCCGACTGCGGAACGTGCCCCGTTCAAATATTTAATTAATGGGGATTTTGTTTTAGATGCCAGCAGGAAGCATCTGGCTGATAGCGCAAAGGTTTATCACGAGTGGATGGCATCAAAATTGGCAGATTTGTTTTGTGAAGAGTCATTGCCGTATTTGATTGAAAAATATGATCGAGAGATTATTTCATTCATATCCTGCCGCGATTATAACGACATGGAAGACAATGAAAAGTTAATTTTTAATGCCTTTAAAGAGAAGCTATCCCAAATAAAATTTTTACCGGTAATGGGAAATCCAGAAAAGCTAGTGACCCCACAAGAAGCAGCATTAGTAGGTAGTGAAATTGCAAAAGATTTAATGAAATTATTTGACAATGAAATTGAGTATAAAGGCAGACTTATTGTACATCCCGATTGGTCTTCCGGTCAACGTTTAGAGACTCTTGAAAGATTGGGCGCCAAGAGATTGCAAAAAAAAGATTTAATTGAAATCATTAGCCAAAATAATCAACCTGACCCATCGTGGTGTGGTAAAGCACTTCAAATTATTTTAAAGTGGATAGAGAACACATCAACCTATAATAATCAAGGAGGAGAAACCCAGGGTATTTTACTGTTCGCTCTTAGCGGACAAAAATTGTTTCTTACTGATAAAAAACAATTTAGGCCGTTAGTTGGCAAAGATCTGCCCCCGTTATTTTTATCATCATCTAATAAAGTTCTGGAAGTGCCATCATTCATTAAGCTAAATTTTCTCCATCCAGATTTATCAAAAGACTTAGAAGCCGCAGAACAGAAATTATTTTTGAAAAATCTTGATTTGTTATACGGCAAAGGCCTTCACAAATTTAACCCCTTGGAAGTTGTCAAACAGGCAGTGCTACCCTTTATTGAAAATCCAGATAATAAAGAAATAAGCGATGCTGACAAAATATCTCTTTTGCGATTTTTAGCAGACCTGAAACTTAACGAAAAAAAATTTGACGAAACCGAACCTTATTCATGTTTTGATGAAATGAGATATAAACTTGCAAAATTAATCAATGTGCCTATTCGCAGAGGAGGTTGGTATCCAGCATGGAAGGTTTATGCTGGACAAGACTGGGGAGCAATGGCCGCTTTGGAATATTTATATAAAGATCAACCCGACCGAGCAATCCTTGTGGCTATCGATGACCCTATACATCAAAACATTGATGTTGATACGTGGAAACAACTATACCGTTTTATTGGTGTCTCTTGGGAGCCCAAAATTCTTCCTTTTGAAAACCACCCGGCCTCTATTTCAAGACGAAATTTTCCCAATCCTCATTCTTTGCAAATATCAAATTCTGAATGGGAGAAATATCATGATTATTTAGCAGGAGAACCGAAGCTTTCCGATATGTGGAAATGGTACGATATTTATTTAGAGGAGAGTTATGTTTTAGATGGATGGGATTCCATTAGACAGTACGTCCCTGAATTTATGGAATTAGCCTATACAACTGGATTGTATGACTATTTAGTCGGTGATAAAAAAGCGAAAATAGACACCAAATTCAAATATAAAAAAGTAACTTGGAATTATTATCCTAGCTGTGAATCATTCATTCACTGGACGATTAAAAATATTCCGTGGCTTAATGTATCTGATCAGTTTTCCCATGTTCCATCAGAGGTATTCTTGGCTAATTCGGAGATAGGACAAGATGTGGGAGGAATCTTAGCTGTTATTGACCTCCCAGCACCAAACGAAAAAATACTTTTTCGACGATGGGAAGATCTTCTTGATGAAATAGGAATAAGAAGAAAATGGCAACAAGTTAAATTAAGTGATTGGAAACAATGGCTATCACGTATTCCAGATATGTTCCCAAGTATTAATCAAGAGAATTCAGGATTGATTAAGGAACTATATCTTCAATGTCTTAAACGTTGTCAAACAGGCGGTGAGGAAAAGATATTTTCCAACATTAAAGTTTTAGCGATTAAAGGATTAGATTCCTATCAGTATGAAGAAGCAAATAGAGTGATTTATTTTGATGATCCAAGATTTGATGGTGTTAAATCAAAACTATACAGTAAAGAGTTTTTGATATTTCCCATAGAATTAGGAGGGATAGAAAGACAAAAAAAGGCAAAGCTTCTTTTTGGAATGAAGCCCATTTCTGACATAGTAAGCGAAAAACTTAAGGAAGGTAGTGAAGATCAGCAAAAAACAGATTATTGGCAATCACAAATAAACAAAATTACGCCTTTATTGTTGGCACGTCTATCAAAAGATCGTCCGGAAAGTCGCGATAGGGATAAAGAATTACTACAATCTATCAAATTAAAAGCACTGAATGGTTTGAGAAGACAATTTTATGTAAAGGAATCCGATGTATTTCTTTTGGAAGAAATTGCAAATGCTTGCTGGTCGGATAATGGAGATTCAAATATTCTCTTTCTTAATATGGAAGAATCTAAGAAAAATCCTTGGTCATATATAGCCGAAGCTTTAGCACAACGTTTCGGAAGAACTTATTATGAAGCTTTTAAAGTAATACTGACATGTACTTCCGATGAAGAAAGAATAGAGGAGTTAAGGCGTGCTGGTGTATCAGAAGATGACATTCGTTCTTGTGAGGATAATATTAAAAATAAAATAACATCATCTAACGAGAAAGTGTCGCATATTAATGCAGGGAAATTAATTAATAATCAAAATGAAGTAAAAGAAGATGAGGACGCTGCTCCTATCGGTGATCAAGGCAAAGAAATATTAAGTGTAGAAAATGCCGAAATAGGCCCTCCGATGGAAATTATTATTAATAAACCACAAGAAGTTACATCTCCTAGAACATCTCCGTCAATGACGAGTGGAGTAACGAGTCAAGTTCAGGAAGCTATTATTAAAGAAGAAATCGAGAAAGAAGCTATGAAGTGGGCGATGCATTTTGAAAATGAACATGGCAGAATTCCCTCGGATGTGTCGCTATTAAATAGAGGATATGACATTGAATCGAAAGATGCCGAAACCGGGGAGGTTCGTTATATTGAAGTTAAAGGTGCATCTGGTAACCCGGAAAAAAGAGAAATAACAATTAACGAATGGCAGACGGCAATTAAACTTGGCGATGATTATTATATCTACTACGTTCTAGGATTAAAAACAAAAGAAGGTGAAATAAGAATAGTAAAGAATCCTCATTCAAAGCTAACAATAGAGGAAAAAACATTTAATATATCAATTCCAGGTAGCTCGGCAGATGAAGTATTTCCTCTTGTTAAAAAAAATGATTAATAGGAGTGATATTAACGATGATTAATAAAGAACGCTACATGGAAGTTCTTACGCGTATCTTAAATGACCATTATAAAGATTTAAAAAAGAAAAATGCTACTGCGTTAAAGGAGCGTCAGCAATATATCGATGGTTATTTGACTGCGGCCAGAGCTTTGGATGTATACAGCTATGATGAGTTGAAACAGATTATAGATAAGATTCATTTTAAATATTTTGGTAAAACAATTCAGGAAAGAAGACAATCCGAAGCACAAGAATCGTCTTCAAGTATTAATTTTCTTAAAATTCCAACTTACATCAGAGACGGGATTTCTTTGATAGAAAATAAATAAAAATATTTAAGAATAAAATATTTTTATTTATTGTTTCCATGGCAGAGATTCATAATAGTCTTGAACAATTTTATATACTTCTTTAAAGGGAGGAAGATCTATATCAATTTCTTGAGCTAAAGAAGCATATTCTGTTTTCGAATGTTTAATAATATCTTTATCTCTCAAAATTAATCTACTTACAGTGAGATTTCTTGAGTCTGATTTAATAAGAAATGATTTTAATATCTTGTTCTTTATATTATCGCCAATTAATAAATTATTTTTAATTAGCCAGTAAATATCAAAAACATCTTGTCGTCTGTTTCTATTGCGGGTTTTCTGCTGAATGATTGCACGATATTTTTCAGCAACAAAATCTGACAAGCTATATACTTGAACATTAGGTCCTTTGAAAAATTCCAAGACTTCTATTTTTTGATTTATTTCGTTATAGCTGTAATCTATCTTAACGATATTTGTACAATTATTTCTTTGTAAATGTTTGTAATTTGGTTCACCTTTGTAAGCATATCCTACCTTTATTTCTAAAGTCTGATGATTTTTCCCCTCACCAGGCGGTTTGATTTGATAGGATTGTATTTTACATGCCAAACCATATGGAAGAATTTCAGAAGATTCTAAGAGCCTCTTATCTAATTCTTTTAAAAATACTTTTTCATCTACATCAACAAGCTTATTTTTTGTGGCAAAATCAAGATCTGTTGTATGTCTAACTCCTTTATATTTCAGGGTAAGTAATAATCCGCCATGAAAAATCATTTGAGCTCTTAGCTCAGGAGAATTTGATATGGCTAGTAATATTACATGAACTGCTCGCCGAAACGATTTTTCTTTGTCATGCCGCGAATCTTTGATCCATTTTTCAATGTCAATGTTTTTCATCTACTATTAATCCATATTAAGAGATAGCGACCATCTTTCAGAATATCTTTCACTGTACTCCTGTTTTGGGTCTAATTTTCGAGAGCCACCTCTTTGTACATTCTTTGCCCATGCATCTATCCTACTATCTTTAATATTAAGAATTTCATCCAATAAATAACCAGCCCTTGATTTTTCAATGTTTGTTCCATGACGATCTATTTCATCAATAATTAAATTTGAATATTGTTCGCCATAGTTTTTGAATACATCTCTAACATGATACATACTACCACAATAATCCGGCTCTCTTAACATATCTAGAAACGTTCTTCCTATTGTGGAAACTCTTAGCATTCGGCCCTCTATATGTTTGAATGCACCATGATGAATACTGGAATATCTGAATATTTTATTGTTTTGAATCGTAGAGAATGTCAATTTTGTAAGTTTAGGAAGAGAATAATTACAATAATCTCTATAATAATTACCAAGATCGCTTTTCATTCTTTTGTTAGCCGATTCCATCCAATCATTATGTGCCGGTGATGATAAGTATATAACTTTTGGTAGGCGGTTGGTTAAACCATGATAAGCCATAGCGCTTAAATGAGAAATATAAGCAAAAGGATCTACTGTGCAGGCTATATCTTCAGCATCTTGCTTCTTACTAATAATCTGAAAAACGCGTTGACTTGGAAAGTAGGGGAGGGGAGTAATTATTCCTAAGTCAATAATTGGTTGAATAATCTTTTCTTTTAAGTGTTTAATAGAAAGTTGAGAGCCGTTTTTATTGTCGATAGAAATGTCGCTAAATTTCTTAGTATGGAATAAATTGAAAATAGTTAGATACAATTCATAATCAGTTATTACAGGTTGTTGTAGTGCACTTAAATTGGATGTTAGTGCTTGTGTGAAATTGTGAATCATGACTGCATCCTTTCAACTACGGATATGCTAAATGTCCTAAGGACATTTAGCATATCCGTAGTGTTTTGTCAAGATTCTTTTAATTTAAGACCATGATAGCAATTTGAGTTGTTTTTGCTGTCGGAGGCTTAGATAATTTTTCTTGACAAATAATCAGGTATATGATATTTAGTGTCCTAAGGACACTAAATATCATATACCTCTTATCCACAGTTCTTAATTTTTTTTTATTAAAAAATCTCAACTTATCCGTTTTTATTCTAATATTAGCCCATTTGACAAGTATTAAAAAATACCTAATAATTAAATCAGATGATCGGCTATGTTCATGATGCTGGCCTATTATCTCTCGCTAGAGAGACTTTCTTTCTTGTCCGTATTGATTAATTAATAAAATTGACGGCGCTTTGGCTTCTTACATAAAGATAGGGCTGGGGCGTTCGTCAATGACCCTTTTAAATTGCTCCTGAGTCCATATACGCTTAATAGAGAGCACTTTGCCCATTTTTGCGGCATTTATACCTTTAAATGTTTGCTTTTCTATAAACGCATTTAAACGCCAATTATAAGAAAAACAAGAATAGCAAAAGCTCGATCATCTTATAGAAAAAACATCTAAATAAAATAAAATTTCATGAAAGAAGTTAAATGCAAAAAGTGCGGTAAAGACCTTACTAATAAACCAAGGTATTCTAAATTAGTTTCTAATGATGTTTATTGTTGGAAATGTTTTAAATCTTCCTAAAAAATCCCTTCCTTTCCCTTTCTGAATATTCCTTTAAAACTTATCCTTTTGACAACTAAATTTTATAGGAGGTTGTCATGAGTAAGAAAACGACTTTATGGGGAGAATTTAAGCGGCAAGGTGGATGGCTTTTACAGGCTTGCACGACAGATGTTGTAAGAGAAATGACAGGAGTTGGCAAAAAGAAAAAGAAAGACAAAAGTCATATTCATTATCACGTCAATTATCATTTTTATCAGAATAAAAAGCCCCGCCGGTAAAGGTCGGGGCAGTTGGTTAGTCAAGATCATGACGGGATTTTTTCTCGCCAGTCTTGCTAATCCGGGGTTGGGGTTTCTGAGCCTTTTGTTTGAGTGCTTGAGTGAAGACTTCCCTATCAATAAGCCAAACACCGCCGATCTTAAACGAGCCTGGAATTTCACCGGCATTAAGCCGTTGATAAATCCATTTTAAAGAAGCTCTTAAAATTTCGGTTAAATCGTTTGGCGTTAAATAGGGCGTCTCGGGATTAAATGCCATATGGCCTCCTAATCCCAAATCCTCACAAACAATAACACCCAAATTTTTAAGACTCCAAACCAACCTCCACTTGAAGATGAAAAATTATAAACGCTCTTTAAAACTTAATCAAGGAGGAACTTATGAAAGAATTACAAGAATTAGCGCAGAAAAGATTTGATGAATTAACCAAACAAAAAACAGCGATAGAAGCGGAATTAAAACCTTTAAGAGAATATTTAAACATTACCGGCGCTATAACAAAGCGCGGCAGAAAGGCAGGTGAGAAAGTTGGGTCAATACCGGAGAAAGCTTAAAAAAGGCGAACGTTGGTTTTATTCCGGCCAGTATCTCGGCCAGAAGTATTTTTCAAAGGCAATTTATTTAACCAAACAGGAAGCAAAGAAAGCCGAAAGGGAAAGAATAAATCAAATAGACGAAGAACAAAGAAAGGCTAAATCGGATATAACTCTTTTTGATTTAATGGAACACAGGCTTGATTTTTTGCAGATCAACAAATCAGTTTATTACTACCATGAAAATAAGCGTTATTTTAAAATTGCCCTTGATTATTTCGGTCAAGATGTAAAGGCCAGCAGTATAACCAAAGAAGATGCTAACGAATTGTTTTTAACGATTGCCAAACGACTTAAAGAGGAAAAGAAACAAAACTATTCTGTTAATGCCATGCAGAGAACCTTAAAGGCTCTTTGGAATTATGGCATAAGGTTTTACGGACTTGAAAAAAATCCCATTTGTTTTGCCCAGCCTTACCCCATAGATATTAAGTTAAAGCGTATACCCACGGATAAAGAAATAAACGATGTCAAAAAAAAATCAAACGACAAAGAAAGATTTTTAATTGACTTTGTGGATCAGACCGCTTGCCGGATATCCGAGGCTTTAAGATTTAAAGCCGATGATATAGACGCCGAACTTATCACCCTATGGACAAGGAAAGCTAAGAATTCTAATCTTACTCCGCGCCGGATACCCAAACCGGAATGTCTTAAAAAATATAAAGGTAAGGGTAAAGTATTTCCGTGGACAGATCACCCGGGATTTTTGGAAAAGAAAATTAAAACCCTTAAACAGAAGAAATGGAATTGGCACTCTTTACGCCACCGCAGAGCTTCAATTTGGGCTTCAAATCAGATGCCCTTAATAGAAATTATGCAGCGGTTGGGTCATTCCAATTTACAGACAACGCAGAAATATTTGCAGTTGCTTGGCTACACTTACCGCTAAAGAATGGCTAAAGAAAATTGTTAAAAGTAGGGTTTTATGCAGAAAATATTCCTAAATGTTCCTAAGAGAAAACTTACTGTAATTAAGAAGTTATAACCATTTTAAGCACTTTGCAAAAATGTCCGTTTATGACTCTTAATCATTAGGTTGTCGGTTCGATTCCGACAGGGCTCACCAGATATC
>ENA-UPTA01001052-UPTA01001052.1-activated-sludge-metagenome-genome-assembly--contig:-NODE-1052-length-31308-cov-10.818609_pt1 | contig 31308 bp, 38 predicted proteins | sample MGYA00238184_ERZ773361 | MGnify/ENA primary metagenome ERZ773361 (study PRJEB29100, sample SAMN05720205) | activated sludge metagenome | isolation source: anaerobic digester from wastewater... | reverse complement strand
TGCTTGCCAGCGCTCCCGCACGGGTGATCGTTGTATCCTCCTTTGCCCACGGGTATGTCGGCAAGGAAGCGGTGGATGATTATCTGTTTACGGAAAATTATGAAGGCTGGAAGGCACACTCGCGTACAAAGCTGTGCAACCTGTATTTCACCTACGAACTTGCCCGTAAACTGGAGGGAAGCGGTGTGACGGTGAATGCACTTCACCCTGGATTTGTGAATACAGGAATCGGATTGAATAACACGCCTGAACAGCTGGCGAATACACCCCTGCACCTTCCCGGACATATGTCCAGTGAAGAGGGTGCACAAACTAGCCTGTATTGTGCTGTCTCCCCGGATCTGGAAGGCGTTACCGGCAAGTATTTCAATGAATGCAGTGAAACTGCTTCATCACAGGCTTCGTATGACCGTGATGCAGCTGCAAAACTGTGGGAGCTGAGCTCCAGTCTGACCGGCGAGGATCCTGATGTTATCGAAAAGCTGTTGAAAAAATCATGATGAAACCTTTCATCGGCATCGCCGCAGAGCGTGCCATTTCAACCACCCATGCTTTCAAGATCGAGATCCCGGAAAAGTATGCCGAATCGATCATCCTGGCTGGCGGTATCCCGCTGCTTATCCCGCTTGGTCTTTCCCAATCAGACCTGGATATGCTGGTTTCACGCCTCAGCGGCATCCTGCTGCCAGGCGGCGGGGATGTCGATCCGGCGCTGTTTGATGGGGAACCTCATCGCGAGGTGTACGGAATCAAACCTGAGCGGGATAAACAGGAAATAGCCCTGGTTCACCTGGCGCTAAGAACGCACATCCCCTTGCTGGGTATCTGCCGGGGGGTGCAGGTGATGAATGTTGCCTTGCGGGGCGGGCTTTACACGCACATTCTCGACCAGCTGCCGGATGCTTTGCAGCACAGCACACCCAAATACCTGCCGCGCGAACACATCCAGCACAGGGTCTTGCTTGTGCCGGGAAGCCGGTTGGAGCAGGTTATCGGTGAGACGGATATCCCAGTAAACAGCCACCATCACCAGGGGCTGGATAAGGCGGCTGAAGGATTGCAGGTGACTGCAACCGCTCCCGATGGATTGATTGAGGCAGTGGAACTGCCTGGCGAGCCTTTCTTTGTGGGGGTGCAGTGGCATCCAGAATGGCTGCTGGAACATGCCCATGCCAGAGCGCTGTTCAGCACATTTTGCCAGGCTGCCGTACAATATCAACATGACCGCGATGGAATCGCTTAGCATACTTCCACCTGACCATGGAACTGCACCAATCGGAATCTTCGATTCGGGCATTGGCGGGTTATCTGTCTTACACCACATCCAGGCATTGCTGCCTGCCCATCCCATCTGCTACCTGGCGGACCAGGCACATGTGCCTTACGGGCCACGGCCGCTGGAAGAAGTGCGTGCATTCTCCTTCGAGATCACCCGGTTTCTGCTCGCCAAAGGCGCCCGGGTTATTGTGGTGGCTTGCAACACTGCTTCGGCGGCAGCCTTGCATTCATTGCGCGAGCACTTTCCCGGCGTTCCCTTTGTGGGAATGGAACCGGCGGTCAAGCCCGCAGCCAGCCTTACCCATTCCGGTGTGGTGGGGGTGCTGGCAACGCCTGCTACCTTCCAGGGCGAGTTATTCGCTTCAGTAGTGGAGCGCTTTGCGCAAGGAGTGACAATTTTAAAGGCAACCTGCCCGGGGCTGGTAGAGGAAATAGAGAACGGCCGGGCTGAGGGCAGAAAAGCGCGCCGGATTCTAGAGGAAGCCATCCAGCCTATGCTGGAACAGCAAGTGGATACAATTGTACTGGGCTGCACCCATTACCCCTTCGCACTGGAAACGATCCGGCAGATTGCGGGTCCGGGTGTGGAAGTGATCGACCCCTCGCCAGCGATTGCCCGCCAGACTGTCAGGATCCTGGATCAGCAAGGATTAGTAGACAAAGGGGATGGACCAGCGGAAATTCATATGTACACCAGCGCTTCTATGCAGCAGCTAACACAGGCGGTTTCCCGCATCCTGTCACAATCCTGGCCAGTGCATAAGGTCAGCTGGGCAGAAATGAACCTGCAGGAAACTGCCGGAGTTGAATGAGAACCAGGTAAACTGGTACAATGCAGCCAATCAATTACTGAGGAAAAACAAATGTCTGAACAGAATGTACCTTTTTATCAAGTGAATGCGATCACCGTCGATGCCATCGGAGAACCGGGGCAGCGCGTCTTCTTTTTACAGGCAAAAGACGAAAATCAGGCCTTGACCTTCATATTGGAAAAAGTGCAGGTTGAATCGCTTTCGGTTGCGATTGCCAGGCTGCTCTCAGAGGTCTCGAAAAAGAAGACCATCGTGGACGAAAAGGATTTTGAGTTTGACGAAGAGGGTATGCACATCCAGCCGCCTGTAGATCCGCTGTTCCGGGTGGGTGAGATGGGGCTGGCGTTTGAGGAGGATGATCAGAAGATCGTGCTGGTTCTGCAGGAAGTCCTTTTTGGCGAGGTGACAGCCGAAAATGCCCGCAAAATCGCCTTACGCTGCACCCCCCGGCAACTGGCTGCTTTAAGCACCTGGTCTATGGAACTGGTGAACCGCGGGCGTCCCATTTGCCCGTACTGTAATGAACCCATGGCAAAGGATCATCTCTGCCCCAAGAAAAATGGACACAAACATTGATCAAACCGGGCTGCTTCCCGGCAATTCGCAGATCCTGACTGCCCTCCAGAATGGAAGCATTGAACTGGAGGGGCAGTTCTTAAATAGCTCGAATTACACCTTCTTGGGCCGATTGAAATTTGAAGATGTTTCAATGCGGGTGGTTTACAAGCCGCGCAAGGGTGAACAGCCTTTGTGGGATTTCCCGGTTGGAACTTTAACCAGGCGCGAGACTGCAGCTTACCTGGTGAGCGAGTGGCTGGGCTGGCAGCTTGTGCCACCATGCATTTACCGCACCCGCAAGACTCCGCTGGGGGCCGGCTCGCTGCAGCAATTCATTGACCATGATCCTGAGCATCATTACTTCCGTTTTTCGGATGAGGAGAAAGCGCTGCTCAAGCCGATGGCCTTGTTTGACCTCCTGGTAAATAATGCTGACCGAAAGGCAGGCCATATCTTTTTTGATGACCTGAATCACCTTTGGGGAATTGACCATGGTTTGTGTTTTCACGTGGAAGAGAAACTGCGAACAGTCATCTGGGATTTCGCAGGCCAGGAAATTTCCCGGGCATTACTGGAAGATATTTACAGGCTGTACGGACAGCTAATCAAAGACAGCCCTCAATACTTGGAACTCTCCCGGCTCATCCAGGCGCGTGAGATAACAGCGCTGCGCAAACGCTGCCGGACTTTGCTGAATAACCCCCAGTTTCCATATCCGCCTGATGACCGCCGCCCATTCCCCTGGCCCCCGGTGTAACATCCTTTATAATTACCCACAACTTGGAGGATATCATGAGTGAAGTCAGGCTGGTACTGGTTGGTTTTGGCAACGTAGGCAGGGCATTTGCCCGCTTGTTGCAGCGGAAAAGCAAGCTGCTAGCTTCGGAATATGGTATGGAATGGAGAATTACCGGCATCGCTACCGGACATCATGGCATGGCGATTGATCCTCAGGGACTGGATGTTGACCGGGCTATTGCTCTGGTGGAAAGCGGGATGAGCCTGGATGTGCTCAACAAAGGTGAAACACCCGCTGATATGCTCGGGTTCATCCAGGCTTGTCCCGGGGATATCCTGTTCGAAAATTCACCGGTAAACTACGATACCGGGCAGCCAGCCATCAGTCACCTGCAGGCCGCATTGGAAAAGGGTATGCATGCTGTCACTGCCAACAAGGGACCGGTAGTTCACAGGTTCACCGAGTTGAACCAACTGGCGCGAGAAAAAGGGAAGCAATTCCGCTTTGAATCGACCGTGATGGACGGCGCGCCGATCTTTTCGCTGCACCGCTCCACCCTGCCGGGTGCTGAGCTGCTGGGTTTCACCGGCATCCTGAATTCCTGCACCAACCTGTTGCTGGAGAGGATGGAAAGCGGTGAAACGCTGGATGAGGCAGTTAAATACGGTGCATCCATCGGTATTACCGAAACGGACCCATCCGGGGATATAGACGGTTGGGATGCTTCCATCAAGGTGGCTGCGTTATCGACTGTCCTGATGGGAATACCCCTCAAACCGCAGGATGTGGACCGTGAAGGCATCCGCAGCATCAAACCTGCCATGCTGGCTGAAGCAAAACAGGCAGGCGAGCGCTGGAAGCTGGTCTGCCGTGCCAGGCGTACCGCTGACGGCATTCAGGCTTCAGTAAAACCGGAAAGGGTGAGTTCAGGCTCGCCCCTGTACAGCGTGAGCGGCACCAGTTCGTTTGTGGTCTTTGAGACCGATGTCTTGCCGGGACTTGGCGTGCTTGAATCTGATCCCGGACCGGAAACTACCGCTTTCGGGCTGATGGCGGACATGCTCAATATTTACCAGCCGAGATAACAATGACTGAGATCTTCCTGGGATTGGGTTCCAACCTGGGGGACCGTCTGCAGAATCTGCAGGATGCCGTCCGGTTGCTTGCGCCTGAGGTTCAGGTCTGCAGGCGCTCTTCAGTTTACGAAACCGAACCCTGGGGGTATACCGATCAGCCCAGGTTTCTCAATTTGGCGCTGACAGCGGAAACCACCCTCGAACCGCAGGAACTCCTGGTTCACCTGAAGCAAATCGAAGCCGAACTCAAGCGCGAAATTACCTTCCGCAACGGGCCGCGCACCATCGACCTGGATATCCTGTTCTACGGAGATTTGGTGATGGATACTCCAGACCTGGTCATTCCCCATCCGCGCCTGGCGGAACGTGCATTTGTGCTGGTGCCGCTGGATGAGATTGCCCCTGGATTTGTTCATCCCGTGTTGCACAAGACCGTGCATGACCTGACCAGGCAAACCGATACCTCCAGCGTTTCGCTTTTCCAGACAGCAATGCCGGATTGCCCGCAAGAGGTGCTGAACCCACGCACAAAACTTGAATACCCACTGGCATGGGGCAGCCGGACTTTTGTAATGGGAATCATCAACGTCACACCGGACAGCTTTTCAGGTGACGGGCTGCTCAGCCAGCCGGACACGGTCAAGGCTGCAGTTGAGCAGGCTTGCAGGTTTATCCAGCAAGGCGCCGATATCCTGGATATCGGCGGTGAAAGTACCCGCCCCGGGTCGCAGCCGGTGGACGCCGAGGAAGAGATGCAGCGGGTTTTACCGGTCATTCAAGCAATCCGCCAGTTAGGCTTGCCAATCATTCTGTCGGTCGATACATACAAAGCCAGCGTGGCTGAAGCCGCCCTGCAAGCCGGGGCAGACTGGATCAACGATGTTTGGGCGCTGCGAGGGGATCCTGACCTGGCTGCTGTTGCGGCAGGCCATCGTGCCCCCATCATCCTGATGCACAACCGCAGCAAGCCCAATGATGCTACCCTTGACCTGCGGCTGGGGGGGTGCTACGTGGGGGCAAAGTATGATGACCTGCTGGGGGAAATCAAGCAGGAATTGCTGGAAAGCGTAAACCTGGCCCTGGGTGCTGGTGTTGCAAAAGACCACATCATCCTGGATGCGGGCATCGGTTTCGGGAAAACGGTGGACCAGAACCTGGAACTACTCAACCGTCAGAATGAGATCTGTGCGCTGGGGTACCCGGTGCTTCTGGGACCTTCGCGCAAGTCGTTCATCGGGTACACGCTTGATGCCCCGCCGGACCAGCGCCTGGAAGGCACTGCTGCTGCAGTAGCGGTAGGGATCAGCAGGGGGGTGGATATCATCCGGGTGCATGATGTGGCGGCGATGGTAAAAGTAGCTCGCATGACAGATGCGATTGTGCGCCGAAAGTAGCAGGAAAAGAAATGCCCGGAATAAGGCCGGGCTTTCTTAAAGATTACCCGTTCCAGTTTATCCACCCAGTTCTTGTCTTGATGCCTGATCTCGATAGCCTGTTAAGGTTATTTGATATCCCTTAACCAGTATGTTAAACTTACCCAGGGATTTGAAGCTGAAACAGATCTTTTTATTCGTATAGGTTCAAGGATTATTTGATCACATGGTGAATTTATGTTAACCGAAACTGTTCTGAACGCTGCGATACCTCGCGGTTTGCTGGAACGCTTTCGCAAGCTGCCCAAAATTGACCTGCACCGCCACCGCGAAGGCTCTATCCGCTTAAGCACCCTGCTTGACCTGGCTGCTGAGATACCGGGCTTGCCTTTCAGAAAGGATGAGCTGCCCCGGTTGGTGACCCTTCAGCCGGAGGATGCGCATACAGCGGAGGTTTTCCTGGGAAAATTCGGGGCGCTGCGCCATTTTTATGTATCCAGAGAGATCATCCAGCGTACCACGAGGGAAGTGATTGAGGACGCTGCTGCTGACGGAGTGGTTTACCTTGAATTGCGCGTAGCCCCGGCTGCCCTCACTGCTGCAGGCGCAGGCACATACGCCCAGGTGTTGGATTGGGTACAGCAGGCATCACACAAGGCTGAGGAGGATACCGGCATTCTAGTGCAGCTGGTGGCATTGATGAACCGGCATGAATCCCTGGCAGAAGCATCCCGATTTGTCGATCTTATTATTGAAAGGAAGGATGACGGGTATTGTGGTATTGACCTGGCAGGCGACGAAATGCATTATCCGGGGAGAGAATTTATTCCCCTGTTTGAAAAAGCCAGGAAATCCGGTCTTGGGGTGAGTATACATGCCGGGGAGTGGGGACCAGCAGAGAATATCCAGGCGGCTATGAAGGAATTCAAGGCAGACCGGATCGGGCATGGGGTTCGGGTCCTTGAATCGCCTGAAACAGTATCGCTAGCTCTCAGCAGGCAAATCCCCTTCGAGGTTTGCCTGACTTCGAATGTCTTGAGTGGGGTGGTCCAAAGTTTGGACAGCCACCCGGTCAAGGAAATGCTGAAAGCCGGGCTGCAAGTAACCCTGAACACAGATGATCCCGCTATTCAACAGTCAACACTATCTGATGAATTAGCGCTGGCAGTAAGCAGCTGCGACCTTTCCAGCAAGCAAGTGGGCGAGTGCATGCTGAACGCTGCCAGGGCTGCCTACTTGCCTGAGCCCGCGAAAGCTACCCTTGTTCGAAGCCTTCAGGAAGGCTGGAAAGACATTCTCCTGCCAGATTCTGCTGCCGGTCAATAGAACCATGAAAGGTGAAATCTGGTAAGATAGATGTATTCTCGACACAAGCAATGAGGTAATTGTATGCACATTCTGGTAACAAACGATGACGGTATCCAGGCGCCTGGTTTGATTGCCCTGGCTTTAGCGTTGCAGCCCCTCGGGAAGGTCACAATTGTTGCGCCGGACCATAACTGGTCAGCTTCAGGGCATGTCAAGACCCTGCACCGTCCCCTGCGCGTGAAACAGGTCACCCTGTGTGACAACACCACTGCTTATGCCTGCGATGGCGCTCCCTCCGACTGTGTTTCACTGGTGATGCTCGGGCTGCTGCCGGAACCGGTGGATTTCGTGGTTTCGGGCATCAACCCGAACGCCAACCTGGGGCATGATATCACCTACTCAGGCACTGTAACCGCCGCCATGGAAGCCTGCATCTGGGGGGTCCCTGCAATAGCAGTTTCACTGGATACACCCGGAGACCTGGAAGGCCAGGTTGATTACACCGGCGCAGCCTGGGTTGGCAGCAAGGTGTTGGAAGCTGCCATCAAGCACGGGCTGGATAAGGAGATCATCCTCAATGTAAATGTTCCCTACCGCCCGGTGGAACAGCTGGATACCTTCCACATCACCCGCCAGGGTTTGCGCATTTACCAGGATGCCCTGCTTAAGCGTGAAGACCCGCGCGGGCAGCCTTATTACTGGATCGGTGGGGATGCCCCGACAGGGGTGCACGAACCCGGGACCGATATTGGTGACCTTGCAGAAGGCTATGTCACCATCACCCCCATCCAGCTTGACCTGACCGCCCACCAGGCGATCGACCAGCTGGCACAATGGGATTGGCTGGGAGATGACCAGGTGTAACCCGGTTGTACGGTCAACCCGGTTGCATTCCTTTTAACGCAAGGCTATAATACAGGAAGGTTGGGCAAGATGAACCAAAAAAATCACCCGGAGGATGCAATGGATTTCACTGTTCGTGAGTGGATGATGACATTGATCGTGTATGTTGACCCTGATGCAACGGTCAAAGAAGCATTGTCCCTGATGCGCAGGCGCTACATTAATAGCCTGGTTGTGAAGAAAACCGAAACCAATCCCGAATACGGGATCGTGACAACGGTTGATGTATGTGACAAGATCATCGCTCAGAATCGGGACCCATCCAAGCTGAAGGTGAGAGATATTATGACCTCACCGCTTATTTCTATCAGCCAATCCGCCAGTATACAGGATTGTGCCAAACTCATGATGTCTTTGAAGAACCGCCACTTACCCGTACGGGATGACGAGACCGGCGAATTGATCGGCATGGTTTCCGCCACCGATTTCCTGGTCATTGCCGAAGCAATGGCATCGTAAGTTCCTTCTTCTTACTAGCCGCACCGGATTAAAGGTGCGGTTTTTGTTTTAATCGGGAATAGCATACACATTATTCACCTTGTTGATTCCAGGTTCGTGTCGTTTATAATTATGCTGATGAAGCACTCCATCCGTAAAGCTCTGCTCATCCTGATCTTGTTTCTGTTGATCACAGTGATGCCGACTGCCGGTGTTTTGGCGCAGGATGAAACCGGTGTCACCACACCCTGGGACCTGATCGCCCAAACCAACAGTATGCGGGCTGCCTATGGTTACCCGACTCTTACCACCGATGGCATCCTGATGGCAACCGCCCAGGCGGCCGCTGAGATCATGGCAAGCCTGCAGTCCTGTTCGCACCTGGTGTATATGGGTTACCCCTCCTCATCAGAGCGGGCGATGGCAGCCGGTTACGGGGGCGGGGCAACTGCATTTGTGACAGAGAACATCGCCTGCGGCAGCGGAGATATGCCTGACTTGTACTCCAGTTATTGGGCAGATTACGAGCATATGCGCCCGGTGAATGGCCCCCAGGCCGGGCTGTATGCCCATGTTGGGGCAGGGGCTGCGCAGGACGCCAGCGGCTGGTGGTATTACGTGCTGCATGTCGGGTACACCAGCGGCTCCTATGCCATCAGCTCCCCCATGCCAACTCTGCCGGGCGGAACAATCATGCCTACCACGGACCAGAGGGTTATCGCAATTGTTACAGCTACAGCGCTGAGCGACGGTTCGATTGTGCATGTAGTCCAGCCCGGGCAGACGTTGTGGGGAATTGCTGACACCTACGGTCTTACCATCGATGAGCTCAAGTCCTTAAACGGCATGACCACCGATACCATTTATGCCAACCAGCAGCTGACCGTCCGCAAGGCATTCACCCCCACTGTTTCGCCCACCATCACCCAGACACCCAAACCGCCGACCCAAACACCCAGGCCGACCAACACCCCGGCTCCGCCTACTGCAACCCGCCCGCCGACGATTACACCCACCTCAACCAGAGTGCCGCTGTTTCCTGAAAGCTCGTTCCTATCGGGAAACCGGCGCATCCTGGGGCTGGGGATCATTGTGGTGTGTGCAGCCGGATTGGTTTTCGTGGTTTTAAGCGGAAAAAAGAAATAGGACATACCTTAATCAGAGAAGGCTGTTCATATATGGAGGACAGCCTCTTGTTTTTTAAATCAAGTTTGCGATTAATTTATCGCCTGCTATTCACCCTAACGAATTAGAGAATAACCAGGGGTGGCGGGCATCACAATTATCCTGCGATCAAGGCGGCGAAGTCCTCTGCGGTTATACCGGGTGATTCAACCTTGTTTGCATCATAAAACTGTATCACCGTACGGATGACGTCATCCGTAGTAATGGGAAGGGCAGTGAAAGCTTGTTCCAACTCCACCAGCTTCCCAGCCGGGAAGAAGAAGAAGTCTCCAGATATGTGCACATCTTCCAATTTGCCCTCATTGCTGACTGCCGAAAGGCGCATCAACCCGCCCGGCGCTTTATGCATTTTTTCGAAAACGAAGATGCCTTCGGCAATCTTCACCCGGGTGGTATCCAGCCGGCGGTTGTCATTCGCCAGCAGCCATGCGGGGGTATGCATTTCAAGCATCAGTTCATCCGCTTTTTGCTTGAGCGTATCATCCAGCTGCTTTTCCACAAATGGACCCATCAGCGGCTCGCAATTGGCGACCAGCCTTTCTGCTAGGGCAAAATTTGCCGGGATGTTGCCGGTCTCACGCAGCATGGTGGTCAGGTTCTCGTACATGGTCTTATGCACCTTGTCGCGGAACTTTTCGTCCGGCAGTCGCAGCACTTTGGACATCATTTCGTAATTGAAATCCTGGATGAAATTCCCCACCAGCACCCAGGTATCCTCGATCTGGGCGGCTCCGGTCCCGGAAATCTTGCGTCCGCTGGCGATGATATCATTGACCGGTTTGTATTCAGCCGGAACGCCGAAATCGCGGAAGGTGGCAATGACCGGCTGCAGGAATTTGCGATAAAAATCAGCCACGCTTGCCGGAACGATGGGATTATCCCGGCGCAGTAAGAATTGGAAGAAAAGCTGCTGACCATCCAGGTAAACAGCCCCTCCACCGACCTCGCGCCTGAAGACCGGGATATCATTCTGCTGGGCAAATTCGAGGTCAATTTCCTTTTGGGCATCCTGGTGGAAGCCGATGCAAACATACGGGGTTGCAGGACGGAGAATGAACAACCCCTCCCGGCCTAAATGGGCGGAGGCATGATATAGCGCCTGGCTGTATTTCCAGGGTACTGCGTCAAGGAACATATAATCCATCAATTTAGTTTTCTCCTTTATGAAGTTATGTCCAGTGTTGTAAGACGGATTTTGCCCTATCTGCCATCTGCGGTAGGGCAGCCTGCACTTCGTTGCTCAATTCCAGGCCGATAGACACATCCATTGGCTGAATTCCCAGCAGGTGCAGGTTTTCCGGCAGATGCCCGCGCATTGCAGCCAGCCCCAGCACTTCCTGAAAGGTGACCTGGTGCTGCGAGAGTTTAACCCCTGTGTAAAGTGGGATCTCCTCTTTCCTGAGTTCAACCAGTGTTCCGGGAGGCTTTCCGGCATCCACCGCATCCAGGATTAGCAGATGGCTGCACTCTTCCACGATCATCAACAGGTTTAGCCCAAGCACGCCCCCATCGAGCAGTTCAAACCCGATGGGAAGGCCGGGCTGGGTGCCAAGCAACTCAAGAGCCCTGACACCCAGCCCTTCGTCGTTATTCAGAATATTCCCTAACCCTAATACTACCCGGCGCGTTGGCTGCGGCATAATGGGTCAGTGCAGTAAAACGTTCAAGCCGATGGCGGCTTCGCCAAGTGACTTGCCGCTGGCATCCACCATGTGGACGGCGCAGGCCATGCAGGGATCAAAGGAATGAATGGTGCGCAGAATTTCCAGCGGCCATTCGGGTTTTTCCAGTTTGGTGCCTACCAGTGAAGCTTCGTATGCACCCGGCTGCCCAAGGTGGTCCCTGGGAGACCCGTTCCAGGTGGTCGGAACCACCATCTGGTAATTGTCGATCTTGCCGCCCTGGATCACGATCCAGTGTCCCAGCGCACCGCGCGGGGCTTCCATGTACCCGAAGCCCTGGGCATTCGCAGGCCAGGTGTGCGGTTCCCACTTTTCGCCGTTGAATGTATCGGTATTACCGGCTGATATTTCTGCAACCAGCTCATTGTAGTAAGTGCGCAGGCTGTCGGCGAAGACCTTGGTCTCTATTGCCCGGGCGGCTGTGCGTCCGAGGGTGGAGAATACCGCCGTGATGGGTACATCCAGGGTTTTCAAAACCAGGTCAACCAGTTCCTTGGTCTGGGCATGCCCGCTTGCATACATCGCCAGCACCCTGGCCAGGGGACCGACTTCCATGGATTTCTCCGCCCAGCGGGGTGACTTAAGCCAGGAGTATTTCTGTTCAACCTCGAGCAATTCATACGGTGGTTTGGGTCCGGTGTAATTGAAAGTGGTTTCTCCGTTCCAGGGATGCAGCCCGACCCTGTCCCCATCCCCGTATTTGTACCAGGAGTGAGTAATGTATTCCTGCATCAGTTTGAAGTCATTAGGGTCGGGTTCCTGGATGTTAGCCAGGTCCCGGTCCAGGATGACTGCCCTGGGCACCAGGAACTTGGAGGTATCCCAATTGTCCTCGCCGGGGAACTCGCCCCAGGTAAGGAAATTGCCCAGACCTTCTCCAATGCCGCCATACTCCAGGTAATATGGTGCTATTGCCAGCAAGTCGGGAATATACACCTGGTCCACGAAGGTGATCATGCTGTCGATCGAATCGCTGATGATCGAAAGCCGTTCTACATTCAGGGCAGTGTCACTGTTCAGGTCAATTGGCATGGGCACGCCGCCCACAACAAAATTGGGGTGGGGGTTCTTGCCGCCGAAGATGGTATGGATCTTGGTTGCATCTTTCTGCCAGTCCAGGGCTTCCAGGTAGTGGGCTACTGCCAGCAGGTTGATTTCGGATGGTAGCTTGTAGGCCGGGTGTCCCCAGTAGGCATTAGCAAATATGGATAACTGCCCGCTGTCGACAATTGCCTGCACCTTCTTTTGCACACCGGTGAAGTAACTTGGCGAAGCATTATGCCAGGGTGATATGGATTGCTGGATAGATGCAGTTGCATCCGGGTCAGCCTGCAGGCTTGCCACCACATCCACCCAGTCGAGGGCGTGCAGGTGGTAGAAGTGCATGACGTGGTCATGGACATACTGCTGGGCGATCATCAGGTTGCGGATCAGGTTGGCCGTTTTCGGGATCCTGATTTTGAGGGCATCCTCAACCGCGCGAATGGAAGCAAAAGAATGGACCGTGGTGCACACTCCGCAGGCGCGCTGGGTGAATGCCCAGGCCTCGCGCGGGTCGCGGCCTTTCAATATTGTCTCTATACCCCTCACCATGGTACCTGAAGAGTATGCCTGGTTGATTACATTGTTTTCATCCAGGGAGGCCTCGATGCGCAGGTGTCCTTCAATACGTGTAATTGGGTCAATAACAATTCGTTCTGGCATGGATATCCTCCTGCTACTGGTTGCGGAGCCACTGAAGAGCTTCTTCTTCAGACTTGAAATATTGGACCTCATGGGTATAGTAACTATCTGAGATCACCAATCCTTCAGGGTCAATATCTGCGCCAAAGATCGCTGTTGTTGGCATCATGGGACGGAACTGGCGCAGGTTCTTCATGCATTCGACCCCGCTTGTACCGCGCAGGTCTACCAGCAATTTACCTCTATAATCATGAAGGAAGGAAGCAAGGGCGCGCACCTCTTCATGAGACATTTGGGCTGTATGCTGGCAGCGCATGATACCTTTTTCAACAGGTGTAATCGTAAATGCGGCCATCTCACACCTCCTGTTCTACTAATGCATCAGCTACCATTTGACTGAGCCCTTTCACTTTAACATTGAGGTTAAAGTGCTGTACACAGTCGGTGAATTGCAGCCGGCAGTTTGAGCAGCTCATCACTACTGCATCTGCGCCGATGGCATTCATCTGGTCGATCTTTAACTCAAAAGCAGCATAACGCACTGGATCTGCTTCTTTGATGGCAATCACACCACCTCCACCGCCGCAGCAGATTGCCTGTTCCTTGCTGGGTGACATTTCTTTGAAGGAATTTGGCGCCAGGATATTAAGAATCTCGCGCGGTTCCTTGATATGCCCGCCGCGGCGCTGGATCTTGCAGGCGTCATGGAAGGTAATCACGCCATCATCAAAAGCACCGGCTTTTAGCTTAATCCTCCCGGAGCGCACATACTCCCCGATCAAACCGACGATGTGGGTGATCTCTATTCCGGCTGGAACTTCCATCATGTTATAAGAAGTCCAGCGCAGGGCATCATAGGCATGCCCGCACTCGGTGACGACGATCTTCTTCACGCCCAGTTCTTTGGCGGCATCAAACACGCGCTGCATGAACAATTTGGTGAGTTCTTCATTTCCCTCGTAAAAACCGAAGTTGACCACTTCGCGTCCGCTGGTGCTTAAAGTCCACTTTTCTCCGGCAGTGTTAAGAATTTTGGCGATAGCCGCGATGTTCTCGGGGAATTTCATCACTTCAATGGAGCTGAATACAACCAGGGTATCGGCGCCTTTGACATCGACCGGGATATCCACTTCCCACTCATCTGCCACCCACTCGATGCGGTCATCGTACACATCATCCGTGACACCCAGGGGGCTGCCTTCCTCAACCTGCTTGTTGACCGCTTTCATCAGATCATCCGGGACTACCCCGGCATTTGACATGCTGGTGCGCACTTCATGGATTAATGGACCAAGCTGCAGCCCCATCGGGCAGACCATAGAGCATTTGTTGCACATGGTGCAGGCTTCATAGACGATCTTGCTGAATTTCTGAATTTCCTCATCTGTGATTGCTTTATCTACACCAAGTGCCAGTTTGACCTTGCCAGCCAGGGTAAAGCGCTGCTCATACGCCCGTTTCAGCAGTTCGATCTTCCAGACGGGGGCATACTCCGGATTCCCGGTGGCAACATAGAAATGGCATGCATCTGCACACATCCCGCAGCGGGTGCAGGCTTCCAGTTGTGCAGCCACATACCCGCCGGTTTCTTTAACAAAAGTATTCATTGCAATACTGGATATGGTATTCATGCTGTACCTCCTACGGTGAAACCGACCGTTTGCCAAAGTCCGCCCCATGGATCGCCTTCGAGAAGAAATAGAAGACAAAATGGGATATGCGGCTGATCGGGATCCAGATAAGCATGATGTTCACACTCAGCATATGCAGGCTGTATAACACTTCATACCTGAAGAAAAGGTGGTGAGTCATCATGTACCCGGTTACCATGGGCAAAAATACGAACAGCAGGTTCAGCCATTCCGGCCAGCCTGAGATCAGGCGCATAACCGGGTTGGTCAGTCTGTGGATGAACAGGACGATCATAGCCACAATGGCAACAGCTGCCAGCCAATCCACAATTGGCAGCGGTAAAGTCGCCCAGCCAAAACCAAGCAGGCTTTTCCAGACCAGCATATGGGCGGTTCCGAGGATCAGGACAACAAACAGGCCCAGGTGGAATAATCCACCAGCGATGTAGATGATGGGGTTGCGTTTGAAGGTATCTTTCACCCAGGGGATAAACGGCCAAATCAAAATTCCTTTCAGGAAGGAAATTGCGGCTCCCTCGACCTTGCTGCCGCGGGGCGGTACACGGTCTTTCGTCCAGCCCAGCATAATGATGCGAGCAATGCGGTAGGCCATACCAGCAATGAAAACCAGCAAGGCAACTTTGAAGAAGGGTCCGCGGGCAAATTCAAGAACAGCAGTCCAGTTCATGGGAACCTCCTATTCCTCTTCTTCTTTATCGGCGGAATGGGCTGCTTTCTTTTGGGCTACATTTGCCATTCCCACACCTGCTGCAATTGCTACACCGGCTGCAACCGCAGCAGCAGCAACCGTACCAGTTGGCTTGGAAATTGGCGCCGACTGGCCCTGGTAGAAACCGCCCCCATCCCAGAAGTTCGGTTCAGAACACCCCAGGCAGGGATGCCCGGATTGGATGGGGAAGGAAAGCCCGCCGCTCCATTTCAGGGTTGCGCATGAGTTGTATGTGGTCGGTCCTTTGCAGCCCAACTTATACAGGCAGTATCCCTTCTTTGCACCTTCATCATCGAATGACAGGGCAAATTTGCCGGCGTCGTAAAACGGGCGGCGCAGGCAGCGGTCATGGATCGCGGTACCGTAAAAGTTTTTTGGCCTGTGCAGTGCATCCAGTTCTGGCAGGGTGCCGAAAACGAGAAACTGTGCCAGCACACCGGTAAATACTTCCGGTATGGCCGGGCAGCCCGGGATGTTGACCACGGGTTTGTCTTTGATGACCTCATACACGCCGAGCGCACCGGTCGGGTTTGGTTTTGCCCTGGGCAGGCCGCCGAAAGCGGCGCAGTTGCCAGTGGCAACAATGGCGGCTGCGCCAGCGGCTGCTTCACGCAGCAGTTCCATCGAGCTTTTCCCTCCGATGGTGCAGTAAATACCGTCATTCAGGTCCGACACGCTTCCTTCAACTACCAGGATGTACTGTCCGGCGTACTTTTGCATGGCTGCCAGTTTGGCTTCTTCGGTCTGGAAACCGGCTGCAGCGGTGAGGGTTTCGTGGTACTCAACGGTGATCTTGTTCAAGACAAGGTCTACCAGGGTGGGCGACTGGCTGCGGGTTAAGGCTTCGCTGCAGCCGGCGCAATCCTGGAATTCCATCCAGATCACCGGCAGGCGCTGCTTTGTCTGCAGCGCTTTTGCGATCATCTCAATGGTGCCATGTTTCACTGGAGACTGGACACCCCTGACATCGGTGAGACCTTCAATGGGAGGCAGCATTGTGAAGGACATCGCCCCTGCAACCAGGCCGCAAAATTTTAAGAACCCGCGCCGGGACATGCCCTCTTTCTTCAACTCGCTGTAAATAGAATCTTCTGCCATTGATCCCTCCTTTTCAGTTGATCAGAATGGCTTAACAATATTTTCTGCGCATGTGCATGCTGCAGTTTGGACTACCGCTAATGTTCTCAGGAGCAGGTGATATTTTCGGCTTCCAGTTTTGCCTGATACGCTGCGATTCCTTCTGCACCAAAAGCCAGGTTACCTACCTCGTTCTCCCAATCGGTTGGCTGCATTTCGGCCACCCAGCCTTCACCATAGGGATCGGAAATGGCCAGGTTGGGATCTGCAGCGAGTTTTTCATTGGCACGCAGGACGACTCCCGATAGCGGAGCCGGAACCGGGCCGACGAATTTGCTGCTTTCAAGGGTAGCCAGGCTCTTAGCCTGTTTGACTTCCTGCCCGATGTTCTTGGTTTTTACCGTCAGGGCAGCTAGCTTCCCTCCGGAGAGTTTGGCTGCAACGGCAGTAATGCCAACCCGGTAAACACCCCCTTCGAGGGGTTTAGCCCAAACATGTTTCTCTACCAGGTAATACAGGTCATCCGGTAAGTTGCATCCGCGAACATTTGACATATCTCCTCCTTTTATTAAGCAGAATCTAGAATGTGAGCACTGTCTTGCAGTCTTCAGCGATCTGCCACATGGATGCCCCGCCGACCATTTTAACGCCTTCCAGCAGGTCAGAGGGCTGCATATCGTGCAGTTCGGTCGAGGCGGTGCAGGCCAGGAATTCAACACCGGCATCTAGCGCGTCCTGGATGAATGCACTGACCGGTTTCCCGCCCTCTTTCGGGAAAATAGTCTCTGCCATGCCTTTCTTGAGCAGCAAGGTGCCGTCAATGGTGAAGAACATGGTCACCTCATACTCCATGGCTGCTGCCAGGCTGGCGAAGAAGAAGGGAGTAGCGCAGCGGCGGGGTGTGTCAGGACCGCTGGTCATTATGATCATTACTTTATCATCTGCCATAATCTTTCCTCCTGAGGTTAGAATGCCAGGGTGATTGCGTTCTGGCTGGCGAAATTAAGGAAGGTGGCAGCGCCGCCAATCTCAATGCCGTCAATGAGTTCTTCTTTCTTGATCCCCATCACATCCATGGTCATCTGGCAGGCGATCATGCGGACCCCACCTTCCACAGCCAAATCCAGTAATTCGCTTAATTTGGCAACATTGCTTTTCTTCATCCAGCTGTTCATCATGCCGGTTGCCATGGCTGTCATGCCAGGCAGCGCACCAACCAGGTTGGGAATGGACATCGGCATGGCAGGGTTTGCCACCGGTACAACTTTTAGCTTATCTGCATTGCCTTTCTTCAGTATCTGCAATCCAAAGAAGGTGAAGAAAATCGCCGCTTCCATATCCAGCGCAAGCGCTGCAGTGGAAAGGATCATTGGGGGGTAGGCCGCATCCATGCTGCCGTGGGCGGCAATGATTGCCAGTCGTTTTGCGTCTTCTGCCATGAGGTTTCTCCTTTTATTTGGTTTTCTTGATAAAGAAAATGAATTTGCTTCCATCCTGCTGAGATTCAAGCAGTTCATGGCCGGTCTTCTGAGTCCAGGCGTTCATATCGCTGGAAGAGCCTGGATCAGTGGCAATCATCTTGAGTACCTGGCCGACCTGCAAGGCGTCAATTGCCTTTTTGGTCTTGAGGATAGGCATAGGGCATGCCAACCCACTGCAATCTAGGGTTTCATCGGGTGTTACGGACATAATTATTCTCCTTTTGTTTTTATTATTTCAGAGTTGTTGTGATGGAACTTAGTTCTGCGATGCGCTGTAACCGATCCACTAATTCTGACCGCTCACAAATGAAAGATTGGATTGTCTCAGCTACCTTGGGTGTCCATTCTTTCACTTTTTGCTGTTGTTGTTTGTTTAAGACAGGGATGCCTTCTTCCGCCTCACTTAATTGGTCCAGGGGGATGCTGTAGCTACGGGCGATCTGTTCAAGGCGGATTTCCTTATGGTCCTGGCGGGCTCCGGCTGCATAGAATTGTCCGGATATCGCCCAGGCAGACATCCGCTGGTTGATCGCAATTGGAGCCCGAAAATAACATAGCCCTGCATGGCAGATGTGAAATGCATTCGGGCTGGCAGTGCGGGCAGCTACCCGGCACCAGGAATCCTGGCATGCCTTTATGCCGCTTTCATTCTCCAGGATCAACTTGCAAAAAGGATTGGCAATAGTTGGCCTGGTCAGAGGAGAGCCTTTCAGGTTGACTGTAACCGCGCCGATACCCAGGATGCCTGCATAAATATCTTGAAGTCGGGTTACACAATCAAAGGGAAAATCCAGCAACGAAGGTACGTCTTCACTGGAATTTTCATCGTTTTTCTCTTCCCCCAGTAAACGCTGGATTTCAGCTGCCTGGAACCGCCACTGGATCCCGATCTTGATGCCTTTTAATCTTCCATCATTCAACATCCTGTAAACCGTAATCCGGTCTACCTTTAATAACTCCTGGACCTCCCTGGCGGTAAGCAACTCAGACATATTGTTATATGTTGATATAGAATGTTATACGTTGTCATAATAGCACTTTGAATTATCGAGAATCAAGTGACATTTGCATAAAAAGCATATGACATTTGTCGCAAGGGGTGAAAATATACACCAGCCTGGGATACCCGGACTGGCGTGTTGAAAGCTAGATCATAAAATCTTCGCCGCGCCAGGTGCCCTGTTCGGGTGTGTGAATGCCGTCAATGACATGCTCCTGTGCAGCCTCGTCAGGGGCATGCTCTTCTTCCATGTGCAGGTCGATCTGCTTTTCCAGTTCTTCGAGGCGTTTCATTACTGCTGTGATGGCCAGGCCGATGGTATCGGGCAGCTGGTCATGGTGTAGGTCTGGTGTGGTTTCTTTTGGCTGGCTGCGGCGCACGATCTGGCCGGGCACACCCACCACGACAGAATCAGGAGGAACATCTTTCACTACCACCGCGTTGGCGCCGATACGGCTGTTTTCACCAATGGTAATTGCGCCCAGGATTTTCGCTCCTGCCCCAATTACTACATTATCCTCGATGGTGGGGTGGCGTTTACCCTTCTGCAGGCTTACGCCGCCCAGGGTTACCCCGTGATAAATGGTCACGTTGCAGCCAACTTCAGCAGTCTCTCCAATCACCACGCCCATGCCGTGGTCGATAAACAGGCTGCGGCAGATCTTTGCCCCAGGGTGAATCTCAATACCGGTCAGCCAGCGGTTGACGTGTGAGAGCGACCTGCCTATGAATTTCAACCGGCGGGTCCAGAACCAGTGCGCCACCCGGTAGCCCCAGATGGCATGCAGCCCGGGATAGGTGAAGAACACCTCAAACCCTGAACGGGCAGCCGGGTCGCGTTCAAAAACTGCCTGGATATCTTCGCGCATACTGCCGATAAAAGAGCGAGCCATCATCCTTCTCCAATCCCGTGGTCAGTCTGCCAGGTCTGCAAATAGGGGTGTGCTGAGGTAGCGCTCGCCAAACGATGCGATGATGACCACGATCAATTTTCCTGTATTTTCTAGGCGGTTGGCCAGCTGCAGCGCAGCCCAGGTAGTTGCCCCGGAGGAAATGCCAACCAGTAAACCTTCGCGGCTTGCCATGGCACGGGCGGTGGCAAATGCATCTTCAGTCGTCACCCGGATGACCTCATCATATATCGCTGTATTCAACGTGGTAGGAATAAAGCCTGCGCCAATCCCTTGAATACCATGGGGTCCCTTTTTGCCGCCCGATAATACAGGTGAAGCATCGGGTTCAACCGCCACCATTTTTACTGAAGGCTTGCGGGCTTTTAAAACCTCACCGATGCCGGTAATCGTTCCGCCGGTTCCTACACCGGCAACGACGATATCGACCTGCCCGTCGGTATCACGCCAGATCTCTTCGGCAGTGGTGCGGCGGTGGATGTCGGGATTAGCCGGGTTTTCAAACTGCTGCGGCATGAAGTAGTTTTCATTCTCGGCTACCAGCTGGCGCGCTGTGCGGATAGCCCCATCCATACCCTCCAGGCCGGGGGTAAGCACCAGGGTGGCTCCATACGCCCGCAGCAGCATGCGGCGCTCCTTGCTCATTGTTTCCGGCATGGTCAAAATGACCCTGTACCCGCGTGCAGCGCCAGCCATTGCCAGGGCGATACCGGTGTTGCCGCTGGTGGGTTCCACCAGGACGGTCTTTCCAGGTGTGATCATGCTGGCGGATTCCGCTGCATCGATCATGGCTATACCGATGCGGTCTTTAACGCTGTGGGATGGGTTGAAGTATTCCAGTTTGGCTGCTACTACGGCTTTTGCGCCTTCCGTTACGTGGTTCAAGCGTACCAGGGGAGTGTTCCCTACTAATTGAGTGATATTGTTTGCTATTTTCATTTCATTCCCTGTTCCATTTGGCAAATTAAATAAAAATCCGGTCCGAGGTTGCCTGGAGAAACGCGGGCTGCTGTCTTCCGCCTTAACCTGAGACCGGGAACAGATATCTGCTGGCAGGCGGAACTACGGCATGACCCGCCCCAAACACAAGCAAGTATTTTTAACCAATTCAAAAAAGAGCTTTTTAGTCATATTTATGTCAATTATATGATAAAAATTCGCCGTGTCAAGATAGGACAATTTTTGCTATAATCGGGTTGGCCGTTTAGCTTGAGAAGATGCCACACAGATAAACCAGCCGGACTACGCAGTCCTTTTCCCGATTACCGGTTTACAAAACACGGGCTCAATACTGCATTACCAGAACTTACGGGTAAGCCAGGATGCAACGTACTTTGTATTTCTTCGTATATACAAGAAGACAATATTCAACCGAGAGAAAGCAGGTACTGAAATGAAAACCTATCAAAAATCGCGAATTACCATCGGAGTAATCTTGCTCCTGGCTGGCATCTGGCTGCTGGCGATGATGGTATTCCCTGAATTGAAGCAAATCGTCCAAATCGAAGCCACCTGGCCGCTGATCATTGCTGCTGCGGGAGGTTTATTCTTCATCTTTGGTCTTCTATTTGCAACGCCTAACCTGATGATCCCTGCCTGTATTCTGGGAGGGATTGGAGGCCTTTTGTACTGGCAGAACCTGACTGGAAACTGGCAAAGCTGGGCGTATGCCTGGACCCTTATCCCGGGTTTCAGCGGGCTGGGTGAGGTGCTGGCGGGCTTGTTTGGTTCACCGGAACACAAACACGTGTCCAAGGGCTTATGGCAGGTTTTCGTCAGCCTGGTGCTCTTCTTGATCTTTGGCTCATTCCTCGGGCATATCACCTGGCTGGGGTCATTCTGGCCGTTACTCCTGGTGATCGCTGGTGTTTTCATGGTGATTCGCGGAATTTTCAGAAACAGGTAGAACATTCGGAGGGTACATGCGCAAGTCAACGGTTTTTTGGGGAATTGTGGTCATCCTGGCGGGGGTATTGCTGCTGTTGAATTCATTCGGCCTTCTTGGTTTTTCAGTCTGGAAAGTATTCTGGCCGGCTTTCTTGATCTTGCTGGGTCTCTGGTTCTTGCTGACATCTGTCTTCCGTAAAACGGGAACCATTGCCAGCGAGCACATTTCATTACCAATTGAAAGTACCAGCGAAGCTGAGATCATCCTGAACCACGGGGCTGGCAGGTTAACCATCAATGCAGCTCCGGCAGGGAACAGCCTGCTGGAGGGTGATTTCATGGGCGAAGTGGATCAAAAAGTCCTCCGCAGCGGCAGCCAGGCGAAGGTCCAACTGAACGCACGCGGGGAATCATTTATTCCGTTCGAGAGTTCGCAGGGTTTCACCTGGGATATCGGGTTGAGCCGGTTTGTCATTTACCGCCTGGTGGTCCATACTGGAGCCAGTGAATCACTGATCAACCTGACCGATCTGCAGGTAAAGGAAGTGAGCCTGGAAACCGGTGCCAGCAGCTCTACCCTGACCTTACCGGCATCGGCCGGGATGACACGGGTGGAGGTGAAATCCGGTGTGGCTGATGTGAACCTGGTTGTACCCCAGGGGGTAGCCGGGCATATCAAGGTTGACAGCGGATTGTCGGGGATAAAGATCGATACCAGCCGGTTTGCCCAGGCTGGAAATGTATACGTTTCTGCAGATTTTGCTACTGCAGCCAACCGGGTGGATATTTTTGTTTCATCCCATGTAGGTTCAGTGAATATTCAATAAGTTCAAGGAGCGTTCATTATGTCGAATAAATACTGGCGCGTTTTCCTGGGGATCGGTTTGTTACTGTTTGGGGCGGTAGCTTTACTGCAGGCTACCAATGTGATTGATGTTCAAGGAAAAATGTGGGGCTTCTTCTTCGCCGGACTGTTCCTGCTGGGTGGTGTGATCTTCCTGAGTGTCCTGGCGTCTGACCGTAAGCAGTGGTGGGCGGCAATACCGGGGTTCACCCTGCTTGGGCTGGGTATATTGGTCGGGTCTTCAATGGTCAGTGAAAACCTGGCTCCGTTTGGGGCTACCTTTTTTTTCCTGGGGATCAGCATCGCTTTCTGGGCGATCTACTTCCTGCAAAGAGAGCAGTGGTGGGCTTTGATACCGGCTGGCGTTTTACTCAGCCTGGCAGCAGTCACCGGGTACTCCCAGGTGGAAGAGAGTATGACCGTCGGGAAGTTCCTTAATGGCGGCGGTGTTTTCCTGCTTGGGTTAGGCTTGACCTTTGCCCTGGTGGCAATACTGCATGGCAAGAAAAACGGCACCACCTGGGCCTGGATCCCCGGCGGTATCCTGATCGTCCTCGGGTTCATCGCAGGCCTGGAAGGGACTGAGTTTGGCAAATTTGTTCTGCCTGCCGGCCTGGTCATTGCCGGTATCTTTCTGATCGGGCGGGCATTTGCTAAGAAAGGAACTGCAGATGAATAAGCGCTTAACCCGCAGCCGCACCGATGTCATCCTGGGAGGCGTTTGCTCCGGCCTGGCTAATTACCTGGGCATTGACCCGGTGTTTGTGCGTATTTTCTTCATCCTGGTTGGTGTCTTTGGCGGTTTTGCTGTACTGCTTTACCTGATCCTGTGGGTGGTTATGCCGCAAGAAGGCGTGGCTGAAAGCGGCGGGGCATTTTCCGACCGGGCTCAGCAGGTAGGGACCGAATTTGGCAAGGCTGTCAGCAAGCCAAACCCGGCAGCTGCGATCTACATCGGGGTTGGCCTGATTCTTGCAGGTGTATTTGCGTTCTTGCGTTCATTAAACATTGAATGGCTGCAATGGCTGGATGGCAGGCTGGTTTGGCCGCTTATCCTGATCATCGGCGGCGGTTTCTTGCTCTATAATGCATTTAAGGAGAAGTAATTATGGAAAACAAACCAAAACGCAGCAGTCTTTTTTGGCCGGTTTTTCTGATCGCCCTGGGATTGTTCCTGTTCCTGAACCAGATCGGCGTGTTCAAGGAGAATATGTGGGGATTCCTGCTCAAACTCTGGCCGTTGCTGTTTATCGTCGGCGGTTTAGATAGCTTGTACAAGCGCGATGGCTATACCGGTGCGCTGGTAAGCATTGGGATTGGCACCGTGTTTCTCCTGGCTAACCTGGGCTACTTCACTACTAGCGCTTTTCAGCTCCTGCTGAAGTTATGGCCGGTTTTACTGATCGGCTGGGGTTTTGACCTGCTGCTGCATTCCCGCACTAAAGCCGCCAGTGTGATTGGTATCATCATCGGGCTGTTGTTGATAGCCGGTATTGTGTGGTTGAGCCTGTCCACCCCGTTCGGGATCCAGAAATTTATTTCACAGCCGGTGGAGCAGGCGCTGGGATCTGCAAGCGAAGGCAATGTTACTGTCTCTGCTTCGGTCGGCAAGCTGGATATCCATGACGGCGCTGGCAGCGGAAACCTGGTGGAAGGAAACATCGCCGCCACTTCAACAGAGAAGATCAGCCCCGAATATTCTGTTACCGATAAAACCGGCTATTTCACCTTGGAATCAGAAGGCGCATCCATCCCGGCGCCATTTTTTGGCGGTAAAAACACCGCTACCTGGGACCTGGCATTAACATCGGCTGTGCCGGTGATTCTCTCCAGCCAGGTGATCACCGGGCAGCAGGCTATCGACCTGACTGGTCTCGACATCAAAGGTTTTGCCGCTGAAACCATTATTGGCAGCATTGACCTGACCCTGTCAGACCAGGAGGATTTGAGCGGGAGCACAAAAGTGGTAATAGGCGACCTGCATATCCTGGTGCCGGAAGATTTGCCGGTGGTTATCAACCTGGATACCGGATTGACTTCTGTCACCCTCAGGGACGGGTTTGTGCGCGAAGGAAGCCTGGTTTATTCTCCCGGTTGGAAAACCGGGCAGGATGCAGTCAACTTGTCGGTGGAAGTGCCAATCGGCACATTTACCGTGGAATATGTTCCCTAAATCAAACACAGGCTGGTATATCCCGCCTGTGATTTTTTAAATTAGTATCTTCAGCTGGGAACTATTTAAAACCTGCAGCGTCTATAATGGTAGATAAGGAAAATTTTGGAGGACAAAATGAAAAAGAAACTGGTTGTAATTGTATTAGCACTCGTGGCAATGCTTGCCCTTTCTGCTTGCAGTACCTCACCCTATAAACCGTACCCGCAGATCACCGGAAGCGGCACCGGGACGGTGTACCTCAACCCGGATGTAGCTTATGTATACATCGGTGTGCAAACCCGGTCAGAGGATGTGGCTAAAGCCCTGGATGACAACAATGCCAAAGCCAATGCCATCAGCAAGAAACTGAAAGAATTGGGTGTGGATGCCAAGGATATCCAGACCAGCGCTTTTAATATCTACCCGGCTGCTTCTGAATTCGGTCCCATGGGAGAGACGCTTTCATATGAGTACGTGGTTGACAACACCGTATACGTCACCGTGCGCGACCTGCCCAACCTGGGCAACCTGTTGAACGCAGTCGTGAAAGCGGGCGCCAACAGCATCAATGGTGTTTCATACGATGTCCTGGATAAGGAAGCTGCTTTCAACGAAGCCCGCCAGGTCGCCATCGACAATGCCAAGAAAACCGCCAGCGATATGGCTTCTGCAGTCGGTGTCAAGCTGGGAAAACTTACCTCAGTGTATGTTTACCAGTCCGGCAATGTAATGCCCATGTATGATGTCAAGGGGTACGGTATCGGCGGCGGATCTGTCCCGGTCTCATCCGGTCAGCTGGCTCTAACGGTCAATGCAGACCTGACATACGAAATCAAGTAAGCTGTGATGTATAACAGAAAACAGACTGGTGAGAGCCGGTCTGTTTTCTGTTAAGCGCTTGCTGGAAAGAATTGTTGGAATACCTGTATGCAAGAGACAGCCTGATCCGAAAGGAAATATCACCGTTTGGGCTGCTGCATACCAGCTGGCGGTATTAGCGCCTGCGGAAATTTGATGCCTGTTCTGCCAGGCGCCACTGCTTGACGATCAACGCCAGTTCAGCTAAATACCGGGTGCGGTCGCTGCCTTCCAGTTCGGCAAGGACAGTCTGTACATCACCTGCCAGTTCACTGGTCATTCCGCTGGCGTTAAGCGCAGAAAGCCACTCAGTCTTCTTTTCTTCTGCTGCAGGAACTTTTTCCAGAAGCTTGATTAGCTTCTTGTCACTTGCTGTAAGTTTGTGTGCCATTCTTAACCTCCTGTAATAGGTATGGAAAATAATGCGGGCAATAATGAATATACCAGCCAATATAAAGCGTAGGGGAACAGCCAGAACGCAGGTCGGATAGCGTCCAGCCAGGCGGGTTTGAAATTCTTGGGCGAGGGCACTGCTGGACGAGTTTCCAGGATCCAGGCTGGCACCAGCATGATAGAACTGTAAATCGGGATGTACTGCCAGAAACCAATGCGGATCATCCACCACCAACTGTTTACAAGCGAGACCTGATCACCCATTAGTATGGAAGCAGTAGTAGCATTAAGGATGCCGATTAGTAGCGATTTGTACAAACCACCCAGGACCAGGAGCAGCGGTACCGGAAATCTGCGGCGCTCCTGCACCCTGGCATAAATCACTACCAGGCCGATGTACCAGGGCATAGTGATGAGCAGATTAAGCAGGTAGTTGGTGCTGGTCACATTTGCGGTTGCGCCAGCCTTCAACTGGGTACCCCAGCTGACCGTCTCAACTACCAGAGCGCAGAAAATCCCTGCCAGGCTGACAGCCAGGATGCCCTTGCCTGCAAGCATGTCCAGCCACCAGCGCCGGGTCAGGAAAAGCAGCAGGGTAAAGAAAGCGCTCGCGAGGTAGGCTTCAACTACTGCCAGGTTGGAAGGGTAAGGCGCCTGGAGAAAACCAGCAACCAGGGCAATCAATCCCCATATGGATCCTGCAATCACCAATAACCTGAAAACCAGGGGCAGGTACTTTTTCAATACATTCCTTTCTTCAGCCCTCTTTGCTGGAATCAATGGCATCCACCAGCGCCTGGGCAAGTGTCCCGGCTTCCCTCACTGTGAGGAAGATGTGCGTTTTTTTTGCCCGAAACAGTCTTTCATCCTCGGGGCATGATTCTGTGATGCACAGGCAAATATTGTCTTCTAGGTCGGCATCGGTTGTTTCAAAATAAACCTCGACATGAAGGCTGTTATCCAGCAATGAAATGCCCATAAGGTTCCTCCTTAACCCTTGCAGGTTTCTTCTCCCTGCTTTTATGAATCATACCACTCCCAATCTACCTCTGACCAGCCGTATTTCCCCCGCAGGGGCACAAAGACCACGGGTATGGAATATGTGCAGTGGAAAAAGCCCTGCCTGGTTGTCCAGGTCTGCAGCGTTTGCCCCGGTTTGCTGCCAACCGGGATAACCAGCCTGCCGTCATCTGCCAGCTGATCCAGCAGCGGCTGGGGCGGGCGTGGAGAAGCGGCGGTTACCAGGATCGCCTGGTAGGGTGCAAACTCTTCCCAGCCGCAGGACCCGTCGCCTTGTTTCGAATGGATATTTTGCAGCCCTAATTCGGCAAATACCCGCTCAGCGTTCCGGGCCAGTTCCTGGTTCAATTCAATGGTGAACACCTGTTTGAATAGTAAGGAAAGCACAGCTGCCTGGTAGCCTGAGCCGGTGCCTACTTCCAATACGGCGCCTTCCGGGTTGGGCTGCGCCATGGCCGACATCAGCCCCACCATATACGGCTGCGAGATGGTCTGGCCATACCCGATCGGCAGGGGGCGGTCTTCGTACGCCATATCTCGCAGCTGACCGGGGATAAAGCAATGTCTGGGTACCTGGCGCATGGCAGCAAGGACATTTTCGTCATGGATACCGCGGTGCTCCAGCTGGTATGCCACCATATCCAGGCGCTGCTGAAGGAATTCACTGGCATCACACGGCATCTTTCACCTCGTATGAATCGTTAATTAATTTTACAAAATTCTGGCTGCCAATGCCTATTGAATTTTTCTGGAGATCATGCGGTCAATCTTTCCCATTGGATATTGTTCAAGCTCTGCAGGGGTGATCCAGCGGATTTCCTGAGCTTCAAGCGCAACGGGTTGCTTTCCATCCAGCCGGCAGTAATAAGCATACAGGGTCACCTTGTAATGGGTGTAGGCATGCTTGAAAACCCCTATTTGTTCTCCAACCAGGATCTTTGTATCCAGTTCTTCCACAATCTCGCGTGCCAGGGCTTGCTGGCGGGTTTCCCCCGGCTGAATCTTGCCGCCCGGAAACTCCCACATCCCCCCCAGCAGCCCGCTGGCCGGCCGCTTTGCCAGCAGCACCTTTCCTTCCCGCCAGATAACTGCCGCTGTCACCTGGAAATGCGGAATGACGGGCTTACCGGGTTTGACCGGCCGTTCAGAGGTTGTGCCATTCCGGTACGCCAGGCAGAGTGCCTGCACCGGGCAGGAGCTGCACAATGGCTGACGGGACAGGCAAATGCAGGCTCCCAGTTCCATGAGGGCCTGGTTGAAATCACCGGCATTTTCTGGTGGCATTTGCACAAGGAGGGCTAACCTGGCAGCGGTATCCAATGCAGGCGACCCCAGTGGATCCGGCAGGTCGAACAGCCTGGAAGCAACCCGGCGGATATTTGCATCCACAGCCAGTTCATCTTCTCTGAAAGCGATGGACGCAACAGCGGCTGCTGTGTAAGCGCCAATACCCGGCAGCTGTTTGAGGGTTTCTGCCGAAGCAGGGATTATGCCGTTGTGCATTTGAACAATCAGCTGGGCAGCCCTGTGCAGGTTGCGCGCCCGGCTGTAATAGCCCAGCCCTTCCCAGGCGCGCAGCACTTCATCTTCACTGGCATGTGCAAGGCTATTCACGTCTGGAAACCGGTTCATCCAGCGCGAGTAATATGGAATGACGGTATCCACCCGGGTTTGCTGGAGCATCACCTCAGAGACAAGGATGGCATACGGGTCGAAAGTAAAGCGCCAGGGAAGCTCCCTGGCGTTTTTATGGTACCAGGCAAAAAGCTGCCCGGTTAAAGGTGGAATCATTGAATTGACCTCAGAATTGGAAACCGCCGCGGGCGGACACCAGCTTCTGGCTGTAGTTTTCTACATAATCCAGCAACCGGTTGTGAAGGCTGATCCAGTCGCTGGATGCCAGCAGGTTATTGGCTTGTTCCAGAGATGGGAGGACAGCGCCAACCAGGATCTGGGGTTCATTGCCGAAAACAGTTGCCCAGGCATCACTCAATTCAAAGCCCAGCTTTTGCATACCCGGCAGGAATTCACGGATCAGGAACTCGAAATATTCCTGTTCGCGGTCCTGAACGATATCCCAGCTGATGATCAGCTTAACGGGTGCCATGCAACCCTCATGAACCTTTCTGAATATCCAGGATAACCACCTGCGTTTCATCAGGCAGGTCGCTGCTGCGTACAACTTTTAATGAAGGGCGGGTCTCTGTACTGCTCAAACCCATCTCTTTCAAGAACTTGTTCAAGGGATCGAACTTTACGGTTGAACCTGGCATCGCGTACAGCATGGGCACCACCAGGCTGGGCTCCAGGAGACTGATCACTTCTGCCGCTTTGGCGGCATTCAAAACTCCTTCACCGCCGACCGGAACCAGAACAATGTTAACATTCCCCAAGGCCTCAACTTCTGCCTGAGTTGGAACGCGATTCAAGCGCCCAAGATGGGCGATGGTAACGCCGTTGTAGTCCAAAACAAATAAGGTGTTACGCGGTTCATCCGCCTTTTTTTTTGTAAACCCGTTAGTTTGGACACCGGTAATGAATACTCCGCCGATCTCATACTCGCCCGGGCTGGAAACCTCAAACGAATAGCCTTTTACTCCAGCCAGGAAACTGTGATCCGGGGTTGGATTGCTGACGGTAACAATATCCGCTTTAAGCTTCAGGGCATCGAACCCAACCACGCGGTGGTCATAAGGGTCGCATACCACCGTTGCCATTGAGCGTTCAGTGATCCTGTAGCAGGAATGTCCGTACCAAAATATTTCCATGAAACCTCCGTGTTACAAACCGATTATACATTAAAGCGCCCAGGTTCCTGCCGAACCGGTTAATTTTAGATTTTGGGTTAGAATACAGGCAGCATAGTGGAGGCCTAATGAGTATATTCGATCAAAAACGCCTGGATAACAACACTTTTAAGCTGGATGTTGAAAGGATGCGGCAGGGCTGGTATTCAGACAAATACTTTGTCAATATCGCAATAATCTTAAAAGCCCTGGCAGAAGAGGGTTATACCTTTAAAGGCGACTCGGTCAGGCTGCCTGAAGGCATCTCGGCTGAAGGGATTGCCTGCGGCGATATCGAGATGGAAATGCAGTGGTTTACCCGCCGGCCGGGCACCACTATCGTTGTCGGCGTGGATAAAGCATTGAGCATGCTGGAACACTGTACCGGATACTATGAAGACAACCGCTTCATAGATACCCACAAACAGCTTGAGGTTTGGGCGGTTCATGACGGCTGCAAGACATCTTATAACGGTAATCCCCTGGAGGTCCAGCCGGTCATCAAAGTGCGCGGAAGGTACCGCGATTTCGCCCCACTTGAAACACCAACGCTAGGCATCCTCGGACGCGCCAGTAGGGTTGCCACCAATGTCTATCGTACTTTGCTTGCTGCCAATAACAAACCCGTGATGTTCTTCCCCGCCAGGTTTGACCTGCATGATGTCCAGGCTGCGGATGGGTATGCTTACAACATTGCCCTGCAGCGTTACAACATGGATTATGCCGAGACGCTGGGGCCGGTTATTTCGACAGATGCCCAGGGAGATTGGTGGGCCGGTTCTGGCGGCGGCACGGTGGCGCATGCAGCCATAGCATCTTTCCTGGGGGATATTGCTGAAGCCATGTTGAACTTTTCGCGCATCCTGCCGGTTAATATTCCTCGCATTGCGCTGGTCGATTTCAACAACGATTGTGTCACTGATTCGCAGCTGGTATTACGGGCAATGTATGCAGAATACTCCCGCTTAATAGAAGGTGGAAACCCAGAAGAAGCGGAATGCTACCGCCTATACGGCGTCAGGCTGGATACATCCAACTCGCTCAGGGATGAATCGGTTACCCCTCTGGGCGATCCGGCACTGGACCTGGGGGTAAATCCCCGCCTGGTGTTCAACGTGCGCCAGGCGATGGATAATGCCTGGATGGATTGGAACTTGCCGGCGAACCAGCAGGACCAGGCGCGCAAATACTGCCAGGCGGTAAAGATCGTAGTTTCTGGAGGCTTTACCCCGGACAAAATCTTGCGCTTTGAAAAGCTGAATGTACCGGTTGATACATATGCTGTCGGCTCATCATTGTTTGATTACCATGGTGATACGATAACCGACTTTACTGCAGATGTGGTGCGGGTGAAGGTACACGGGCAGTGGATCGATATGTCCAAGGTTGGTCGCAAAGCCTGTGACAACCCGGACCTGGTCCGGGTGTGGTGAGCTGTACCACGATAGCCGGGCAGGAGAGATCGTTCTTGGCGTCCCGTGCCATTTGGTAGTGGCATTT
>ENA-UPTA01001047-UPTA01001047.1-activated-sludge-metagenome-genome-assembly--contig:-NODE-1047-length-31381-cov-7.254262_pt1 | contig 31381 bp, 25 predicted proteins | sample MGYA00238184_ERZ773361 | MGnify/ENA primary metagenome ERZ773361 (study PRJEB29100, sample SAMN05720205) | activated sludge metagenome | isolation source: anaerobic digester from wastewater... | reverse complement strand
CGGCGGGGGCGTCGCTCCGATACTCGTACGTCTCCGTCCGCCAGCGGAAGCGGGACGGGTCGAGGTCGCGCAGGAGCTTCACGAGCCGGAGGCCCGTCTCGTACGGCCGGAACGCCTCCGTGTCCGTGACGTGGAGCTGGACGCCGCCGCAGTCCTGCCCCGCGAACTTGTGGAACGTCGGCCGGAAGACGTGGGGACGGAAGAGGACGCCGGGAAGGCCGAGGGCGTTCGCACGGTCGGCGGCGGCGTCCGGGTCGAGCCACGGCGCCCCGACCGTCTCGAACGGGCGCGTCGTCCCACGCGCCTCGGACAGGTTCGCCCCCTCGAGGAGGCACATCCCGGGATAGACGAGCGCGGTGTCGCGCGTCGGCATGTTCGGCGACGGAAGGACCCAGTCCGGCGTTTCGCCGACGCGACCCCGCGGCGCGGGCCGCCCGTCCACGCGCATCGGCACGACGGTAAGGTCGCAGGCGAGCGCGCTCTCGACGTTCGCCCAGCGGGCGAGCTCCCCCGGCGTCATCCCGTGGCGGGCCGGCACGGGGCGGAGGCCGACGAACGAGAGGAGCCGATCCTCCGGAAGGTTCCCCTCGACGGCGAAGCCGCCGAGCGGGTTCGGTCGGTCGAGGACGAAGACGGGCTTCCCCGCCGCGGCGCACGCCTTCATGACGAGGAACGTCGTCCAGACGAACGTGTAGTAGCGGGAGCCGACGTCGGGGAGGTCGCACACGACGGCGTCGAGCCCCGCGAGGTGCTCCGGCTTCGGAGAGAGGTCCTCGAACCGATCTCCGTACAGCGAGACGACGGGGAGGCGCCCGCTCGGCGTGTCGTCGGCCCCGACGGCGATCATGTCCTGGACGGCGCCCGTCAGCCCGTGCTCCGGGCCGAAGAGGAGCCTCAGGTCGAGACCGGCCTCGACGAGAGCGCGCGCCGTCGGGACGAAGCGTGACGTGACGGAGGCCGGGTTCGCAACGAGGCCGAGCTTCAGGCCCCGGAGCGGGGTCGGGTCCGCGAGGAGGACGTCGAGGCCGGAGAGGAGGCGGGGTCTCGTCATTCGGCTGCTCCCCTTGCGCCGAGCGTCGCGACGGCGGCGCCCCGATAGTAATGCGCGAGGATCGCGTCGCGGCTCTCGCCGCGCCGGGCCCGTGCGATCGCGCCGGCCTGGCAGAGCCCCGCGCCATGCCCCGTCCCGCGGCCGGTGAAGGCGTAGCCCGCGGGGCGCTCCTCGACCTCGAAGTCTGTGGAGCGGATCGAGCTCCAGCCCCAGAGCTCCGAGGCGCGTGCCCTCACGTCGAAGGCGCGGACGACCCGCGACCGCCCCCCGGGAGCGGCGAGGCGCAGGGCGGCGACGCGGCCGTCGTCGGCATGGGCCCAGACCTCCAGGAAGCGGGCCGCGGGGAAGCCGAGCTTCTCCGCGAGGAGCGGCACCTTCGCGCGCGGGAGGAAGAAGGTCCAGCGTGCCCCCGGCGACGCGAGGCAGGCATCGTCCTCGACCGGCGTGAGTTCGGGCGTCTCCTCGTCGTCCCAGATGGCGGAGGGGCGGGCGGTCCGGCCGCCGCAGACGGCGTGGAACGGTGCGGCGACGACGTGACCTCCCTGGACGAGGACGAGGCCGCGCGTCGCCGCGGCGGCGCGCCGCGTCGCCTCCGTCGCCCGCCCGAGGCCGCGGAAGACCTGGCAGTGGACCGAGTCGCAGACGTCCGCGCCCTGGTCGGCGTGACGCCCCTTCTGGGCGACCGCGTACGAGCGCGCGGCGACGGCCTGCGCCTCGAGCGCCGCCGGAGGCGCGAAGCTCCCGATCTCGTCCGGGAGGACGGCCGCGACGTACGCCTCGAGCGGGACCGTCTCGACGGCACCGGTGGCGAGGCGGAGGACGCGCCGCGTCGTCTCCTCCGCCACGTCGACGGGAATCCGGGAGGCGGCCCGGGCCGGACGGAGGGCCGCGGCAGCGGCGAGGAGGAGGAGCGCGCTGAACGCGGCGGGGCGAGCGAGCTTCACGCGGCGGAATCCCCGGCGACCGCTCAGGCGCGGAGGGAGGTCGGGTGCGACTCCGCGCCCTTGCCGCGGAGCATCGCGACCGCGTGCGGCAACGCCGCGGCGATCGCCTCGAGGCACTCCACCGCCCCGCGCGGCGAGCCCGGGAGGTTCACGACGAGCGTCTTCCCGCGGATCCCGGCGACCTGCCGCGAGAGCATCGCCGATGGGAGCGCCGAACGGCTCGCGGCGCGCATCGCCTCCGGCAGGCCCGGCAGCTCGAGCGAGATGACGGAGCGCGTCGCCTCCGGCGTCACGTCGCGCTCGGAGATCCCCGTCCCTCCCGTCGTCAGGACGAGGTCGGCGAGGACGTTGTCCGCGAAGCGGGTCAGGTGCCAGACGATGTCGTCCTTCTCGTCCGGGACGACCTGCGTCTCGACGACCTCCGCGCCGAGGAGCCGCCGGACGGCCTCGGCGACCGCCGGGCCGCCGCGGTCTTCCCGCTCGCCGCGGGCCGAGCGGTCGGACACGGTCAGGACGGCGACGCGCAGCGGGACGGACCTCATGCCGACCTCGGTGAAAAGCAGTCCGGCGCGGCCCCGCAGAAGGCGACTCTCTCTGACATGGACGGGATTCTATGTGGCCTCTACCCTCCGCTTGCCCGGGACTCCCATCAGACGGTCGGGCCCGGACAGCGCCGTGAATCGCGCCGACCGGCACAGGGCGCCGCCGAACGCTCACGGAGCGCGTCGCGCCGAGGGCGCCGCACCCGCTCCGCTCCCGCCGGTCCCGCCCAGGTCGAAGAGCTCCAGACTCTCGCCCGCGCGAGCAACGAGGCGCGAGCCGGGGGCTCGGGCGAGGGCGAGAGACCGGGCCGCGCGCCCGGACGTGTCGGTGACGAGCACGGCCTCGGGACCGAGCAGGAGGAGGTGGCGGGACACCGCGAGGTACCGGCGGGGCGGGGCGCTGCTCTCGAGCAGGTCCGCGACCCCCGGGATCCGCAGCGAGGGGTCGTCGCCGCCGAAGTACGCGATCCCGACCTGCGACGACGGGATCCCGCGCCGGGCGAGGAGATCGCGAAGACGAAGGAGGTCCTGCCCCCAGTCGAGGTTCGAGTCGGCGAGGACGGGACGACCGACGAGACGCCCGACGAGACCATCGGTCCCGAGGTTCCTTTCGGACGCGAGCGGGGAAAGCGCGACGAGGAGCAGGGCGGCACGCGAGACGCGCGGAAGCCTCGAGAGAGAAGGGCCCAGCGCGGCCCCCGCGCCGAGCGCCAGGAAGACGATCGACGGGAAGACGTGGCGCACGCCGATGCGCGGCCCGGGTAGCGACCCGGCGAAGAGCAGCAGCGCGGCCACGTAGGAGAGCCGCGCGAACCGGGGCCCGCCGCGAGCCGCCAGGTACGCACCGGCAAGGACACCGGCGAGCCAGACGACCGGGGACTTCACGACGAGCGCGACGACATGGTAGTGAGCGCCCGGATGCGACGTCGGGCCGTCGAAGTAGGTGAGGCGTCCAGCCTCTGCCTGCCTCAGATGGAAGAGGAGGCCGAACCCCCAGCGAGCCAGTCCGCGATGGACGGAGTCCGCGCGCTCGAGCAGCGCCAGGTCCTCCTTCGGCATGCGGTACACCCTCCCGAGGACGCGGATCATCTCCGGCTCCTCGCCGCGCACGGACCACGAGAGCGCCGCCGCGAGGATCAGGATCGCCGCCACGGGAACACCGGCCGCCGCGAGGAGGTCCCTTCGGGTCGGTCGTCCGTCGCGCCGAGCCAGAAGGGCGAGGACGGTGAGGGGAAGGAGGAGGATCGCCGAGTACTTCGTCGCGAGCGCCGCCGCGAGCCAGACGGACGCCGCGAGGGCGGGACGAAGCCGTCGGGCCTCGTCGAACCGCCGGAGAGAGCCGGCGAGCAGGACCGTGAACAGCGCGAGCGGCACGTCCGTCGTGACGAGGTGTCCGTGCGGGAAGACCGCGGTGTTCCCGACGAGAAGCGCGGAGGCCGCGATCCCGCCGGGTCCCTTTCCGGCGGCGGCCCAGGCCCCGACGACGAGTGCCGCGAAGAGGAGCGCCACGGACACCCGCGAGGCGAACAGGACGGAGTCGTCGCGGCTCGCGAAGAGCCAGCTCCTCGTCGAACGAAAGAAGTCGCGGAAGTCCAGGCGTGGCGGCTCGGCCCCCCCCAGCCCGACGGCCGAGATCCCGACGAGCTGCTTCGCGAGCGGAGGATGCTCCACGTTGACGAGCCACGTCCCGCTCGTGACCTGCGAGACGCCCGCCGCCGCGTGGATCGGCTCGTCGGCCGTCGCAGAATCCCGGCGAGCGTCCAGGAGTGAGAGGCCCAGCGCGAGAAGAGCCAGAAGCGCGACGACGAGTCCATCGGGGAAAGGGCGCCTCCACGCGGTCCGCAGCGCAGTCGAGGCCCCCGCAGGCCGAAGAGGACCTTCCCCGAGCCCGTGAGCGTCCGTGGAGCGCCCGCCCGGCGCGGGCTCCGCGAAGACGGCGGTCGTCGCCGGGGCACGGACGCGTCGGACGCTGCCCCCCACGGAAAGTGCCGCCCCGTCGGGGACGATCCTCGCGGCCATCCGAGGAATTCTAGGCGCACCCTAGAATCGGGGTGGAGCCCGACACCGTGCATGCCCTTCGCGCCCGCCGCGCCGTAGCGGCCCTCCTCGTCGGGACGGGCCTTCTCACGCTGTCGGCCGGCGCTGTCCGACACGACCTGTCGTGGCCGGACTCGTTGCGCATGGCCCGGCGCTTCTGGCGAGCCGGACCTCGCGGGCGTCTGCTCAACGCACCCGGAATCGCGCGAGATGCCGGTTTCGCGGCCGAGGTCATCCGCGCGGATGCGATCTGGCCACGCGACGAAGACGTCGTCCTCACCGTCGGCCGGGAGCTCGCGCCCGAACGGAGGGAGCGGGTGCGGCGCACCACCGCCTACCTTCTCGCTCCCCGTCGTGTCCTCCTCGAGGTCGGCCAGGGTACGGAGCTGCACCTCCGGCCCGTGAGCGCGAAGGGGCCGGCGCGATGAGACGGCTCCCCGCCGCCGCCGCCGGGCTCCTGCTCCTTCTCGGTCTCACGTCCGCGACTTTCATCGCCGTCCGGCAACCCCTTTCGCTCGGCGACTACCTCGCGATCTGGGGGCTCAAGGCGCGCGCGATCCACTTCTCCGGCGAGCTCGATTCCGTCTTCCGCGTCGACCCGGAGGGGGATTACTCCCATCCCGCATACCCACCCCTCTGGCCGCTCCTGCTATCGGGTGCCTCGCGCCTGATCGGCCGATACGACGAGCTTCTCCTCTCTCTCGTCCGGCCGGTCCTTCTCGTCTTTGGGGCCGCCCTCACCTTCGCCCGAACGCGCGGCACGACGACCTGGCGGCTCGTTGCCGCCGCAGCGTTCACGCTCCTTCCCTACTTCCAGAGCGCCGCCTACACCGGGTACGCCGAGACGCTGCTCGTCGTTCTCGTCCTCGGCGCGCTCCTCTTCCTCGAGCGGTCCGCTCCGGGCTGCCGGGCGTCGACCGCAGCCGGGGCCCTGCTCGCGCTCGCCGCTCTCACGAAGCAGGAGGGGATCGTCGCCGTCCTCGTCGTCGCAGCGGGACTACTTCTCGCCCGGAGGCGTGGCGACGCCCTGCGCGTCGCCACGCTCGGCCTCGGTCTCGGCGTCCTGCCCTGGAGCCTCTACCGAGCCGCGCACTCGGTCCGCGCCTTGTCCGTCCACGGGGCGTCGGCGTTCGACCTGGAGAAGCCCCTCCGCGCTCTCTCCACCCTCGCGACGGAGGTCGGGTGGCCGGGCCTGTTCTGGTCCGCCGGGGCGGTCGCGCTCCTGGTCGTCGGTCCCGTCGCGCGGCGCGACCGCGAGCTTCTTCTCGCGGGCACCCTCGCCTACGCCGCGCTCCTCACGGCCTCGTTCGTGTTCGCGCGGATCGACGTCTCCTGGTACGTCGCCTGGTCCTGGGACCGGCTCGCGCTCCTCCCGGTCGCCGCGCTCCTCCCCGCCCTCGCCGAGGCCGCGGCGGAGCCGTTCCGGACGGGAGAAGACGTCGCGGCCGAAGGCTCAGGCGCGGCGGCGCGCCCCTGAAGGGGCCGAGGCTCGTCGCCAGTCTCCGCTCTTTCCGCCGCTCTTGGCGACGAGCTCGATCGGCCCGACGACGATCCCCTTCTCCGCCGCCTTGCACATGTCGTAGACCGTCAGGGCCGCCGCCGCCGCCGCGACCATCGCCTCCATCTCGTAGCCGGTCCGTCCCGAGCCGCGGACGGTCGCGAAGACCACCACCTGCCGGCGGCTCCGACGTCGCTCGAGGCGGACCTCGACGGCGTCGAAGAGGAGCGGGTGGCAGAGCGGGATCCAGTCCGACGCTCTCTTCGCGGCCTGGATCCCGGCGATTCGCGCGACGGCGAGGGCGTCTCCCTTCCGGTTCTCCGAGGCGTCGAGGGCGGACCACGCCGCGGCCCCGAGCGTGATGACCGCGCGGGCCGTCGCGGACCGGACCGTCTCCGACTTGCCCGAGACGTCGACCATCCGGGCCGCACCCTCGGAATCGAGATGCGTCAGGTCAGGCTTCTTCTGCGAGTGCACGGAGGTCCTCCGGGCTGTTCACGTTGAGAAAGACTCCGGGACGGAAGCCGGGCAGGCGCTCGGTCTCCTCCGCCGAGAGGACGAGGGCGCCAGCCGACTCGAGGGCGCGCCGGAGGGAGAGGTCGCCGCCGGCGACCGAGGCGCGCAGCGCCGGGAGCGCGCGTGTCGACCAGGCGGAGCAGAGCGCCTGCGGGCCCCGCCCGTCCCACGGGGCGACGGCCGCGGCGCCGACCGCATCCCGCCGCGCCCGGAGCGCCTCGAGGAGCTCGGCGGGAACCAGCGGGAGATCCGCCGCGAGGACGAGGCATTCCTCCACCGGAGAAGCGGCGAGGGCGGCGACGACGCCGTGGACCGCGGCCCGCTCCCGGGTCCCGTCCGCGACGAAGGGGTGGCCGAGCGCGGCCAGCGACCCCGGCTCCTTCCCGACGAAGGAGACCCTCGTACAGATCGTCCCGAGCTTTCTCGCCTGAAGGAGGGCCATCGGGACGCCGCCGATCGGCAGGAGCGCCTTGTCTCGCCCCATCCGGCTCGAGAGCCCCCCGACGAGGACGAAGCCGTGCGCCACGAGCCGGCATCGTAACCCGCCGGCGCACGGCGGGGGGCCGCCTACACCAGCTTCAGGAGGTGCCCCATCTTCGCCTTCTTGACGGAGAGGTAGCCGCGCGTCGCGTCGGTGGGCGGGATCTCGAGGGAGACCCGCTCGACGATCTCGAGGCCGAATCCGTCGAGGGCGACGTACTTGGACGGGTTGTTCGTCAGGAGGCGCATCTTCTTGACGCCGAGGTCCCGGAGGATCTGGCAGCCGATGCCGTAGTCGCGCACGTCGGGGGCGAAGCCGAGGGCCTCGTTCGCGGCGACGGTGTCGAGGCCGCCGTCCTGGAGGTCGTAGGCGCGGAGCTTGTTGAGGAGGCCGATCCCCCGTCCCTCCTGCAGGAGGTAGAGGAGGATCCCCCGCCCCTCCCGGGCGATCATCTCGAGCGCCTTGTTCAGCTGCTCGCCGCAGTCGCAGCGCATCGAGCCGAGGACGTCGCCGGTCAGGCACGCCGAGTGGACCCTCACGAGGATCGGCTCCTCCTCGGCGATGTCGCCCATCACGAGGGCCAGGTGCTCCTCGTTCGTCAGGTCCGAACGGTAGGCGTGGACGCGGAACTCGCCGTGCCGCGTCGGGAGGCTCGGCGAGGCGACCCGCTGGACGAGTCGCTCGTGGTGCATCCGGTGCCGGATGATGTCGGCGACCGAGACGAGAGGGATCCCGTGCTTCTCAGAGAAGCGAAGGAGGTCGGGGACGCGCGCCATCGCGCCGTCGTCGTTCAGGATCTCGCAGATCACCGCCGCCGGAGACAGGCCGGCGATCCGGGCGAGGTCGATCGAGGCCTCGGTGTGCCCCGCGCGCTTGAGGACGCCCCCCTTCCGGGCCCGGAGAGGGAACATGTGTCCCGGACGGAGGAGGTCGTGCGGCTTCGTCCGCGGGTCGACGATCGTCCGCACGGTCTGGGCGCGATCCGCCGCGGAGATGCCGGTCGTCGTCTTGCCGCGCGCCTCCACCGAGACGGTGAACGCCGTCCCGTGGTTCGAGGTGTTCTGCTCGACCATCGGGGCGAGCTCGAGCTCGTCGCAGCGCTCCTCCGTGAGGGAGACGCAGACGAGCCCGCGCCCCTCCCGGGCCATGAAGTTGATTCCCTCCGCCGTGACGTGCTCGGCCGCGAGGCAGAGGTCTCCCTCGTTCTCGCGGTCCTCGTCGTCGGCGATGATGACGAAACGACCCTTCCGATAGTGCTCGGCGGCCGCCGGTACGGTGACGAAACCCAAGGGAGAACCTCCGGGCCGCGGGGAGCGGCTCCGCGTCAATTGTACCGGGGCGGCGCCGCGCCCTCGGCGTCGTCGCCCGTGCGCGGCCGGCCCCCCCGAAACGGGTGCGAGGAGAGGACCGACCGCTTCGAGACCTCCCGCACGAGCGTCTTGAGGAAGACCTCGAACTGGTGCGCCGCGGGGAGGAACGCGCGCGGGCTCCGCTCACGCGAGAAGCCGGCGTGGAACCGGTCGAAGAGGGACCAGTCCTTGAACATGAGGTGCTTCATCGAGCCCCGACGGAACCCGTCGAGGGCGTCGATCATCGCTTTGAGCGCCTTCCTGTCGGCGCCGCGGGAGAAGGCCTGGACCGCCTGGAGGAGCTCCCAGAGGTCGTCGCGGAGGCGGAGGCTCTGGTCCAGCTTCGTCCGGTACTCCGGGAAGAGCGCCCGACCGTCGACGTCGGAGGAGAACGTCTCCGCGAGGCCGATGATGCTCTGCTGGAAGAGGTCCTTGAGGATCCCCGCGGCGTCCTCCATCCGCGCGTAGACGAGCTTCGGGTCCCGCATCAGGGCCACGTCGACCAGCTCGAGCTCCATCACCTTGCGCATCTCCATCTCGACGGAGAAGACGAGGCGCTCGAGGCCCGCGGCCACCGGCGTGTCCTCCGGGAAGCGCGGAAGGAGCCGCTTGCGGATGAACTCGCCGAGGCTCGCCGCCTGCGCCCGGATGAGGCTGAAGACGAGGAGCGCCCGCTTGACCGTCGCGGGCGACTCGATCGTCTGACGGATCCTCTCCGTCCAGCGCAGCCCCTTGAAGAGCTCGACGAAGAGGGCCGCCAGCGCCGACTTCTGGCTCGCGTCGGAGACGCCGGCGAGGACGCGCGCCAGCGACTGCTTCGACTCGCGGTCGAGGACGGGCCGGAGGTTCTCGCGGAAGAGGACCCCCAGGTTGGGCTCGGACTTGAGGGTCCCGACGACGATCCGCCCGAGGGAGAGGTAGGTCTGAAGAGGCAGGAACGGCGCCCGCGAGAGCTCGTCGAGGACCTTCGAGAAGTCGTCGAGCTTCTCGACGACGAGGGCGAGCTCCGTCTCGGCGCTCCCGCGGCGCTGCGGGACGGGGGCGCCTCCCGAGGCGCGGCTGACCTGGCTGTCGAGGAAGAGGAGGAACGACGCGAGGTCCTCCTTCCCCTCCCCGAGGAGGTGCGTCGTCAGGAGCGCGAGGTGCGAGATCCCGGACCTCACGACCGCGACCTCCTCGACGAAGTTCTTCAGCGACGCGTGCGACCTCTCGAACGCGGAGAGCGGGAGGTGGTCGAGGACGAAGAACCGCTCGACCCCCTTCAGCCACATCTCCATCTCGAAGAGGTAGTCGTACTTGACGCGGTTCGAGAAGAGCGCGGAGGTCTCGAGAACCGTGAAGCGCGGCATGGCTGCCGTCAGTTTACGCCGCGGGGGAAGCCTGCGGAGGGGTCCTCGCCGGGCCCGGGCTCCTCGCGGACGCGGACCGAGAGGAGCCGGTCGTTCTGCTCGACCCGGTCGACGACCTCCATCCCTGCCGTCACCTCGCCGAAGACGGTATAGGCCGCATCGAGGTGCGGCTGGCGGGAGAGGGCGACGAACCACTGGGAGCCGCCGGTGTCGGGGCCGGACAGCGCCATGCCGAGCCGGCCGCGAACGTACGGGATCGGGTTCAGCTCGTCGCGGATCGCGTAGCCGGGGCCGCCGGTCCCGTCCCCGCGCGGGTCACCCGCCTGGACGACGAAGTCCGGGACGACGCGGTGGATCGTCGTCCCGTCGAAGAACCCCGCGCGGGCGAGAGAGACGAAGCTCTCGACCGTCATCGGGGCCGCGTCCGCGAAGAGCTCGGCCTCGAAGGAGCCCCGGCTCGTCTCGACGACGACGCGGACGGGAGGCCCCTCGGCCCGTTCCGCGAGGCGAAGGGTGTCGGCTGCGGCGAGGCGCGTCGCGACGGCGGGCGACGGGTCCGTCGAATCCACCCCGAAGCGCTCCCGGAGGAGGCGCCGGGCCCGCTCGCGAACGAGGTCGTCGGCGGCGTCGCGTTTCGCGGCAAGGAGCTCGCGCCCCCCCGCGGGCAGGGACGCGGCGGCGTCGAGCGCGGTGGCGGCGAGGTCCGCCTCGCCCGAAGCGACGAGCGCGTCGAACGCCGCGCGCCACGCCGCCGCGAGCCTCGCGTCGCTCCCCGTCCCCGCCGCGAACGGAGCCGTGGCGTCGAGCGCGGCGGCGCGGACGGCCCCGTCCAGGTCGGCAAGGGCGCGCGTCAGGAGCGGAAGGCTGCGGGGGACGAGCGGCCGTGGGAGGCGGGAGACCGCCTCCATGCGGACGCGCGGCGCGGAGTCCCCGAGGAGCGCCTCGAGCCAGGGGCCGACGCGCTCGGCGGCCAGGAGCGGGAGCGCTTCTGCGGCGCCGAGGCGGAGGTCGAGAGGGGCGGTCCCCTTCCCGGGAAACGCGAGGGCATGGGCGCGCTCGGCGTCGCCCGCGGCGAGGCTCGCGAGGGCGACGCCCCCCCGGCGCCCGCCGTGGACGACGACCCGTTCGAGCAGCGCGCGGACGTCCGCGTCGTCGGCCGCGGCTCGCAGGAGCGTGAGTGCGGCCAGGGAGACGCCGGGGTGCGGATCGCCCCGCCGTGCGAGCCCCGCCTCCCGCGCGACGTCTCGAGCAAGCCCGCCCGCCGCGAGCCGCTCCAGGGCGAGGAGCGCCTGGATCGCCGGCCCGGGCTCCGGCCCGAGCGCGACCTCCGAGAGCGGCCCCGCGGCCTCCGCGTCGCCCAGGAGACCGAGGCCGCGCGCCGCCCAGGCCACGACCTCCGGGTCGCCGGCTCGCAGAAGGGCGCGCAGCGCCGACTCGCTCCCCGGCCGGGGGACGCGCGCGAGCGACCAGGCCGCCATCCTGCGCGTCTCCCCGTCGGGCGAGGCCGCCGCCGCGGCGAGAAGCGGCACGAGGCCCGGGTCCTTCGAACGGTAGAGCGCCGCCGCCGCCGCCGCGACCGGTCCGGACCGTGCGCGCAGGACCCCGCGGAGCGCCTCCTCGGCCGCGTCGCCCCCGAGGCGTCCGAGCGCCGAAGCCGCGGCCGCGGCGGTCCCCGGATCGGCGTCGGAGAGCGCGCTCCGAAGGAGCGGAACGAGCCTCCGTTCGCCGGCGAGGCCGGACGCAAAGGCCGCCGCCCGGCGGACGCGGGGCTCGAGATCGGCGAGGAGCGTCGAAAGCAGAGGGACCGCGCCGGTCGCCCGGAGGCGTCCGGCCGCGAGGGCGGCCCGCTCGCGAAGGCGCGCGTCAGGCGAGGCAGCGGCGGCTTGCCCGGGGGCGTCGTCCCAGGCTCGCCGGTCCTCCATCTCGAGGAGTCGCGCCACGAGCGCGAGCCTCTCCGGCCGCGCCTCGTGCCGATCGGCATCCGGAGCGACGGACGAGCAGGCCGTGAGGACGAGCGCCAGAATCGGTAGCGAGGCCGCCCCGACCCGCCGGGCGCCGCCCCGCAGAGCCACCTTGCGCCTCAGAGCCCCAGGAGGAGCCGGTCGCCGAGGATCGTCGGAAGCCCGGCCCGCAGGACCTTCTGCCGCGCCGACTTCACGTCGTACGGAACCCGGTCGAACGTGACCGTCCGCTCCTCCGAGTCGAAGATCGCGTAGCTCGCGCGCGGGTTGCGGTCTCGCGGCTGGCCGACCGACCCCGGGTTCACGAGGTATCGGCGGCCCGGCTCGAGGAAGAGCTTCCGGCGGCTTCCGCGTACCGCCTCGACGAGGATCCCGTCCGGGGCGAGCGTGAAGATCGACGGGATGTGGCTGTGCCCGAAGAACGAGACGGCGACGGACGGCGCCACGCGGTCCATGTGGACGAAGTTCATCTGGGCGTCCCAGTCCGAGAAGATGTAGGCGTCCTCGTCCAGCGGCGAGCCGTGGCAGATCGCGAACGTCTCGTCCACGAGGACCGGGCCGCACGGCAGCCGGCGCAGGAACTCGAGGTTCTCCTTCGAGAGCTTCTCGGCCGTCCAGCGGGCCGCGAAGAGCGCGGGCGCATTGAACATCTCGCCGGAGTCGACGCCCGAGACGACCTTGTCGTGGTTGCCGCGGATCGAGACGGCCGGACGGGGCAGAGTGCGGATCTTGTCGAGGACCTTGTTCGGGTCTGCGGCGTAGCCGACGAAGTCGCCGAGACAGACGACGCGGTCGAGCTTCTTGCGCCTCACCCGGGCCAGGACGGCGGAGAGGGCCTCGTCGTTCGAGTGCAGGTCGGACAGGAGGAGGTAGCGCACCTCCTCAGCCGACTCCCCGGCTCGCGAGCGCCTCGACGATCAGATCGACCACGGCGTCCACCCCCTCGTCCCCTTCCACCGCCAGGATCGTGTCGGAAAGTCTATAGGAAGCGCGCCGCTCGTCATAGAGAGCGCGCGCCTCCTCGATCGAACGGAAGAGCGGCCGGTCCGCCGCCTTGCCCTCGAGCCGCGTCGCGATCGCCTCGAACGGGACGTCCAGGAAGACCGACCGGCCGGCCCGCCGGACCACGGCCCGGTTCTCTGGGAAGGTGAAGGTGCCGCCGCCGAGGGCGACGACGACGTCGGGAAGCGCTTCGCAGCCGCGGAGGAGCTCCGCCTCCCTCTCCCGGAACCAGGCCTCGCCCCGTTCCTCGAACGCGCGGCGGATGGTGACGCCGGCGAGCGACTCGAACGCCTCGTCGAGATCCAGGAAGGGCACCCCGAGACGTCCGGCGAGCGCGCGCCCCACGGTCGACTTCCCGGCTCCCATGAAGCCGACGAGGAAGACGCGTCCGGGTCCGGCCTTCACGACGGGAGCGCGGTCACGCCGCCGGCGTCTCTCCGGAGAGCCACCGCTCGAGCCACTTCGTCGAGAAGCGTCCGTGCCGGACGTCGGGGACGTCGAGGAGCCGCAGGTGGAGCGGGATCGTCGTCCGCACCCCTTCGACGACGAAGAGCTCGAGGGCCCGCCGCCCGCGCGCGAGAGCCTCCTCGCGCGTCTGTCCGTGGACGATCAGCTTCGCGAGGAGGGAGTCGTAGTGCGGCGGGATCCGCCAGCCGATGTAGGCGGCGGTGTCGACGCGGACCCCCGGTCCCCCGGGAACGTGAAGGGTCGTGATCGTGCCGGGAGACGGCGTGAACTTCTCCGGGTCTTCGGCGTTGATCCGGAACTCGATCGCGTGGCCGCGGGGGCGGAACTCGTCCGTCGCGCCGCCGACCCTCGGGAACGAGAGCGGCTCACCCGCGGCGACCCGGATCTGCTCCTTCACGAGGTCGAAGCCGGTCACCATCTCGGTCACCGGGTGCTCGACCTGGATCCGCGTGTTCATCTCCATGAAGTAGAAGGAGCCGTCCTGGTCGAGGAGGAACTCCACCGTGCCGGCGCCCACGTAGTCGACGGCGCGCGCGGCTGCGATCGCGGCCGCGCCCATCCTCTCCCGCAGCTCCGGCGACACGGCGGGGGACGGCGACTCCTCGAAGACCTTCTGATGCCGCCGCTGCAGCGAGCATTCCCGCTCCCCGAGGTGGACGATCTTTCCGAGACGGTCGCCGAAGACCTGGACCTCTACGTGCCTCGGCTCGGCGAGGTACTTCTCGAGGTAGAGGGAGCCGTTCGAGAACGCCCTCTCGGCCTCCACGGTCGCGAGCTCGAACGCGGCCGCGAGCTCCTTCCCGTTCCGGGCGACGCGCATTCCGCGCCCGCCACCGCCCGCGACCGCCTTCAGGAGGACCGGGTACCCGATTCGCTCGGCCAGCTTCAGCGCCTCCTCGGTCGAGCCGACGGGGCCGGGACTTCCCGGGATCGTCGGCACTCCGGCCCTCTTCGCCGTGTCCTTCGCCGTCGACTTGTCGCCCATCCGCCGGATCGCCTCGGGAGGGGGGCCGATCCAGGTCAGGCCGACCTCCTCGAGGATCTCGGCGAAGTGCGCGTTCTCCGCGAGGAAGCCGTAGCCCGGGTGGACCGCGTCCGCCCCGGTGATCTCGGCCGCCGCGACGAGCGAGGTGATGTTCAGGTACGACGCCGAGGGGGCCGCCGGCCCGATGCAGACCGACTCGTCGGCGGCCTCGACGTGCAGCGCGTCCCGGTCGACCGTCGAGTGGACGGCGACGGTCGCGATTCCGAGCTCCTTGCACGCGGCGATGATCCGCAGGGCGATCTCCCCGCGGTTCGCGACGAGGACCTTGCGAAACATCAGGCCGGCCGGATCCCGAACAGCTTCTCGCCGAACTCGACCGGCTGGCCGTTCTTCGGGAAGGCCTCGACGACCGTCCCGGCGACGTCGGCCTCGATCTCGTTCATCAGCTTCATCGCTTCGATAATGCAGAGCGTCGCGCCCTTCTCCACCGTGTCGCCGACCTTCACGAACGGCTCGGCTTCCGGGTTCGGGGCGCGATAGAAGGTCCCGACGATCGGCGAGGTGACGACGTGGACCCCCGAGTCGACCTCGGGCGCGGCCGCCGGCGGTGCCGGCGCGGGGGCTTCGATCCGTGGCGCCTTCTCTTCCCACGAAACGGGGACGGCCGGGTAGGCCGAGACGGGAACGGGCGCCGCCTCGCGGACCGCGGGCCGCGGCCCCTCGATGCGCAGGCGGAAGCCACCTTCTTCGACCTCGAGGCTGGCGAGGCCCCGGCGAGCGACCAGATCTGCGAGTTCCCTGATTTCCTTGACGTTCATCTCTCTCTCTTCGAGGGATTCGAATTGCCGCGGGGCGGGTCGGCCCTCAGAGGAGGGCCGGACGAAGCTGCTCGGCGGCCCGCGCCGCCTCGAACCGGATCCGTCCCACCGGGACGCCGGCGCCGGTCTTCAGCAGGAGCGCGTACTCGGTCGTGATCGCCTGCATGGCCGCCGTGCCGGCGCTCCCCTTGAGGACGAGGCTTCGGAGCGCGCCCTCGCCGACGTCGGCGCGGGCGCGGCGGACGTTCTTCCAGAATGCCGTGAGCTCGGCGGAGAGGCTCTCCATCGCCTCGGCCTCGAGGCGCGATCCGACGGTGACGACGGGGACGCCTTCGAGGTCGGTCACGAGGGCCGCGGCCGGCGCGAGCCGCTCCACGATCTCCTCGACAGCCGTGACGAGGTCTCCGTTTCCCGACCGCCCGTCCCGGGCGAAGGGCTCGACCCAGGCCTCGAGCCGCCCCCGGACCGACGAGCTCGCCGTCGCCGCGAGCTCCGCCGCGACCTCGAGATACCGGCTCACCTTCGCCGGGTCGGTCTCCGTGCGGGCCAGAGCGAGGTAGGCCTCGCGGGCGCGTCCGAGATGGCCCTGGGCGCGCAGGAGCCCGGCCATCGTCTCCGTGGCGACGGGGATCGGAAGCGACGCCGCCTCCGGAGCCGCCAGCGGCTCCTCTAGGGCGCCCGCGGATGCGGGAGGCCCCGAGGGCGAAAGCTCAGCCAGGACTTCGGCCCGGGCGCCCTCCCCGAAAGGCCCGGGCCCCATATCGGCCTCCGGACTCTCGCCGTCCGGGGCTGTCGAGGACTCCACGAGAATGTCGGGAATCTCCTCCGAGGGAGGGACCGCAGGGACCTCCGGTAGAAGCTCCAGACGCGTCGACTCGGACTCCACCTCTGCGAAGGGCGGCGTGCCCGGACTTTCGGCCTCCGACGCCTCCGCCGCCGCGGCGGCGTCGAGCCCGGGTCCCGGCTCGGCGACCGGGGTCGGCGGCAACTCGACCGAGGCGGCCGCCGGCGCGATCGGCGCGGCAGGCGCGTCCACGAGAGTGAGCCGGGCCTCTGGCGGAACGGATGTCTCCGTCGCGGGTGCCGGCACGGGCGGAACGGGCGGGACCGGCACGGGAAGGCGGATTCCCGATCTCGGCGAGGGCGGGGGCGCCAGCTCGGCATCGAGCTGCCGGATCAGCTCCGCGACCTCCCGGTCGCCCGGGCTGAGCCCGCGGAAGAGCTTCAGCTTCTTGACCGCCTCGACCTTCTCTCCGCGGGCGAGGTGGACCTCCGCGAGCTGCCGGATGGCCACGAGGTTCTGCGGGTCGAGCGTCAGAGCCGTCTGGAACGAATCGACCGCCTTCTCGAGCTGCTCCGTCTGCAGTAGAAGCCGGCCGAGCGCGACGTGCCCCGCGACCGAAGCGGGGCTCTGCTGCAGCCCGGCTTCGAGGACCTCGATCGCCTCGCGCGGTCGCCCCTGCCGACGATGCTCGTCGGCGACGACGAGGAACTGGCGCGGCCCGGTCTCCCGGGTCAAGCTCCTCTTGATCTCGTCGATGCGAGACAGCGTCCTGCTGAAGAGGCCCATCGGTCCCGGCCAGTGTACGGCAAAGCCGCCGGCGGAAAAAGCTCGGGCCGCCCCGAAGGGCGGCCCGGAAGGGGTTCGGGAGAGCGGGATGCCCCGCGTCAGTTGAGAGAGAACGTATACGTCGCGGAGGCCGTGTGGCTCGCGCCGCCGCACGAAGGCGTATCGGTAGCGGTGACCGTGATGTTGTAGGGGCCGCCGGCCACCGCCGTTCCGCTCGTCGCAAGTACCCCGGAGCCGTTGATCACGACCTGGTTGGCACCCGGGCCAGTAACCACCCAGTTCACAGGCTGGAAGTCGGCGGGGGTCGCGTTCGGCGTCAACGTGAATGCTCCGATCTGCGTCCCGGCCGCGGCCGACACCGTCGTCGAGGCCGGCGCCGTGATCGAGAACTGCCCGTTCGGATCGATGAGCTGCAGGCCAATCGTGCGACTCACGGTCGTCGCCGTCCCGTCGGTGGCGCTGAGGCCGACCGAGAGCGTCGTCGTCCCGCCGGCCCCCGCCGTGGGCAGCTGCGGTGTCCCGGAGATGGCGCCGGTGCCGAGGTCGATGGACATTCCAGGAGGAAGCCCCGTCGCATTCCAGGTGTAGCCCGGAGTCCCCCCCGTCGCGGTCGCGGTCGCGCCGGCGTAGGCTGTGCAGATCGTCGCGGCGGGAAGGGTCAGCGTCGTGATCGTGAGAGGCGTCCGACAGACGACGGGCTCGGGAGGGTTGTAGATGAGGATGTTCGGGAGCTCGACCACGCAGCCGGTCCGGGCGTTCCGAAGCCGGATGCCGAACGACGTTGGGACGTACTTCACACCCGTGACGCCGGCGTTCGGGGCGGGAATGCAGGGCTGCTCGTTCAGTGCCGAGTCGGGGACGGCCGGGGCCGTGAAGCTGAGCTGGTCCGCGTTCGCGACGATGGCGTTGTTGATCGGGATGGTGACGCCGCCGCCGTAGACCTCGACGGTCATCGGGTCGATGAAGTTGGTCCCGATCACCGTGATGGTCGCGGGGGTGCCGCCGATGGGCGTGCCGAAGGGACCTCCGGTCTGGTTCAGCTGCGTCGGGGTGGCGCTCACCGCGGTCATCGCGTCGACCCGATAGGTGAACGGGGTGCCGAGCGTGTTGCAGGCCGCCGAGGAGAGCGCGGGGAAGGAGATCGTGAGCGTCCCGGTGACGTTGTCGCAGGCCGGTCCGCCGCCGAGCTGCGGGTCGATCACGGGCATGACGAGCGTGATGAGGGAGGAGGAGACCGAAGTGACCTGCGGACGCAGGAGCAAGCCGCCGGATTCGAAGGTCACCTCGACCGGCTCCTCGAAGCCCTGGCCGGCGATCGTCACGACCGTGGACTGGTTCCACGGCGCCGACGACGGGATCACGGTGTTGAGCGTCGGACAGGCGTAGTAGCGGAACTGGACGGGGCTCGTGTAGTCCTTGCCGGCGTACGGGTCGCGGACGACGACGTCGACCGTCCGGCCCGCGAGGGCGCTGTTCGGCCCGGTGGCGAGAGGCGTCAGGAAGATGATCTGGCTCGCCTTGATCTCGACGACCGAGGCCTCGACGCCGCCGACGAAGACCTGCATCGGGAGTTTGAAGTTGCGGCCGAAGATCGTGACGCGCGTCGAGGCGTCGTTCGGGCCCGTGGAGGGCGAGATCGACGTGACGACCGGCTCGAGGAACCCTCCGGGGAAGTACGTGTAGGCCTTGACGGCCTGGGCACATGCTTCCCGCGGTCCGCCCGCGTCGACGATGACGCGGACGTCGACCGTCTCGGGCTTGTCGGGGCTGGCGAGGACGCGCCGCGGCGTCGTCACCCGGATCTCGGAGTCGCTGACGCTCAGCGTGACGCCCTGGTTGCCGCCGAAGAAGACGGCCGTGCGGTCGGTCGTCGTGCTCGTGCCGCCGGCCGTGAACCCTCCGCCCTGGATGACGACGATGTCTCCGCCGTCCGGGCTGCCCGCGTTCGTCGGGTCCTCGGGGAGGACCGTCGCGAGGAAGAGGCCGGGGACTCCGTTGCAGGTGCCGGCGCCGCCGTCGGCGCGATAGGTGAACGCCTGCGGCAGGAGACCGCTCTGCTGCGAGACGAGGCCGAGGTCGGCAGTGACGGCGACGTCGACCGTCTCGGGGACGGCGGGGTTCGCCAGGACGTGGCGCGGCGTCTGGACCGTGATCTGCGTCCCCGTGACGGAGACGACGGACGCGGGCGCGGAGCCAAACGTGACGCGCGTCGTGGCGACGGCGCTCGTCGGCGACGGCAGGAAGTTCGTGCCCGTGATCACGACCTGCTGCCCGCCCTCGGGCTTGCCGGAGTTCGGGTCGACCGACGTGAGGGTCAGGCGCTTGTTCGGGTCGACGCAGTAGTACGTGAACGCCTTCTGCTCGGTGATGTCACCGAGGGGAACGTCGCCCGAGAAGAAGCGGACGACGAGGTCCACCACCTCGGGGACAAGCGGGTTCGCGAGCGTTCGCGCCGGGGTCAGGACCTCGATCCGCGTCTCGGAGAGTGACTGGACCGACGCCGGCTTGCCGCCGAAGAGGACCTGCACGTTCGCTACGTCGGTGCCGAACCGGCCGCCGTTGATCGTGACGACGTCGCCGCCGGCGCAGCTCCCCGACGTCGGGCTGATGCTGGAGATGAACGGCCCGTTCGACGGGATGGGCTGGTAGTCGACCGACTTCTCGGCCGTGCCGCACTCGAAGGCGGCCTTCACCTTCGCGAGGCCCGACGAGGTCGCGCCGAGGGTCACGTCGGCGAACCCGTTCTGGGTCACCTTCGACACGCTCGGAAGGCCCGTCTCGAGGAAGAAGCCGAAGTCCGTCGTGAAGGTGATCGAGGTCCCGTCGGGGACGAGGGCCCCGCCCTTTCGGACCGTCGCCCGGAGGATGATCGCGGTCCCCGCCATCGGGGTGACGTCCGTGGCGTCGAGAGCGATCGTCACCGCGCAGCTGCCGCCGTCGGTTCCCCCGCCCGCAGGGGGTTTGGGCGACGTGGGCGACTCGCCGGAGCAGCCGGCGAGGAGCAGCGAGAGACCCACGGTCGCGGCGAAGAGGGGCTGGAGGGTTCGGCGCATCGCTTTCACCTCGGAGTTTCCACGCACCGTCGACATGCCGTCCTCAGTTCACCCGCGCCACGATCGTCTCCGTCGCGGCGCTGTAGAGGAAGGTGAGGCCGAAGGTGCCGACGCCCCGGACGGGCTGGCCGGAGAGCGTCCGGCCGCGGTAGGTCACGGTGGCCCGGCAGCGGATCTCGCTGTTCCCCGTCTCGCGGTCGATCCCCCCGTTGAAGGGGAGGAGCTGGTCGAGCGGGGCCTTGAGGAGAGCCGAGCGGGTCATATAGGGGTAGTTGGACATCGTCGACGTCCCGCCGGCCGGGACGATGACGTTGCCCGGGAACGTCTCCGCCTCCGGCGCCTTCGTCCCGCCGTCGATCCGCCGCCACTCGACGACGTAGTCGTCGAGGCGCGTGTCGAGGAAGCTCGACGTCCCCCCGGTCGTGTTCTTCAGGTGCGACCGGAGCTGGACCGTCTCGAGCTGGAGCGGGGCACCGCTCCCGACGTTCCACGACTCCGGGAGGAGCGTGTACTCGGCGGAGAGGTAGACCGGCGAGGCGTCGTCCCCCTGGGTGTTCGACGAACAGCCGGCGACGGCGAGGACTCCGGCCAGGAGGGCGACGGCGAGGGGAATTCGGTTCTTCATCGTTCGGCTCCGTGTCGCGGCCTCAGAGCGCCTTCATCACGCGCGGCGTGATGAAGATCATCAGCTCGTCTGTCGTCTCGTCCATCGTCTTGTTCCGGAAGAGACCTCCGAGGAGGGGGATCTTCCAGAGGCCCGGGACCATGTTCTGGCCGTCGTTGGCCGAGAGCTTGAAGATCCCCGCGATCATCCCGGTGCCGCCGTCGCGCACCATGAGGCGGGTTTGCGCGTCGCGGGTGACGAGCGGGACGTTGTTCCCGCCGGTGATCGCGACGCCCGGCGCCGGCTCGCGGCGCTGGATCTTGATGTCGAGGATGACGGTCCCCTCCGCCGTGACCTGTGGCGTGACGTCGAGCCTCAGCGTGGCGTCGATGTAGAGGACGGTCGTCGTGTTGTTGACCGTCGTCTGGACCGGGATCTGGAAGCCCGACTGGACCGACGCGGCCATGTTCGTCTGCGTCAGGATCTTGGGCGACGAGACGAGCTTCACGAGGCCCCGGGCTTCGGCGGCGCTCAACGCGACGTCGAGCCGGAACGTGTCGAGGACGTTCGCGAGGCTCGCCCGAAGGATCTGATTGCCGTTCGGGAGCGAGACCGCGCCCTCCACCTCGGCGCTGTTCGGGAAGACCATCCCGGTCGTGTTCCCGTGAGCCTGGTCGGAGATCGCCTGGAAGCCCCAGTCGATGCCGAGCCGCTTGCTGAACGTCCGGGTCGCCTCGACGATCCGGGCCTCGATCATGACCTGCGGCACGGGCGTGTCGAGGCTCTTGACGAGGTCGAGGACCGTCGGGAGGTACTCCGGGAGCTCCTTGATGATGAGGAGGTTCGAGCGCTCGTCCACGAAGATGTCGCCCCTCGGCGACATGACCTTCTTCGCCGTCGTCGCCGCGCTGTTCGCGCTCGCGTACGAGAGCTTCTGGATCACCGTCCGGGTCGGACGATTCGCCTCCTGCGCCTTGAGGAGGTTCTGGCGGGCGGACTCCTCGTGGGCGAGCTTGCCGGTCGCCGCGATCCGCATGACGTTCCCCTCGAGCACGTAGCCGAGCCCGTTGATCTTCAGGATCAGCTCGAGGGCCTGGTCCCAGGGGATGTCGGTCAGCGAGACGGTGACCGTGCCGCGCACGTCGGGATCGAGGACGATGTTCAGGTTCGTCAGCTCGCTGAACTTCTGGAGGGTGTCCTTGATGTCGGCGTCCTTGAGGTTCAGGGTCAGGGGCTCGCCCGTGTACTGGCGCTCCGTCTGGCCGATCGCCCGGGACTCGTACGGGTTCGAGATGTCCTTCAGCTGGCCGCCGCTCTGCTGCTCGGCGGCGAGCGTCTCGGCGGCCTCGAGGAGCGCACGGTCGTCCGCGGAGGTCTTCCGGCGGGCGGGGCGCGGCGGAACGGGCGCCGGGACCGCGACCTCGGGGGAGGCCACCGTCACCGTCGGGGCCGCCGCCGCGACGCGGACGGGCTCGGGCGTCTTCACGGCGACCGGCTCGGGAGCCGGCAGCTCGGCGACGACGACGGGCTCCGCAGGGGCCGGAGGCTCGACGGCCGCCGGCTCGACGACGGGGGCGGCCTCGGCGACGGCGGGGAGCTCCGCAGCTGCGGGGACGTGGACGACCGGCTCGGCGACCACCGGCGCCGCGGCGACCACCTCGGGAGCCGGCGCGGTCGGGACGATCGGCTCGGCGAGGTCGTCGGCCTCGTGAGCCTCGTACGAACCGGCGGCCGGGACGGCAGGCGCGGGAGCCGGGGCCGCAGCCGCGACCTGAACGGGGGCCTCGGCCTCTCCGCCGAACGAGATCGAGACGGTCGATCCGCTCTGCCGGAGGACCGGGAGGGATTCCTTCTCGAGGTCGAAGACGACGCGCGTGACCGCGGTCGGCTCGGTGCGGAACTGGGAAACGCGGACCCGGGCGACGCCGGCGGCGTCCACGTCCTCGTTGCGGAAGCGCGACGCGTTCCGGACGCCGGAGAGGTCGACGACGAAGCGGGGCGGGCTCGAGAGCGTGAAGGCCTCGTAGGAGAGCTCGCCGTCGGCCTCGAGGCGGACGGCGAGAGCGCCGCGCCGGGTCTCGGTCGCCACGCGCGCCAGACGGGTCGCGACCGCGCCGGACGCCTCGTGGCGGGCGACGACGACAGGCTCCGACGGGGACGCGGCGGCGGGAGCGGGGACGGTCGGGGGAGCGGCCTGCGCGACGACCGCGGGCGCGGTGGGCGCCGCAGGCGTCTCGGCCTGCGCGAGGATCGGCTCCTCGATCCGCGGGAGCAGCGCGATCGACATCGCCCTGGTTGCCGGGTCCCCGGCGATCTGGGCTTCGAGCGCGCCCCGGCCGGTCAGCTCGAACCGCACCTGCGGCTGCCCGAGCTCCGAGAACGACCTCATCTCGAGGGCGGTCAGAAGCGTGCCGTCGGCGCGCGGAGGCTCGAGACCGGGCGTCGCGACCGTTCCGGGGAGGTCGACCACGAGGGTCTTCGACCCCTCGCGGGCGTAGACCATCGGCCGCAGGGGGCCGTCGGCCGCGAGCAGGAGCCGCGGCGCGTCTCCGTCGATCAGGAGCGCGGCGCTCGTCAGGACCGACGGCGCGACCGAGGCGGAGACGACGTTCTCCGTCGTCGGGGCGGGTCCGGCCTGCGAAGAGCAGCCCGCGGCCGCGAGGGCCGCGACGAGGATTCCCGCGAGCCCGGGTGCCGAGAACCTTCCAGTTCGAAACATGGTTCCTCCCCACGAGAGGTTCGAGGTGCCGAGGGGCCGACCGGGTTCGAGGCGGGTCGTCTTGATCGTCATCGAACTTCCTTCGCTCACGGCTTCGCCTGGAGGGCCAGCGCCTTGACGACGTCCCGGAACGGTTTCGGGCTCGTCGGGTCGTTGACGTTCTGGCGGAACACGATCTCGGTCGGGCCGATCTCCATGACCTCGCCGTCGAAGACCGTGGTCCCCTTCCGGAGCAGGTACGAGCGGTTGTCACCGCCCCTCATCATCGCGATCCACCCCTGCCGGGTCCGAATCGTTCCCTGGAGCTCCAGCTCCTCCACGAGCATCCCCGCGATCCCGGGCGGCCTCTGGCGATCCTTGTCGTCCTGGGTCCTCAGGAGGAGGGACCGGAACGGATCGCGCCGGCCCCGGACCTCGTAGGTGTAGGCCGGCGCGGTGGTGTCCTGCTCGCCCGGCACCGGGACCTCGATCCCGGTCTCGGTCGGAGGCGTCGCGGGAGCGGCAGGCGGAGGCGCCTGTCCGAGCGCGGACGAGGCGGGGAGGATCGAGACGGCGAGAAGCCAGGCCGACGCGCGATTCAGTTTCATCAGACGCCTCCATCGCGTCCCGCACCGGACGGGATCGCGGCTCCGCCGCCGGCGGAACCGCCGCGGGGCGGGGTGGCCCGACCGGATCCGGAGGCCTGGTCGCCGAGGTAGATGAACGTCTTCAGCGTGAAGTTCGCTCCGAGCGTCCGGCCGAGCCTCGCGTCCGAGTACCCCGTCATCGTCAGCGACTCGACGTTGATGATCCGGGAGAAGCGCGCCATCTTGTCGAAGAAGAGCGCCAGGTTGTGGTACGTCCCGTCGAGGACCACTTCGATCGGCCACTCGGCGTAGAAGTCCTTGTTGACGTACTCCTTCGGGCGGAAGTCCTTCAGGAAGAAGTCGCCCTGCCGGGTGAGGGCCTCGATCTTCTTGATGAGCTCCTCGGTGTTCCGCTTCGTCGGGAGGATCTCGAGGAGGCGGTTGAGGTCGAGCTCGATCCGCCGGACCTCCTCGCGCAGCTGCGGGAGCCGCCGCTCGGCGACCCGGCCCCGCTCGATCTTCTCCTGGAGCTTCCCGTACTCGGCCTTCAGGCCGGCGAGCCGCTGCTGCATCTCCTTGAAGTTCGGGTACTGCCAGTTCGCGACGGCCCAGAGTCCGACCGCGAGCGCGAGGCCGATGCCGAGGCCGTAGTACCAGGGCTTGTCTTCGAGCTGCTTCAGTTCGATCGCCACTTCGGCCCCCTCAGTTCCCCGCGGCCGGCGCGGCTGGAGCGGCGGGCGCGGAGGCGGCCTCGCTCCCGTCCGGCTCTGCGGTCACGAACTGGGTCCTGTCGAGATCCGCGAAGACGAAGGTCAACCCGAAGTTGTAGAGGTTCGAGGCGCCGGCGCTCGCGGCGGTAATCGCCCTGACCTTCGGCTCCTGGAACGCCGAGACCCGCTTGAGGTTCGTCAGGTAGTTCGCGACGGCCGGCGGATTGAGGGCCTTGCCGTCGATCGTGATGCTGTTGCCCTTCACCTGCATCCTCTCGATCCAGAGGAGGTCCGGGAGGGCGTTGGAGACCTCGTCCATCAGGCGGACCGGCCCGCGCTGGTTCGCCTTGAGGGCGTTGATGAGGTCGACCTTCTTCTGGAGCTTCGCCTTCTTGTCCTCGAAGTCGGCGACCTCCTTGAGGACCGCCTCGAGGCGCGTGACCTCCTGCTGGGCGATCCGGTTCTTCTCCTGCTGCTCCTTCAGGCGCGACGCCTCGACCCACCACTGGACGCCGACGACGAGGAGCCCGATGAGGAGCCCCCCGAGGATCAGGAAGAGGTTCAGGCGGCCCGCGCCGCCGAGCGCCGAGACGCCCTTCTTCTTCCTCTGTGGCTTCGCTTCGGAGAGGAGGTTGATCTTGATCATCTGGCCTCCTCCGTCACTCGCCGAGCTTCCGCACGGCGAGCCCGACGCCGATCGCCAGCGACGGGCCGTTCTCCGAGAGCCAGGCCGGGTCGACGGAGCGGTCCTCGGCGACGACGGAGCGGAACGGATTCATGATCTCGACGGGCAGGCCGAACCGGTCCTTGAGGACCTCGTCGAGCTGCCCGACCCGCGAGCCTCCGCCGGAAAGGACGATGGTGTCGACCTTTTCCGAGCCGGACGTCGCGTGGAAGAAGTCGATCGTCTTCTGGAGCTCGCCGGCCACGTCCTCGCAGACGCCTGCGAGCACGGGCTGGATGCTCTCCGCGGACTGCCCGCCGACCGGCTCCCCCTTCTTGAGCGCCTCGGCCTGCTCGAAATTGAGCGAGAACGCCTTCTGCAGCGCGTCCGTGAACTGGTTCCCGCCGAACGTGATGTCGCGCCAGAAGGCCGTCTGCCCGCTCGCGAGGATGTTCACGTTCATCACCGACGCGCCGATGTTCACCAGGGCGATCACGCGCGTCGGGTCGAGGCCGTAGTTCACCTCGTAGCAGTTCTGGAGCGCGAAGACGTCGACGTCGACGAGGCCCGGCGTCCGCCCGGCCTGCGTGACGACGTTCTTGTAGTCGTCCACCTTCTCCTTCTTCGCGGCGACGAGAAGAACGCCCATCGTCTCGCCCGGAACCCCGGGATCGAGGACGACGTAATCGAGGTAGACGTCGTTGATGTCGAACGGGACGTACTGCTCCGCCTCCCACCGGATCGACTCGGAGAGCTCCTCCTCCGGCATCGTCGGCAGCTGGATCTTCTTGACGATGACGGAGTGGCCCGAGACGGAGACGGCGACGTTCGGGTTCTTGATACCGGTCGACGCGAGAAGGCGGGAGATCGTCTCGACGACGAGCGAGGAGTCCATGATCGCGCCGTCCACGATCGCTTCCGGCGAGAGGTTTTCCAGGCCGGCCTTGACCAGCTGGAACTGTCCCTCCTTCGCTGCCCGGAGCTCGACCAGCTTGATGGCGGACGAGCCTATGTCGAGACCGACGAGGTTCTTGGCCTTGCGGAACAACACGGTGCGGTCTCCCTCCCTCTACGTTCCGGAACCGACGCGACACCCTGACACGAGCTGGGTAAAGCCTTTGTGGCGGCTATGTTGCGCGGGTCCCCCGAGACTGTCAAGGACGAGAAAAGCCCGAAATGCCTCTGGACACGGAGACGGAGGGGCGCTATAAGTCGCAGTTCCGGCGGCGACCCCGGTCCGCTCCGACGAGGACGGGACCGGAGCGTCGCCGGGTATCGCGTTCAGGATTCAGAGGGAGCCACCCCATGCCCCAGATGTGCGAAGTCTGCGGAAAGGCCCCGGTCGCCGGTCGCCGGGTCAGCCACGCCCACAACGTCACGAACAGGCAGTTCAAGCCGAACCTCAGGAGGGTCCGGGCCGCGGTCCCCGGAGGCTCCAAGCGGGTCACGGTCTGCACGCGCTGCCTTCGGTCCGACAAGATCACCAAGGTCGTCCGCTGACGCCTCCGCCGGCCGCGGGGAACCCCTCCTCGCGACCGGCGTGACCGAGCCCTTCAGCGCGACCCGAGCCGGGAGACGTTGAACTTCCGTCTCACTCCGGTCACCCCGGGCACGGAGCGGATCGCGAGGAAGAGCTTGTCGAGGTGGCGGCGCCCCGGAGCCGTGACGCTCCCCTCGATCAGCGCCGTTCCGCCGGGGCTCGTCCGGGCCTCGATCGACTCGATGTTCGACTCCGCGTCCGAGATGACCTGGGTGATCCGCGCCAGGATTCCTGGGCGGTCCTCGACCTCGACCACGAAGTCGACCGTGAACGACGCGTCCTTCCCCACGTGCCACTCGACCTCGATCTCGCGGCTCGGGTCGAAGAGGAGGTTCCTCACGTTCGGGCAGGCCGCGGCGTGGACCGAGACCCCGCGCCCGCGCGTCACGTAGCCGACGATCTCCTCTCCGGGCACCGGCCTGCAGCACTTCGCGAGGCTCGCGAGAAGGTCGTTCTCGCCCCTCACGAGGATGCCCGTTCCGCCGATCGGGAGGATCTTCCGGACGACCTTCTTCAGGGCGTCGGTCCGCGACGGCCCCTTCTCCGCGGACGGCTCCTCCTGGGGGAAGAGCTTCTGGACCACCGCGCGCGGGAGGACCTTGCCGTAGCCGATCTCCGCGAGGAGGTCGTCCACGCGCGGGACGCCGAGCTCGGGAAGCAGCGGCTCGAAGGCCTTCGACTCGAGGAGGCGGCCGAAGGAGCGCTTCACCTTCTTCAGCTCCTTCTCGAGGAAGCGCCGCCCGATCTCGATCGACTTCTGCTTCTCCTTCGTCTGGAGGAAGGCGCGGATCTTGTTCCGCGCGCGGGAGGTGACGACGAAGGCGAGCCAGTCGCGCGACGGGGCGCCCGAGGGCGCCGTGAGGATCTCGACGATGTCGCCGTTGACGAGCGGCGTCCGGAGCGGGACGAGCCGGCCGTTCACGCGCGCGCCGACACAGCGGTGCCCGACGTCGGTGTGAATCCGGTAGGCGAAGTCGACCGACGTCGCGCCCCGCGGGAACGAGTAGACGGCGCCCTTCGGCGTGAACGTGTAGACCTCGTCGGCATAGAGGTCCATCTTCAGCGAGGAGAGGAACTCCCGCGGGTTCGCGATGTCGCGCGTCGTCTCGAGGATCTGGCGGATCGCCGCGATCCCCTCCTCGTCGACCTTCCGGCTCCCGCGCCCCTCCTTGTATTTCCAGTGCGCCGCGATCCCCTGCTCCGCGACGAGGTCCATCTCGCGCGTCCGGATCTGGATCTCGAAGGGCGGCTCGCCTTCCGGGATCACCGTCGTGTGGAGCGACTGGTAGAAGTTCTGCTTCGGCATCGCGATGTAGTCCTTGATCCGGCCCGGGACGGGCCGCCAGGCCTGGTGGACGATGCCGAGGGCGCTGTAGCAGTCGCGGACCGAGTCGACGAGGACGCGGAACGCGAGGACGTCGTAGAGCTGGTCGAGCGGGATCGACTGACGGATCAGCTTCTGGCGGATGGACCAGAGGCGCTTCACGCGGCCGGTCACTTCCGCGGGAACGCCCGCCTCCTCGAGGCGGGCGCCGATGTCGACGCGGAGGCTCTCGATCGCGGCGCCCGACGCCTTCATCCGCTCGTCGACCGCCGCCGAGAGGGCGATGAACTCGTCGGGGTGGAGGTACCGGAACGAGAGGTCCTCGAGCTCGCCCTTGATCCGGCCCATCCCGAGCCGGTTCGCGAGCGGCGCGTAGATCTCCATCGTCTCGGCGGCGATCACGCGCCGCTTCTCCTCCCGGAGGTGGTGGAGCGTCCGCATGTTGTGGAGCCGGTCGGCGAGCTTGACGAGGATGACGCGGAGGTCTCCCGTCATCGCGAGGAGCATCTTCCGGAACGTCTCCGCCTGCTGCGCCTCCTTCGAGGTGTAGGCGTAGCGGCCGATCTTCGTGACGCCGTCGACGACCTCCGCCACCTCGATTCCGAAGAGCGCGGCCAGCTCCTCCTTCGTCGTCTTCGTGTCCTCGAGGACGTCGTGGAGGAGGCCGGTCGCCACGGAGACCTCGTCGAGCTTCAGCTCGGCGAGGAGCATCGCCACGCCGATCGGGTGGACGAGGTAAGGCTCGCCCGAGGAGCGGAGCTGGTGGCGGTGCGCCTGGGCCGAGTAGATGTACGCCCTCCGGAGGAGGTCCTCGTCGGCCCCCGGAAGGTAGCTCTCGACCGCGTCGAGGATGTCCTCGAACCTGAGCACGTCCGGATTATGGCGTCCCCGTCTCCGCGCTGCGCGCCGGGCGAGGTTCGGGTAACCTCCGCCGGATGCCCGCACCGGCCCCCGAGCCCGAGACCGCTCCGACCGACCCGTCCGCCGACCCGGCCGCCGGCGGCCTCCACCCGCTCCTGCGGGCACTCTCCGCGCCCCGGCGTTGGCTCCGGGCGACCTACGACTGGACGATGCGCTGGGCCGACAAGCCGCACGCGCTCGCGGCCCTCTTCCTGATCGCCGTCGTCGAGTCGTCGGTCTTCCCGATCCCTCCCGACGTCCTCCTCATCGCGATCGTCGCCGCCTCGCCCCGCCTCTGGCTCCGCTCCGCGGCGCTCTGCGCGCTCGGATCGGTCCTCGGCGCCGCGGGCGGCTACCTCATCGGGACCGCGTTCATGGCGACGCTCGGCCAACGGATCGTCGAGTTCTACAACGCGCAGCACCACTGGGCGAAGGTCGTGGAGCTCTATAACGGCGAATGGGGGATCTGGTTCCTCGCCGCCGCGGCATTCACGCCGATCCCCTACAAGGTCGCCACGATCGCGGCCGGAGCGACCGGGATGGCGTTCGTCCCGTTCCTCCTCGTCAGCCTCGTCGGACGGGCGGCCCGCTTCTTCCTCGTCGCCGCCCTCCTCCGGGTCTTCGGCCCGGCGATCCGCCGGACGCTGGAGAAGAACTTCGACCTCGCGGCCCTCGCGTTCCTCGTCCTCCTCGTCGGCGGCTTCCTCGCGCTGAAGTACTTCTGAGGCGCCGCCGGCCGCGAGCCCTCCGGCGGGCTCGGGCGGCTCCGGAGGAGGCGCCTACTCCGCGCCCGCCTCGCGAGGCGGGAAGGCGAGCGAGAGGACGATCGAGGCGACGAGCAAGGCGCCGATGATCCCGAGCGACAGGCCGATCGGGAAGTGCCCGCCGAAGGCGTCGTTCAGCCACGCCATCTTCAGCCCGACGAAGACGAGGACGAGGCCGAGGCCGTACTTCAGCAGGTGGAACTTGCCGACCGCGCCCGCGAGGAGGAAGAAGAGCGCGCGGAGCCCGAGGATCGCGCAGATGTTCGACGTGAAGACGAGGAGCGGCTCGCGCGTGATCGCGAAGATCGCCGGGACCGAGTCGATCGCGAAGACGACGTCGGACATCTCGATGAAGACGAGGGCGAGGAGAAGCGGCGTCCCCATCAGGCGCCCGCCCTCGCGGGCGAAGAGGTGCGGCCCGTGGAGCTCGTGCGTGAGCGGCATCCAGCGCTTCAGCGCCTTGAGGACCGCGTTGTCCGCCGGGTCGACCGGCTTGTCCGGCCCGAAGATCAGCTTGACCCCCGTGATCACGAGGAACGCCCCGAAGACGTACATGACCCAGTGGAACTGGAGGAGGAGCGCGCCGAGCGCGATGAAGATCGCCCGGAAGACGAGGGCCCCGAGAATGCCCCAGTAGAGCACGCGGTGCTGGTAGGCGGCCGGGACGCCGAAGAACTGGAAGAGGACGACGAAGACGAAGATGTTGTCTACGGAAAGCGCCTTCTCGATGACGTAGCCCGTCAGGAACTCCAGGAAGACCTGTCGGGCCGCCGCGTCGGGGACGAAGCCCGGTACGGCCAGGAGGCGCGGGTCGGCCGCGAAGCGAGCCGAGGCCCAGACGTAGAGGACCGTGCCGACGCCCATCGCCACCACGACCCAGACCGCGCTCCAGGCGGCGGCCTCGCGGAACCCGACGACGTGCGCCTTCCTGTGGAAAACGCCGAGGTCGAGGGCGAGCATCCCGACGACGAAGACGACGAAGAGGCCGTAGACCCACCAGGTCTCGGCGAAGGGGAAGAGGGAGACGCTCGTCATCGGGGTCCTCTCGGGCGGTCCGTGGGTCCGGGCGCCGGGGCGCCCTCACCGTGGCCGCGCCGCCCGGCGCGACCACGGTGGGGGGGCGGCCTCAGCGGCCCTTCGCGGCCGCCTTGCCCGGCTTGCCGGGATCGGGGACGGAGGCCGGGTGGCGCGCGGCCCGCATCGCCTTCCACGTCTCCCAGTTCACGACCCAGGGGGCCGCGATGAAGATCGTGGAGTAGGCGCCGATGAACGCGCCGACGAAGAGGACGAACGAGAAGCCGCGGATCACCTCGCCGCCGAAGAAGAAGAGGGCGGCGACGGTGAGGAACGTCAGGAACTGGGTCAGGAACGTCCGCGAGAGCGTCTCGTTGATCGAGCGGTTCACCAGCAGGGCGAACGGCTCCTTCTTCGGCTTCTCGAGGTTCTCGCGGATCCGGTCGTAGATGACGACCGTGTCGTTCGCCGAGTAGCCGATGAGGGTCAGGAAGGCGGCGACGACCGTGAGCGAGATCTCGACGCCGAAGATGGCGCAGAGGCCGAGCGCGATGAACGCGTCGTGGATCAGGGCGAGGACGACGCCGGTGCCGTACGAGACCGACCGGAAGCGGAACCAGACGTAGACGAGGATCGCACCCCAGGAGAGGACGACGGCCCAGGTCCCCTTCCGGCGGAGGTCCTTCCCGACCGCGGGGCCGACCGACTCGGCTCCAATGAGCGTCACCGGGCCGGCGACCGTCTTCTCCTTCAGCCAGGAGGCGACGGCGGGCGAGAGGCCGGGCGTCGCCGCGGCGGCGTCGAGGCTCGCGAAGAGCCCCGTCTGCGAGCGGTGCGCGATGATCGCCTGGGCGATGCGGGCGTACTCGACGGCCGGGTTCGCGTCGGCCCGGCCGGCTATCTTCTCGGGGTCGTCCTGCTGGAGCTTCGCGGAGAGCGGGTCGGCGCCGTT
>ENA-UPTA01001046-UPTA01001046.1-activated-sludge-metagenome-genome-assembly--contig:-NODE-1046-length-31393-cov-8.766801_pt1 | contig 31393 bp, 25 predicted proteins | sample MGYA00238184_ERZ773361 | MGnify/ENA primary metagenome ERZ773361 (study PRJEB29100, sample SAMN05720205) | activated sludge metagenome | isolation source: anaerobic digester from wastewater... | reverse complement strand
AATGGGGTGTTAGCTCAGCTGGTAGAGCAGCGGACTTTTAATCCGTTTGTCGTGGGTTCGATCCCCGCACACCCTACCAATATTTAAGCGGCTTGCAGAGATGCAAGCCGTTTTTCTTTTTGGCTGAACGTAGCTAAATCGTACCCCTCGGTAAAACAGAGTCGATTCGAGCAGCAGCATGCGCTAAGTGGTCTGGTGCTAGATGTGCATAGCGATCAACCATAGATGCCGTTTTCCAGCCGCCAAGTCTTTGTAGTTCATGCGTTGGGGTTCCGGCTTGTCTTTGCCATGTGGCCCAAGTATGCCGAAGATCATGCCACCGGAAATTCTTTATTCCTGCACGTTCAAGAGCAGCTTGCCAAGCTTTGGTATTAGCTGCTTTGAATGGCTCGCCTCTGTAAGTAAACACCCGGGTTGGATGTTTCCCTTGTTGGCGATTGAGAACTTCCATAGCAATATCGTTGAGCGGAATAGAAATTGGCCTGCCATTCTTGGATTGTCCTGCTTTAATCCATGCATGCTTGAGTTCAAGATTAACTTGTTCCCACTCCAGCTTGACCACATTGCTTTGTCTTAACCCAGTTGCCAGAGCAAACAAAACAATTTCATGCTGATGTTCAGGAAGCTCGGTTAAAAGCGAAACGGCTTCTTGAATGGTCAGAGATCGTTCCCGACTAGTAGTTTCTTTAAAGAGCCTGATTTTTGGTATCCGTTCAAGCCACTCCCATTCATCTCTTGCACGAATGAGAATTGACCTGATAAGCGCCAAATATCTATTTACAGTAGCCTTTGAGGCTTCCTTTAGTTTTTCAGAACGGATTAAATCAATACAATCAAGATTAATCTCATCCAGCAAATAATCACTTAGATAATGATCAAGCCAAATCAGCTTGGATTTATCTTCATGATGCGTAGCTTTATCTGAAGTCTCATTGAGCCACCTAACCACTGCTTCTTTCCAAGAGTGGCGGGCTTTTAGCCCTAACCTTTCTTGTTCCCAGAGCTGAGCTTTTAGCTTGTCGTGGAATTCTTGGGCTTGGTTTTTGTCTTCAGTCCCAGTGCTTCGTTGTATTGTTCTACCAGCAACGGTGACTTTAATCCACCATGCTGAAGAGTCTTTGCGTTTGTAGAGTGACATAATGTTTCCTTTCTTTCACTCTGCAATGCTCGCATTGCGTATTTTGAGCGAATGTGTTCAATCAGGTCAACTTCTAAGAAGACCCAGCATTTTCCGATTTTTGCCCCTTGAATTTCCCCAGCTGATGCTTTCATTGAGAGTGTGACTGGGTGAACCTTGAGAAAGGCAGCAGCTTCTTTTATGTTCATGGTTTTCATATCGAATCCTAAAGTGCTAGATTAGGGTTAATAGGCTTTACTAGTGGCCAGTTATCCAACGCATACACTGGAAATCTGGCTCGATGCTTTTCAGTAATCGGTACGCGTTCTCCTGCAACGGGTACTGATTGAATAAGTTCAAACATACGCATGAGCCTTGGTGCAAAGTTTGCATCTGGGCACACGTAATGTACCTTGGCGTATTCATCACGCTTCATCATTTGCAGATAAATCGAAAAGATGGCTTCGTACCGTTTTAAGGTTTTGATGCTGCGTTCGAGCTCTATGGCCACAATCTGGCCTTCATTGTTCGTAGCTATTGCATCTGGCCGTTTTTTAATGTCTTTGGGTAAGCGATTGCCAGGTATCCAGTTCGTCCAGCCTGCGCCTTCTGCAATCAGCCTTGCCCGTTGAATATCTAAGTAATGTGCAATGGTCATCACGGAGAGTTTGCTTGGTTCAAAGTAGGGTCTAATTTGCATCACTTCACTTTCAGTCCAAGCGAAAGCTAGCCCTTGCGGCGTAATGCCCCAAAGACTGAGCCTTAATGCAGTTACTTTGAATCTCAGCAAAAAGCCGTCACGTTCCATTTGGCAAATAGTCTTGAATGCTGCTGGTTCTGACAAACCCAGCACCCCTGCTAGGTTGGTCAGATTGCTCCAAGTTTCATCGCGTAAGAAACGTAATAAAACCTCACGTTTGGTTTGTGCGCGCGCACAGCGCTGTTGGTAAGAGTTAATCAACATCAAGCAGACTCTGTGCGGTAGTGAGTGGTGCTGTTTTAAATTCTATGTTTGGCTTAGTGCCTAACTCAGATTTCAATTCAGCATTGGTGATGGATACAGGTTTTGTGGCTTCGCTATTTTTAGCCACGTGTATCGGTGAGGTAAAAAAGAATTGCGCTAGCCCTGCACCATAAAGCACTGCACAGCGCTCGGGTAATGCATGCAGCATATTAGTATCCACAAGTGGGCGTTCGGCTTGGCGCAAAGTACGTTCGCCATCTCTTGTTTCGGTTAAGCCTGCATTAGTTTTGACTTGCCTGATTTCATCATCGACTAGAATCGTGCCACTCATGCGCGCCAGCCACAGAGCGGTATCAGGGTCTTTCACTTGGTAGGCCATTTTAATCGCACAGTTTTCATTCACGGAAGCTACAACAGATTCAGGATCAAGATCAGCGGGGCAATCACGTAAGTCACCTAGTGATTGATGGGCAATCATGACATGTGCGCCTTTATCACGAATGGCGCCTAGCGCTTCGAGCGTTGGGCGACTGATCAGGTATTTGAACTCATCAAGAAATAAACAAACATGCCGTGCCTTTTGTCCGTTGCCTAATTCACGTGGACGCACTTCAATATGTTGCATCATGGATAAGACAAAGATACGCTGCAATTTAAGAATGCGTGGATTGCGCATAGAGCCTCTGACGTAAATCACGGCACCTTGTTTGATCAGGTTGCCAAGCTCAATCCCAGTTCTGGTATTCACTGCATCGACTAATCCAATTTCTTCCAGATCAGATACGAACTTTTTACCTGCTTCTGCAATATCTGGTTGATGTTGGATGAGTAGCTGCAGGGTTTCAATCAATGAATAATCTTGTCGGTTAGCGATATTTGCAAACACGCGTGCAGCACGCCTATCGTCCAGTCGATAAAAGTCAGCGTCCGTCCCTTTTTCACCAAGAGAGAAGCCAGCTGAAAGTAGCTCCTCAATTTCATTGGCATTTTTATGTTGTAGTGGATTCCACTGGGCTTCTTCAGATAACAAATCAATATAAACATATGGCACCCCTGCATCATTTGCTGCTTTATGCATCACATGTGGTAACCATTCGTCATTCTTTGGATCGATCACCACTACAGATTCACCAGATGTGACAGCCTGAGACAGTAAAATGCCTGCTGCGACGCCCTTGCCAGAACCTGTAGTGCCAGTCACATCAACATGTGATTTGCGCCATTGTTGCCAAGGAATATAGACAGGTTTTCTTCGTTCATTCAGGCCAAAGAAAATACCCTTTTTGAGGTTGTAGTAATTAACCGGGTCATAAATGCTTTGTGAGTTAGGTAAATGCACCCCAATGTGGCGTATATCAGTTTTATGATTGCGCTCAGTGCTATTAGCTTTGGTTAGGCGGTATTTGATGACTTCGATATGGGGTGCTGAATACCGAATCAGCAAGATGACAAAAGCAACTCCTGCAAAGCTTCCTGTACCAAATGCCCAAAGATGATGTACAGGCAAACTGAATGTCACATGTGCGAAATACATCGCTAGGTGTGGGATAGCGAAATAAAACACTAATTGGAAAACTATTGCGCAAAAAGCGAGGCTTGCAAAAAAGCTACCTGCTTTGTTTTCGCGATTAAGCCATGATAATGTGACACTCAAACCAAATATCAGGCCTATGCACCACCAGTAGTGCTCTAAATGTCTAATCCAGATATTCAAAAAATCGATGATCAGGTTGTTCAGTTTGGTAAAAAGATTCATGGGATTCCTAATACTTATGATTGATGTTTGCGGGCAAGTGCTTGATGCATAGCTGCAAGAAGTTTGGGAATGTTTTTCGAGTCCGTTGGCTTGGGTGCTTCAGTGGACTTTTTAAGCCGCTCTAACTTGGCTTGCTCACGGGCTGCGGCAATGCGTACGCCAGCTTCTGGTGTAAATTGACCAGCTCTAGCTCGGGTAATTAAGGAGCGTAAGTAACTCAGTGGTGCGCCAGTCACTCTGTTGGTGTTTAGACGAGCTGCTAACTCATCTAAAACCGCTTGGGCTAGCAGTTGGTCAATTGAGTCTAGTTGTGGCTTAGCAAGTTTGCGTTCTTCTGGCTTTAATTGGTTTGGATAAATGTATTCTGTATCACCACTAGAAGCGTTTTCTGTCTCGCTTGTATGTAGTGGTGGTTTTTGATTCAGAGACGATTCTGTGGTGGTTTGGGTGACAGCTAAACCACCCTGGGGTGTCGCTGACTCCATCCTGTCGTGGTTGCGTTGTCTGGGAGGGGGTGGCAAATTGCCACCCCCTTTATTTATAGCAAGCTTATACCCATTACTTTTAGAAGATCCGTCATTTCTAAAACGTGCTTCTATTACTAATAGCTCTTGCTCTTCTAGCGTGCGCAAAATGCGTTGGACACTTCTTTCATCCATACATGTTTTTTTCGCTATAGTGGAGATGCTCGGCCAGCAGTAGCCCTCATCATCAGCAGCATCAGCAAGCGCCATTAAGACAAATTTAATGGCTGACTTTAGTCTCAATTGCCAAGCCCAGTTCATGGCAGCAATGCTCATGTTTTGGCCTTGAAGTATGTTTTATATAGCAAACACATGTTTGTAATGATTTGTGATATATTTTATGTTGAGTTAAGTATTATTTAGTTTAAATAAGTAACAACTATTTATAAACATTGTATTTATGTTTAAACATAGTTGTCAATGGATATTTATGGAAAACGACATCATTGAGAATCAGAACTTCGGTGTGAGGCTTAAAGAGGAGCGCAATAGGCTTGGTTTTACTCAAGAAGAGTTAGCTAAGCTAATCGATATAAAGCCCCTGACCCTGCTTCAATATGAGAAAGGCAATAGCTCGCCTACGATGAAGTTGGTTTATAGATTGCGTGAGTTAGGTTTTAACGTGAACTACATGGTGAATGGTGAAGACACTGGAAGTATTGTAGATGTGAACAAAATCTCAGCATCAATGCTAGAAAAGTCTCTGGAAATGAGCGAAAAAATTATCAGTTCATCATTAAAGAATGTGCCTTTATCAGCGACTCAAAAGCTCAAGCTTCAGCTATTAATTATTGACCAACTATCATCTGGCGATGCAAAAGAGAAAGATTTGAAGTTTGAAACAGTTTTAGAGTTTATTTCACAATTAAGTGTAGCTTAACAATATGAATAATAAAGAATTTGATCATCTTTGCACGGTGCTCTTAGAGCGCGTAAGTCTTCGCACTTCGCATCCACTTTTAAATTTCTACGCATCACTAAAACTTCAATTCAAACTTTCTGCCTATCAAATTTATAGGCCAACAATTATGAGAATTGGAAGTTTCTACCACCAATATCAGGTAAAAAAATATGAGAAGTTAATAGATACCGTGCCTGCTGAGAGTGATCAGAGTTTGCTTGACCATTACATTGAAAAATACGAGTCACATCTCTTTGCTACTCAATACGGTCGTGCATATAAAAAAGAGTATAGAGATTGGTGTTTAAAAATTGCTAGGGAAGAAAACATATCCCCTCAGCACTTACCATTTCTTATTTGGAATGCAGACCTTAATCCCAGAAATAAAACCTTCCTAAAAGGGACTGGCTTGATAATCGCATTGCAAGGGTTTTTTAATCTGGTGTTTAGTTTAATGATGGCAAATGGTGTGCTGTTAATGTTGATTGCTGATGGCAAACCACTTTTGTTAAGGCTACAAGCTGCACTATTAATAATGGCAGTGGCGATGCTGGGTTGGGCATTTTATAACCCGTATTCAATCGGTCTCTATAAAGTGACTAAGAACTACTCAAAAAGAATCTATTAATCAAAGCTCAGTAATTGTGAATAATAAAAAAATAACCCTTACTCAATTAGAGCAATACCTCTCCAAGGCCGCTTGGATACTCAAAGGTCCAGTCGATGCGTCTGACTTCAAGGTATATATTTTTCCACTGCTTTTCTTCAAGCGTATCTCCGATGTTTACGACGAAGAGTATCGTATTGCTCTAGAAGAGTCAGGTGGCGATAAAGAGTACGCGTCGCTGCCTGAAATGCATCGTTTTGAGATTCCAGAAAACTGCCATTGGAATGATGTCCGTCAAAAAACAAGCAATGTTGGTTTGGCGATTGAGACTGCCCTGCGCGGGATTGAACAAGCCAACCAAGAGTTTTTGTATGGCATTTTTGGTGATGCGCAATGGAGTAACAAAAACAAGCTTTCTGATCGCTTATTGATTGACTTGATTGAACACTACTCGCAATACAACCTCGGCAATGAAAACGTCAATCCAGATATTCTTGGCCAAGCTTATGAGTATTTAATCAAACACTTTGCAGATTTAACCAACAAAAAAGCGGGCGAGTTTTACACCCCACGTTCAGTCGTTCATCTGCTCGGTTTAATTTTAGACCCCAAAGAGGGCGAATCAATTTACGACCCTGCTTGCGGCACGGGTGGTATGTTGTTGGAATGCGCTGAGCATCTAAGAGAAACCAGCAAAGACTACCGCACGCTTAAACTCTTCGGTCAAGAGAAAAACCTAACCTCTAGCTCCATTGCTCGCATGAATATGTTCTTGCATGGCATTGAAGACTTTAAAATTGCGCGTGGTGATACCTTACGTAGCCCTGCTTTTTTTGAGGCAGATGGATTAAAGACTTTTGACTGTGTGATTGCCAATCCACCATTCTCTCTCAAAGAATGGGGTGCCGACAATTGGGCCAATGACCCTTACGGCAGAAATATCGCCGCCGTTCCACCGCAAAGCAATGGTGACATGGCTTGGGTGCAACACATGGTCAAATCCATGAACAGCACTGGCCGTATGGCCGTAGTGTTGCCACATGGCGCACTATTCCGTAAAGGTGCTGAAGCGACCATACGTGAAGCGCTGATCAGGCAAGATTTATTAGAAGCTGTGATTGGGCTTGGCCCCAACATCTTCTACGGCGCATCCATTGCCGCCTGTGTCATGGTGTTTAGACAAAATAAAGACGCTGCTAAAAAAAGCAAAGTGTTGTTTATTGATGCAGCCGACCAGATCCGTGTTGGCCGTGCGCAAAACTACCTAGAGCCAGAACATATCAACCAAATTTACCAATGGTATTTGGCCTTTGCGGATGTTCAAGATCACGTCAAAGCGGTGAGTTTAGACATGCTGCAAGAGAACGATTTCAACCTCAATATTCCGCTGTATGTTGAAAAGATCATTGAAGATAATTTACCCACGGTTGAAGAAGCACTGGCTGATTTAAAACAAGCATGGCAAGCCAGCTTAGAAGCAGAAGAAAAATTTAAAAAAATATTAAGGGAGTTTTTGTAATGGCCTACCAAACACCTCTAACCATCAAAGATGCGATTGATGCAATCAAAAAAAGACAATATGTCTTACCATCAATTCAACGTGAGTTTGTTTGGGGCACTGAGCAAATAGAAACATTGTTTGACTCATTAATGCGTGATTATCCTATCAGCACATTTCTATTCTGGAAAGTTGATAAAACGAAGATCAAAGACTTTCAATTCTATGAGTTCCTTAAAAACTATCACGAAAAAGATGGTATTCATAACCCCAAAGTTGATCTGCCGACTGATCAAGATGTAATTGCTGTATTAGATGGTCAACAAAGAATGACCTCAATGTACATCGCGCTAACAGGTAGTTATGCAGAAAAGGCGCCCTATCAAAGATGGGATAGTCCATACTCTTTTCCAAAAACTAAGCTTTATCTAAATTTACTGAAACCAGCGGATGATGCAGAAAAACAATTCGATTTTAGATTCCTCACTGATTATGAAGCTAGTAAAAATGAAAATGGTTACTTTTGGTTTGAATGCGGGAAGGTATTAGGATTTAAAGAAATTTCAGAAGTAATGGAATTCTTGATGGTCAACTCATTGACTGACACATCCAAGCACACACAAGAAGAATCCCGGTTTGCATTAAAAACGCTCAATGAATTTTTCAATGTTGTGCATCAAAAAGGCACCATTAGCTACTACTTAGAAAATAGTATTGAGCTTGATAAAGTTCTTCAAATCTTCATTCGAATTAATAGCGGCGGTACAAAGCTAAGTTACTCAGACTTGCTACTTTCAATTGCTACCGCACAATGGAAGGAGCGTGACGCTAGGGAAGTTATACATCAATTTGTCGATGAGTTAAATCGAATTGGCGATGGTTTTGATTTCAACAAAGATCTAATTCTTAAGTCATGTTTGGTTCTAGCTGATTTCTCAGATATTAAATTTAATGTTGATAACTTCAACAAAGAAAACATGCTGACAATCGAAAAGAACTGGGAGAAGGTTTCAAGTGCAATCCGCACAGCGGTTGAATTGGTTGCAAAATTTGGCTTTAACAGAGACAGCTTATTAGCTACAAACACAATTATTCCGATTGCATATTTCATTCATAAAAATAATTTTGAGAAATCTATTATTCATGGTGGTGATCGTGACGAAGACAGAAAGTCGATCAAAGAGTGGCTTGCCAGAGTACTTTTAAAAGGGACTTTTGGTGGTCAGCCAGATTCAATTTACCCAGGTATGAGAGATGTTATTAATGATAATCTTGGTAGATTCCCGCTAAAAGAAATTATTGATCATTACCGCGGTAAGAGAAAGTCCATCACATTCACATTAGACGATATTGAGAGCATTCTTAATATGCAATATGGCAAACCAAAAACCTTTTGCGCATTAAGTTTGCTTTACCCTGGCTTGAATAACAATTTTAGATACCATCAAGATCACATTCACCCTAAGTCAATGTTTAACAAAAAAACTTTAAAAGCGAATGGTGTAGCTGAAGATCAAATAGATAGCTTCGTGAGCACATTCAATACGCTTCCAAATTTACAGCTCTTGCAGGCAACTGAAAATGTTGAAAAAAATGCAACTCCGTTTAAGTCTTGGCTGGAGTCAACATACAAAGATCAGTCTAGCCGTGAAAGTTACCTGATGCAGCATTACGTTAAAACAACTTTGTCTCTAGAGCTTGTGGACTTCATTGAGTTTTTCCAAACCAGAAAAGATGAAATTAAGAATCAGTTGATCAAAATTTTATCTGTTGGAAGTGCTGAAACTGGGTTGATAGAGGAATAGTTTGTGACCCAACAAGAACTAGAAAAATTTTTATGGGGTGCCGCCACGGCGCTCAGAGGAACGATTGATGCTGGGGATTACAAGCAGTACATCTTCCCGTTGTTGTTCTTTAAGCGCATTTCAGATGTGTATGACGAAGAGTTTGAAAAGGCGCTGGCTGAGAGTGACGGCGATTTAGAGTACGCGGCTTTTGCAGAAAACCACCACTTTGAAGTGCCAGAAGGCGCGCATTGGCGTGATGTACGGGCGGTGACAACCAATGTGGGTTTGGCGATTCAAAACGCCATGCGGGCGATTGAGCAAGCCAACCCAGATACCCTGCAAGGCATTTTCGGTGATGCCAGTTGGACCAATAAAGACCGCCTTTCTGACGAAACACTCAATAACCTGGTTGAGCATTTCTCACAGCACAAACTCAATTTAAGCAATGTGCCAGACGATAAATTGGGCAATGCGTATGAATACTTGATTAAAGAGTTTGCCGACGACAGTGGCCACACCGCCGCAGAGTTTTACACCAACCGCACAGTGGTCAAACTTATGACCATGATTGCAAACCCGCAACCAGGTGAGTCGGTCTACGACCCTACTTGTGGCTCGGGTGGTTTGTTACTTAACTGCGCACTGCATTTAAAAGAAGAAGGCCAAGAATACCGCACGCTCAAACTCTATGGGCAAGAGATTAATTTGCTCACCTCGGCCATTGCGCGCATGAACATGTTTTTGCATGGCATTGAGGAGTTTAGCGTGGTGCGTGGGGATACCTTAGCCCAACCGGCTTTTATTGAGCACGATGCGCTCAAAACCTTTAATGTGATTTTAGCTAACCCGCCTTACTCCATTAAATCATGGGATAGAAAAAGCTTTGAAAACGACCCCTATGGCAGAAATCTCTGGGGTACGCCGCCACAAGGCTGTGCCGATTATGCGTTTCAACAACATATTCAAAAAAGCTTAGATCCTAAAAGCGGTCGCTCAGTTACCCTGTGGCCACACGGGATTTTGTTTAGAGATGCTGAACAAGAGATGCGCCGCAAAATGATTGAACAAGACCAAGTAGAGTGCGTGATTGGGCTTGGGCCAAACTTGTTTTACAACTCGCCAATGGAAGCCTGCTTGTTAGTGACCAACACTAATAAAAGCTCAGATAAAAAAGGCAAAGTGCTTATTATCAATGCAGTAAAAGAAGTACGCCAAGACAAGAATATCGCTTTCCTAGAAGCTAACCATATAACGCGCATCTACCAAGCCTATCAAGCATTTAAAGACCAAGAAGGCTTTTGTAAACTGGTAGGTATTGAGGATGTGCTCAAACACAACGCCAGCCTAAATATGGCCTTGTATGTCAGCAATGTAGAATCCAAAGGTGAAGAGATCACTTTAGATGAAGCAGTAAAAAACTGGCTGCAATCATCAGAGCAAGTGAAAAATAGCATGACTGAATTATTTAAGGTGCTTGGATAAATGCATATGGAAAAGCTACCAGCACTCAATTTAAAAAATCTGGATAAATCGCAGTGGAAAACCTACCGCTTTGATGAAATCGCTAAGAATATTTCTGAACGGGTAGACCCCAATAACACCGATTTAGAAGTGTATGTGGGTTTAGAGCATATTGATTCAGAGTCAATTCACCTAAAACGCTCAGGCACGCCAGATGATGTAGATGGGCAAAAACTTAGGTTCTACCCAGGGGATGTTATTTTTGGCCGCCGTCGAGCCTATCAACGCAAAGCGGCAGTAGCTACCACACATGGGTTTTGCTCTGCACATGCCTTGGTTTTGCGCGCCAACCCTGAAGTAATTGACCCGCAATTATTTCCATTTTTTATGCATTCAGATACCTTTATGCATAGAGCGGTGGATATTTCAGTAGGCTCGTTATCCCCTACAATTAATTGGGGAACAATAAAAAATCAAGAATTTAAAGTGCCACCAGTTGAAATACAGTCAAGAGTAATTGACTTAATGCTAGTGCTTGATGAATATTTAATTCAATCTGAGGAAGTTTATGCAGAAGCGCGTAGATTAAAAAACATTTTTGTAAAGAACTTAGTTTCTGATGCAAAAGCATTTATTGAACTCGGTTCTTTGTTTGATGTTTCTTGGGGTGATACAAACATAACAAAAAAGTCCTACATCAGTTCTGGTTTTGACGCTTATAGTGCAACAGGCTTGGATGGAATGTTACCTACATTTGCACATGCAACTGAAGGTATAGTCCTGTCAGCAATAGGCGCAGATTGTGGAAAATGTTTCTACGCTACAGGTAAATGGACTGCTATTAAAAATACTATCACTATAATTCCGAGGTTTAATAACATTAATTTTCTTAAGCTGGTATATGAAATTATTAACGACAGAGATTTTTGGCCCACTAGTGGAGGTGCCCAGCCTTTTATCTCTCAATCAGATGCAAGAAAAGTGTTAATTCCAAAGATGAGTGATGAAGAGGTTTTAAATTCAAATTTGGAAATTGATCATTTAAATAGGTCGATGGTATCAATAGAAAATAAAAATAATCATATTAAGAAGCTATCAAAAAATATTACAAATGAACTATTCTAAATTATGGCCTTTACCGAACTCAACAGCGTAGAACACTACATCATCCATCAGATGAGTGGTGTGAATTTGAATCAAACTGCGCATGTTGAGCAGCCCAAACAAGCCTATGGTGCTGAGTGGGTGTATCAATCTCCCGAACAATTAAACCGCGGTGTGAATGAGGTGTTGCTTGAATCTGAACTCAAAGCATCCCTGATTAAACTTAACCCAGAAATAGCCGCCAAGACCGAATTAGCCGATGAGGTAATTTATAAGCTACGGGCGATTTTAATCTCAGTGAACCAAGTGGGGTTGGTAAAAGCCAATGAAGAGTTTTTTAAATGGATGGTGGGCGATAAAACCATGCCATTTGGCGAGAATAATCGCCATGTGCCTGTGAGGCTGATTGATTTTGATGATTTAAGCCAAAACAGTTATATCGTCACCAACCAATTTCGCATTCATCACCGCGAAACCAAAATCCCCGATATTGTATTTTTGATTAATGGCATTCCTGTGGTAGTAGGTGAGGCCAAAACGCCGATACGACCCTCTATTAGTTGGTTGGATGGTGCCAATGAGATTCACAATATTTATGAAAACGCCGTGCCGCAATTGTTTGTGACGAATGTGCTGAGCTTTGCTACTGAGGGCAAAGAGTTGTTTTATGGTGCGATACGTTGCCCATTAGAGTTTTGGGCACCTTGGCGATTGACTGACGAAGAAAGTGCCTTGGCCAAAACCTTGGGGCTGGCGGAAATTGGCAAAGAGCTCTCCGATTTATTAAAGCCAGCGCGTTTGCTGGATATTATGCAAAACTTTTCTTTGTTCACTACCAACAAGAAAAAGCAACGTATGAAGGTGATTCCGCGCTTTCAGCAATATGAAGGTGCTAACAAGATTGTGGAGCGTGTGGTTGATGGCCGTATTAAAAAAGGCTTGATATGGCATTTTCAAGGGTCTGGTAAATCGCTACTCATGGTGTTTGCCGCACAAAAACTGCGCCGAGCGCCAGAGCTGAAAAGCCCCACGGTGGTGGTGCTGGTAGATAGAACCGACTTAGATACGCAAATTAGTGGCACCTTCAATGCGGCGGATATTCCCAACGTGGAAACCACCGACAATATTAAAGAGCTACAAAGTCTGCTAGAGCGTGATACACGCAAAATCATAATCTCGATGATTCATAAGTTTAGGGATGCCAAACCTAATATGAATACGCGTGAGAATATTATTGTGTTGGTGGATGAAGCGCACCGCACACAAGAAGGTGACTTGGGCCGCCAAATGCGCGCTGCGTTGCCTAATGCCTTTTTGTTTGGCTTAACGGGTACACCAGTCAATAAAGCGGATAAAAACACCTTTTGGGCCTTTGGTGCCGAAGAAGATGAGGCTGGTTATTTATCGCGCTATACCTTTCATGACTCGATTCGTGACGAAGCCACATTGCCATTGCACTTTGAACCACGCTTGGTAGATGTGCATGTCGATAAAAAAGCGTTGGATGAAGCGTTTGCGCAATTTAAAGATGAAGCTGCACTGACAGATGAAGAAGCCGATGCGCTCAACCAAAAATCTGCAAAGATGGCGGCGTTTTTAAAAGCCCCTGAGCGCGTTGCTAAAATTGTAGAAGACATTGCCCAGCACTTTAAAGAAAAGGTCGCGCCACATGGCTTTAAGGCCATGATTGTGACGCCTGACCGCTTTGCCTGTGTGCAATACAAAGAAGAGTTAGATAAACATTTTCAGACTGAAGCTAGCCGTGTGGTGATTTCAACATCTGCCAATGATGACTATGAGTTTAAGCAGAAATGGGCGGTAGATAAAAGCCAGCAAGAGAAAATTACAGATGAATTTAATGCAGCTAACTCAGAACTGAAGTTTTTGATTGTGACGGCCAAGTTGATAACAGGGTTTGATGCGCCGATTTTGCAAACCATGTATTTGGATAAATCGCTCAAAGACCATACTTTATTGCAGGCGATATGCCGCACGAATAGATTGTTCCCTCATAAAACATTTGGCCGTATCGTAGATTATTTTGGCGTGTTTGACGATGCAGCCAAAGCGCTCTCATTTGACGAGGAAAGCGTCAAACAGGTTATTAGCAATCTCTCAGAATTGCGCGACCAATTGCCAGCCGCCATGCGCGCAGCCCTTGCGCATTTTGAAGGGGTGGATAGAGAACTCGAAGGCTTTGAAGGCCTAGAAGCCGCACAAAACGCCATCAACACCGATGCGAAAAAGGATGCCTTTGCCAAAGACTTTAAGCACCTGAGTAAGGTTTGGGAATCACTCTCACCAGATCGAATTTTAGATTTATACACCAAAGACTACCGTTGGTTGGCGCAGGTGTTTGAATCCGTAAAACCTGCATCAGACAATATTGGCAAATTACTCTGGCTCACCCTGGGCGCACAAACCACGCAACTGATACATGAAAACATCCATGTAGGTGACGTGCATCAACTTGATGAGTTTGTGTTGGATGCTGATGTGATTGAAGATATTTTCAATAACCCAGACCCCAAGAAAACCAAACAACTCGAAAAACTACTGGTTGAACGTTTTAAAAAACGCGATCGCATTCCACAATTTAAAGCACTCAGCGAACGGCTAGAAGCCCTGCGCGATAAAGCAGAAAAAGGCTTAATCTCCTCTATCGAGTTTGTGAAAGAGCTTTGTAAATTGGCCAAAGACACCATTCAAGCAGAAAAAGAGCTGGCCGATGCTGTACAAGAAAAAACACCGCAAGCAGCCCTTACCGAACTGTTTTTAGAACTCAAAACCGACCAAACGCCTGCTGTGGTAGAACGCATCGTGACTGACATTGACGCCATTGTAAGGGTGGTTCGCTTCCCGGGTTGGCAAAGCACTGTGTCGGGAGAGCGCGAAGTGCAAAAATCTTTGCGCAAAGCCTTGTTGAAATATTCGCTACATAAAGACCAAGATTTATTTGATCGGGCTTATGCGTATATTAAAGAGTATTATTGATCAACAATCGTTATCAAATACCCATGCCAAACATTGACTCCTCGCGATCGCTTATTTTTCTTTTTTCGATGGTCAAATAACAAGCCAACTTGGTTAGAATGCAGACTAGCAAAAAGTGCAGCTGCAACTCCGCAAGGCTTAGTCCCTATAGGGGCGATAAACATTTTTTCGTCTTTATCTAATGATGATCTGGTTTCTTCTAGTGTATCGTAGGCAGAACTCGGGTCATTGGCTGCACAATACGCGATGTCACATTTTTCAATTGCGGATAGGTGAGGGACAATTGAGTTTAATTCCCAGCCAGGCTGAAATGCAGGGATTCCAAACACTACTTTAATGTCTTTATTTGAAAGCATTTGATATTCTTCAAAAGCTCTTTCAATTCTTTCAGGCTCAAATCCAAGGAAAAACACACCAGCTTTTACGTCGTTTTCGGCGAGGTCTATAATAGACTTAGGTATTGGTTTATATCCTGCATTTAATTCAGATAATGCAAATTCATCAGCACCGGGCGTTTTGCGACTGTAATTACTTGGCTCTACATAGATTATCAAGAATCGATTAATATTTAGATCAATTAAACTTTTTACAGCCAAAAATAATTCTGAGAATCCCAGCGTAGTAGCATCAAGAACAATACTTCCTTCTTGAAAGTAAGGCTCGAAGAGTTCATTAGCTTGATCTGCATTCATTGTCTTATCACCAACGCTGATTTCCATGTTTTCATAATCATAATTAACTATGATTTTTTTTGATATTTTGGGATTATCAATATTAGTTGATGACTGTCCTCTATCATCAACTGAGTCACCGTGAAAGAGTATGCTCCCAGGTTGTAAAGATATATCCTCTGGGGTTAGATGTTTGCTTGTTTGAAAAATGATGGATTTGCTCATTCCCACAGTTCTGTCTGGGTTGGTGATAACCCTTGAGCCTTAAAAAGTTTTGTTGTTAATTGTTTGTAGTCGTCTTCAGGCCCTAATGCCAATATATGAAAGTCTTCAACTGAAAGTTCTATTTTTCTTTTGCGTCTGTAGCTAATTTGGAAATACGATGAGTAAATTGGATTTAATTGGTAATCAACAATATCAGCACCGATCATATTTTTTGTCTTTGTTTCTAGCTGTTCAGTGATGATTCCGTATTTTTTAGCCTCGCTTATAAAGTAGGTTTCTTCCTGATTAAAAGATCGATTACCTGAGTTGATAGTAAACTGATTTTGCTCTGGTTCGCTCATTGCAGGTGTTGATTGAAGCGATCTAAATACATTTCCCAGTCTTAAAACAAACATTCTCAAGCGCTCACCCTGAGTACCAAATGTTTTAATCTCTCTAATTAGCTGGTCGGCAGCTTCATATGCTGCTCTCACTTGAATGTCGATAGAAATAATGTTGCTATTTTCATCTGCTAGATCCGACATTTCGAGCGCTTTGTAGCACAATATCAAGAAGTGTCGCAGATTGTTATGGGACATCGTGAAAAAGGTATCAAAGCCACTATAGACCGGACATCGTCCATTGTAGGGTCGATAAAACTCAAGCAAAGCTCCAAATAGGTTGTTGTGTATCCAATTTTCGAATTGACCAGTTCCTGAAGTACTATAAGTTTCTAAGTTTGATAATAAGTCTTCAGGATTATTCTTGGGTCTATTGAGCAGAGCTGGAATTATTAATAAAGCGTCTGGAATGCTTTTGTACTTTAGAAAATCATCGAAAATAATTTTTGTACGATGTTTTGCCAATGCCTTATCAAGGCGTTCTTTGAATAAGTTATATATTCGTGGTTCATTTATTGCGTCTGATGCTAATTCTTTTAAAGTTTTACTAGGAAAACGCTTTTTAATAGCATCAAATATACTATTTTTGTAACTTGGTGTCGTTCTTGATTCAATAGAATTAAGATCTCTGAGACTAGCAAGTAAGCTACTGTTGTCTACGTTCGCTGCTAAATCAAGATTAGCTAGAAACACTTCAGAAAAAAACAACTTTCTCTCGTCAGTGCTCAAAAGCTCATCCAGAGATAAAAGTCGAAAGTCATGCGTTGCATTTATAGATTCTGTCCCTGTAGTTGCTGTGTCATTAGATAACTCTTTGGATGTAAAACTAACAATCAGAGGGCGTTGACTATGTTTTAAAAATGAATTCAACACATGCCTTTGATAGGAAACAAGATTTTCTACTTCATCAACATACACAAAAAAGGATGCGTCCTTTAATCCAGTAAACTTTTTAATATCTTCAATCATCGAGTCCAAAAAAACTTTACCTGGAGGTAGTATTGGTTTTTCCATGGCCGTTATATGCGACGACCAAGATGAAAAATAGCGACGCTTAGACTCCAGAAAAGACTCTAGGTCGTTCGGGGTGCTTGGGTAGTCAGGATGGAAATCAGGAATTGATTTGAATTTAAGATTTTCAAAATCAGCTAGTGAAAATAACTTGTAATTACTAATTGCAATTGCTCGTAATGATCGGATAATTTCAACTGAAATTACAAGTGCGAAGTAAGATTCAAATATTGATATCCACTCATATTCGGCTAGACCTCTGTGGTTTAGAGAGTTGCAAAATTGTGTATCTGCTCTCCAATAAATGCCTATGTGTGTAATTTCGTCATCAGCTATTACCTCGCGCTTTTGTGAAAAAGCAGTGTGATAATCAAGGTATTTTAATAACATTGTTTTACCACAGCCGCGTTTTCCAACAATATAGCTGGATTTTGTAGCTGTTTTTAATGAAAGTCTGTTGAAGTAAGGCGGTATATAAAACTCACCCCATACATCAGCTTCATGCTCTTCTGCTCTTGTTTTCGTCAGGATATTTTGTTCTGAGGTCGTCATTTTTATCTTTCAAAAAGTGGATTCCATGAGTCAGATTTATCCCAAAGCAATTGTAACGAGTTATCAGGTATTCCATGATCATATGCAATCATGCAACCTAAATCTCCAAACCCTAATGGGTTACTAACTCGGGAATCAAAATTACGCTCAACTATAAGGTGATATTGATCTAAGGGACTAATGTTTGGATATTGCCATAATCCATTTTTAACCCAGTCTTCACTTAGAGCTTTAAAACATTCTTTTTTCGTTATTTTTTCACCATAAAAAATTGGAACACTAGGAAACCTATTGCCCAAGTTTTTAATTGCATCTTCGTGAGCGAATCCAACCACAATTGCAGATTGCCCATTCCCAACCATAAAACTCCCTTCAGCTTGTAAGAAAGTACTTAGTTGGGTACCGGTGTAAATTCCATCGTCAACTAACAGATATCTTTGGTTTTTATTTAGTATAGTTGATGCATTGGGATAAATTAATTGCGAACCATCCAAGGGTATGCAGTGTTTCAATAGCCTTGAGATTACTTCCCCACTTTTGCCTGGTCGAGTGTCATCTTGTTTTACTGGGCCATAGCTAAATTCTAAATCAGCAACTTTACCTTCGAGAACGGATCTCCAATCTACGCAAAATGTAATATCGTGAGGGATAAAGCTAGTTGCAGCATCTTTAAACGCCTGTTTCAAAGAAGATTTAAGTTGATCAGAAGTTCTGTAAATTAAGAATCTTAGAATTAATAAGGCTAGAGTTTTTTCAGGTCCCTTCTCAAATTGATTAAGCCATGCTTTAGTTTGTTCGAAAGTCATTGGCGAACGTATTTTTGTTACGTTTAGTGACTTAATCACACGAAGAAGATGGAGTTCGTCCGCAGAATTGTTGTTATTTATATCCATACACTGCTTATTTTAGTTGAGCTTCTAAATTAGTATTTCAGCTTGCTGAGCAACCGCATAATCACACCTTAATCATAAGACTTAGAATATCATTTTTAGTTAAAAACTTAGCGCCAACACCATGTGTCAATGCCTTTAATTGGTTTCGTCCATCTTGGCTACACAAGAAATTCAATACCGTTTCTCTATGATGTGTGGGTAGTTGTAATTTATAAACACAATCACTTAACGCAACCCAACCATTGGGTACAAAACATATTTTTTCTTCTAAATTGCGACCAACTCTACAAATTAGAATATCTCCAGCTTTAGCAATGATGGTTTTTAAAGATTTTTCTGGTGGTTTTTTTAAAATGAATTTGTCTGGTATGCATGGGTATGTTTTGCTATTTACGCTAGGGAAGTCTGTTGAATGAAATATATTGATATTAGACTTTCTAACTTGCACAGAACTTAGCTGTCCTCTAGTTAATGCTTCATATATATTGTCCAGTTGGACCCTTGAATGTTTTTCTTGAGATTGCTGACTTTCAATATATGAATAGTCAGCCCTGATAATTGCTTGATCAATCGAAACTTGTATTCGTTTTGAAAGTGATCCGTCTACATCCATGCGCTCAACAGCAATTGTTTCGTCAGACTGCCCATTTTTAGTTAATATCATGATATGAGCTTTTGCATCCGTTTTACGGAAGATACGCCTTGGGAGTTCAATTATGCGTTCAATTTTATGTTGATTAATTAGTGTTTTACGCAATTCTGCATATTTCTGACCTGCAACAATTCCATCAGGAAGTATCAATCCCAAGCGACCCGATTGGCGCAAGAGCCGTAAATTTTGCGCTATGAATAAAACGTCAGCACCTACATCCCTTATCGAGGGAAACACCCCACTTAGCCCTGCGTCCTCTAAGATTTCGGCAAAATCTTTACGCCAGCGAGGACGAATATAGGGTGGATTACATATTGCACCATCTACACTTGCTAGGTCTAATCCAATTCGTTGGTGAAGCTGGCTATTGAGCACATCAAACTCGAAGTGATCTGCATTGATTTCTTTAAGGCGATGATTATTTATTTTCGTAATACTGTTATCGATATCTACGGTTATAAATCTAGCTGATGTCCATATTTGAGCTGCCTCAGCTGACAATGATCCATCGCCAGTCCCTAAATCAACTACAAGATTTGGTTTTGATAGGTTCATTTCACGCACTAAAGTTTTACTAACTAAACTATGCGTGTAGTACCTGCCAAGTGGGTCGGAGCCTGATAGTTGATTTTTTTCTGTTTGCATTATCATTATGTTGATCTCATTAACAGATAGCTTGTTAATATAAAGCGCTTTCTAATGCGGTTAATGCAAGCTTTCTCTTAGGTGTCTGCATTTTGGCTAAATTATGAAGTTTCCATTGAATAGCTGGCAATTGTTGCGCCTCTGGCAAAGTAAATGAACTCCAGTCTGCATCACCACGTTTAACTGCTAGTAAAAATTGTTTATCTTTTTCGGTTAACGCACTATGTAATTTAGTAATCATTTCACTACGGGTTTCAAGTAATGATTCAAGACTCACTTCATCGACTGTCATGCCGCTAAATTCATTGTGGTAAATAGCCTCAATATCTTTTAACCTTGGTTTGATTAGCTCAGACATTGGGCGAGGGTGGCCGAGCAGGTAAACCATAAAAGCATCTTTCAACTTTTCTGAGATGCCTTCATTTTCTAGCAGAAATTTAACATCGTATAAATCACGTGGATGCTGGCGATCTAATGCAGCGCAAATTTTGCCTGCATAGAGATCTTCAAAACTGAGTAATTGGATTTGTGCATAACCAAACTGAGCCTGAACTCTTGGCGAAGTTTCGCGTAGTTCACTTTCATACACACTACCGCGTAGCACTGGCGTTACTTCAACTTTTATAGTGACGCCATCACGAGATACCAGTAATTTAATACGCTTGTCAGTGCCATGCACGAAGGATGGATTTACCCTTACGTTTGGAATTGTTCGTGTGATTTCTGCGGCAATGTTTTCTAAAGCTATATCGATTCCTGCCAGGCTTGCCTCCCTATCAGCAATGGGCAAATAGGCTAAATCTATATCCACAGATAAGCGTGGTAGATCCCGTACAAATAAATTAAGCGCTGTACCCCCTTTCAATGCAAAGCAAGGTTGTGTTGCCACTGAAGGCAATACATTAACCAACAATTGCACTTGGTCAGAAAAAGTTGGACTCTGTGCCATTTGCCACATCGCTTTTATTTTGCATTTCTCTAGGTACCGTGATTTGGTATTGCTTATCTAGTGCACCACCAACAGCTATCACGCGCTTGCCACTCCCTAAATTTATTTTTGATGTGTCTATTTGTTTTTGCCATGCATGATGATGGCGATTTGCAAACCACAAAAATAAACGCTTAGCTTTTACTTGCTTGCATGTGCCAAGAAGAGTGCTGAGTAGTGAAGGTCGTAATGTCACAGCAGATTCAAAAAACTTATCCATAACAGAAAAGTCAGCCTCAGTACTCACCGCACTTAATAACTCTAATATGGCCAGTTCTGGAGTTGCGTAGCGTATAAGCCAATCCCAATGGCCAAAAGGTTTGGTTATGATGGCCTCGGTAGGTAGCTCGCTAAAAAGAGCAACACTATGCACGACGAGGTTGAATGAGGCACTACCCGACAGTAATGAAGTAGGTATGTTACGTACACCGTATAAATCGATCTGCTGTTTATCGTTCATTGACAAATAGTGTCTGTAGCCTTGTAACTCTAGGGCAGCCCGACCACCAACATGCACTAAGTAACCTAACTCTTGTAATGAGTAAACTAAGTGTTCCCATTTAAGTGTAGGGCCAGGGCGACGATATGCGCCGCGTGCGACTGCTTCTAAGCGGTTAGTTCTTAAGTAATAATCGATACTTGGCCGTGATACGCCCTGAGCATTTAGCCATGCTCTATCCACGACCAAACCTTCAGGCAGGATTTTTTCTAAAGATTCGTTTGATAGTGACTGTTTGTTACTATCAAAAGGTTTAGCTGAGGTTGTTTGTTGCATAGCCATACTATGCATTATGGTTGATAGTTAAACCAAATGCAAGTTTAAGAAATTCTAATTTTGCATAAAATATATATGCAAAATTAGATTTTTATAAACTTAATAAAAGATAATTTTATTTTGGGGTTAATTTTCTCAATACAGATCAAATCGTGTGAGTTTTTATGGACGAGCAGTTTCGCCAAATGAATGGAATCGACATATCAATAATTTGTGTCGGTACTTTTGATTTATTTCGACATAAGTTGTGGGCCGCGTCGATAACATCGACATGAATGACGCGCCATGATAAGAGAAAGATATTTTCTCATCATGGCGCGTGAAAAATGCACAGATTTTTCAATCTTCTAAGTATGTGTAGCAGGGGCACAAGCCCCTTGCATTTATACCCCTGCGGCGTTAGTACAAGTGTAGGTTTGGTTGTCGTATTCAAACTCCACCATATCGCCGCCGATTTCGCATTCGCGCGCAAACTTGTCATAGTCAATGTAATAGCGGATGTTTTCAGGTACATCATGGAGCCAGCATTCATCAAATAGCTCTTCGGCTGCATCACGCATGCTAGATTGTGTAATGTTTGGCTCATCCACTTTATCTAAAGCTTGGCTTAATGAATAGCCAGCAAGAGTGAGTAAGTAATACAGGTTTATTTTTTCTTGGTCGTCTAAGGTTTCAATATCATCAAACCATGTGCTTAAATTGGCTTGGTTAATGCCACATGCGTTAAATAACGCGGCATCATCACCATCAATAAAATCAATCTCAAACTCTTCAACTAGGTTGCCATAGTGGTCAGTTAAGTTGGTGGATTTTTCAGTAAATTCATCAACACTTTCAAAATAAAAGCCTGTTGCATCGATGTTGTATGGGTTTGCATAAAGTGTAGTCATAGTTCAATCTCCCTAAAGAAAAGCGGTTGCAGTTAAAAATCTGCTCTTTGCTTGTTTTCCCCGTGGGGAACGGAAAGGGGCTTGTTTTGGGGTTGAAATGATTTAGAGCAGGCTGATTTGCCTACTCCTGATGTTCATTCGTTTTCTGCTCCCCGCTCACAACCACTGGCGGGGCTTAAAACGAATATCAGGCGTAGTGCTGCCTGCGAATTGCTTGAAGTTTTGCTTTTAACTGCTGCTGATAATGCAGCAGGAATGACAACAGGGTTTATGTTGGCGTGATGGTGCGCGGCAGTGCTTATATCTGATGTCCACATAAAAGAACCACCACTACGACTTATAGGCAGGCCACTCACCCTAAGGTGAGAGAAGCTATTTTTTGCCCCAGCATAAAAATAGCGGTACCTGTTTTAACTGCCGACAGGTAGTTAAAATTGTCGCTCGTCCAGAGTGACAACCCAAGCTACGATAGCCGCACCCTAGTGCGGATAAGACCTTGTTAGCGGAGCGTTCGCCCCAGCGAAACAAGGGCGTGCGTAGCTGCCGTCGTCGGTGACAGCTTTCAGCTGGCGCTCGACCAAAGAAGAACACATGTAGCGTCCAGCGAAATCTAACGTCAGGCAGGCAACTTTTAGTGCGCGTTTCTGCGCTAGCAGATACGTGTCTAAATGTTGTGTTTACTTCTTTGGTCGAGCGCCAGCGTGGACGACGGCAGGTGAATTTGATGGGGGGCAAGCGTACAGCGTAGACAGTTATCAAAGAGGCTGAAAGCCTACCAAGTTTAGCAGGCGTCCAGGCTGCTAACGTGAGGTGAATGCTTGTGCTGCCTAGCGTTCAGCTAGGTGGCGCAAGTAGAGGATGGCTCCCTAACACTAATGCTTCCTAACAGCATTAGTGTTTGCTTTTAAGGACTTTGCCGCCTGTGATGGTGTGCGTGGTTGGATAAGTTAGATTGGAAAGTTGTTTATTCCATTCTACTTATCTAACTATGTTGACCATCTTCGATATATAGATAATGCTTGATTTTCTGTTGAAAATGTAGCATTATTTGCTACGTTTGTAGCTAAAAAGAAAACATTTATGTTATCTGATGTGTTATTTGGTGAGTATAGAAAGCGTATTTTAGGATTGCTTTTACTGCATCCTGAACAGGGTTATCACGTGCGTGAGTTGGCTAGACTCACCAACACAAGTGCGGGTACCTTGCATAAAGAGCTGAGTAAGCTATCGGATACGGGGATTTTACAAAGTAAAAAAGTCGGTAATCAGCAGCACTATAGCGCAAATTTACAATGTCCAATTTTTGAGGAGCTTGCCAGTATTTTTCGTAAAACCTCTGGTCTGGCCGATGTCATAGCGGACGCATTGTCTAGTGCAAAAAATCAGATTCAGCTTGCGATGGTGTTTGGTTCTGTGGCGCGTGGTGAGGAGCAAGCGAATAGTGATATTGATGTGATGGTCGTTGGCGATATTGGCTTCGGGGATGTGGTGAGTTTGCTGCATGAAAGCCAAGTGACGTTAAGGCGTGAAATTAACCCTGTCGTGTATTCGATGGATAGTTTTAAAAGTCGCGTTGAAAAAAATGACTCTTTTATAAAAGAAATTTTAAATAAGCCGAAGTTGTTTATAATCGGCTCTGAACATGAGCTTAGAAAATTTACTGAAAATCAAACAACTGCAATTGCATAGCCCATCTAATGAAGCCCTGCTTCGTTTGTTGGATGCAATTAAACGCAATATTGAAGACTCACAAGTGGAAGCTGTGAGCGGCGAAACGCGTTTTGATGCGGCTTACAAGGCAATTATGCAAAGCGCCATGCTTGGATTGTGGTTGAATGGTTATCGCACCTCTACAAGCCAGCCTGGACATCATCAAACGGCGATTCAATCATTGCCAGCGACATTAGGCGTTGATAAATCCGTAGTAATTATTTTGGATGCCTTGCGTAAGCAAAGAAATGTCAGTGATTACGAAGGCGACACCGTTAGCGATGAAGTCGTAGCGGAGTGCATTAAGCAAGCGGGCTATTTGCTCAATCACCTGCAAACGTGGATTAGGGAAAATCGTAAAGATCTTAGTATTTAAATACCGTAGCTAAAACGTAACTAAATGCTTAAAAACAGGCCGAATTTGGATTAAAAAGCACTAAAAAACACAATTGCGAGCATTGCAAGTGATTGATAAATATAGATATTTATTTTACAGTGCTTTCTTTTAATCCGTTTGTCGTGGGTTCGATCCCCGCACACCCTACCAAACAAATCAAAGGCCTGTGTTACGCACAGGCCTTTGTCATTTTCAATGTCTTAGAATAGGCATCATAAAAATAGATCTAGCGGCTCCATTGGATTCGCACTAAGTACTCCCCCGGTGTTTGCTTTACTTCCAGCGTTCCATGATATGCGTCGTGCAAAGCTTGCCCAATGCCTTTGGCAAGGTGGGTGTCAGTGGTGGTCACGATGACGGTACCTTCCTGTTCTTTGATCGAGATAATGCGTTTAAGCGGGTGCTCGGCACGTTCGTGTTCGGCGCGATGTTGAATGAGTTGCCGGATTTCCGCTTCATGTGCTTTGAAAAAGGGTCCGCTTAAGGTGATAAATCCTGCAGGAAAATCGTCATGTACACGCCGGCAAGCTGGACAGGTTTGTTTCTCAGCGCTAGCGGGAGCATCCATCCATTGCCAACGACCCTGATGGTAAACGGCGCCACACTCTTGGCAAACTGTAGGTTCGGACAGTTTATGTGTGCTCTTGTATGAATCGATGTTTTTTTCGAATGGCGTTTGAACATGACCTTCAGCATGAGGTCCGAAAGGGTTGTGGCTGGTTCGCATATTACGTTCTCCTTCTATAAAAAGTTGTAGGTATATTTATGCTGGCAAGTGCTCGTATTTCAGTTCATGTTCAAACGATAATATGAGGCTTGGGATAACTTTCTTTTTTATATATTCTATTTGTGGGTGATAAGGCTGTAATTCAAGCTTTCCAAGCCTCTTTCTTCGTAATACCGATCCCCAACCAAGCTAGTTAGTCAGTTTTGACATACACCAAAACTGCTTGTCGAGTAGCTAATTGTTGAACATGTTTTTCTCATTTCACTGCCGATTATATGGTTTATACTTGACCTCTTGTTGAGCTGTATCAATACGTGCAGCGATTGCTGAGTTGCATGCGACGAAAAAGCTAGGACTCTAAATTCTGGCTACTGGATACCCACTTGCAGGAAAACTTGAATGAGTGCAGAGATTAGGCAATCCCAATGTGAGGATAAAGGTGTGATTTATGCGCCTTGGGAAAGGGCTTTTAGCAAGGTGCTTACTCCATTCGAAGAGTTTATTCATAGGCAAACGACAAGCGGTCTGCTCTTGATGATTACCGCCTGCATTGCCCTGTTCCTGGCAAATGGTCCTTTTTCGGCAGGTTATTTACATCTCATTCACAGCCCGCTCAGTTTGAAAATTGCTGATTGGGAAATCAGTATGACATTACATCATTTCGTGAATGATGGTTTGATGGCGATTTTCTTTTTTGTGGTTGGGCTGGAATTGAAGCGTGAGATGATAGTTGGAGAGCTATCAAGCCTTAAACAGGCCGCTTTGCCCGTTGTCGCTGCAATTGGCGGCATGATTGTGCCTGCTTTGATCTTCCTGCTTTTCAATCATGATAATCTGCATGCGGTAAAAGGTTGGGGGGTTCCAATGGCAACCGATATTGCCTTCGCTGTCGGTGCTTTAGTGCTGCTTGCTGATAGGGTTCCAAAGGGCTTGATAACGTTCCTGGTTGCTTTGGCCATTGCAGATGATTTAGGGGCTGTGCTTGTCATTGCATTATTCTATACACAGAAACTATCCTTATCGTTGCTGTTGGTTGCAGCTTTGCTGACTATGACCATGATAACTTTGAATTTTGCCGGGATTCGCTCTGTCATCCCATATTTTATGATCGCGGTGCTTTTGTGGTATGCGTTATTACTTTCTGGCGTACATGCGACGCTAGCGGGTGTCATAGGCGCTTTCTGTGTTCCCGCGAGGTCAAAATATAATCCTGGCTTGTTTACTGCACATGTCCGAGAGAAGATAGATGAATTCAACCAGCAACGGCAGCCGGCAGAAAATATCCTGAAGAATGAATCCTTATATGGAATCGTCAGCGAAATCGAACATAGCGCTTATGCTGTGCAAACCCCACTGCAACGGTTGGAGCATTTCTGGCACAAGCCGGTTGCATTCATCATAATACCGGTCTTCGCACTGGTGAACGCAGGAATTCCAATAGAATGGGCATCAATATCAGCAACGCTGACAAATTCCATCACCCTGGGTGTGTCGCTGGGCTTGCTGCTGGGCAAGTTTTTAGGGATTACTTTTGCTTCTTGGTTAGCGATTCAATTTAAATTAGGGGAATTGCCTGTAGCCACTAGATTTAGCCAGATAGCTGCCGTATCTGTGTTGGGCGGTATTGGATTTACCATGTCGATTTTTATCGCTGAATTGGCATTTGCAAATGCCCCAGAGCATTTGCTTATGGCAAAAACAGGCGTTTTGTTTGCTTCTGCATTGGCCGGTATAGTTGGTTTTTCAGTTTTATATTATCTTGGTGAGAATGTGGATTAAACCACTTAGACCACAACTAAAACATTAGAAGTTGGTTCTAGGTGACATGGGACTTGACCCCACTAAAAAACAAAAAGGCTTACAGCGGTTAGACTGTAAGCCTTTGATTTATTTGGCGCGCCCGGAGCGATTCGAACGCCCGACCCTTTGGTTCGTAGTCTGTTTAAGTTGTTGTTTTGTATAATTATTTTATTAAATAAATCAGTTGCTTCCAGCGCTTGCAAATTTAATGGTTGTTGATATATCCAATGTAATTCAATCTAAGCCAGTCTCATCCAAAGCACAGTTTTAACTTAATTACTTGTTAGATTCTGAACTATCAATCAGTATCTAAAATGCTGATAGAAAGCAGATTGGGAACACTGTGCAAAATGTTTATTTTTACACTATTGACAGTTTCCAATTCGTTTCGATATATTGAACGCTGACAATAATAAGTCACAGCCATTATTACTACTCCAATGTGACCTCAAGATTGTGATCCCAGGCAGTAAATAAAAGCAATACTAAAAAAAGAAGTTAGCAGTACAAAAACAACTAATAATAATGCGGAGAAGTACTGGTGGTTTATCCACTCAATCGGGATACATTCGTCTGGAGTGTAGGCAGCCTGTGCGCCCTGCACCGTATTCCCTTTGATGCAGAACTGCTCCTTAAGCGCTTTCCTCCACCTTACGATCTAGCTAGCTTGCAACAAGCCATCCTGGCTTATGATTTCAAGGTAGGCCTGCAAGCGCTGGATATCCAGGACATCCATCCAGCGGCATTCCCGCTGCTAGCCATTCTCAAAGCGGAAGAGCAGTCGGCGCAACAACAAGCACCGCAAGCCGAACCTGCGCCTGGCACAGAGCAGGCGGTTGCCGATCTACCGCCGCCTGTTGTGACGCATCCGCTCGCCTTTGTGCTTAAGGCCGACCGAGAAAGAGTGTTGCTGTTGCGCATGGGGCAGCAAGCACCGGAAACCATCACGCTGGAAGTCTTCCAGCAGATGACTGCCGGCCAAGTGCTATTAGTCAGCAAGCAAGCGCAGCAGGTAGGCGAAGATGGTACGCCCATCACTAGTAAGCCATCAACTGCAAATGCAACTGATGAGACTGCCGGAGGGACTGCCACAACGGGTTCTCATGGTAAGTCACCCAAGTTCGGCTTCCGCTGGTTCATTCCGGAGCTGATGAAGCACAAGAAACTGTGGCATGAAATTCTATTAGCCTCGCTCGCTATTCAAGTCGTCGCACTTGCCACACCGCTCTGCACCCAGGTCATTATTGATAAAGTCGTTGTCCACCACACCACCAGTACCTTGGTGGTCATTGCCGTGGCCTTGGGCATCTTCCTCATCTTCAATGCCGCCATGGGCTGGGTACGGCAGTATCTGGTGCTGCACACCGGCAACCGCATCGATGCCGTGCTGGGCCACAAAGTGTTCGCCCAGCTCCTGCATCTGCCCATGCGCTATTTCGAGCACAGGCCTACCGGCACCCTGGTCGCAAGGCTGCACGGCGTGGAGACCATCCGCAATTTCTTGACCGGCAGCCTGATTACCTTGTTGCTGGATTTCCCGTTCCTGATCGTGTTCCTCGCCATCATGTTCTGGTACAGCTGGCAGCTCACGCTCATCTCGCTCGCCAGCCTGGCACTCATTACGCTCATGAGCCTGTTCGTCACCCCCATCTTTCGCAGGAAGCTTAATCATCAGTTCCTGCTTAGTGCACGTAACCAGGCCTTCCTCACCGAATACATCTCCGGCATGGAAACGGTGAAATCCTTGCAACTGGAACCGCAACTGGAGAAGAAATACGGCGACTACCTGGCTACTTATCTGGCCAGCACCTTCGATGCCAAACAACTGAGCAATACTTATAACACCGTCGCCAATACGCTGGATCAACTGCAAACCATGGCCATCCTGTGTGTCGGTGCCTGGATCGTGATGCACAACCCGGAATTCACCATCGGCATGCTGGTGGCGTTCCAGATGTTCAGCAGCCGGCTGTCTGCCCCTGTCCTAAGATTGGTCGGCATGTATCAGGAATTCCAGCAGGCGGATATCGCCGTCAAACGGCTGGGCGATGTGATGGATGCCCCCACCGAGCCATACTCCCTGATTCCCAATACCCTCAGTACCCAGCAGAACATCCAGAATGCCCAGAACACCATCAAACTGCAACTCGATGGCATCAGTTTTCGCTACTCGGAGCACCACCCTTGGCTCTACCGCAACCTTAGTCTCAACATCAAGCAGCACAAATGCACCGTCATCATGGGCCCCAGCGGCTGTGGCAAGAGCACACTGGCTAAACTGTTACTCGGCTTCCTGCAACCGCAGGAAGGCAACATCCAGCTGGATGGCAAAGACATCCGCTACCTCACCGCCAATGAACTCAGAAACAATTTCGGCGTAGTACCGCAAGAGACCATGCTGTTCTCCGGTACCATCTATGACAACCTCACGCTGGCCAACCCGCATGCCGGATTCGAACAGATCATCCAGGCCTGCCAGTTTGCCGGTATCCACGACACCATCGAGAAACTGCCACAAGGCTACCAGACCCCGATCGGCGAACATGGCACCGGCCTGAGTGGCGGACAGAAACAACGCCTCGCCATTGCCCGGGCACTGCTCAGACAACCGCAAATCCTCATCTTTGATGAAGCCGCATCCAACCTCGACCAGCATACGGCAGAACAGTTTGCCCACACCATCAACCTGCTCAAGGGTAAAGTGACTATCCTCTTCATTACCCACCAACTGCCCAAAGGCTTACAGGTGGATGAGGCGGTGGTGTTGGGGAAAGAAAGCATACAAGCACAGCAGAACAACGCACAAAAAGGAAAAGAAGAGCATGACAAAACGACGAGTTAGTTGGTATGTGTGGCGCCACTCAAAAATAGAGATGGCTAGCGGTGCAACTTGTAAGGACGTGAATGAAAGGAAAGCAGTATGAAACTTAACAACTTAGAAATAGTAAGTATTACAAAGTTTGGGTTATTGCTTTTGCTCACATTTGCTATTTCAGCCTGTGCTGGAGTATCAAAATATGGTGATACAAACACCAGCTGGAAAGAAGAGGTAGCCCTACATGATGGTCAGACGATGATCGTCAAGCACACATTCAAGCGTGGGGGCAGAAGAGAACCAGGGCAAATGCCTAATGCCATTTACGAGTCTCTGGCTTTTACTCCCCCCAATAGTCACCAAACTGTTCTTTGGGAAAATAAGAAAACAGAAGATATTGGCAACTCAAATTTCCGCCCATTGTTGCTAGATATAGTGGATAACACCCCATATCTTGTGACTAATGCTCTAGGTTGTTTATCTTACAACAAATGGGGTAGGCCAAATCCGCCTTACATCGTCTTTAAATACGACGGCAATGCTTGGCAACGCATCACCTTACAAGAGCTGCCTGCGCAATTGACAACGCCGAATCTGATTGTTAACTCAGCAGATACTGTAGCGGCTAAAGCTGGTAGCAACTTGATATCTGCAGCTACTATTAAAAGTTTCAATAGCACTTTGATACATAAAGAGTACAAAACCATTCTGCGGGAGCCGGTGGAAAATGCAGGAGGTCGATGTGGTGAAATGATTTATGACGGTAAAGGTGGATGGCATGGGGTCGGTTGGTTTAAAGATAATCCTTCCTTAGAGGCCTGTGTAAGTTATTGTAATAGGCAGAAAATTACTGCTGAGTATTGCCCATGTAATAGATTCTTCAAAGGAAGTGAATAATGACTACTACTATAGACTATGCATTAATGGCTGGTGCTTCTTATATTTCCAATCGCCCAGATATAAACCGATTCCCAGTGCCTAGTGGCTGGAATGAAAGAGAAGATAAAAGACAATCTTTGCCAAGTGGCTTTGAAGCAACATATTTCGTCAAAGGCTCCGAAATCGTCATTTCCTTTGCCGGTACCAATTTTGAAAACAAATTTGCCGATTTTACCTATGGAAATTTCCCTTTGGCATTTGGTGAGCTAGGCCAACAACTCAAGGATGCTGCCGACTACTACTTACAGATTAAAGCTGCTAATCCTGCCGCGCACATCACGCTCACCGGTCACTCACTCGGTGGTGGTTTGGCTGCCTTAATTGCCGTGATGTTTGACGAAACTGCAGTGACTTTTGACCAAGCACCCTTTAACAAATCAGCCATGTTTTTTAACAGCCAGCCTAAACCGATAACGGGTGAAGTAACCACGACTTCTGTCGCGCAAGCTCTGCGCAGCTATTTAGCAGACCATGCGACATCAGCACAGCTCGCCAAACTGGATGCCTATATTGCCGCCAATGCCAGTACGCTTAACCCGATACCGGCGCAAACGGTTACAAGAAGTGGCAATGTGACTAACTTCAGCACGCAAGGCGAAATATTAAGCGC